>Ga0210144_1000433_pt1 | contig 22547 bp, 22 predicted proteins | sample Muzzi_PWA_D2_FD_185532 | JGI IMG/M metagenome (GOLD analysis project Ga0210144, IMG submission 185532) | Wetland microbial communities from San Francisco Bay, California, USA, that impact long-term carbon sequestration - Muzzi_PWA_D2 (SPAdes) | ecosystem: Environmental > Aquatic > Marine >...
CGAAGGCGCCCCAGATCGACAGCCCGTCGACCAGCGCTGCCTCCTCGAGCTCGACCGGGATGTTCGAGAACTGGTCTCGCATGATCCAGATGACGATCGGCAGGACCATCAGCGTGTAGACGAGGATGAGGCCCGGCAGCGAGTCGAGCAGCGCCAGTTCCTTGTAGAGAACGAGGAACGGCATCGCGAGGACGACCGGCGGCAGGATCAGCTGCGAGATGAAGAAGAACGCGATGTCGTCGTTCTTCAGCACCCCGAGGCGATACGGGAATCGGGCGAGGCCGTAGCCGGCGAGCGCGCCGAAGGCCAACGCCAGGACCGAGCCGCCGAGCGAGGCGATCAGGCTGTTGGTGAAACGCTTCAGAAATTCGTCGCGCACCGTCGAGGTCTCGAAGATGGTGTCGGGCGAGAGACCGAGCGAGCGCAATCCCTTCCAGTCCGGCGTGAAATCGATAAGGGGGATCAGGTGGCCCTGCATCACGTCGGGCGCGGTCTTGAACGAGGTGGTCAGCGTCCAGTAGATCGGGAACAGGCAGACGAACGCCCAGAAGATCAGAACACCGTAGACGAGCACCCGGGTCGCAACAAAGCTCGCGCCTCGGGAGGGCTGGGCGATCCGAGTGCTGTCGAGTGCGGGTGCGTACGTAGCCAAGGTCGCCTCCTCAAGTTCGCGCGACGGCGGGCGGGGCGCCGAACCGCCTGGCGAACCGTCTCCCGTAGACCAGAAGCACGGTGATGAAGATGATGATGGCGATCAGGTAGAATTCGGCAAGCGCCGTCCCGTAGCCGACGTTCGATCGGTCCCGATACTCGCGATAGATGAAGCTCGACACCGTGTCGGTAGCTCCGCCCGGACCGCCGGAGGTGACGTTGATGACGATGTCGGCGAGCTTCAGCTTGAAGATGATCCGGATAATGATGGCGGTGATCGAGACCGGCAGCATCAGCGGGAAGACGATCCGCCAGAATGTCTGCCACGGGCTTGCGCCATCGACCTTGGCGGCCTCGAGGATCTCCTTTGGCAGCGCCTGGAGGCCGGCCAGCAGCAGGATGATCATCAGCGGGATGAATACCCATGCGTCCATTACCTCGATCGACAGGCGGGCGATCCACGGGTCGCTGAAAAAAGCGGGCCGGTCCCAGCCGAGGAAGCGCGCCAATCGCGCCATCGGCCCGAAGCGGTTCTCCATGATCGATTTGCCGACCATCCAGCTCACCGCCACCGGCGAGAGCATGAAGGGCAGAAGAAAGACGACCCGGAAGAAACGCCGCGCTCTTATCTCGGAATTGAGGACCAGCGCGAGGCCGAAGGCGACGGCGTATTCCACCAGCACCATCAGTACGTAGTAGACCATGTTGCCGAGGGCGTTCCAGTAGAACGGGTCGTTCCACATGTGCCGGATGTTATCCAGGCCGTTGAAGACGCGGCCGGCATCCGAGCTCAGGTTCCAGCTGGTGAAGGCGATGTAGAGGCCGAAGAGGGTCGGGAAGATCACCAGCGCCACGGTGAAGAAGACGGCCGGCAGCACGAAGGCCGCGCGCGAGCCGCGCTCGCCGCGGATGAGAATCTGGCCGAAGACGATGGCCAACGCCCACAGCACATAGGCGTAGAGCACCGGCAGCCATGACTCGAAGCCGGTGGCCGTGACGCCGCTGGCGTAGAGCATCTGGAAAGCCAGAGCGGCGGCGAACAGGAGCGATCCGCCGGCAATCATCAGCTTGCCAGTCGCCCTCTGACTGGCCGAGGTGGCGGCCACGGCCGTTTCAAATGAGGGCCCGACATCTGCCGGTGTCGAATTGGTCATGGCACCGTGCTGGTGAAGTTCATTGCCCTATGAAAATATAGACTGGTGGCGCACGTGCGCCACCAGTCCGGTTTCAGCCGTGGCCGGTAATCCGGCGTGGCTACATGCCCAGCGAAGCCTTGTAGAGCTTGATCTGGCTGTCTCGTCCGATCTGGTCGGTGATCTTCTCCCAGGCGGCCGCGATCGCGTCGGCGGTTTCCTGTGCCGACTTGTACTGGCCATTGATCCCCTTCACGAGCTCATCCTCGCCGATCGAGTAATACTGGAAGATGCCGGGAATACGCGGCTCGATGGCAGCGTTCGGGTGATTATAGGATTCCGACTCGGAGGCGAGGTAATCGCTGATGAAGTCGGAATCGTAGCCGGCCTGAACCCACTCCTCGATGTTGAAGTGGCTGTTCCGATACGGCTGGAAGCCGGACGGATAGGCAACCGTCCACAGCGACAGGTCCTTGCCGCCGAGATGGGCCGCGGCGGACCAGGCCGCCTTCCGCTTCTTTTCGTCGCCCGAAACGCGGCTGGTGACGTAGACGCCCCATCCGAGATAGGCGCAGTTGGGCGCGAAGTTCGGCGTGGCCGGCGTCTCCCATTCGCTGGTCTTGGCGTTGTACACCTGCTTGCTGCCGGGGTTGATCGAGAAGCCCGTGACGTCGCCGACCACCGACGAGTCGTTTGTCTTGACGTTCGAGCCGACGTCTCCCCACCAGCAGAGCATCGAACCGGTACCGGCCAGGAACTGCTGGAAGGCGGTCGTGTTGGGGTCGGAGTTGACCTGATCCGGCGGATAGGCGTCGGCCGCTACCAGGTCCAGCACGTCTTGGATCGCCCGCACCCAGCCCGGGTTGTTGACCATCGGCTTCATCGTGTCGGGCTCGAACAGCCAGGCCGGATTGTCGGGATGCTTGGCATAGGCCGACGCGCGGTCCTCGAGGAAGTAGAAGCCGAAGCCGCCCCATTGGAACTTCAGCGGATCAAGGAAACCATACGCATCAAGCCCGGTCAGCGGATCTGTCTGGCCCTTGACCTTCTTGGTCACCTCGTCGACCTGGTCCCAGGTGGTCGGGGGATCGGTCATGCCGCTGATCGACCCTTCGCCGAAGTAGTCGGTGCGGTAGGCGAAGGTATGGGCGTCGCCGTCGATGTTGACGCGGTAGGTTTTGCCGTCCCAGGTGCCGACGGGCGGTTTCAGGTAGTTCACATAGTCGTCGACATCGATGAGTTTCGCCACCCAGTCGGGCATCTCGTCGAGCAGGCCTTTGCTGGCGGTGTCGCCCTCGAAGGGCGCCCCCATCTCGATGATATCGAAGTCCACCGTGCCGGTGGCGATCGATTGCTGGAGGCGCGGGTTGTAGTCGGCCTGGGCAAGGTCGATCCAGTTGATCTTGGCGCCGGTATAGGCCTCCCACGGCTTCAGGAAACCGCGGAACAGGAGGTTGTGGAGGTTCTGGTTGTTGAGGCCCATGAAGGTCAGTTCGACGCCGGCGAACTCGCCTTCCGTCACGGTGTCTTTGGTGCCGCCGAGGCAGAGCTCGCCAACCTTCTGCCAGTCGGCATCAGTCGGTGAACCCTTGCCAACGCCCGGGATCTTGAGAATCTCGGCGCGCAGGTTGTCCTGCGCGAGGGCCTTGCCGGTCATCGGGCTGAACGGACTCACGAGTCCCGCCGAGCCGAGAGCGGCTACGGCGCCGGCTCCGGCCGCGCCCTTGAGAATGCTGCGCCGGCTTGCCTGCATTTTGAGCAGCCGGTTATAGATTTCGAGTCTCACGTTAAATCCTCCCACTTCTGAGTTCTTTCCAGCCCGGCCCTGCACATTCGAGGTCGTTGCCGTTGGGCCAGGTTCATTGGATATCGAAGGCAACGAACGAATATGCTCTTGGCCGTGAAGGTGTCAACAAATCGCTGGATTTGGGGGAGAGGCGGGAGGAGAGTTGATGGTGCGGAAAGAACGTCAATTCGCGACCAGGTTGAACTCGTTCCGCGCGCATGGCGGCGAGCGGGTTACGGTCGCCGCCGCGATCGAGATGGTCGCTGAGGTCCCCGGGATCTCGGCGCTGGAGCTGAATTTCCCGCAGCATTTCGCCGACGATCCAAACGCCGTGCTCGCCACGGCAGCGGAAGCGGGCCTGCCGATCACCGCGCTGAATCTGCGGTGGGACGGACCGGACTTCGCCGCTGGCGCCTTCACCCATCCCGATCCCGATATCCGGGCGCGGGCGATCCGCACCGCTGTCGAAGCCGTCGAATTTGCCGCCACCCACGGTGTGGGTCATGTCATTCTGTGGATGGGGCCGGACGGGTTCGACTACCCGTTCCAGGCCGACTATAGCGCGCTCTGGGACATGGAGGTCGCCGGCTTCCGCAGCGTCGCCGGGCACAATGACGCAGTGCGCGTCAGCGTCGAATACAAGCCGAGCGATCCCCGGCGCGTCTCGCTGATCCGCAGCATGTCCGATTCCCTCATCGCGGTGGGCGAGGTGGGGCTCGGCAATTTCGGCGTGACGCTCGACCTCTGCCACGCGCTGATGGCCGGGGAGCAGCCTGCGGCCGCTGCGGCATTGGCGCTGCGCGCCGGGCGCCTGTTCGGCGTTCACATCAACGATGGTTACGGGGCCGCCGACGATGGGATGATGGCGGCGTCAGTGCGCCCGTGGCACCTCCTGGAACTGCTGGCGGAACTGCGCAAGGGCGAATTCGCCGGAACCATCTATTTCGACACGTTTCCCGAGCGCGTCGATCCGACCCGCGAATGCGCCGCCAACATCCGCATGGTGAAGCGCATGGAGCGACTGCTCGACCGGGTGCCGCTCGCCGAGCTCAAGCGAATGCAGGCCGAGCAGGACGCCATCGGCGCCACGACGCTCTTCCACGATCTCGTCTTCGGCGCCTTCGATGCGTGACCGCCACGCACCGACGGTCGTTGTCCTCGGCAGCGTCCACATGGACCTGATCGCCACTGCCGACCGTCTGCCGGGCCGCGGGGAATCCGTCGGCGGCGGCGTCTTCACCATGGCGCCCGGCGGCAAGGGCGGCAATCAGGCCTGCCAGTTCGTGCTCGCCGGCACCCACGCGCACATGGTGACGCGGCTGGGCGCCGACGCCTTTGGCCGCGAGCTGCTCGCCGGGCTGCAGACGAAGGGCGTCGACACGGCGCTGGTCGCCCTCGATCCGGATCATCCGACCGGCGCCAGCGCGGTGCTGGCGGCGGAGGGCGACTATTCGTCGATCATCGCGCCGGGCGCGGCGGCGTTCCTGTCGCGGCAAGACGTCGAAAGGGCCCGACCGATCATCGAGCTGGCGGATGCGCTGGTGCTTCAGCTCGAATTGCCTGTCGCCATGTCGGCAGTGGCGGCGGCGATCGCTGCAGCGGCGGGCAAGCGCGTGATCCTCAACGCCTCGCCCGCGCCGGATTCGGCGGAAGCAGTCCCCGAAGCGCTCCGGCGGGCGACATCGATCCTGGTCGTCAATCGCGCCGAGGCCGGGCGGCTGCTCGCACGGCCGGCGGGTGGGGGTAGCACGGCACCCGACGCCGACGTCGCCGACCTGGCGCAAAGGCTCGGCATCGAGACGGTGGTGATGACTCTGGGGACTGATGGTGTGGTGGCGGCGCAGAGTGGTGAGCTGGTCCGCCAGCCCGCGCTTCCGGCCGAGGTGGTCGACGCCGTCGGGGCAGGCGACGCTTTCCTCGGCGTCTTCGCCACCGCCCTGCTTGAAGGCCTGCCGCTGCCTGTAGCGCTCCGCCGGGGCGTAGCGGCGGGAGCGCTGGCGGTGTCGCGGCGGGGCGTCTACGCCGCGCTGCCAACGCGCGCCGAGGTGGACCGCCTTGTCGCCAGCGTTGGCGCCTGATCAGCCGGGGATGGCGAGGAGCTTCTCGACCTCCGCCAGCGTCGGCATCGACGGCGCCGTGCCAGCGCGCGTCACCGAGATGCCGGCGACCGCGCAACCGAAGCGGGCGGCTTCGGCCGCGTGGGCGCCCCGCGCCAGGGCGGCGGCAAAGCCGCCGTTGAAGGCATCGCCGGCCCCGGTGGTCTCGACCACCGGCTCGACGGTAAAGGCCGGGATCAGGGTCGACTCGGCCGACGTGTGGAGGAGGGCGCCGGCCTCGCCGAGGGTGATCAGGGCGGCGCCGACTCCCTTGTCGAGAAAGACGTCGCCGGCCTTGCGCGCCTCCTCGACATTGCGGACTGTCAGCCCGGTGAGGAAGGCGGCCTCGGTCTCGTTCGGCGTCACGAAGTCGCAGAGCGCATAGAGAGCGTCATCGACGGGTTCGGCAGGCGCCGGATTGAACACCGTGATGACGCCCGCCTCGCGGGCGATTTCAAGGCCGCGCCGGGCGGCGGCGACCGGCTGCTCGAGCTGGGTGACGAAGACGGCGGCGCTGCGGATGGGATCGGCGGCGGCCTCGACATCGGCCGGGCTGATGCTCGCCGCCGCCCCCGGCACTACGATGATGGCGTTGTCGCCGGTCTCATCGTTGACGTAGATGAAGGCGGCGCCGGTCGGTTCATCGGCGCTGGCGACGACGCGGGCGGTGATGCCTTCCTTGCCCCAGGTGGCGAGGGCGATCTCGCCGAATGCATCCTCGCCGATCCGCGAGATGAAGGTCACCCCGGCGCCGACCCGGGCGGCGGCGACCGACTGGTTGGAGCCCTTGCCGCCCGGCCCCATCTTGAAGCCGCTGCCGGCGATGGTCTCGCCCATGCCCGGCATGCGGCGGGCGCGAAAGGCGAGATCGGCGACGAAGATGCCGAGAATGGCGACGCCGGACTTTCCCTCCGTCATGGCAGGGCCACGCAATCAGCCGGCGTCGGGCGGGATGACGCCCTTCTTGAAAATGAAGCAGCCGAAGAAGCGCCGCTCGCCGGTCTGGACGACGCAATAGGCCTTTTTCGCGAGGTCGTAGAAGGCGAAGCGCTCGATCCCGCCCATCGGCCACGACCGGCCCTCGGCCGCGTCGATCTCCTTCTGCACCTCGGCCTGCACCGCCGGAATCTCATCCGGCTTGTCGACGACCTCCATTCGCAGCGCCGGCTTCTCGACGAATGAGTCGAGGGGCATGACGGAGAGGATGGCCCTGGCGGCGCGGGCGGCGGTGACGTTGTCGATGCGTAGCAGCGAACCGAGCATGGTCTGGCGCGCCACCGAGTCGGCCGGGAAGTTGGTGTCGCAGATGACGAGGTCGTCGCCATGGCCCATGGCGCGGAGCGCGCCGAGCACCTCGGCGTTGAGTGCGGGATCGATCGACTTGAGCATGCAGATATTCCCCCCTTGTTACCGAGCAATCATAGAACACGGATGCCGGCGCACGGAAGCGGGCTTCGCCGCTGCGCCGAACGGGGAAATCTGCGGGTCACCGGCCCATGTATTCGCGCCGCGCGATCTGCTCGCCGAGGGTGAGCCAGCGCCGGCGGCTTTGTCCTCGCCGTCCGCCGCGCGGGACAGCGCCTCGGCGCGGAGCGCGGCAAGACGCGCCACGGGCAGGGTCTGGTTGGCGTCGATCTCCTCGGCGATGGCGATGAAGCGGTCGGCCGCCTCACGGCCGCCGAGGCGCGGCGCCATCTCCTCGGCGACGAACCGCTCCCAGGTCAGCGTCGGCTCCCAGGTGAAGCGGGCGAAGGCGAGGTAGCTCATCTCGGCGGTCGCGTGATAGGCGGACGGCTCGCCCCACACGGTCAGGCCCTCCATGCCGGCTCTGGCACCGATCTCCGCCATCTCCGCAAAGACCTTCGCGTTGAAGGCATAGCGCTCGGTGCGCTCGTCGCCGTTCCACTGGCAGGCGAACTGGCAGCGGAGGACGTTGGGCCGGGTCGGCAGCGCTTCGACGTAGTCGCGGCTGAGCTCGGCGCGGAGCCTCCCCCAGAACGTCCGGTTCGCGGTGTGCTGGTAGATGCCGCCGCGCGGCAGCTTCGTCTGGGCCTCGCGGGCGACGGGATCGAGCAGGTTGTCCCATTGCATCTCGCAATAGACCCAGAGTTCCGGCTTCTTCGCCTTCGCCGCGGCGTAGAGGCGGGGAAAGTTGTCAGCCATGTCGGTGTGGGACCACGAATCGCCGTGGTCGGAGACGCGCCGGGCGGCTTCCGCGGCGTTCTTGCGCCGGGCGACGCAGCGCTCGCAGCCGCAGACGCCGTAGTCGCCACTTTCGATGTTGATGCCTCCGATGTCGAAGGTCTCGGCCAGCCACGAAACGCCTTCCTCCATCCAGGCAATCGTTTCCGGGGCGCTCGGGCAGGCGCTCATGGTGTAGTCGGAGCGGGGGAAGTTGAGCGGAAACGAAAGATCGGCGAGCTGGAAGCCGACGCCCTTTTCCGTGGTGGCGGCGAATTGCGGGTTCTTACTCAGCCAGGTGGCGAGATTGTACGGGTGGTCGCCCTCCCAATAGACGCCGCCATAGGCGCCGATGGCGATGCCGGGGATGATGCGGACGCCGCGCTCGCTGGCGTAGCGGCAAAGCTCCTCTGCCGCCTCGACGCCGCCGTGGGAATCGCGGAGAAAGCCGTAGATGACGATGGCGGCGATGCGGTTACGGCTGCAGAAATCGACGAGGCGGCGGTAGTCGGCAAGGAAGCCGCCCGGCGGCTTGCCGTAGGGATTGAAGACGCCGATCTCCTGCTGGCCGATCTGCGACAGCTCCCAGTTGGTGGAATGGTCCCAGGTCCAGAAGGTGCGGTAGAGGAGACCGGGCGAGTCCTCGACAGGCGAAACGGAGAGACGGGCGGGATCGTCGCCGCCGCGGGCGATCAGTTCCTCGACGCCGTAGATGACACCGGGGATGCCGCCGCCGGTGATGTAGGCCGCCGACGGCGCCTTCGGCTCGATGCGGAAGACGCCTTCGGTCATGCCGGCGTCGGTTGAGAGGGCGACGGTCGCCGTTTCACCTTTTCCTCCTGCGGTGCGCCAGTCGATCTTCGGGAACGATTCCTCCAGCCGGCGGAGGGCATGCGGAAAGGCGTCGGCGCCGTCGATGGCGACGGTCCCTTCAAGAATGATTTTGTCCGAAGTGGTCATTGGTGGTCTCTTCCCGGCCTGTTCCTGTATTCGCACAGCCGAGTGGAGGGCCCGCCATGCGCTATGAACTGATGCTGCCACACCAGATCAGGAAGGCAATCGCGGAGGACTGGCCGGTCGTGCTGCCGCTCGGCGTCCTCGAATATCATGGGGAGCACCTTGCCGTCGGGATGGACACGCTGGCGGTGGTGCGGTTGCTCGACCGCCTCGAGGAGGAAATGGACCTCGTCATCCTACCGCCGTTCTACTACGGCGCGTCGAGCTACGCGGTCGAGCCGCCGGAGGGCAACGGCTCGGTGCACGTCGATGCCGGTGCACTGGAGCCGTTCGCCCGGTCGCTGTTCACCGGGCTGCTCCGGGTCGGCTTCCGCAACATCCACTTCTTCATCCACCACCAGACCGAGAATTTCGCCGCCGGCATGCCGACCGACCTCGCCTTCAAGTTCGCCGCGCGGCAGGCGATCTTCGCCTTCATCGAGAAGGAGCGCGGTGAGGGCTGGTGGGGCGACGAGAAGATGGCCGACTACTACGCCCAGCAGGTGGGTGGCGCCGATCCATTCAACTGGATCAAGGGCCATCCGCTGATGACCCCGGAGATCTTCGCCCAGTATCCGTTCGACCATGCCGGACAGGGCGAGACATCCCTGATGATGGCGCTCTGCCCTGAAGGCGTCGAGATGGACAAGCTGGCCTCCGACAAGTGGTACACGCGCACCGCGGCGGAGGCCTCCGCTGAACTCGGGGCGAAGGGCCGCGACCTCATCCTCGCTCATATGCGGCAGGCATTGGGAAAACGACCCTGAAGCCATTGAGGCCGCGCGCGGCCTCCTGCCAGACCTCGGCATCGCCGCCGTGCAGGCGGGCGATCTGGCGGACGAGCGACAGACCGAGCCCGGCGCCCGGCGGCTCGCCGCCGAGGCGGTAGAAGGGGGCAAAGACCTTCTCGCGTTCCGATTCGGGCACGCCGTCGCCATGGTCGAGGACGGCGAGGGACGCCGTCGCACCGTCGCGCTTCAGAACAACCTGGATCGGCGGGCGCCCGTGGCGCTCGGCGTTCTCAAGAAGATTGCGGACCAGGCGATGGAGAAGGCGCGGATCGCCTTCGAGCGACACGGCATCGCCGACAAGCTCGCAGTCCGCGCAACGGGCGCATTCTTCGGCGCAGACCGCCTGGAGGTCGACCTCCTCGACGGTGGCGAGCGTCGGGCTGGCGTCGAGGCGGCTCGCAAGCAGAATCTCGTCGATCAGCCGGTCGAGCTCGGCGATATCGGCTCTCAGCTCCGCCTTCAGCCTGGGGTCGGGACGCTTGTCGAGGATGTCGAGGCCGAGCCTGATCCGCGACAGCGGCGTGCGCAGCTCGTGGGAGGCGTTGGCGAGCATCATCCGGTGGGCGCCGACCAGCTCCTCGATTCGCGCGGCGGCCTGGTTGAAGCTTTCGGCGAGATGGGCCACCTCGTCCCGACCCTCGACCTTGACGCGGGCGGCCAGATCGCCCGCCCCCAGCGTCTCCACACCGGTCTTCAGCCGCTCCAGCCGGCGGGTCAGGCCGCGCGCGATGGGATAGGCGGCAATGCCGACCGCGACGGCAACGATGCCGAGGAAGAGGACGAGTCCCAAGACGGGATTGCGGTGGCCAGCGCCAACGCCGACCACCAGCCAGCGGCCATCGCCGAGAGCGACGGTCCAGGCGGGCCTGCCATGGCCGTAGGTCCATCCGCCTGCGTCTCGCCGGCTGGGCGCGGGCAGGGGCTCTCCCGCCGCGGCGACAAGCTGCCGCGAGCGGTCGTAGAGCGCCATGTCGGCGCCGAGCCTCCGGCTGAGCGAGTCGACCGCCTGCTTCTGATCAGCGCGGGGGGCGTCGGCGGGGGGAAGCGCCGCCATGGCGATGTCGCCGGCGAGGTCGAGCACCTCGCCGGCCGGCCGGCCGGCGCCGAACTGCCAGACCGCTCCGGCAACCAGAACGACGAGGAGCAGGCTGCCGAGAATCGCGAGATAGATCTTCTGGTAGAGGCGCTTCATCAGCGGTCCACGTCGGCCCTGGTCCGATCCCGAGGCATCGCTCACTCAGTCCTGGGAGCGGGCGAAGACGTAGCCCGCGCCGCGCACGGTGATCACGCGCCGCGGCTTCTTCGGATTGTCCTCAATGGCGGCCCGGATGCGGGACACGTGGACGTCGATCGAGCGATCGAAGGCCTCGAACCGTTCGTTCTTCAAAAGGTCCATGAGTCTCTCCCGCGACATGACGCGGCCGGCATGCCGCGCGAGCTCCAGAAGCAGCGCGAACTGGTAGCCGGTGAGCTCCACCGGCTTTTCATCGAGCCGCGCTTCGCGGGCGCCGACATCGATTTCAAGGCGGCCGAAGCGCAGGATGTCAGAGGCGGCAGCGCCCCGCCCCCGGCGGAGGATCGCCTTGATCCTCGCCAAAAGCTCGCGGGGCTCGAAGGGCTTGGGGAGATAGTCGTCGGCGCCGAGCTCCAGCCCCACCACGCGGTCCATGGTGTCGCCGCGGGCGGTCAGCATCAGGATCGGCGTGTCGCTTCGCGACCGAATGCGCCGGCAGACTTCCAGGCCGTCCATGTCCGGAAGCATCAGGTCGAGGATGACGAGATCGAAAGACCCGGCGTCGTGGCGCTCGACGGCGGCCGCGCCGGTCGGCGCCACGGTCACGGCGTAAGCCGCCTCGCCGAGATAGTCGGCGACCATCTCGGCAAGGCGGGGATCGTCTTCGACCAGGAGGATGATCTGTCCGGCCACGCCCGATCTAGCCGCGGTGGAATGGGGGGCCAAATCTACCAAGAAAGTCCAGTCTGTCGCCGAGTTTCTGCCGCTGCTCCGGGGCGAGGACCTGGGCGGCGTCGACAAGGGCCTCCGCAATGCGCTTGCTGGCCTGGTCGGCGGCGGCGATCTTCTCGGCGCGGAACTGCTCCACGGCGATCGGGTCGACGGTCGGCGCGGTCAGAAGCCCGATCAGCTCGTGGGCCGCTGCGCCGCGACCGCCGGCCTGTTCGCGAAGCGACAGGAGGTCGTCCGCCGCGCCGACAAGAATGTCGGTCAGCTTCTGCTTCTGCTCGTCGGTCGCGTCGACCTCGATGGCGAGATGGGCGACCATCTTCTCGACCCGGTCCTTGACATCGGCCGGGCTGAGCGGTTCGCCGGATATCATGCCGGGATGGCCGAAGCCCGCCCCATGAATGCGGGCGCGCCAGCCCCATTCATCGCCGAATGCGGTCTGGGCGAAGACGCCGGTCACGCCGACCGCGATCACCGCGGCGGCGAGGATTCCCCAGAAGGCGCGGCCGACCGGGGGACGCGGTGCCCGGGACGCCGCTCCATTGCCATTTTCGATGCTCATGCCTGTTCTCCTTCATTGTCGCGCCATCGGCGCCTTGCACGACGGGAACATGGGGGACCTGCGTTTCGCGGGCTTCTCGCCGAGGTAAAGTTTTGTAAAAGCCAGTGACGCCTGTGCGCGGAGCAACCCGCACGCTGGCTGCCACCAGGCCTTGCTGGAGACGGAATGAATGAGTGTGAAGCTTCGATGGCGGTTGATCCGGCGAGGGGCAGCTTGTCCGGCTGGATCCTCGCATCAACGGGAAAGGGCCTGGCGGTGATGCGCGCGGCCCGGTGCCTGGTCGTGCTCCTGGTTGGGGCGCTTTCGCTCGCCGGCGCGCGGCCACCGGCGGCGTTCGGCGCGGCCCCGGCTCCAGTGCTCGGCACCGTGTACGTTTTCCGGCCGATTGGCGGGAAGTTCGCCACGCCCGAGATGGACGCTCTTGCCGACAAGATCAGGGCGCGTGGGCTGGAGGCCAAAGTCTACAACTATGTCGACTGGATCCGGCCGGCGAATGCGGCGATCGCTCGCTACAAGAGCGAGGTCTGGAAGTCGCCAATCATCCTTGTCGGGCATTCGGCCGGCGGCGATTCGACGATCCGTTTTGCCACGTGGCTGAAGCGCGCGGGCGTTCCGGTCAACCTGATCGTCACGCTCGACCCGACGCGGATCGCGGCGCAAGTGCCGGCAAATGTCGAGCGCTTCATCAACATCTATTCCTCGTTGAACACTCTGGGCGGCGGCGACCCGCAGCCCGCCGGGGACTTCCATGGGCATTTCGCCAGCATCGACCTCAAGAACTTTCACGAATGGCACCTTTATCTGCCGAAGATCGCGGGCCTGCAGGACGCAGTCGTCGACAAGATCGCGGCCGTGGCGGAGGAGCCGGTGGCGGCCGAAGCGCCCGGGGTCCGGATCGAATATGCGATTCCGCGCGGAGAGCCGATCGTCCTTTGGGACTCCGGGGTGACGGTCGTCGCCGCAGCGGGCGAGACCCCCGCCATGATCGCCGCGCAATACGGCGTTCCGGTCTGGACGGTCGCCGAGATCAACGATATCGATCCGGAGCGCCGAATGCCTGCCGGGCAGCGCGTCATCGTGCCGCGCGTGTTCGAGACCGATCAGCCACCAAACCAGTGATGCGGGCTGACGAGCCGACCGCGATATCAGCCCGTTCCTTCGGCGCCGGCGCCGCAGACCAGGGCGCAGATGTGCTTCGCGCCGGTGAGCGCCGGCAGGCCCTGCCTCAGCGCTGCCAGCGAAGCAGCGCCGGAGAGGTCCGCCGCCACGCCCATCTCGAACCACAGCCAGCGCGAGGCGTCCTCCATCGCTTCGTCGGAGACGAGGACGATCTCGTCGACGTTGTTCCGCACGATCTCGAAGTTGATGGCCTCGGTCTGGCGGCAAGACATGGTCGGCACCCGCGAGGTGACTTCGGGAAGTGCGACGAGGCGGCCGGCATCGAGGCAGGCCTTGAGGGTCGGCGAGCCGTTCGGTTCGACGCCGATGATCCTCACCGAAGGCCGTTTGGCGCGGATGGCGGTGGACATGCCGGCGATGAGGCCGCCGCCGCCGATGGCGACGATGATCGCATCCATGTCAGGAAGGTCGTCGAGGATCTCGAGGCCGAGGGTGCCCTGCCCGGCGATCACCAGCGGATCGGCGAAGGGATGGAAATAGATGGCGCCACTTTCCTTCCCGTAGTCGAGGGCGGCCTGGTTGGATTCCGCCCACTCGTCGCCGACGACGCGGACGTCGGCTTCCCACACCTTCATCTTGGCGACCTTGGCGGGCGATACCCCTGAGGGCACGAAGATGACGGCCGGGACGCCAGCCGCATAGGCGGTGCGGGCGACGGCCAGACCGTGATTGCCGCCCGAGGCGGTGACGATCCCCTTCGCGGTCTCCCCCTTCGGGGTGGCAAGCAGCCGGTTCATCGCACCGCGCGCCTTGAACGATCCGGTGACCTGCAAGAGCTCGAGCTTGAGCGTGACGCGAGCGTCGGTCGGCGGCGGCGACTTGAGCTGGTCAAGCGCCGTTACCGGGGTCCGGCGGACACGGTCGGCGAGCCGCTGGCGCGCCGCCTCGATGTCGGCAATGTCGATCATCTCACTTTTCCCGGTAGGGAGCGGCGACGACGAGGCAGCAGTTGCCGGGATGGACGCGTCCCGGCTGGCGGCGGCCGTAGAGGATGCCGTCGGCCTGGTAGGTGAGGGTCTCCGGCGGGCGGGTCGGGTCCCACGGGCAATGGATGCGGCCCGCTTCCTCGCCAGCCTTCACCTCGGTGCCGTTCTCATGGAACGGCTCGAAAACGCCGTCGATGCTGGCGAAGACGTAGGCGTCGACGCCGGGAAGCTCGAGCACCTGCTGCCGTTGCTTCGGCGGTTCGACCGCGTGGCCGGGCAGAACGCCGAGATGGGCGAGCACATTGCGGACACCCCGCCGGCAGATCGCCAGCGCGTCGATCGACACGGTGCCGCCGCCGGCCATCTCCGTGCCGATGGTGATCAGCCCGGCCTCGATTGCCACGGCGGTCGCCGTGCGCGTGTCGCCAAGGTTGCTGATCACCACGATGGCAGGCGCATCGAAGGCGCGCGTCGCGGCGATGCATTTCCGCTCCAGCTCGGCGTCGTCGGTCGGCTCGACGATGGCGCTCGGGATGATGTTGAGCGACGAGCCGCCCGAGTGGAGATCGAGGAAGGCATCGCCGCGCGGAAAGATCTCGTCGGCCATGAAGGCAGAGATTTGCTGGGTGATGGTGCCGCGCGGATCGCCCGGAAAGGTCCGGTTGAAATTCAGCCCGTCGACGGGGGAGGTGCGCCGGCCGGCCATGGCGGCGTGCACGTTGTTCGACGGCATCAGGATCAGGCGGCCCCGGATATCCTCCGGCTCCAGCTCGCGCATCAGCTCGGAGATGACGATGGGGCCCTCATACTCGTCGCCGTGATTGCCGCCTTCGAGGATGACGGTCGGCCCGTCGCCGTGGGCGATAACGCCGATCGGCACGCGGGTCACGCCCCAGGCGTCGTCATGGGGCGAATGGGGGATCATCACGAATCCGAGCTGCTTGCCGGGCCGGTCGATGTCGATGGTGGTGAAGGCGGTCGTCTTGCGCGGTTCGGTGATGCGGCGGCCCATTCCTGTTCCCTTCGAAGGTCTGTCCGGCTCTCCTCGCGAGCCGGCGGGTCATCCTATACGCGAAGACACCGGAGATGATGAAGCGGTCAATGCGCCGCGCGTCGGTGCGCTATTTCGCCAGACCAATGTCACCGGCAAGGGCGGCGTCGAACAGGCGCCGGGCGGCTTCCCCGGTCAGCGGGACCGGGTTGCCGCCGGCGGTCGGATCGACGATCGCCATCGCCGCGATGGTGTCGGCCTTGTCGCCGTCGACGCCGAGATCGGCGAGCCCGTGGGGGACGCCGATGCGCGTCCGCAGGTCGAGCACGGCCCGCTCAAAGGCGTCGAAGTTCGCGCTGAGGCCGAGATAGGCGGCGAGGCGTGCGATCCGCGCCTCGATCGCCGGGCGATTGAAGGCCAGCACGTAGGGCATGAACACCGCGTTGGTCATGCCGTGGTGGGTGTTGTAGAGGGCGCCGACCGGGTGGGAGAGCGAATGGATGGCGCCAAGCCCCTTCTGGAAGGCTGTCGCCCCCATCGCGGCGGCGCTCATCATGTGCGCCCGCGCTTCGAGGTCGCTGCCGTCGGCATAGGCCTTCGGCAGGTTCTCGAAGACGAGTCGCATGCCCTCGACCGCGATGCCGTCGGCCATCGGGTGGTAGCCGAGCGAGCAATACGCCTCGAGGCAATGGGCGAAGGCGTCCATGCCGGTGCCGGCGGTGATGGCAGGCGGCATGCCGACGGTCAGCTGGGGATCGCAGATCACCACCTTCGGCATCATCTGCGGATGGAAGATGACCTTTTTGGTGTGGGTCGCCTCGTCGGTGACGACGCCGGCGCGGCCGACCTCCGAGCCGGTGCCGGCGGTGGTAGGCACGGCGACGATCGGCAGAATTCCGTCGGGATTGGCGCGGGTCCACCAGTCGCCGATATCCTCGAAGTCCCAGACCGGCCGCGTCTGGCCGTTCATGAAGGCGACGAGCTTGCCGGTGTCGAGGCCGGAGCCGCCGCCGAAGGCGACGACGCCGTCATGGTTGCCGGCCCGTAGCGCGGCGACGCCGGCCGTCACATTGCTCTCGACCGGATTGGGCTGGACGTCGGCGAAAAGGCCTGGCGACAGGCCGGCCTTTTCGAGGAGGGCCATGGCTCTGGCCGTGATGTCGAGCTTCGCCAGCCCGGCATCGGTGACAAGCAGAGGCTTCGTAATGCCGGCGGCGGCGCAGGCATCGGGCAGCTCGGCGATGCGGCCTGGACCGAAGCGGATGGCGGTCGGGTAGCTCCAGTTGGCGGTGATCCCGGTGAGGTCCATGGTTAGCGTTGCGCCTGTTGGCTCGGTTTGGTCCTGGGAGCGGTGCCGGTGATCCGGCTGCGGAGGGTCAGCGGCGAGTCGATGTTGGTGAGCGGCGCGAAGCCGGTCCCGGTTCCCCGGACAGTCACGTCGCCGTAGTTGAGGAGGCGACCGAGCAGCGATTGGTTGACGTCGACGCTTTCGACCTTCTCGACGCTCATCTCGATCGTGTCGCGGCGGATGAAGCCGCGTTTGAGGATGATCCGGCGGTCGGTGATGGCGATCTCCGTCGTCCATCGTAAAAACCATGCCGAGCCTAAGAACCAGAGCGACAGGACGAGCAGGACCAACCCGGCGACACTTGCCCAGTTCATCAGGTCGAACACGAAAGCGACGACCAGGAACACGACGATCGCAAGGAGCAAGATGAGCAGGCCCGGAAGATAGGTGGCCCACGATATCTTGGCCTCGTAGAGGAGCGTTTCGCCCGACTGCAGCACCCGTCGCACATAGCTCATATCGTCACGCTGCCCCTGCCGAACCGAGGCGGCCCATCCCCGTTGACCCGCATTGCTGGCGAGCGCCGCGATGGTGAATGTCGCTGCCTAATCAGCCAGAGTCCACTGCACGCAGATGATAGCTCTTCGGCTGGGTGAGCGCCTCGAAGCCGTATTTCGACAGCGACACGCCGCGGCCGGTTTCCTTGACGCCCGTCCACACGAGGTGGGGATCGACATAGTCGCAGCGGTTCATGTAGACGGTGCCAGTCTCGATCCGGCTCCCCAGCGCGGCGGCGCGGTCCATGTCGGTGGTCCAGATCGAGGCGGTGAGGCCGTACGGGCTGTCGTTCATCAGGCTGACGGCTTCCTCGTCGTCGCGCACCTTCATGATGCCGACCACCGGGCCGAAGCTTTCCTCCCGCATCACCGCCATCTGGTGGTTGACGTCGGTCAGCACCTCGGGCGCGAGGTAGGGCGAGCCCTGGCGGTCGTTCCCGACGCTCATGTTGACGAGCGGGGTGGCACCCTTGCGCTTGGCTTCGGCGATCTGCTCGCGCACCACGTCGGCGATGGAGCCGCGCGCCATGGGCCCAAGCGTGGTCGCCTGGTCGAGGGGATTGCCGACGACATACTTCTTCGTCAGGTCGACGAAGCCGGCAACGAAATCGTCGTAAACCTTCGCGTCGACATAGACGCGCTCGATGCCGCAGCAGCACTGGCCGGAATTGTAGAAGGCGCCGTCGACGAGGTTCTCGATGGCGTGGTCGAGTTTGGCGTCGGCCAGGACATAGGCCGGGTCCTTGCCACCGAGCTCGAGGCCGAGGGTGGCGAAGGTGCCGGCCGCGGCACGCTCGATCTGACGGCCGCCGGCGACCGAGCCGGTGAAATTGATGTGGTCGATGGCGCCAGAACCGATCAGCTTCTCGGTCTCAGCATGGGAGAGCACCAGGTTCTGGAAGACGCCCTTCGGCAGGCCCGCCTTGCCGAAGGCTTCGGCGAAGCGCTCGCCGACGAGCAGCGTCTGGGTAGCGTGCTTGAGGATCACCGCGTTGCCGGCGAGCAGCGCCGGGACGATCGTATTGACGGCGGTGAGGTAGGGGTAGTTCCACGGCGCGATCACCATCACCAGCCCGAGCGGCTCGCGGGCGATGTAGCGGCGGAAGCCGGGCTTCTCCGGCGGGACATAGGGAGCGAGCGCTTCCTCGGCGAGGCCGGCCATGGCGCGGGTGCGCTCTTCGACGCCACCCTTCTCGCCGCCGTAGCGGATCGGCCGCCCCATCTGCCAGGCGAGCTCGGTGACGATGTCGTCGTTCATGGCGAGCAGCGCGTCGAGGAAGGCGAGGATGAAGCGCTTGCGCCCGGCGATCGGCACGCCCCTCCACTCCGCCTGCGCGGCACGGGCGGCCGAGACGGCGGCGTCGACCTCGGCGTCGGTGGCGATCGGCCGCTCGGCATAGACCGAGCCGTCGATGGGGGAGATGATTTTGGCGGTTTGGGTCATGATTTCAAAACTCTCAGGACAAGGTTCGGGCCGGTTGCATGACAGTCGCCCTGTCACTTCGCACGCTGAAGGAAATCTCATAGCCGTACGTCTTCAGCCTGCGCTTGGCTTTCTCAATCTCGTCGTCGGTAAAGAGAGCATGCCAGGTGGTATCGCCGGCAACGAGTGCCTCGACGGTGAGATCCAGGCGGCCCGTTTCATACAGGCGCGTGTATCCCAGCGAGGGCTTGGGCGTATTGATGAGATACCTGGCGGTAGCAAGGCAACCTCTGGTCGACAGCATATGGAGAAAGGCCGTGGCTCGGTAGCCTGCCTCCGTCCAAGCTCTTCGATAGATCGAGAACATGGCCGCGTCGAACCGTCGCTGCAGGTCTTCCATGGCTTATCCCTTCAAGCCTTCTTTCAGCATGGAATCGCGAGCACATATCCGGCGTTGGCGTAGCCAAGCATGCTTCGGTCGCGTGTCAGGATCGTGAGTCCCAGTTCCCGCGCGCTGGCTACGATGATGCGATCAGCCGGGTCCTTCCAGGTCCAGTTCGGCAGAAGGCAAGAGGCGACGAGTATCGCTGGCGAGAGGTCGACGACACGAACGTCGGGCCGCCCCGAAAATCGCTCGAACAAACCCAGGGGCGCGAGCGGAGAGGCCAGTCGCCCCTTGGCCGACATCAGCGCCAACTCCCACGCTGTGATCGGCGAGATGTGGATCGCCTCCTCGCGTCGATACGCTTGATCAAGCGCGTCTGTCCCAGTTCGGGAAAGAGCGTCCTCCGCAATCCAGATTGCGGCGCAGGTGTCGAGAAGCAGAGCCATCACGTCTTCTCGTCTTCCTTCTTCGCCCCATCGTCCCAGGCTATGTCGCCCCACTCCGGGTCTGCTGGCGCCGTCAGGTCCACTCCGGGTGCAATCGTGATCATGCCCTTCAGGAAGCCGATGATGGGATGCCGCCCGCCCTGCGACTTGTCCGGAGGCGCGTCGGAGGGCTGGGGGATTGCGGCCGGGCCAACGCGCCTGAAGACCAACTTTCGTCCTTCGATGTCGACCTGCTCGGTGCGGTATCCGGCGGCCAGCCACTCGTTCGTCATCACATTGTTGGTGGGGTTGTTGCTCCACCATGCCGGATACATCTGCGACCTTGGCAGCTTGAATCCCAGCACCTTTTCGATTTCGGCAAAGGTCATCGGAACCGTTTCGGAACCCCGGCTTCCAAGATAGGTCCTCAAAGGCTCATACTTGCTCATGTGTGTGTCCTTCGTGTCTGAGACGAAACACACATAAACACTGTTTAAGTTTTAGTCAAGCGCGCTAGTACCGCTCGAAACCTCGCATGAGCTCCCAGTCGGTGACGCGGCGGTCGTATTCGAATTGCTCCCATTCGGCGGTATGGACGTAGTGGTCGATGACGTCGCTGCCGAGGGCGGCGCGCAGCATCTTTGACTTCGCCATCAGTGTGGTCGCCTCGCGCAGCGTCTTTGGAATTTCGCGCAGGCGCTTGCCGAGATAGGCGTCGCCGACGAAAGGGGCTTCGAGCTCAAGCTCCTCGTCGATGCCGGCGAGGCCGGCCGCGATCAGTGCGGCGAAGGCGAGATAGGGATTGAGGTCGGCGCCGCCGATCCGGCATTCGCTGCGGATCGACTTCGAGCCCTCGCCGACGAGGCGGAAACCGGCGGTGCGGTTGTCGCGGCTCCAGATCGCCTTGGTCGGGGCGAAGGTGCCGGCCTGAAAGCGTTTGTAGGAATTGATGTAGGGCGCCAGGAACCAGGTGATCTCGCGTGCGTATTTCAGCTGGCCGGCCATGAAATGGCGCATCAGCGCCGACATGCCGAACTCGGCGCGGGAATCGCTGAACAGCGGCTTCTTGCCGGCCTTGTCCCACACCGAGGTGTGGATGTGGCAAGACGAGCCGGCAAGCTCGTAGGCCCATTTGGCCATGAAGGTGACGGCCTTGCCTTTGAGGTGGGCGATCTCCTTGATGCCGTTCTTCAGGATGGCGTGGCGGTCGGCCATCTCCAGCGCGTCGGCATAGCGGACATTGATCTCCTCCTGGCCGGGGCCCCATTCGCCCTTGGAGTTCTCCACCGGAATGCCGGCGGCGTGGAGCCCGGTGCGGATCGCCCGCATCACCTCCTCTTCCTTGGTGGTCTGGAAGATGTGGTAGTCCTCGATGTAGCGGCCGGCCGAGGCGAGGTCGGCGTAGCGCTTTTGCCGCACCGTCTCGTAATCCTCGTTGAACAGGTAGAACTCCAGCTCCGAGGCGACGAAGGCCGACATGTTGCGATCGGCAAGACGCGCGACCTGCTTCCTGAGGATCGCCCGCGGGCTGTGCGGCAGATCCTCGCGGTGGTGATGGTCGAGAACGTCGCACAGCACCAGCGCGGTTGCCGGCAGCCACGGGATCCGCCGCAGCGTCGCCATGTCCGGCTTCATGACGAAGTCGCCATAGCCCTTCGCCCAGTTGGCGGCGGCGTAGCCGGGCACCGGCTCCATGTCGATGTCGTCGGCAAGCAGATAGTCGCAGGCGTGGGTCTCTTCGTGAGCTTCGGCGACGAAATACTCGGCCTGGAAGCGCTTGCCGATCAGCCGCCCCTGCATGTCGACGAACGCGACCAGCACCGTGTCGATCTCGCCGGCGGCGACCGATTTCTTCAGTTCCGCAAGTGTCAGCATGCCGGTCACGGTGGTCACTGCGCCTAAGGGGAACCGGGGCGCGGACGCCCCGGGGCCGTATTGCCAAGTCGGGCCCGAAGCCTAGCCGTAGCGGTATGGCTTCCCGGCCTTGACCATTGTGTCGTTGTAGTCCCGAAGGATCTTCACGATCTTGGCCTTCAGCTCGCTCTCCGCCGCGATCTCGTCCCAGAAATTATGGGCCTCGGCCTCGACGGTGGCCCATTCATCCTCGGGGATCGTCGTGATCTCAAGCTTGTGCTCGTTCACCCGGAGGTTCGCCTCGCCGTTCCAGTACCAGTGCTGGCGGTGGTAGTGGGACGAGTTGAAGCAGACCTCCATCAGGGTCTTCAGGTGGTCAGGCACCTCGTTCCAGCGGTCCATGTTGGCGAAGAAATGACCGATCCAGGCGCCCGAGATGTTGTTGGTCAGGAAATACTGGGTCACGTTCGCCCAGCCCGAGGTGTAATCCTCGGTGATCCCCGACCAGGCGATTCCATCGAGCTCGCCGGTCTGCAGCGCCACCTCGGCGTCCTCCCAGGGCAGCGTCACCGGCACGACGCCGAAGCGCGACAGGAACCGGCCGGCGGTGGGGAAGGTGAAGACGCGCAGACCCTCAAGGTCCTTCAGAGACGTGATCGGCTTGTGGGTGGCGAAATTGCAGGGGTCCCACGAGCCGGCCGAGATGTGCCTGACGCCCACCTTGGCGTATTCCTCCTTCCAGATCTCGTCGAGGCCCCAGTGGTTGAAGAGCGCCGGCACGTCGAGCGAGTAGCGCAGGGCGAGCGGGAAGTAGCCGCCGAACACCGTCACTTCAGTGGGCGAGGCCATCGAGTCGTCGTCCGACTGCACCGCGTCGATGGTGCCCTTCTGCATCGCGCGGAACAGTTCGCCGGTGGGCACAAGCTGGTCGGCGTAGTAAAGCTCAATCTCCATCTGGCCCTGGGCGATCTCGTTGAACTGCTTCACGCAGGTGTCGACAACCTCAACCGCCAGGGCCGGGCCGGCATAGGTCTGCATGCGCCATTTGATCGGCGCCTGTGCCAGAACGGCGGGAGATGCGAGCGCGGCCGGAATCGCGGCGGCGCCGGTGGCGAGGAACTTGCGTCTTGTCGTCATCACGTCTCTCCTTGCGGGTTGGAGCGGCCCCCGTTGGCCGCGGTTCTACTCATCTTGGGTTGATATGCTGCGGCAGCCACAGCGCGATCTCCGGGAAGGCGAGCACCAGGATCAGTGCCAGGATCATCACGCCGACAAAGGGCACGATGGAGCGGTAGATATCGATGATGTTGATCTCCGGCGGCGCCATCGCCCGCATCAGGAACAGGTTGTAGCCGAAGGG
>Ga0210144_1000434_pt1 | contig 22521 bp, 20 predicted proteins | sample Muzzi_PWA_D2_FD_185532 | JGI IMG/M metagenome (GOLD analysis project Ga0210144, IMG submission 185532) | Wetland microbial communities from San Francisco Bay, California, USA, that impact long-term carbon sequestration - Muzzi_PWA_D2 (SPAdes) | ecosystem: Environmental > Aquatic > Marine >...
ACGTTCCCACCGCCGAGCGGCTGAGACCTGGCTGAGCGATGAAACTCGACTCCCTCATCCCCGCCCCGCTCCGCAGGCCGGCCAAGCCGGGCCAGGGCAATGGCGCCAGGGGCCGGGCCCCTGCCGACCTGAAGACGGCGCCCCCGGAGCGCCCGTCCGACGCGCAGCGAGTCGGCGACCGGGCCAAGCAGGCGCCGGCCGACGTCCTCGCCTGGGTCGACCAGCGGACCGCGGCGTCCGGCTTCCTCACCGGGATGCTCTACCGCAAGGTGCCGAAGGGGACCAACTGGTTCTACACGCTCGGCTCGGCGACTCTCTTCGCCTTCATCGTGCAGGCGATCACCGGCGTCTTCCTGGCGATGTTCTACACCCCCTCGACCACCCAGGCCTACGCCTCCATCTCCCACATCAACAACGACGTCTTCCTCGGCCAGTTCGTGCACGGGATGCACAAATGGGGATCGAGCGTGATGGTCATCCTCGTCTTCCTGCACATGGGGCGCACCTTCTTCTTCGGCGCCTACAAGTACCCGCGTGAGCTGAACTGGGTGATCGGCGTCGTGCTGCTGATCCTGACGATGACGATGGCCTTCACCGGCTACCTGCTGCCCTTCGACCAGCGCTCCTTCTGGGCCTCGGTGGTCGGCATCAACATCAACGGCACCGGCCCGATCCTCGGCCCGTACCTGAGCGACTTCCTGCGCGCCGGGCCGGAGCTGGGCGCCACCACCCTTGCGCGCTTCTACTCGATCCACATGCTGCTGGTCCCCGGCGCGCTCATCGCCCTGGTCGGCGCCCACCTCTACCTGGTCGTCAAGCTCGGCACCACGGCGCCGCCGTGGCTGCACGCCGCGAAGCCCAAGGGCGCCACCCCGGCCTCCCAGCTCGAGGCCGGCGGCGGCGGCGACGGGAGGGGCTAGGTCGATGAAGCCCGCCGACAAGCAGGCATACCTCGAGGAGTACGAGCTGCTGAAGAAGAAGGGCAAGCCCTTCTTCCCCTACGCGGTTCTGAAGGACACGGCGATGGCGCTGATCGTCGTCGGGGTGATCATCGCGATGTCGATCATCTTCGGCGCCGAGCAGGGCCCCAAGGCCGACCCGACCTCGACCACCTACGTGCCGCGGCCCGAGTGGTACTTCTTCTTCCTCTTCGAGCTGCTGCGGGTGATCAAACCGCCGGAGCTGGTTCCGATCGCGACGATCGGCATCCCGACGATCTGCATGGTGCTGCTCCTGCTGCTGCCGTTCTACGACCGCGGTCCGGAGCGCAACCCGGCGCGCCGGCCGATCGCCACGACCGCCGGCGCGCTGACGATCGCCGCGATCGCCTACCTGACCTATCTCGGCGCCACGGCCGCGTCCCCGACCGAGATCGACCTGGAAGTCGCGCCCCGATACGAGGCGGGCAAGGAGGTGGTCGCCGGCTCCGGCTGCCTCGCCTGCCACAAGCTGGGCGAGAACGGCAACGACGGCCCCGGTGTGGAATTGACCCACATCGGCAGCCAGGTACCGCGGGCGGCGATCCTGCGCTCGGTCGAGATCGGCCCGGGCATCATGCCGTCTTTCCGCGACCTGCCGCCGAGGAAGCTCAACGAGCTGGCCGACTTCCTCTCCTCGCTCGACTGAGGCGTGTGTCAGGATCCGTGCACGCGTCTGGTCGCGTGACATATGGACCCTGACATCCGGCCCAAGCCTTCGCGGGAATCGGCTCGATTCCCCGAGCAGGTCAACCGCATGTTCGACCGGATAGCCGGCCGCTACGACCTGCTCAACTCGTTGATGACCGCCGGCCTCCACCACGGTTGGCGGCGGCGTGCTGCCGATCGGGCCGAGCTGGGCCCCGGGGCCGCCGCCCTCGATGTCTGCTGTGGGACCGGCGACCTGGCTCTCGAGCTGGCCGGGCGCGTATTGCCCGGGGGTCGGGTGATCGGCTGCGATTTCTCCGAGGCGATGCTCGATCTGGCGCGCGAGAAGGCGGCGCGGCGCGGCGCGGAGTCGGTCCGCTTCGAGTGGGCGGATGCGCTGCGGCTCCCCTACGACGACGGCCGCTTCGACGCGGTCAGCGTCGGCTTCGGCCTGCGCAACCTCTCCGACCTGGATGCCGGGTTGCGTGAGATGCGCCGGGTCCTGCGCCCCGGCGGTCGCCTGGTCATCCTCGAGATCACCCAGCCGAGCCGGCCGCCGCTCTCGACCTTCTACCGGCTCTGGTTCGACCGGGCGGTACCGGTGCTCGGTGCGCTGGCCGGAGACCCCGACGCCTACAGCTACCTGCCCGAATCCGTACGCAGCTTCCCGCCCCCGCCCGGTCTGGCCGAGAAGCTGGACGCGGCGGGGCTTGAGCGGATTCGCTGGACGATCCTCGCCGGGGGGATCATCGCGATCCACAGCGGCGTCGCCCCCCCGTGACCAGGCACTCGGCAGTCCCACCTCCGGTCACGGCGGTGCTCGACGCCTCGAGCCGCTGGCTGCCGGCGCAGCTCGGCCGGGTCGAGGAGATGCTGCGCGAGCAGAGTCGCGACTACGGCGAGGCGCTCGCCGCCGACGTTGCGATGACGCGCGAGGCGGGCGGCAAGCGCCTGCGGCCGATGCTGGTCCTGCTCTGCGCGGGCCAGGAGGGCGGCGAGGCCGCGGTGCGGGCGGCCACGGCGATCGAGCTGGTTCACATGGCGACCCTCGTGCACGACGACGTCCTCGACGCCGCGCCGCTGCGCCGCGGCCGGCCGACGGTCGCCGCCACCTCCGGCCGCGACCGCGCCACGGCGACCGGCGATTTGCTCTTCTCACGCGCCTTCGCACTGCTCGCCCGGCCGCGCGAGCTGCGGGCGATCGAGCTGCTCTCGGCCGCCTCGGCGGCGCTCGCCCGGGGCGAGCTGGCGCAGCGCCGGGACGCCTACGACACCGCGGTCTTCGAGCAGCGCTACCTCGAGCGCTGCCGCCTGAAGACGGCGACCCTGTTCGAATGCGCCTGTCTGCTGGGGCGCGACGAGCGGGCGCTGGGCGAATTCGGCGCCGCGATCGGGCTCGCCTTCCAGCTGCTCGACGACGTCCTCGACGTCGCCGGACCGCCGGAGCGGACCGGGAAGGCGCGCGGCACCGACCTGCTCGACGGCACCGTCACCCTGCCGCTGATCCTCGCCGCCGAGTCGGACCCGGGGATCCTCGCGACCGACCTCAGCAGTATCGACGCCGCGGACGCCGAGGCGCTCTGCGACCGGATCGCCGCGACCGGAGCGCTGGAGCGGGTCCGGGCGCGAGCCCTGGAGATCGTCGCCGAGGCGAAGCGGCAGGTCGGCACGGCCGGGATCGAGCCGGAACGTCGCCGGCTCCTCGATCTGGTGGCGGACGGAGTCGTCCAGAGGTACAGCTGAACATCAATTCCGCCGATCTGCTCCGGCCGAATCGGCCCTGGAGAATCAGATATGGACAGGGCCGATTCGCCCGTCCGCCATATCCGGGGTCAGGTGAAGTCGTCGGCCGTTATCAGGTCCGCCGCGAGGGCGGTCGAGAACGCCTCGCTGAGCTGCCGCATGCTCTCCCGTTCCAGCTCTTCGAGCTTGCTGGTCAGGACCTCGGTGCCGTCGTCCAGGCGCTCGTCGTAGGCGTCTATCTCGCGCTCGCCGTGGACGCCGTCGGCGCGCCACTCGCACTCCGGGCAGCGCCGCCAGAGGCGCCAATGCCCGCGGCTGGCGGTCTGCTCCCAGCGGGTCGGCTGGACCAGGGTCGAGCCGCATGCCGGGCAGACGTGGAGCCCGGTGCCTGCCTTCGTCCCTGTACGGCTCGCATTGCTCATCTGCTAACCATCGAACACATCAAGCGGCGCTTTAGCCCGTGCCTTTCAGCGAGATTTCGAGAAAACCCCATTACCGGGTAAGGCGCGCCCTCGATTCGAGTCGGCTCGGAGGTGCGCGGCGCCCGTTACCATGGTGCGATGCTCGGAAACATCGGCCCCCTCGAGATAGTCGTCGTGCTGATCATCGCCCTGATCGTCTTCGGCCCGAAGCGGTTGCCGGAGCTGGGCCGCTCGCTGGGCAAGGGCATCCGCGAGTTCCGCGGCTCGGTGAGCGGCGAGAGCGACGACGACGAGCGATCCGAGCAGCCGGCGGAGATCGAAGCCGGGAAGCACGAGCAGTCCGCGGCAGCCGAGGAGACGGCCGCCCATAAGCGGCCTTGAGGCCGCGCCAGCGATGTCGCGCCGCGTCAGGCCGGTCTCCCACGAGGATCGCCTCACCCTGGTGGAGCACCTCGATGAGCTGCGCAACCGGCTGATTGTCTGCGCGGCCGCCTTCGGTGTCGCCCTGGCCCTCTGCTTCTGGCAGAACCATCTGCTCTTGGAGGTCGCCTCCGGGCCGCTGCCCGGCGACCACAAGCAGCTGCTCACCTTCGCCGTCACCGAGCCGTTCATAACGACGCTGACCGTCGCCGCCTACGGCGCGATCGTCCTCTCCCTGCCGATCGTCCTCTACCAGCTCTACGCCTACGTGCTGCCGGCCTTCAGCGATGCCGAGCGGCGGGTCGCCCTGCCGATCATGCTGCTCGCCCCGCTGCTGTTCGGAGCCGGCGTCGCCTTCGCCTACTTCGTGGTGATGCCGGCCGCGGTCAAGTTCCTGCTCAACTTCAACGACAATCAGTTCAACGTCCAGATCCGTGCCCGCGACTACTACAGCTTCTTCTCGACCACGATGCTCGCCGGGGGGATCGTCTTCCAGCTGCCGCTGGCGATCCTCGCCGTCACCAGGCTCGGGATCGTCAGCGTCGAGCGGCTCCGCGCCAACCGGCGCTACGCGTACCTGGCGATCGCGATCGTCGCCGCGGCGCTGCCCGGAGTCGACCCGATCTCGATGCTGATAGAGATGGTTCCGCTGCTTGCTCTGTACGAGTTGAGTATCTTGCTTGCACGCGCCTTCGGCAGGCCGGGGGCGGCGGGAGGCCTGACTAGACCCTCGACGCAGGAGTGATGACGGACTGATGGCATCTGGCGGCGAGCGACGAATGCTCTTCGACACGCGGGGGCGGCGCAAACATGTGATCCGCGTCGTCTACGCGATCCTCGCGATCCTGATGGGCGCCAGCCTCTTCCTCGTCGTCGGCCCGGTCAACATCGGCGCCTTGCTCGGCGGCCAGAGCGCCAGCAGCAACGCCGCCCAGGTGTTCGACGAACAGGCGGGACGGATCGAACGCAGGCTGGCCAAGGACCCGACGGACGAGGCGCAGCTGCTCGCGCTGACCCGCGCCCGGATCAACGCCGGCAACGCGCAGATCGAAGTCAACGAAGGGACCGAAACGCCGACCGTGCCGGCTTCCGCCCGCGACGACTACGAAGCTGCTCTGCAGGCCTGGAACCGCTACCTGAAGCAGGCCGGCGACGAACCGAGCCCCGCCGGCGCCCAGCTCGTCGCCTCCAGCTTCATCAGGCTGGCGGAAAGCAGCACCAGCCTGCGCGAATCCGAAGCCGACGTCGCCACCGCCGCCGCGGCGCAGAAGCTCGCCGCCGAGCAGCGGCCCAGCCTGGGCTCGCTCAGCACGCTGGCGATCTACCAGTACTTCAACGGCGAATTCGCCACCGGCGACAAGACGGCCAAGCGGGCGGCGGCGAAGGCCCCCTCCAAGGCGGAAGCCAAGGGCGTCGAAAGCCAGCTCGCCGAATTCCGCAAACGCGGCAAGCAGTTCGAGAAGCAGAAGAAGCAGCTGGCCAAGGTCGAAAAGGAAGCCAGCAAAGAACAGCTCACCAACCCGTTCGGCGGCTTCGGCGGCAGCGCCGAATCGGCCGGCGGATAGGCGCTAGCCGATCGGCCGGTCCGCGGCTACTTCGATTCGGCCGGGACCTGGACCCTTTCGACCCATTCGGGCGGAGGGGGAGCGTCGTCGCTGTTCAGCCAGTCGTAGAACTCGTTGTTCTGGTCCCCACGCTGGGTGTAGAAGTAGCTGCCCCTGACCCGCAGGGCGCTTCCCGGAGCCGCGGACTGGACCACGTCGCAGACGTCTCCGACCGTCTTCACGGGCGTTCCGTTGATCTTCCTGACCAGGTCCCCGAAGTGGATGTGCGCCTTGCTGACCGGCGATCCCGGGGTCACGGCCCTGACGAACAGCTCTTCGTCGAGGCCGGAGAACTCCAGCAGCTGCTGTATTTCCCCCTGGTTGAACTTCCTGCTGTACTCGTTCACGTTGACGTATGACACCGGCGCGAGCTCCCAGCCGAGGTCCGCGTAGCTGCGCCCGGCCCGGAGGTCCGGCAACAGGTCGTTGACGTGGTCGATCGAGATCGCGTAGCTCTGGTCCTGGACTTCGCCGCCCGCCCCGCTGTAGCCGAGCGTGTTGACCCCGACCAGTTCGCCGTATTCGTTGACCAGCGGGCCGCCGGAGTTGCCGGGGTTGATCGTCGCCTGGTGCTGGATCAGCGACGGGTACTTCGGAAGCGTCGGATCGATCGACGTCGAGACGTCCACGGAGGAGACGCTGCCGGTGGTGGAGACGAGCGACTGTTCGCTCGCCGACTCGAGGCTCTCCGGATAGCCGAGGGCGGTGACCGTTTCGCCCGACTTCATCGTGGCGCTTTCGCCGATCGGCATCGCGGTGACGTCTTCGGGCACCGAGCTGAGTTCGACCACCGCTAGATCGTCGCAGGGCGCCGTGGCGATGACTCGGGCGGGGACTTCGGTGCCGCCGTAGACCCTCGCCTTCAGCGAGCTGGCCCCAGTGACCAGGTGGGCGTTGGTCAGCACGAGACCCTCTTCGGCGTCGAAGACGACGCCCGTCCCGATCACTTCCCCGCCCCCCTGCTTGCCCTGCAGATGGACCACCGAGGATTCCGACTGTTCGGTGATCTCCTGCGGGTCGAGCGCCTCCTGGCCACCGCCGCAGGCGGACAGCAACCCGGCGAGCGCCAAGAGTGCGAGCACGGCGATGAAGCGGAGGAGTCCCATCAGGCCAGCCGCATCGTATTCACGGCGGCCATCGAGGCACAACCTCAATTCTTAGTACCTCGGCTGCGGACCGCGGTTCTCAGATCGACGACCGCCGACCCAGGGCCCGCCGGATCGCTCCCGGACGTCGGGCGACTTTGGGCCCGAGGATGCCGGCGAAGAGCGTCAGCGCAAGCCATGGACGCAGGTGGGGGCTGATCCGTCGGATGCGCCCGTCGGGCGCCAGCTCGAAGACCATCGCGTCGGTCATCCTGATCGCTCCCACGCGCGCCTCGCCCAAGACCACACGGCGCGCGCCATCGCCGATCGTCTCGCTCCAGCGGAGGTCCTTCAGGCTTCCGTACACCGCGCCGAGCAGCATCCGGACGTCCTCGTGGCCGCGGAAGACCATACGCCCGGAGATCGGCGAGACGAGCTCCACCTCGGGCGCCAGCGTCTCCATCAGCGCGTCGAGATCCCCCGCTTCGGAGGCCGATCTGTAGCGCGCGACAGCGTCAGCCATCGCCGGGGATGGTAGGCAGGAAGAGAAAAGGCATGGGCCGTGAAGGACTCGAACCTTCAACCTTGAGATTAAGAGTCTCCTGCTCTACCGGTTGAGCTAACGGCCCGGGGCTTGGGGAGTATAGGAAGGCCGCGGCTCGGCTCTGCCGCTCAGGAGCGGGGCCGGCAGATCTTGTAGACGACGCCGCTGATGATCGTCCCGTCGGCGAAGGAGAAGCGGCCTCTCGTCTGCAGGATGTAGTCGGAGCAGCGAGCGGAGACGTAGCTGCGCTTGGCGCCGTGAGAGCGGAAGCGACGGCCGATCTTCGCGTCGACGTGGGTGAGGACGCCGTAGCCGCCGGCGATCTCGGGGACGGTCAGCTTGGCTCGGTAGCCGTAGGTGCCCCGACGCTTTTCGATCGGCACGATCACGACGAAAATTTCGACCGTCGGGTAGGTCGACCAGGTGTGGGCGACGACCGTCGGGTTGCCGCCTTGCCGCGGGCCGTTGAACAGGGTTAGCGGCTCCAGCCCCTCGACGCGGCTCCGACCCGGGAGCGCGATCACTGCCCCGACGTGGCCGCTGCCGACGATCGCCGCGCGGCAGCGCCGCCGCGCCTGGTCCGGGGTGGCGCCCCTGATCCGGCTCGGCGGGCAGGTTGCGAGCCCCGCGGTGGTCAGCTTCCCGTCGTGGTCGAATTCGAGCTTCGCGTGTCGAGCCGCCGGCGGCACCGAGCCGTCGGTGGTCTTGACGTCGCCGTGTCCCTCGAACTCGATCGGCGCGTAACTGCGTTTCGGCAGCACCCGCGGCGTGAACCCGCCGTCCGCGCGCAGGATCAGCGTCCCGACCCGCACTTCGGCCGCGCCGGCCGTCCCGGCGATCAGGGCGACGAGCGCCGCGCCGGCGGCGAGAACAGCGAGAGCGATCGGGAGGCGATTCCGTCCCATCGCCTATAGATACCCGGCGCGCCGCCCGAGTAGCGCCGGTCGCTCTACTTCCTGACCTTGCAGGGCCGGAAGACCGTGCCCTCGACGAAGCTGCCGTCCTTGAAGGTGAACTGGCCTTTCGCCTGCAGGCGGCCGTCGGCGCAGTGCGCGTTGGCGTAGCTCAGCGTCTTGCCCTTGTACTTCCAGGTTCGCCCGATCGTCAGGTGGCCGGAGATCGGCGAGCCGTAGTCGTTGACGAGGCGCGGGAACGTGGCGACCGTCTTGAACCCGTAGCGACCGTGGTGGACCCTTTGGATCTCGATCGAGATCACGTAGGTCGTCGGGCTCGGGTAGTCGAGGTGGGCGTGGCCGAGCACGGTCGGGTTGCCGTGCTTGGCGGGGCCGTTGAACAGGCTGAGCGGCGAGGACGCCTTGATCGGCCGCTGTTCGGGCAGCTCGATGACGGCGGTGCCGAAGCCCTTGCCGACGAGCGCCCCCTGGCAGTTCCTCCGCGCCACCTTGACCGTGGTCGCGACCAGCTTGGCCATCGTGCACTTCGGCAGGCCGCGGGTCTCGATCGCCCCGTGCTTGTCGAATTCGAGCGTCAGGGTCCGCAACGGCGAGGGTCGGGTGCCGTCCTTGGTGCTGAACTTGGCCGAGCCGAACAGCCTGATCGGCGCGTTTTCGCGCTTCGGCAGCTTGGTCGGCTTGAAGCCGCCGTCGGCGACGATCACGATGTTGCCGACCTGAAGCGTGATCGCCTGCGCGACTCCGACGGTCAGCAGCGCCGCCAGCGCGGCCGCGGTAAGCGCTCTCAACAAGTTCTTGCGCATCTCCTGCCCCTTCGTAGTCCTCCCCCGCCAAACTAGCACCCCCGAGCCGAGCGATCGACGGGCTCCCGTCGACGATGCTCGTAACCTCTATTCCGCATCGTTCGAATCGGATGATGCGAAGCGTAAGCTATGGCCCCGGGGTTGTCAAGCCCGGGGCGGCAGCCGGTCAGGAGAGCAGCCGCGACCAGAAGCGGACGAGCGCCCGCTCCTGGTTGATGCCCAGCTCCAGCGTGAGGCGAATTCCGTCCGGCAGGGCCGGGTAGGTGGCGCTCGCCTCCAATTCGCTCAGCCTCTGCCTGTGGACTGCGAGCTGGGCCTTCGCAAGCGCCGTGGGCTCGGTGCCGAAGAAGAGCTTGAGCGCTGCGAGGTCGCGCCCCTGGAAGGTCTGGTCGGTGGGCTCGGCCCGCCACTTCTCGAGCGCCTCACGGCCCCGCGCGGTCAATTTGTAGAAGCGCCGGCGCCGCCCGCTCTCCTCCCTGCTTTCGTCGAGCAGGCCCGCCTCGGCGAGTCGCGCGCACTCGGTGTAGATCTGCGTATGCGGGATCGACCAGAAGTTGAAGACGCTCACCTGCGCGAACTGCTTGAGGTCGTAGGGGGTCGCCGGCTCGTTCAGGTCGAGCAGGCCGAGCACGATGTAGGAGGTCTCCGTGAGCTGCGGACTTGACACGGCCCGGAAGCGTATCCTAGGGTCCGCATGGTGCGGCTAGGACGGTTTGAGCAGAATCATACGACCGGCTCGCCTCGAAGTCAGGCAAGATCCTGAATCGCGATCCTGAATCGCGCCCGGCGCAGCCTTAACAGAATCTCCCGCATTCAAACGCCAATTCCAGCCGAGCGCCCGCCAAACTAGGACGGTGCGTTTGAGGAGGAGCAGGGGGCGTGGTGACGGCCCGCGCGATCGCAATGGCGCAGGCGGCTCGGCGATCCTCCGTCACCCGGGCCGCGTCCTCGGCGCGGCGCTGGTGGTCCTGGTCGTGCTCGCGGCGCTCGGAGCCGGGGTCGAGGGGAAGCTCAGCCCGACCAGCCTCAACATCCCCGGCACGCCCTCCTCGCGGGCCAACCGGATGCTGGAGGAGCACTTCGGCGAGAGCGCGCCGTTCGTGATCCTGCTGCGCGGCCCGGCCAAGGCGCTCGACCGCCAGGGACCGCCCCTGGTCCGGGCGCTTCGTCGCGATCCCGCGGTCACCACCCTCTCGCCCTGGGATCGCGGCTCGGTGCAGCGACTGCGGCCGAGTCCCCGCCGGGCGATCGTGATCGCCGACTTCCACGTAGGCATCGACGAGGCCGTCGACGAGACGGTCCCGAAGCTGAACCGGACCCTGGAAGCGAGGATCCAGCCGCCGGTGCGGGCGACGCAGACGGGCTTCGCGACTCTTTCGAGAGCGATCCAGGAGGACTCGATCTCCGCCACCCAGCGCGGCGAGCTGATCGCCCTGCCGGCCCTGCTGCTCGTCCTGCTGCTCGTCTTCCGCTCGCCGATCGCAGCCGCGGTCCCGCTCGCGTTCGGCGCCGTCACCGTGGCCGTCTCGCGCGGCCTGCTCTCGATTCTCGCCAACTGGTTCAGCGTCGACGCCTTCGCGCTCACCGTCTGCACGATGATGGGGCTGGCGCTGGGGGTCGACTACTCGCTGCTGATCGTCTCGCGCTTCCGCGAGGAGCTGGCGAACGGCGCCTCGCCGCTCGAGGCGGCCGGGGCGACGCGCCGCACCGCCGGGCGCACCACCGTCTTCGCCGGCAGCACGCTGATGCTTTCGATGCTGGTCGCGTTCTTCATCGTCCCCGGCTCGCTGCTCGGCTCGCTGGCGGCGACCCTGGTGCTGGTCGTCGCGCTCAGCGTCCTGGTCGCGATCCTGCCGGGCCCGGCGCTGCTGACCCTGCTCGGGCCCAACCTCGACCGCTGGCGGATCGGGCCCGCCGCGCCGGACGGCCGGACCCGCCTGATGAGGCTGGTCACCGCCGCATTGCGCCGACCGGCCCCGGTGGCGATCGCGATCGGGGCGATCGTGCTCGCCCTGGCGATCCCGGCGCTGGGGCTGAAGACCGGGCCGCCCAGCCAGACGCAGCTCGCCCACGGCGACCCGGCGAGGCAGGACTTCGAACTGATCGAGCGGGAAATCGGCCCCGGCTTCGACGCCCCGTTCGTGATCGTCGCCGCGGCCGACCAAGGCCCGATCACCGAGCCGGGGCGGCTGGGGGCGCTCAGCCGCTGGCAGCGGAAGATCGCCGCCCAGCCCGGCGTGCAGGCGGTGGTCGGGCCGGGGCAGGTGGCGCGGGCGGCGGCGCCGCTGCGCCAAGCCGCCAGGCTGCTTGGCGCCGGGTCGGAAGCGGGGCCGCTGGCCGAACTGGGAAGGCTGGGGCGCAACCTCGGCCAGGCGGCTGCCGGCGTCGCCCAGCTCCGCGCGGGGATCTCGCGGGCCAGCTACGGGGCCGGTCTGCTCGCCAAGGGCTCCGGCCAGGCCGAGGAGGGCGCCAGGGCGATCGCCTCCGGACTCGGCCAGGCGAGCGCCGGCAGCGAGCGGGCGGTCGGCGCGCTGCGGACCTTCGCCAGGGGGACCCGGCGGCTGGCCGGCGCTCAGCATCGCGCCGCGCTCGCCGCCCTGCAGCTGAAGTTCGGGCTGCAGAGCCTCGCCCCCAACCTGCGGCGCAACGCGCTAGGACGCTCCCGCCGCCTCCAGAGGTCGCTCAACCAGGATGCGCACGTCAACGTCCCCCGGTTGCAGGCCCCCGCCCAGGAAGCCGAGGCGCAGCTGAGGACGGCCCTGCAGCAGCTCGAAGCGATGAGCGTCGGCAAGTCCGACCCCCGCTACGCCGCGGCGCTGCAGGCGGTTCGCACTGCCCTGGCCGCGGTCAGCGGCGTCGATCCGGTCAGCGGCGCCCCCTACGCGCCCGAATACGCCGGGTTGCCGGCGGAACTGGCCGCGCTGCAGTCCCGTCTGCTCGAAGACGCCGAAGGGGCGAAGCAGGTGACCGACTGGCTGGTCTCGGGAATCATCGCGATCAAGCGGCTCTACTCGGGGGCGAAGCGGCTCTCCGACGGCCTTCGCAGGATCGAAGGCGCCGGCAAGCGGCTCGCCCACGGATCCGCCCGCCTCGCCCGCGCGGCCGCGACGCTCGACGGCGGCCTGGCCCAGCTGGGGGCCGCGAGCACCGCGCTGGCCGGCGGCATCGCGCAGCTCGGCGGCGGCGCCAACGCGCTGGAGGAAAATCTCGCCGCCGGTTACCGTCGCTCCGCCCCGCTGCAGTCGGGGCTGCGACGCGCCACCGTGCAGGTTCTCTCCAGCAAGGCCAGGCTGACCCGCCAGGCCCGGCGCGTGCAGCGGAACACGCCGGGGCTCTTCGACTCCGGCTACTTCGTCCTCTCGGCGCTCGACGGAGCCCGGCCGGCGGTCCGCGAGCAGGCGGCCGAAGCGGTTGACCTGAACCGCGGCGGTCAGGCCGCGGCGATGCTGGTCATCTCCCGCCACACCTTCAACTCGCCCGGCTCGATCGCTCTCAACAGGCGCCTGGACGCGGACGCGGCCGAGCTCGCCCGCGAAACCGGCCTCGCCACCGGCGTCGCGGGCGGCGCCGCTCAGCTCAACGACTACAGCCGGGTCACCCGGGCGCGCATCCCGTTCGTGATCGCCGCGATCACCCTCGCCACCTTCCTCGTCCTCGTCCTCGTCCTCCGCGCCCTGCCGCTGGCGGCGATCGCCGTCGGCCTCAACCTGGCGACGGTCGCGGTCGCCTTCGGCGTCCTCACCCTGCTCTTCAACCTGCCCGAAGACTGGCCGCTGGGCGGGCACACGTACGTCGACGCGGTCGGGGCGACCGCGATCTTCGGCGTGGTCTTCGGCCTCTCGATCGACTATGCGGTCTTCCTCCTGGTGCGGATGCGCGAGCGCTACGACCGCGGCGGCGGCAACGCCGCCGCCGTCTTTTTCGGGCTGGAGCGGACGGCGCGGGTGATCACCGGCGCCGCGGCGATCATGATGGCGGTCTTCGTCGCTTTCGCCGGCGCGCCGATCGCCACGGTCAGCCAGCTCGGCGTCGGCCTCACCGTCGCGGTGCTGCTCGACGCGACGGTCGTGCGGATCGTCCTCCTGCCGGCGCTGATGCTGCTGCTCGGCGATCGTGTCTGGTGGCTGCCGCGGTTCCTGGAGCGAGCCCTGCCGCGGCTCAACGTCTGACCCGGTGGCGCTGCGGCAGCCGAAGCGGGTTGACTTCGAGTTAAGCCAGGCACGACCGCGCGCCTGCCGAGTGGTCGCTCGGATACGATTTGGCGGCTCGTTCCTCCGGGGTCGGAGGCGGGGGGACGCAAGCGATTACCCGTGGCTGCTAATTCCTTAGGCGAGGAGAAAGGCCCGGCACGAGCCCGGGGAGCGGCCCCAGCCCGGATAGCCGCGATCGTCGCCCTCGCAGTCGTCGTCATCGCCCTCGGCTACGTCCTGTTCTTCAGCGGCGACGGCTCGCACAAGTACAACCTCGTCTTCCAGAACGCCAGCCAGCTCGTCCCCGACAACCAGGTGCTGATCGGCGGCTATCCGGTCGGCGCGGTCGACAGCATCGACCTCACCGACGACAACCTCGCCAAGGTCACGGTCAGCGTCGAACAGCAGCTCCACGAGGGCACGACCGCGACGATCCGCGCCACCGGCCTCGCCGGGGTGGCCAACCACTACGTCTCGATCAGCCCCGGCCCGAACAGCAACCCGCAGCTCGAAGACGACGCCACGCTCGGCCTCGGCTCGACCACGACGCCGGTCGACCTCGACCAGTTCCTCAACGCCTTCCCCACCCCGGTGCGGCGCGCCCTCGGCCAGTTCGTACGCGGCAGCGCGGCGGTCTACTCCGGCCGCGGCAAGGACGCCAACCGGACCTTCGAGTACTTCGGCCCTGCCCTCAACCGAACCAACGCCTTCGTGCGCGAACTGAACGCCGACCAGAAGCTGCTCGAGCGCTTCGTGGTCAGCTCCAGCAAGGTCAGCACCGCGATCGCCCAGCGGGGCAGCCAGCTCTCCAGCGCCGTCTCCAACGCCAGCACCGCCCTCGATGCGATCGCCAGCCAGAACGTCGCCTTCGACCAGACGCTGCGCCTGCTGCCGCCCGTCTTCCGCCAGAGCAACACCACCTTCGTCAATCTGCGCGCCGCGCTCGACGACCTCGACCCGCTGGTCGAAACGGCGAAGCCGGCGACCAAGAACCTGGCGCCCTTCCTGAGCGAACTGCGGCCGGTGCTCTCCCGGGCGGTGCCGGTGGTGAGGAACCTCCGCCTCACCGTGCGCCGCAAGGGCTTCGCCAACGACACCGCCGAACTGCTCGGCACCCTGCCGGCCGTGCAGCGGCGCGCCTCGAAGGCCTTCCCCCGCGCCGCCGCGGCGACCGCCGCCTTCCAGCCGAACCTCAACTTCGCCCGCGCCTACACGCCTGACATCTTCAACGGCTTCGGCAAAGTCGGCCAGGCCACCGCCTACTACGACGGCAACGGCCACTACGCCCGCGCCCAGCTCGTCCTCAACCTGTTCGATCGCGACAGCGAAAGCGGCGAGCTGAAGCCGATCCCGCCGAGCGAGCAGTACGAAGCGTTCGGCGAATCGGCCGCCGTCAGGCGCCCCTGCCCCGGTGGCGGCACCCAGTCCGCCGGGGACGGCTCCAACCCGTTCACCGAACCGCCGTTCGCGGGCTCCGGCGTGAGCCCGTCCTCGCAATGCGACCCGGCCGACGCGCCCCCCGGACCATGAGAAGGAGACTGCTGATCGCAGCCGGGGCCCTCGCGGCGATCGCCGTGGTCGTCGTCCTGTTCACCCGGAGCAACGACGACGGCTACGTCGTCCGCGCGATCTTCGACAACGGCTCCTTCATGGTCAACGGCGAGCTGGTGCGGGTCGCGGGCGCCAACGTCGGCGAAATCGAATCGGTCGACGTGACGCTGCCCGGGGAGGTCGACAGCTACGAGGACGGCCGCCCGCAGGCGATCCCCGGCAAGGCGGTGATCGCGATGAAGATCACCGACCCCGGCTTCCAGGACTTTCGCCTCGACGCCAGCTGCCTGATCCGCCCGCAGTCGCTGATCGGCGAGAAGTTCGTCGACTGCCGCCCGACCCTGCCGCGCGCCCCGGGCTCCGAGCCGGCGCCGCCGCTGCGGGTGATCCCGGACGGCGAGCCGGGCGCCGGGCAGCGCCTGTTGCCGCTGGAGAACAACAGCACCAGCGTCGATCCCGACCTGGTCAACAACATCCAGCAGCTTCCCTACGCGCAGCGCTTCCGGCTGATCCTCAACGAACTCGGCGCCGGCTTCGCCGGTCGCGGCGCGGACATCGAGGAGGCGGTCAGACGGGCCAACCCGGTGCTGCGCGACACCGACCGGCTGTTCGGCATCCTCTCCGCCCAACGCAAGCAGCTTGCCCAGCTCGCCTCCGACTCCGAGCGGATCCTCGCGCCGCTGTCGCGCCAGCGCAGCCACGTCGCGGGCTTCCTCGCCAACGCCGGCGCCGCCGGCCAGGCCAGCGCCGAACGCGGCGCCGCGCTGGAAGCCTCGCTGCGCAAGTTCCCTACCTTCCTGCGCGAGCTGCGCCAGACGATGCGCAGCCTGCAGGGCTTCTCCGACGCCGCCAGGCCGGTCTTCGCCGATCTCGGCAAGGCGGCGCCCTCGCTGACCAGCTCCACCCGCGCCCTGGCTCCCTTCTCCGCGGCGTCGACGGTCGCCTTGAAGTCGCTCGGCGCGACCGGCGAAGTCGCCGGGCCGAAGCTGCGGGCCGCCGACCCGGTCGTCCGCAAGGCCAGCGAGCTGGCCCGCTCCGGCGCCGACCCGATCACCGAACTCGCCGAACTGCTGACCAGCACGGAGAACGGGGGCGGCTTCAACGGGCTGGTCGACCTGATCTACAACGCCGCCGGAGCGAACAACGAATTCGATCAGTACGGTCACTTCCCGCGCAGCCTCGTCACGCTGACCAACTGCGTCGACTACGTGGTGGCGCCGACCAGTGGCTGCTCGGCGAACTTCAACGGGCCCGGCGCGAGCATCTCCTCGACGAACGCCGACGCGCTCCAGCTGTACCAGCGGTTGCAGGAAACCTCGGGCGGCCAGAGCGGCGGCACCTCGGCCGACTCCGCCCTCGGCGCGACCGAAGCCACCGCGCCGCGCCGCGCTCCCGCGCCCGAAGCGCCCAGCCTTGGCGAAGGCAGGAAGCTCGGCGCCGGCGCGGAGCCCGCAGCCCCCCAGCGCGCCCTCCTCGACTACCTGCTCGGCCCATGAGACATCGCGGCGGCATACAGGGAGTGGCGAGCAGCCCGGTGATCGTCGGCGCGGTCACGGTCCTGGTCCTGATCGTCGCCGTCTTCCTCGCCTACAACGCCAACAACGGGCTGCCCTTTGTCTCCACCTACGACATCAAGGCGCGAGTGCCGAACGCCGATGCCCTGGTCAAAGGCAACGAGGTGCGGATCGGCGGCTCGCGGGTCGGCGTCGTCTCAACGGTCGCCCCGGTGCAGACGGGCAACGGCGGCGTCGCCGCGGAGCTCGATCTCCAGCTGGACAAGACCGCCGAACCGGTCCCGGTCGACTCGACGATCATCATCCGCCCGAAATCGCCGCTCGGCCTGAAGTATCTGCAGATCGTCCCGGGCGACTCCCCCACCGGCCTGGAGGCGGGGGAAACGATCCCCCTCTCGGCCGCCCGCCCGGAACCGGTCGACCTCGACCAGTTCTTCGACATGTTCGACGAGCCAACGCGGACCGCGGTCCAACGCAACCAAGCCGGCTTCGGCAACGCCCTCGCCGGCCGCGGCCCGCAGCTCAACGCCGCCTTCGGCTCGCTGCGGGAGCTGGTCGAAAGCGCCCAGCCGGTGCTGCGCACGATCGTCGCCCCGGGCACCAACTTCGCCGGATTCTGGCGGGCGCTGGAGGCGCTCTCCGCCACGGTGGCCCCGGTCGCCGAGACGCAGGCGAGCATGTTCGTCGCCCTCGATCGCACCTTCGCCGCCCTGGCCCGCGTCTCGCGGCCGTTCATCCAGGAAACGATCTCCAAGGGCCCGCCGACCCTCGACGCGGCCAACGCCGACCTGCCGGTGCTGCGGCCCTTCCTCCGCGACTCCCAGCGCTTCTTCACGGCGCTGCGGCCGGGCGCCAAGGCTCTCGGCCGGACCTCGCCGACGATCGACGCGGCGCTGCGCGCCGGCATCCCCGCCCTCAACCGCTCGCCGACCCTCAACGCGCAGCTCACCCCGACCGCCGAAGCGCTGCTCGCCTTCCAGGAATCGCCCGGCGTCTTCAGCGGGCTCGATCTGCTGATCGACACCAACGAGCTGCTCGAACCGTCGCTGAAGGCGATCGCCCCCGCCCAGACGCAGTGCAGCTACCTCAGCATCGCGTTCAAGAACCTGGCCGACGCGTTCAGCGAAACCAACGGCAGCGCCAACTGGCTCGGGGCGATCACCTTCGAGCCGCCCAGCGGGCCGAACTCCGAGTCGCAGCCGGCCTCGGCGCCCGCCAACGGCCCGGAAGTCAAGAACCACCTCCACTTCAACCCCTACCCGAGGGCCGGCCAGGGCGGCGTCTGCGAAGCCGGCAACGAGCGCTACGCGTCGGGCACGACCGTGATCGGCCGCTCGTCGAGGCTCTGGGGCACCACCACCAGGAAAGAAGAAGAAGGCTGATGGGACGCCTGGCGGAGCGAGACACCAGGGACGGGGCCAGCAAGGCCCGCTTCAGCTGGCGGCCGAGCAACGCGGCGATCGCGGTGCTGTTCATTTTCATCTTCACGATCGGCCCCTACCTCGCGTTCACCGGCCACATCCCCTTCACCGGCTACGGCTACACGCTGAAGGCGACCTTCGCCAACTCGGCCAACATCTCCGCCAACTCGCCGGTGCGGATCGCCGGCGTCGACGTCGGCAAGGTGATCGAAAGCAGCCGTGACGGCGACGCGACCACGGTCACCTTCACGGTGGAAGGCAACGGTCGCCCGGTCCACGACGACGCCTTCGCCGAGATCCGCCCGCGGATCTTCCTCGAGGGCAACTTCTTCGTCGACCTCGACCCCGGCAGCCCGAGCGCCCCCGAGCTGGACAGTGGCGCGACGATCCCGATCGGCCACACCTCGGTCGCGGTCCAGCTCGACGAGATCTTCACCGCCCTGCAGTCGCCCGTGCGGGCCGACCTCAGCCGCCTGCTGGAGAGCTTCGGCGAAGCGTTGACGCACGAGCCGACCGCGGCCGAAGATGCCACCCAGCTTCCCGAGGTGAAAGGCAAGACCGGCGCCGAAGGCCTCAACGGCGCCTTCCGCTACGGCGGCCCCGCGGGCCGCTACAGCGCCCAGGTCACCAATGCACTGCTCGGCACCAGCCCGGATGACCTCTCCAGGCTGGTTGCCAGCGCCGGCCGGACCTTCGCCGCCCTCGCCAACCGCGAGGCCGACCTGCAGGGCCTGATCGTCAACTTCGACACGTTCAGCAGCGCCCTGGCCGCCCAGTCGGCAAACCTCTCGACCACCGTCCAGCGCCTCGCCCCGACGCTGAGGACGGCGCGCCGCTCGCTGGTCAACCTCAACCGCGCGCTGCCGCCGCTGCGCGCCTACGCGATCCAGCTGCGGCCCGCGGTCGCCGAGCTGCCCGGGCTGATCTCCGCCGCCGAACCGTGGCTGGCGCAGGCGTACCCGCTGCTCTCCGGCAAGGAGGCCGGCGGCACCGCAAAGCTGCTGGCGGAAGCCACCCCCGGCCTCGCCGGGGCGGCCCAGGCGGGCAAGGTGAGCGCGCTGCCGCAGCTCAACCGGCTCAGCCTCTGCACCACCAAGGTCATCGTCCCGACCGGGAACCAGACGATCGAAGACCGCTTCAGCACGGGCGGCCCGAACTACCGCGAGTTCTTCTACTTCCTCGCGAACTTCGCGGGCTGGGGCCAGAACTTCGACGGCAACGGTCCCTACCTGCGCCTTCAGCCGGGTGGAGGAGACGCGCTCGTCAAGCTGGAGAATCCGAAGGGCAACCTCAGCACCGAGAAGCAGGACTGGGTGCACACCGTCGCGCCGCCGCTCGGCGTCCAACCGCAGCTCGGCGGCCGGCCGCCGAAGAAGCCGGAAGTCCGCTGCGACAGCAATCCCGTCCCCGACGTCAACGGCGCGCTCGGCCAGACCGGCGCGCCCAGCCTGACGCCATGAGCAAGCAGACGCCGAAGACCAGTCGCTGGCGGCACTTCCGCGCCACCCTCTCGCGGCAGGCGCGCGGGCGCGGCAAGGACACGATCGCGATCGCCGTCCTCGCCGTCCTCGGGATCACGATGACGCTGTGGATCTTCACCCAGCAGAAAGCGGCGCTGCCCTCCTGGGCGCCGTTCGTCGGCGAAGACTTCGTCAGCCTGACGGCGGACTTCAACAACGCGCAGGCTGTCACCCCGGGGCAGGGCCAGGCGGTGGTGATCGCCGGCGTCCAGGTCGGCAAGATCACCTCGGTCGACCTCGAAGACGGCCACGCGGTGGTCGGCATGGACGTCGAGCCGAAGTACCTGAAGCTGATCCACCCGGACGCGACGCTGCTGCTGCGGCCGAAAACCAACCTCAACGACATGGCCGTCGAGGTAAGCCCGGGCAGGGGCAGGGGCCAGGTCGAAGCGGGCCACAACTTCCCGCTCTCCCAGACCGAACCGAGCATCCCCTTCGAGGCCCTGCTCGCGACGTTCGATGCCGACACCCGCCAGTACCTGCAGCTGCTGGTCGCCGGCGGCGCTCAGGGGATCGGCGGTCGCGGCCGGCAGCTCTCCGGCGCCTTCCGCCGCCTGCAGCCCTTCTCCCACTACATCGCCAACCTCAACCGGGCAGTCGCCCAGCGCCGCGTCGCGCTGGCGCGGGTGATCCACGACTTCGGCCTGCTGACCGCCGAACTCGGCAGGCACGACGCCGAGCTCGAACGCTTCGTCAGCGCCTCCCGCGCATCGCTGGGCAACTTCGCCAACCAGCAGCGGTCGATCCAGGAATCGCTCGTCGAGGCCCCGGCGACCCTCTCCGCCCTGCGCGCGGCCCTGGCCAGCTCCAACCGCTTCTCCAAGGTTGCCCGGCCGGCGCTGCTCGGGCTGATCCCGCAGGCGCAGGCGCTCGGGCCCGCGCTGAAGGCGAGCGAGCGCCTCTTCAGGCAGACGACGGCGCCGATCCGCGACCAGATCAGGCCCTTTACCCGCCAGGTCCGCCCGGTGCTCGTCCACGCCAAGCAGGGATCCCCCGACCTCGACACGACCGTGACCGAATTCGGCAGCTCGCTCGGCGCCCTCAACGGCTTCCTCAACGAGCTCGCCTACAAGCCGAAGGGCTCGCGGCAGAGCTTCCTCTTCTACCTGCCCTGGCTGAACCACGACATCAACGCCGGCTTCAACCTCGCCGACGCCGGCGGGCCGATCGCCCGGGGGCTGGTGATGATCTCCTGCAACGGCTCCTACATCGCAAACGGGATCGTCCCGCTGAAGCCGTACCTGCAGACCGTCATCCAGGGCGCGCGGGTCCCCGCGCCCGAAGAAATCCCCCTCGCCGGCAGCAAAGCCGGATTCTGCGAATACAGAGCACGATGAGCAAGCAAGCCCCCAGCACCGCGCAGCTCCTGGTCATCGCGGGCTTCGCGCTGTCCTGCTTCGGGATCCTGCTCTTCCTCTGGATCACCTTCGGCGGCCCGACCCCGTTCAAGGCGAGGTCCTACGAGGTCAAGATCCCGTTCAACGAGGCGGCCCAGCTCGCCGAACAGTCCGACGTGCGGATCTCCGGCGTCTCGGTCGGCAAGGTGCAGACGATCGAAGAGGCGCCGAACGGCAAGCGGGCGCTGGCGACGGTCGGCATCGAAGACAAGTACGCGCCGATCCCGCGGGGCACCCGCGCCATCCTCCGCACCAAGACGCTGCTCGGCGAGACCTACGTCGAGCTGACGCCCGGCGACTCGAAGGGCCCGGAGCTCCACGACGGCTCCACTTTGGCGCTGGCCAACGTGGCCGAATCGGTCCAGCTGGACGAGATCCTCCGCACCTTCAGCACCCGCACCCGCTCCGCCTTCCAGGAATGGATGCGGGAATCCTCGACGGCGATCGGAGGCCGCGGCCAGAGCCTCTCCAACGCCCTCGCCGAATTCAACCCGACCTTCTCCGAATTCGATCGCCTCTTTCGGGTGCTGGACACCCAGCGCCGCGCCGTCGGCCAGCTGTTCCGCAACGGCGCCGTCACCTTCCGGGCGCTGCGCGGTCGCGAAGGGCAGCTGGCCGAGCTGATCCGCAGCTCGAACGCGGTCTTCCAGACGACCGCGGCGCGCGATCGCGACCTGGAAGCGCTGTTCCGCGCCTTCCCGACCTTCGAGGACGAGTCGAGGCTGACCCTCAACCGGTTGCGGGAGTTCGCCGTCAACACCGATCCGCTGATACGCCAGCTGGTGCCGGCGGCGGAACAGCTCTCGCCGACCCTGATCGCGATCTCGCGTCTGGCGCCCCCGGCGCAGGGCTTCTTCGAAGGGCTCGAAACGGTGATCGATCGGGCTCCGACCGGCTTGCCGGCGCTGCGCAAGCTGTTCCGCGACGAATTCCCGGTGCTGCTGCGGGCGGTCAACCCCTTCCTGCGCAACCTCAACCCGATCCTCAGCGGCCTCGACCTCTACAAGCGGGACATCGCCGGCACGCTGGGCAACGTCGCCGCCGCAACCAATGCGGTCCACCTCAGCTCGGCGGGCAAGCAGATCCACTACCTGCGGCTGCTCGGCCCGTTCGGCCCCGAATCGCTGGCGACCTACCCCGATCGCCTCGGCGCCAACCGCAACAGCGCCTACACCCAGCCGGGCTCCGCGGCGCGCCTCGCCAAGGGGCTGCTCAACTTCCACACCGGACAGTGCAGCGCGGGGATCGTCGCCACGCTCGACCCCGACACGCCGACCGAATCCGACTTCAACGAGCGCACCGGGGGCGACGTCACCAAAGCGACCGCCTTCTTTGAACGGCTGAAGCTATACGCGTACGCCGGCCAGGAAAGCTCCGCGCTGATCCCCGCCCCGGGCTGCAGCCCGCAGGCCCCGTTCGAACCGATCTACGGCAGCGGCCCGAAGACGATCTACCAGCACACCTACGAACAGCCCCAGCCCTAGCCCCTCGGCGTGCAGGGCACGACCAGGCCGCTCCTCAGCACCGTGGTGGAGGCGACACCGGAGACGCCCGCTTCGTTCCTGAACAACGCCTTGAGGACCTTCGCCTGGAAGCGGCCGCCCCGGCACCTGGCGCTTATGTAGCTCCTCCTCTTGCCCTTGTAGCTGAAGATCCGCTTGATCTTGAACTTGAAGTTGAGAACCGATCCGCTGCCGCCGGCGATCACGGGGATCCTGGCGATCGTGTGAAAGCCGAAGCGCCCCTTGCGGATCTTCTTGATCGTCAC
>Ga0210144_1000436_pt1 | contig 22497 bp, 14 predicted proteins | sample Muzzi_PWA_D2_FD_185532 | JGI IMG/M metagenome (GOLD analysis project Ga0210144, IMG submission 185532) | Wetland microbial communities from San Francisco Bay, California, USA, that impact long-term carbon sequestration - Muzzi_PWA_D2 (SPAdes) | ecosystem: Environmental > Aquatic > Marine >...
GGGTGAAGACTTCGCCGAGCGGATGGCCGGCAACATCCAGACGATCTCGCTCGACGAAGCCGCCCTCTTCCGCGTCGGCGATCCCGGCGCGGGATCGGGCGCTATCGAGTCGCTGACGGGAGCGCTCGCGAAGGCGGCCTGGGACGAGTTCCGGGCAATCGAAGCGGAAGGCGGACTCCCCGCCGCGACCCGTTCCGGGACGATTCAGGCCCGTATCGCGGAAAAGTGCGAGGAGCGATTCGGCAAGATCGCGCGCCGGGAGATCGAGTTGGTGGGGGTCAATGTCCATGTCGACCGCAGCCAACCACTCCTGCCACCGATAGCTTCCGTGCCGCGCCCTCTCCCCGATCCAGGCGCCGCAGAGACCGCCACGCCGCTCGAGCCGGCAAGGCTGGCCGAGCCCTTCGAGCGGCTTTGCGAGAAGGCGGAGCGGCTCGCCGCATCAGGCCGGCGCCCGACTGTCTTCATGGCCTGCCTTGGCCGGCCCGCCGATTTCGCGGAGGCCGCCGGCCTGGCGGCGGACGCTCTGGCGGCCGGAGGCATCGAATCAACGCCCTCCTCGCCCGGATTCGACACACCGCAAGCGGCGGCAGCGTCATTTCGCGATTCAGGCGCTGTCGTCGCCTGCATTGTCGCCAGCCCCGACGTGGCGGATCACGTCGTTGCCGAGACGGTGGCCGAACTCAAGGCAGAAAACGCAAGGTTTCTGCTTGCCTGCGGTGTCCGCTACGACCGCGGCACTGACACATTGCTTGCCCTTGGGTCCGATCTGCCGGCGATCCTCGAGAAATTGCTTGACGCGATTGCGATCAGCGGAAAAAACAGGCAGAATCATAGGGTGCATTGAAGACGGGGTGGGGGCGCAGGACCGTGACCTTCACATTGAAAACGCTGCAGCGGGCGCTGGTGCGGAAGATCGCCGTGCTGGCGTTGGTTCCACTCATGATTGGGCCGGCGAGCATCGGCGCGTCGGCGGCAAGCAGCCAGCGCTTCGACGGTGACTGGGCGATCTACATCTTTGGCAAGCCGGGGCCTTGCGCTTTCGGCTATAAGTTGCCGATTACGATCAGCGACGGCTACGTCCTCTACAAGGGTCGGATGGTCCACCCCTCGGTGATCGGGGTGAGTTCGGCCGGCGCCGTCGCGATCCACCTCGGCGACGGACGCACCACCGTGACCGGCACTGGCGCCATCAACTCCGAGCGCGGCTCGGGCCGTTGGACGGCGCCGTGGTTCCGCTGCACCGGATTTTGGCGCGCCGAGAGACAATGAACGCACCCCGATCAGTTCGGGCGGGGGCGTTTCAGGCAGCAAATGAACGAGGGGCACGCGGCATCCCGGACTTTGCCGGGATCGACTGGCATGCTCCGCCGCCTGGGCCGCCGTCGCCGCAGACCGAAGACTGGCTGACGCCGGAAGGCATCGCGGTCAGGGCATGCTACGGGCCCGCCGACAGCGCCGGCCTCGACTTTGTCGACACGTGGCCCGGATTGCCGCCCTACCTCCGCGGCCCCTACCCGACGATGTATGTCGAGCGGCCGTGGACCATTCGCCAGTACGCCGGCTTCTCCACCGCCGAGGAATCGAACGCCTTCTACCGCCGCAACCTCGCTGGCGGTCAGCGCGGGCTGTCGGTCGCCTTCGACCTGCCGACACATCGCGGCTATGATTCCGACGATCCGCGGATCGCCGCCGACGTCGGCATGGCTGGGGTGGCAATCGATTCGATCCTCGACATGCAGACGCTGTTCGACGGCATTCCGCTCAACCGCATGAGCGTTTCGATGACGATGAACGGCGCCGTGCTGCCGGTCATGGCGCTCTACATTGTCGCCGCGGAGGAACAGGGGGCGGCGCAGCGCGAGCTGAGCGGGACCATCCAGAACGACATCCTCAAGGAGTTCATGGTCCGCAACACCTTTATCTATCCGCCCGAACCGTCGATGCGGATCGTCGCCGACGTGATTGCCTACACAGCTGAGCACATGCCGCGGTTCAACCCGATCTCGGTGTCCGGCTATCACATGCAGGAAGCCGGAGCGACCGCCGACCTCGAACTCGCCTACACGCTCGCCGACGGGCTCGAATATGTGCGGGCGGCGCGGGATCGCGGGCTCGACGTCGACCGCTTCGCGCCGCGGATTTCGTTCTTCTTCGGCATCGGCATGAACTTCTTCATGGAGGTGGCGAAGCTGCGCGCAGCCCGCCTCCTGTGGGCGCGACTGATGCAGGAGCGGTTTGCTCCGAAGGACGCGCGCTCGCTCATGCTGCGCGCCCATTGCCAGACCTCGGGCTGGTCGCTGGCGGCGCGTGACGTGTTCAACAACGTCACCCGCACCGCGATCGAGGCGATGGCGGCAACGCAAGGCCATACGCAATCGCTCCACACCAACGCCCTCGACGAGGCGCTGGCGCTGCCGACCGACTTTTCGGCGCGGATCGCCCGCAACACCCAGCTCTTCCTGCAGAAGGAGTCCGGCACCACCCGGATCATCGACCCGTGGGGCGGCTCCTACTACGTGGAGCGGCTGACTGCGGAACTGGCAGACAAGGCGCTCGCCCGCATCGCCGAGGTGGACGGGCTCGGCGGCATGGCGAAGGCGATCGAGGCGGGGGTGCCAAAGCTCCGCATCGAAGAGGCCGCCGCCCGCACCCAGGCGCGGATCGATTCCGGTCGCCAGACCGTCGTCGGGGTCAACCGCTACGTCCCCGACAAGGAACCCGAGATTGAGCTCTTGCGCGTCGACAATTCGGCGGTGCTTGCCGCTCAGGTGGCGAGGCTGAAGCAGCTGCGCAACGAGCGCGACGACGCCTCTTGTCGCGCCGCGCTCGCGGCCCTCACGGCGGGAGCTCGAGCGGGCAGCGGCAATCTGCTGGCACTGACCATCGATGCGGCGCGCGCGCGGGCGAGTGTCGGCGAGATGAGCAAGGCGCTGGAGGCGGCGTTCGGCCGCTTCCAGCCGGAGGCGAGGGTGGCGACCGGCGTCTATGGCGCAGAAGCGGGCGAGACGGATGAGGCGCTGCGAAACGTACGGGCCTCGATTGCAAGGTTCACCGGCGACGACGGCCGCGCGCCCTCGATCCTCGTCGCCAAGATCGGCCAGGACGGGCACGACCGTGGCCAGAAGGTGATTGCCTCCGCATTCGCCGACCTCGGCTTCGACGTCGTGCTCGGCCCCCTGTTCCAGTCGCCCGAGGAGGCGGCGGCGCTGGCAATTGAAAAGGATGTGCATGTGGTGGGCGTGTCTACCCTCGCCGCCGGTCACCTTGTCACCGTGCCGGCCCTGAAACGCGCCCTTGAGGCGGCCGGCCGGCCCGACATCATGGTCGTCGTCGGCGGCGTCATCCCGCCGCACGATTATGAGGCTTTGAAGGATGCCGGGGCTGCCGCTATCTTCCCGCCCGGCTCGTCGGTCGCCGGCGCCGCCGCCACGCTGATCGATGAACTCAACCGGCGCCTCGGCTACGAGCCCCCATCACGGCGGAACTACCCGGCCGGTGGGCTGGACGTCGGGCATTGAGCAGTCCATATTCCAACTAGTTGTCTAGTTGGATGAGCGAAATGACCCTCACTGTGGGTGCCTTCGAGGCAAAAACCAAGCTTTCCGAGTTGCTCGACAAGGTCGAGAGCGGCGAGGACATCATCATTACGCGCCGTGGCAAGCCTGTGGCACGATTGACCATGCCGACGGCGCTGCCGAAGGAGAAGAACACAACGGTCGACGATCTCCTGGCGATCGGCCGCTCCATCGATCATCTCGTCGAGGGCGAATTCACGTCGGCAGACATCAACGCGATTCTCTACGACGAAGATGGTCTACCCAAGTGATCGTCGACACGTCCGCGATCGTTGCCATCCTTCGGGGGGAGCCAGAGGCAAAACGGTTCGCCCAGGCGCTGCTGGACGCTGAGAACCCAAAGATTTCGGCGGCAACCTACGTGGAACTGGTCAACGTACTGGATCGTCGAATTGGCGAGGAGGCCGTCATCGCTTCCGAGACCTTGCTCACGAGGGCCAGTGTCACCATCGTGCCGGTGACCCGGGCTCAAGCCCGTTGGGCGCGCCACGGCCGTCTCACCTTCGGTGTCGGCCGCCACGAAGCCGGGCTTAATTTCGGCGATTGCTTCGTCTACGCGCTCGCCAAGGAGACCGGCGAACCGCTCCTGTTCAAGGGGAACGACTTCGCCCACACCGACATCACGCCGGCAGTCTAAAGGTGTCCTGTTTCGGGACGGTTTCCGCGGCACGATATTTGACTGCCCGATCCGCGAAGGAGGCCAACGCATGGATCGACGCAGCTTTCTCTCCGGTGCCTTTGGCGTGGCCGCGTTGTCGCCTGCCGTGGCAAGCGCGGCGGAGGTGCCGGCGCTCCGCGGTGCCATTGACGCCTATGCGCGCGGCGTGCAGCCCGGCTCGCCCGACGACCAGGGCCGCTTGCTGCAGGCGCTTCTGGTCGATGCCGCAACCGAGGATCGGCCGGTCTTCCTGCAGCCGGGGCAGTACATCGTCTCCAATATTGTGCTCCCCGCTCGCTCGCGTCTTCTCGGCATCCCTGGTGCCACCCGCCTGGTCTTTGCCGGCGATGGCCACCTCGTCACCGCCGAAAACGTCGAGCTTGTCGAACTGAATGGTCTCGCCTTCGACGGCGGCGGCCTTCCTCTCGCCGACTACACCGAAGGGCTGGTTCATCTGGCGGGGTGCGCTTCGGTGACGATCGACACCTGCGCATTTACCGGCAGCGCCAAGTCCGGTCTCGCCCTCGACCGGTGTAGCGGGCGGGTGGAGCGCAATGCGGTCATGCGTGTCGCCGCTGCTGGCATCCGCGCCATCGAATCGACCGGACTGGCAATCGCTGGCAACAACGTCGCTGATTGCGGCAATGGCGGCATTCTGGTCTGGCGGTGGAGCGAGGGCGAGGACGGCAGCATGGTTGCCGGCAACCGTGTCGCCGGGATCCGCGCCGACGACGGTGGCACCGGGGAGAACGGCAACGGGATCAACGTCTTTCGGGCCCACGGCGTCATCGTCAGCACCAATCAGATAAGCGATTGTGCGTTCACGGCGGTGCGGGCGAACGCGGCCAACAACGTCCAGATCACCGGCAACACCTGCCGCGACCTCGGCGAGGTCGGCATCTACTCGGAATTCGCCTTCACCGGCGCCGTGGTCGCCAACAACATCGTCGACCGCGCCGCAACCGGAATCAGCATCGCCAATTTCAACGACGGCGGCCGGATCGCCGTCGTTGCCGGGAACATCGTGCGCGACCTGACCGGCGAGGGCCCCTACCCGGCCGACCCGCCCGGGTTCGGCACCGGCATCGCCGTCGAGGCCGACGCCTCGGTCACCGGCAATGTCATCGACGGTGCGCCGCTGTTCGGCCTGATGCTTGGTTGGGGACCGTATCTGAGGGACATCGCGGCGACCGGCAATGTGATCAGGGGGGCGCCGGTCGGGGTGGCGGTCAGTGTCGTCGATGGAGCCGGCGCGGCGCTCATCAGCAACAACCTGATCGCGGGCGCCGAGCGCGGCGCGATCGTCGGCATGCAATGGGCCGAGCGCGCTTCCGACGATCTGTCGGGCGGCGGCGCCAACCGATTCCCGCATCTGACGATCGCGAACAACCGCGTCTGAAATCGCCGTCAGGCGATCGCGGCATCCTTCCGGTTGATCCAGCGTCGAAGCCGGTCGAGGGCGCCGTCGAGCACGGCATCCCGCTTGGAGAAGCAGAAGCGGATGAAGGTTCCCGGCGCATCGGACTCATAGAATGCCGAGACCGGGACGGCGGTGACGCCGGCTCCCGTCGTCAACTGCTCGCACACGTCGACGTCGGTGCCGTTGAGCCCGAGCGAACTCGCATCGACGGAAAGGAAATAGGTGCCGGCGCACGGCGCGACGCCGAAGCCGATGTCCGCAAGGCCTTTGGCGAAGCGATCGCGCTTGGCCTCGAGGTCGCCGGCCAGCGAACGGTAGTAAGCGTCGTCCTTGGCAAGGCCATAGGCCACCGCCTTCTGGAGGCCGGGCGGCGTGGTGAAGGTGGTGAACTGGTGGGCCTTGGTGACCGGGTCCAGCAATGCCGGCGCGGCGGTAACGTAGCCCACCTTCCAGCCGGTGAGCGAAAACGTCTTGCCGGCCGAGCCGATCCGGATCGTTCGCTCGCGCATGCCCGGCAGCGTCATCAACGGGCGGTGCTTTCGCCCATCGAACAGGATGTGCTCGTAGACCTCGTCGCAAATGGCATAGGCATCGTTTTCGATGACGAGAGCGGCGATGAGGGAAAGCTCCTCGTCGTCAAAGACCTTCGCCGCCGGATTCATCGGGTTGTTGAGGAGGATCGCCTTGGTCTTGGCGCTGAAGGCGGCGGCCAGGGCATCGGCGTCAAGGCGCCAGTCCGGCGGCGTGACGCGGACGAGCCGCGGCACGCCTCCCGCTCGCTTCACCAGCGGCAGGTAGCAATCGTAGAGCGGCTCGATCAGGATGACCTCATCGCCCGACTCGATCAGCGCCGCCATGCAGTCCGACAAGGCCTCGGTCGCGCCGGAGGTCACCAGCACCTCGGTCTGCCAGTCGACGTCGAGGCCGTAGAACCGGCGGTTCGACTCGGCAACCGCCTTGCGCAATTCCGGTACCCCCATCATCGGCGGATACTGGTTGCGGCCCGCAGTGATCTCCTCGGCCGCGAACCGGCGAATGTCCTCGGGCCCGTCCACGTCGGGAAAACCCTGGCCAAGATTGATCGCGCCGCTCTCCTTGGCGAGCCGCGACATCACCTCGAAGATAGAGGTCGGTAGTCCCGTATAGACAGGATTCGTTGATTTCACGGATCGGCTCAGCCCCGGCGATCATCGGCGACATTATGGAAGGGGTCCGAGCCGCGCAAGCGCGCGCCTGTGACGCAGCTGCGTCGCCCCCATCACGATTGGACCGGTTGCCTTGCCGGTCGGCGAGCCGCCCTTCGGCTCCAGCGTGATCGGAAGCATCACGCCGGCGGGTGCGCACTCCAACGCATGCGATAGGGGCGGTCGCTCAACCTGAGCGAATTTCGCCATATAGATCGGCGCATTTGGCGCAATTGTCGCAAAATGCCAACTGTGCCGGCAATGCAACAGACACCGACTGAAGACTTATGCCGCGTTGGCTTACGTGCAACTAACCATTCGCTACTGACATGGCAGGGACCACTAAATTGCGTTTGTCCATTCAATTCATGCAGCGCAATAGCTATATCGTCCCGACTGCAAATCCGGGTGGAATCCTTCCTCGACTCACTAGCTTCCTCTGGTAAGAGCTGATGGCCTCTTCGATCTTCAAGCCAAGCCGGATCGTATCCGTTTTGATCATCCTCGCGGCGGGCGGCTGGATCGCGTCGGGTACGCTCGCCCCGGAGGCCAGCCAGGAAGCCCCGGTCGTCGAGAAGCCGGCGGAGGAGCCGAAACCCGTAGCCCAAAGGGTCTCGGTTTCAACCGCCATCCCGCAACAGCATCAGCGCCGGCTGACATTGTCCTGCAACACCAAGGCGGATCACAGTTCGATGGCGGTCGCGCGCGGCGGCGGCGTTATCGTCGATCTCAACGTCGACCGTGGGAGCAAGGTCCACGCCGGTGACGTGGTCGCCAAGCTGTCGGACGAGGGACGCCAGGCGGCCGTCAAGCAGACGCAGGCGTTGCTCGACCAGCGGCGCGCTGAGTACGAGGCGAACAAGAAGCTGATCGAGTCGGGCAATTCGCCGAAGCTCCAGCTCCCTTCACTGGAAGCCGCGGTGGCAGCCGCCGAGGCAGCTCTGTCGATCGCCACCGCCGAGGCCGACCGTGCCATGATCCGCTCGCCCCTCGACGGCGTGGTGACCTCGGTCCCCGTCGAGGTGGGGCAGGCGATCCAGCCGGCGACGACGATCGCCGAAATCATCGATCCCGATCCGATGCTGGCCGTTGGCGCGGTGAGCGAGCGGCAACGCGGCCAGCTGAAAGTCGGACAGGAAGCGACCGTGCGTTTCATCGACGGCAGGGAGGTCAGGGGGGGCGTCAGCTATGTCGGGTTGAGCGCCGACAGTGCGACGCGCACCTATCCTGTCGAGACGACGATCAGCAACGCCGATGCCTCGATCCCTGACGGCGTCACCTGCGAGATGGTGGTCGACACCGAGCCGATCGAGGCGGCCTCGATCCCGCGCTCGGCGCTGGTTTTCTCGGACGATGGCGAGCTGGGGGTCCGCTACGCCAACGACGAGAGCCGCGTCGCGTTCATGCCGGTCTCCATCATCGATGACGGCCGCGAATCCGTCTGGGTTACCGGCATCGACCGTGCCACCCAGGTGATCGTCGCCGGCCAGGATTTCGTCAAGGAAGGCGACCTGGTCGAGACGGTGTCCGCCGTGGCGGCAGCGGAGCCGGCCGGATGAGGCGGATTGTCGATTTCGCGGTCGACCATGCGCGCCTGACAATCGCCATCCTGATCTTCCTGCTGCTGGCGGGCGTCAATGCCTATGTGAACATCCCCAAGGAAGCCGAGCCGGACATCACGGTTCCGATCATCTACGTCCAGCTCTCGCAGAACGGCATCTCCCCGGAAGACGCGGAACGGCTGCTCGTCAGGCCGGTGGAGACTTCGCTCAAGAGCGTCACCAACGTCAAGGAGATGCGCGCCGCGGCGTTCGAGGGCGGCGGCTATGTGCTCCTTGAGTTCGAGGCGGGCTTCAATTCCGACACCGCTCTTCAGGACGTGCGCGCCAAAGTCGACGACGCCAAGGCCAAGCTGCCGGCGGACGCCGACGAGCCACGGGTACAGGAGGTCAATCTCAGTCTCCTGCCGGTCATCGTCGTGACCCTCGGCGGCAACCTGTCGGAGCGGACCCTGAGCCGGCTTGCTCATCAGGCGCAGGATGCCCTCGAACTGGTGCCCGGCGTCTTGTCGGCGACGCTGCAAGGCTTGCGCGACGAGGTGGTCGAGATCATCGCCGAGCCGATGCTCCTCAAGAGCTACGGCGTTTCGCTCGACCAGTTCGCGTTCGCCGCCGCGCAGGGCAACAGCCTGGTAGCGGCGGGCGCGCTTGAGGGCGACCAGGGCCGCTTCGCCATCAAGGTGCCGGCGTTGATCGAAACGCCGGAGGATGTGCTCAATATCCCAATCGCCGCCTCTGACGCGGCATCGGTCACCCTCGGCGACGTAGCGAAGATCTTGCCGACCTTCAAGGACGCGACGTCGGTCACCCGCGTTAACGGGCAGCCGGCGGTTGCCATCGAGATCACCAAGCGAACCGGCGCCAACCTCATCGAGACGGTGGACGGCGTGAAGGCCACCATCGAGGACCTGAGGAAGACCTGGCCGGAAGCGGTCGACGTCCAGTTCCTTCAGGACAAGTCGAAGATGATCAAGCAGATTCTCGCCGACTTGCAGAACGCGGTGCTTACCGCAGTCATCCTCGTTGCCGTCATCATCCTGTTCTTCCTCGGCGGGCGCGCCTCGCTGTTCATCGGCATCGCCATACCGTTCGCGTTCCTGACCGGCATCCTCGGCCTCTACATGGCGGGGCTGACGATGAACATCGTGGTGCTGTTCAGCCTGATCCTCGCCGTCGGCATGCTGGTCGACGACGCCATCATCGTCTCGGAGTTCGCCGAGCGGCGGATGAGTGAAGGCATGCGGCCGCGGGAGGCCTACGCTTTCGCCGCAAGTCGCATGGCAGGTCCGGTGGTTGCCGCCACGCTCACCCGTATCGCGGCCTTCTCGCCGCTTCTCTTCTGGCCAGGCATCGTCGGCCAGTTCATGGGCTATCTGCCGCTGACGCTCATCGCGACCCTGTCGGCGTCGCTGGTCGCCGCGCTGATCTTCACCCCCACCCTCGGCGCCCTTATCGGCAAGCCGCAACTCGTCCACCACGATGCAGCGCGGCGCGAAGGCGGCTATCTCAAGACCGTGCGGCTCGCCATCCGGCATCCCGGCATCACGCTGTTTCTGGCGCTCGTCATGCTGTTCGGCGTGCCGATCGCGTATTCACAGGTCGGCGCGGGTGTCGAGTTCTTCCCCGACGTCGAGCCGGACGCCGGCGTCGTCCTCATCCACGCCCGCGGCAACCTGTCGCTTGCCGAGAAGGACCGGCTGGTTGGCGAGGTCGAGTCGCGCATCCTCAACATGGACGAATTGTCGACCATCTACGCTCGCGCCGGCGACATGGGCCGAGGCTCGCAGGATGTGACCGAGGACGTCATCGGTCAGATCCAGTTCGAATTCGTCGACTGGCAGGAACGGCGGCCGGCCGGCGTGATCATGGATGACGTCCGTGCCCGCACCGCCGACATACCGGGCATCAAGGTGGAGGTCACCGCGCCGCAGGCCGGTCCGCCGACGGGCAAGCCGATCCAGATCCAGCTTTCCAGCGACTATCCGGACGCCTTGACCGAGGCCGCCAGGAAAGTGGTCGGTGAGCTCGCCAAGCATCCCGAGATCCGCGACCTCGACAATGGCCTGCCGCTACCGGGCATCGACTGGCGTCTCGAGATCGACAAGGCGGAAGCGGCAAAGTACGGGGTCGACGTCAATTCGGTCGGCGCGGTGGTGCGGCTTGTCACCAACGGCCTGAAGATCACCGATTATCGCCCGGAGACCAGTGACGAGCCCGTCGACATCATCGTCCGCGTGCCGGAAGCCCGGCGCACGCTGAACCAGATCGACAACCTTCGCATCGAAACCTCCGCCGGCTCGGTGCCGATCAGCAACTTCGTCAAGCGGGTTCCGGCGCACCGGGTCGGCACCATTGACCGCGTCGACGGCAAGCGCATCGTCAAGGTGACCGCCAACGTCGCCGAGGGGGTTCAAACGGCGGCGCTTCAGCAGCAGCTCAAGCAGGAACTCGAGAACACCGACTTCGCCGGGCTGGTGTCGTGGAAGCTGACTGGCGAGGACGAGGAACGCAACAAGGCCAGTTCCTTCCTGGCTGGCGCCTTCGCCGCGGCAATCTTTCTCATTTTCGCGGTGCTGCTCGCCCAGTTCAACCGGTTGTCCAGTGTCGGGCTGATTCTCTCGGCCATCGTCCTGTCGACCATCGGCGTGTTCATCGGCCTGATGGTGATGGGCCAGCCTTTCGGCATCGTGATGACCGGCATCGGCATCATTGCGCTCGCCGGCGTCGTGACCAACAACAACATCGTGTTGATCGACACCTATGACCGGCTCCGACGCGAGGGCATCCCGGTCGAAGACGCGATCCTCAGGACCTGCCGCGAGCGCGCCCGACCGGTGCTGTTGACGGCCGTCACGGCCATCCTCGGCGTGCTGCCGATCGCCTTCGCCCTCAATGTCGATTTCATCAATCGCGAAGTCACCTATGGCGCGCCATCCACCCAGTGGTGGATCCAGCTCTCCACCGCGATCGTCTTCGGTCTCGGCTTCGCGACGATCCTCACCCTGGTGGTGACCCCGGCCTCTCTCCGGTTCCTGGCGCTCGGGTTCAAAGAGGTCATGATCCGAATCCTTGCCGGCATCATTTATCCGATTGTCGGACTCCTTCCGGACATTGTGCTTGCACTTCTAGGCAAGGGTTGGAAATGGGGCTGGGCCATAAGCCGGTGGCCGATTGAGAGCCTCTCCCGAGCGATCGGTCGCTTCTTCGGGTTCTTCCGACGTAAGAGGTCGCCGGAGGGCGGCGGCGGGGCGCCGGCCCATGCCCGTGGCCCCGACTCGCACTCCTAGCCCTGAACGGGCGTCGCGAGGGCGGACGCGCTCACCAATGGACGCTCAACCCGGCGAGCGGTCCGTGCATGATCGTGTCCAGATGCCAGACATTGTTGCCTGAGCCGCCATCGTAGTCGACGCCCAGCACCCGGTATCCGAGCGAGGCGGCCACCGACGCGTTGCCGCACTGGAACGTGCGGGTGTAGCCGCCAAAAATCTGCCAGGAGACATTGCTGCCGGCGCCGAAGCCGCCGATGTCGCCGACGAAATCGATCTCGTGGCCAGGGGCAAGCTGCTGACGCACGCGCACGCCGACGACGGGGTCGACCCAATCGAAGGTGTCGGAAACCTTGATCGACTGCTTGTCGACCCGCTTCCAGCCGCGGCGCTTGAAGTCGATCGTTTCCTTGAAGTCGAGAGTCAGGTCGGCCGATGCATACCAGTAGCGGGCCCCCGCATAGAGGTCGAGCGCGCTCGAGGCGCCCTCTCCCTGCTCCCAGCGGGCAACCTCGTATGCCGCCCCCGCCTGGGCGATTCCCATCGTCGCAAGCAGCTTGGCCTTGGCGCTCAGCGTGATCTTGAGCTCTTTCAACGGGTCGAAGTGCACCGTGTCGGAACGGGCAAAGCCGAACTGCGCGTAAACCACATCGCCGAACAGCGCGAACCGGTCCTTTTGCAGCTCGACAGAGCCCATCGCCGGGATCACGCGGTCGGCGTCCCGGATGATCTGGACGAAAGTTGCCGAAGCGTTGACGTTGTATCCGCGAATGGTGAAGTCGCCGACGAAGCCCGGTGTCCAGGCATAAGGTGTGACGGTGATGGCCCAGCCGTTGGCCGTCTGGTAGTTCTGGTCGGCAATGCTGAAATCGGTTGCGAACGCCGGTGCGTGCAGAACCGCGAGCGCGGCCCCGGCGATCAGCAATCTGGAACAGTGACCCCCCATCACCCGTCTCCCGCCACGACGGATCGTCACCACTATCGTGGCTTCAGCGGCGCGGGTCTCCCGCCAAGTTGCCCGCGGGGCGGATAAACCGGGCGTGTTGCAGGATCGCAACTCGATGGAGGTCGCGTTGCGGTTGGTGCCGACCTATTCGGCTGCTTCGGCCATCGCGCTGCTCGCCGCCAAGCGCTCGCGCGAGACCTCGCGGCGCCGACGGAACGTCGCGAATTGCTGGTCGGCGATGACGCCGATCAGGATCACCGAGCCCATCACAGCAAAGTTCAGCGAGCTCGGAATGCCGAGCAGGTTGACCAGATTCTGCAGCACCTGGAGCAGCACGGTGCCGAGTACAACGCCGACAATGGAGCCCTCGCCGCCGCGCAAAGAGAAGCCGCCGAGCACCGCCGCGGCGATCGCGTAGAGCTCGTAGAAATTGCCGTGGCCCGAAGGCAGGATCGAGCGGGTGTACATGGCGAAGAAGATCGCCGAGAGCGCCGCCAGCGTCGCGGAAATCACGTAGGCAGCCACGATCACGCGGGTCGTGCGGATACCCGAGTAGCGAGCCGCCTCCTCGTTCTTGCCGACCGCGTAAAGATAGCGGCCGAAGACGGAGCGATGCAGCACAAACCACATGATCACGGCGATCACCAGCATGATGAAGAACGCATGCGGAATAGGGATGGAGTGGAACCTGTCGCCGGTGAGCAGTGCGACAATGTCGGTGCGCCCCGTGGTGATCCATTCAAGGTCCGAGAAATTGACCCCAAACGGAAACCCGGCGGTCGCATCCCTCGTGTAGAAGCGCGCGATGCCGCGATAGATCAGCAGGCCGCACAGGGTCACGACGAAGGGCTGGAGCTTCAGCTTGGTGACCAGAAGCCCGTGCACCATTCCCATCATGACGCCAATCGCCAGCACCAGCAGCGCTGCGAGCGGCCACGGCACGCCGTGGTTGGCGATGAGGTCGATGAAGATGACGCCCAGGAGCGCAATGATCGAGCCCACCGAGAGGTCGATGCCGCCGGTAATGATCACGAAGCCCTGGCCGATGGCGAATATGCCGAACAGCCCGACCAGATTGGAGGTATTGGCGATGTTGATCGGCGAGAGGAACCGCGGATTGATGATCGCGACCACCGCCCCCACGACGATGATCAGCACCAGCAGACCCAGGTCTTTCTTCAGCATCCCCTGTCCCGTTCCTAGATCGACCTTCCGACGGCCAGCCTCAGTATGTTCTCTTCGCTGCACTGGGCACGATCGAGAGTACCTTGGATTTGCCCCTCGTGCATGACCGCAACGCGGTCGGAGACGCCGATCACCTCTTCCATGTCGGACGAGATCATCAGCACGGCGACGCCGGAATCCGACAGCACGCGCATCAGGTTATAGATCTCGGCCTTCGCGCCGACGTCGATGCCACGTGTCGGCTCGTCGAAGATGATAGCCTTTGGCTTCATGGCCAGCCATTTGGCAAGCACGACCTTCTGCTGGTTGCCGCCCGAGAGCGAGGACGTTGGCTGCGAAACGTTGGATGTGCGGATGTCGAGGTCGGTGCGGCTGAGCTCCGCCTGCTCCAACTCGGCGGACAGCGAAACGACGCTGCTGCGCGCATAGGAGCGCAGGTTCGGAAGCGTAATGTTCTGCGCAATCGAAAGATCGAGCAGCAGTCCGGCGCCCTTGCGATCTTCCGGCACAAGGAAGACCCCGGCCCGCACCGCGTCGGCCGAGGTCGCAAAGTGCACCTCCTGGCCGTTGAGCGCGACGCCACCTCCCAAGGGCCGGTCGATACCGAACAGGACTCGGGCGAATTCCGTACGCCCCGCGCCGACGAGGCCCGCCAGCCCAAGGATCTCACCGGCGTGGAGGTCGAGGTTGATCTCGCGGCCCGGATAAGTAGACGTGCGCACGCCCTTGATGGAGAGCACGGCGCCTCCGCCGCTCACCGCGGGCGACACATAATTGACCTTGAGATCACGGCCGACCATGAGCCGGACCATCGTGTCGTGTTTGATCTCGGCGCCTTCGAGCGCGCCCACCAGATTGCCGTCGCGCAGCACGAGAACGCGGTCGGAGGCCTGAACCACCTCATGCAGCCGGTGCGAGATGAAGATGACCGAGATGCCGTCCGCCTTGAGGCCCGCGATCACCTCGAGCAGCTTCTCGGTCTCGGCGATCGGCAGGCTCGAGGTCGGCTCGTCAAGGATGACGAGACGCGACTGCAGACTCAGCGCCTTGGCGATCTCGACGAGCTGCTGCTGGGCGAGCGAGAGCCGCGCCACCGGCGTCGCCGGCGAGAACGTCGCGCCGAGCCGGTCGAGAAAGGGCTGAACGGCTTTTTGCAGCTTGTCGTCGTCGACCAGCTGCAGAAAACCGTACTTCCTGGGTTCGCGCCCGATATAGACGTTCGCTGCAACGCTCAGGTTGTCGAACAGATTGAGTTCCTGATGGACGAAGCCGATACCGGCCGCCATCGACTGCGCAACGGAGAGCGACGGATATGCAACGCCGTCGATCTCGATGGCGCCCCGGTCGGGCTCGATCACCCCACCGAGGATATTCATCAGGGTCGACTTGCCGGCGCCGTTTTCTCCGACCAGGCCGATCACCTCGCCCGGCTGCACCTCCATGCTGAAATCGGCCAGCGCCACGACGCCCGGATAGGTCTTGCGCAGACCCGACAGCTTGAGGAAGGGTTCAGCGGAAGCCGACGATGCGGCAGCGGCAGTTGCAGACGCGGTCATTGCGCCAAGGAATATAGCATGGGCCGTTGAATGCCCGCAGCCGGGGAAACCGGCTGCGGGCATTCGAGGACGTTTCTAGCCGCCAGCCAGCTTCTTCTTGAAGTCTTCCTCGAACTGCTTGACGTTGTCCTGGGTGAGGGTCAGGCCCGGGATGATGATGATCCCGTCGGCCGGGATCATCGACTTGTCGCCGTTCAGGTAGTCGGCGATGAGGTGGGCGCTCTGGATGCCCCACTCATAGGGCTGCTGCACGACGGTGCCGGAGATCGAGCCTTCGGCGACGCCGCCCAGCGTGATCGGGTCTTCGTCGAAGCCGACAACAGTGATCTGCCCCAGCTTGCCGGCGTCACGCAGCGCTTCATACATGCGCGGCGTGTTGTACGAGTAGAAGCCGACCATGCAGTTGACGTCGGGGTTGGCGACGAGCACGTCGTCGACGTTGGCGCGGGCGCGGGTCTGGTCGATGTCGTCGCCGCGGACGTCGATCAGCTCGAGGCCCGTTCCCTTGACGGCCGCGTTGTAACCGTCGATCCGCTCCTTGGCGTTGTCGGCGCCGGGCAGGCCCACGAACCCCATGCATTTGCCGTCCTTGCCGGCCATCGCCTTCTTCATCAGCTCGCCGGCCATCGTGCCGAGCTGGGTGTTGGACGAGCCGACATATGCGATGCGTTTGGACTGGGGCGCATCGGAGTCGAAGGTGAAGAACGGGATCTTGGCCGAGACGCTGTTGATCTCATCGATCGAAGTCGGCGGATCGACCACCGAGACCGACACGGCATCGACGCCGGCGGCGACGAGGTCGTCCAGCATGCGCTTCTGCACCGCGGCGTCCGCGCGCTCGGGGTATTTGAACTCGAGGTTGAAGTCCGGCAGCTCGGTCTGGGCCCTGGCAACGGCCGCTTCCATGATCTTCCAGAAGTCCGACGGGCCATTGACGACGAACGCGATGGTCTTTTTGTCCTGGGCCATCGCCCCGGACGACGCCGCAATGGCGAGGGCCGACAGGCCCGCAATCATCATACGCTTCATGGATGTTTCTCCTCCCACTTTGATCAGTCTCAACGACTGGCCGAGGCCTCGACCACGACCCAAGATTGCCGACGGGGGTGCCGCTCTGGCAATCCCGCGCTGGCAAATCCGTTCTATTTCCCTCCCGCTCGCTCGTCGGCGAAAACTCGCGGCGCTCCCCAGGACACCCGTGGTGCCCGTTTCCCTCATTCCGCCGCCCAACCGAATGCCTCGCGCCGTCGATAGGCTCAAATAATGATATTAGTAATAGTACTGAATTCGGCAGATCGGCGCAACCGACGCGACCTCCCTCTGACAGTCCGGAGCGAGGGGTCATCGCCGGATCCAACCTCATCCAGAGGACAGTATAGCCTTTCATCCTATGAAAGACCAGAGGTGTGCCGGAGACAACACGCCCCAGCGGCTTTTCACGCGACGCCCGGAATGAGGCTGGAATTCGGCGGGGACCTGGTCTTATTATGGCGGTAATGTCGGCGAAGCCACGGGGCATGGTCGGCAGGCCGCCAATTGCGTCGCATTAAGACACCCATGGGAGGCGGCAACACAGGCAGGCCCACGGTTCAGCGCAAAGCGCGAGCCGGACACGGTCAAAGGGGGAGGTTCGCGCCTAGTCCTGGTTCGCCAGACGGTTTTCGGTGTGTCTGTGTTTTTTCGGCTCCGAAGCCCGAAGGTCAGGACGAAGCAGCGTCAAACGCCGGTTCGGCCTTCCCCCGCCTGTCTGTAATCTCATCTCCGACGTGACCCGTTCGCACTCGGCTCCTCAGGCCGGCGCGATCGAATGGCGACCTGTCACTCCGCCGCTTCGTGAAGCGGGCGGACCTCGCCAAGTTCTTCCGGCGTCGGCGTGAAGCCGACCGGGACACCGTGAGCCTCGGCAAGTTCGCGCTCAAGGCGTTGCTCCTCGGTGATGCGCGGCTTGGAGAAGCGGGCGAGCAGGCTGAAGACCACCGGCGTCAGGAACAGCGTCGCCAGCGTGGCGAAGCCGAGGCCGCCGACGACGATCCAGCCGAGCGCCTCGCGGGCCTCCGCCCCCGCCCCGCTGGTCAGCAGCAGCGGCAACCCGCTCAGCACGGTGGAAATCATTGTCATCACCACCGGCCGCAGTCGGATCAGCGACGCATTGTAGATCGCCTCCCGCACCGACTGCCCCTGATCGCGAAGCTGATTGGCGAATTCGACGATCAGGATGCCGTTCTTGGCCATCAGCCCGACCAGCAGCACCAGCCCGATCTGGCTGTAGATATTGAGCGATCCTCCGGTCAGCAGAATCGCGAACACCGCCGCCGCGAGGCCGAAGGGGACCGTGGCGATCAGGATCAACGCACTGATGAAGCTTTCGAACTGTGCGGCGAGCACCAGAAGCACGACGATGAGCGCGAAGACGAAGGTGCGCAGGACGCCGGATGACGCTCGGTCGAGCTCGCGCGCCTCTCCCGAATAGAGAATGCCCATGCCGGGAGGAAGCGTGGTGGCGGCGACCTCCTGGAGGCGGTTCATCGCCTGGCGGAGATCGACCCCCTCGGCGAGCGTCGCGGTCATCGGCACCGCCCGTCGCTGATCCTCGCGCTGCAGATTGGGGGCGACTGCGGTTTCCTTGAACGTCACCAGCGAGGCGAGCGGCACCATCTTGCCGCTCGACGAGCGCAGCTGGATCCGGTCGAGGCCGGAGGGATCCTGGATCATGCCCTCCGGCGCCTGCAGCCGGATCTCGATCGGGTCGTCGCCGATGTAGAAATTGCCGAGGTCCTTGCCGTCGAGCAGCGCCTGGACGATCTGCGAGATATTCCCGATCGAGATGCCGAGATCGGCGGCGCGCTCGCGATCGATGTTGATCGAAAGCTGCGGCTGGGTGGTGTCGTAGTTGAGCCGGACGCTGCCGAAGATCGGGGCCTCGCTCATCGCGGCGAGCAGCTTGTCGGCGGCGGCGGCGATCGCCGCGTAGTCGGTGCCGGTGACGGCGAATGTCAGTCCCTGACCGCCGCCTCTGATGCCGAGGCTGTTGGGCGAGAAGGCGAAGACCTGGATACCCGGAATCTTCGCCAGGCCGCGGTTGAGGTCGGCGGTGATCTCCTGCTGGCTGCGCTGCCGCTGATCCCACGGGGCCAGCGACACGAACATGAAGCCGCCGCCGCCGAAGCCGCGGGCGGTGGAGAACACATTGGCGACCTCGCCGCTGTCGACGAAAGGCTGCACCACCTGTTCGGCCTTGCGGATCTGTTCGGCCGTGTACTCCACCGTCGCCCCCTGCGGCGCCCGCACCGAGATCGGGATGAAGCCGCGATCCTCCGGCGGCGTCAGTTGGCTCGGCAGATAGGTGAACGCGATGCCGGCGGCGGCGGCGAACAGGACAGCCACGACGATGACGACGATCGGCGCGCCGAGGCATGCGGCCAGCAGCCGCGTGTAGAGCCGCTCGGCGCCGCGGCCGAGCGCCGACAGCCCGCGGCCGATCGCCGTTCGGCTCACGTGGACTTCGCCGCCGATCCAGCGCGAGGCGAGCATCGGGCAAAGCGTCAGCGCGACGAAGGCCGACAGACCAACCGCGAAGGCGAGGACGAAGCCGAACTCCGAGAAGAGCCGGCCGGCCGTTCCGGGAAAGAACGAGATGGGGATGAAAACGGCGGCGAGCGTCGCGGTGGTGGAAACGACGGCGAAGAATACCTGCTTGCTGCCGATCACCGCCGCGGCGCGCGGCCCGAGACCGAGGTGTCTTTGCCGCGAGATATTCTCGACCACGACGATCGCGTCGTCGACCACCATGCCGGTAGCGAGCACCAGGGCAAGCAGCGTCAGAATGTTGATCGAGAAGCCCACCAGATAGATCGCACCGACCGTCCCGATCAGGGCGATCGGAACGGTGATCGCCGGAATGAAGGTGATGCGGGCCGAGCGCAGGAACGTGTAGATGATCGTGACGACGATGGCGGTAGCAAGCAGCAGCGTCAGGATCACCTCGCGGATCGCGCCGCTGATGAAGGTGGCGTCGTCCGACGTGATGGTCAGCGAGACGTCCTTGGGTAGCGACGCCTGCAGCTCCGCCACGGCCTGTCGGACGCGGGACGAAATCTGCAGCGAGTTCGACTTCGCCTGCCGGATGAGGGCGAGGCCGACGCCGGTCTTGCCGTTCATGCGGAGCGCCGTGCTCTGGTCGGCGCGCCCGAAGACCACGTCGGCGACATCTCTCACCCGCGTCGTCGGGTTGATCTCGATGGCGCCGATGTCCTCGGCCGTCTTCGCGCTTGCATCGGCGCGGACGAGCAGCGTCTGGGTGGCGTCGGAAACGCGCCCGGCCGGGGCATCGAGGGCGACGCTGCCGAGCGCCGTCATCAGATCGCCCGCCGTCAGGCCGCGTGCGGCAAGGGCATCGGGATCGACGATGATGCGCACCATCTGTGCCCGGTCGCCATAGACGGTTACATCGGCGACGCCGTCGACGGCCGCGAGCCGGTCGACGATCACGTCGTTGACGATCTTGGTCAGTTCGTCGATCGGAAGGTCGGGCGAGGTCACCGACAGCCGCATGATGGCGTCGGAATCGGCGTCGGCCTTGATGATCACCGGCGCGTCGGCGTCGTCGGGCAGGCTCCGCAGGCCGCCGATCGCGTCGCGCAGGTCGTTGGCGGCGACATTGAGATCAGTCGACTCGCTGAATTCGATGGTGACCCGGCTTTCGCCGGCGCTGCTCCGCGACGAGATCGAATCGACGCCGGGCGTCCGCGCCACGGCGCCCTCGATCACCGCGGTGATTTCCTTGTCGACCGTCTCCGGCGTGGCGCCGTCATAGGTGGTGCGGACGGTGATGACCGGGCGGTCGATATTCGGCAGCTCGCGGATTTCGACGCCGAAGATCGCTGCCACGCCGGCCACGACGATGAGCAGGTTTAGCACGATCGCAAGCACCGGCCGCCGCACGAAAAGGGCGGAGAAGCCGGCCGCTCTCGCTGAGAGGTTGATCGGCAACTTGCTCATCGGCGCCGTCACCTAGCTCCGGCGTGCGGCGGCCACCGCCGATCCGGGCTCCCCCGCACCCTGGCCGCTCACCGGCCCGGGCGGGTTGGCCTTGGCCGGAGGTCCGGTCTCGCCCTCGCCCTCGCGCGCGATCTTCTGGCCTTCCCGCAGGCGCAGCACACCCTCAACGACCACCTCGTCGCCTTCGCCCAGATCGCCGGCAACGGTGACCGTGCCGCTGCGACGGGCGACGACCTGGACCGCGGTCCGATGGACCGTGTCGCCGTCGACCGTCCAGACGAAGGAGCCGTCGCGGTCCCACTGGATCGCCAGGGACGGCACCGCCGGTCGCGGCGTGACGGCCACCGAGAACGCAATGTTGATCGCCATTCCCGGCTTGATGTCCTCGGTTTCGTTGGGCAGCGTCGCCCGGACCTTCAGCGTGCGCGTGGTCTCGTCGATCCGGTTGTCGATGGCGCTCAGCTTGCCGGTGATCGTCACGCCGGGAATCGCCGCTGCCGTCGCGTTGACCTCCTCGCCGACGGCGACCTCGCCCGCCACCCGTTCAGGCACCTCGAACGAGACCGTCACCGACGACATGTCGGCGATCGTCGCGATGGCGGTCGAAGAAGCGACGAGGTCGCCGACCGAAACGTCGGTCAGCCCGATGACGCCGTCGAAGGGGGCCTTGATGGTGCGCTTGGCGAGATCGAGCTGCGCGCTCTTGAGATCGATGGCCGCCTTCTGCTCGGCCGTCTTGGCGTCCGACAGGGTGACGGCCGTGACGTTGCCGGACTGCGACAGCCGCTGGGCGCGCTCCACTGCCTGCCGCGCCGAGTCGAGCGCAATGTTGGCAAGGTCGACCGCGACCTGCTGGTCGGCGTCCTGCAGGCGGACCAGCACGTGGTCCTTGTCGACCGGGGCGCCCGGCGTGAACGCAACCTCGGCGACGATGCCGGTCACCTGCGGATAGATCACTACTTCGCGCGCCGCCGCGGCGGTGCCGATCGCGCGGATGTCGGTGCCGCTCGAATCGAACTCGACCGGCGCCGTGACGACCAGCGTCGCCCCGCCGCCGAACCCGTAGAAGCCGCCGCCGGGGCCTCCCGACCCTTGGCCGGCCGTCGGGTCGCCCGCTCCGCCCGCGCCAAACAGCATCGCCGGGCGCTCATAGAACACATAGCCCGCCGCCAGGGCGGCGATGATGACGAGAGAGAGAAGAAGCTGTCTCGGGACAGACATCCGCAACCTGTGGCTCGACTCCTAAAGTCCGCCCCCCTGCCCTATCTAAACCGACAAATTGGTCACGCGCTCGAAATTTCTGCCTACTCTTAACCCGGCAAACATGGAATCAGCATTAAATTCCTCGCAAGGCTCTTTATTTGCGGTCGGGAGTTTGCAACATTCCGGCCGGAAACGCTTGAGATAATGCCCGGTAGAGGCAAAAGAGTGATAGCGATTGGGAGAGTTCCCGTGGGCGGCGCGAGGGGCGGTCGTCACGGGCGCGCGGGGCGCCTCGCGTGGAGTCGACAATGTCAATATCGGTGACATCCGATATTGAGGGGCGAACTGGCGCCGGTCACGGCATGAGCCCGACCGATATCGGCAATCCGGACTATTTCCATAAGGTCGTCGATTGCCAGTGGGCCTGCCCGGCACATACGCCGGTCCCCGAATATATCCGGCTGATCGCGGCGGGCCGCTACAGCGACGCCTACATGGTCAACTGGCACTCCAACGTCTTCCCCGGCATCCTCGGGCGGACCTGCGACCGGCCGTGCGAACCGGCCTGCCGGCGCGGCCGCGTCGAGGAAGAGCCGGTGGCGATCTGCCGGCTGAAACGGGTCGCCGCCGACAACAAGAGCGATATTCGCCACCGCCTGCCAAAGGCCCCGGAAGAGGAGAACGGTAAGCGGATCGCCTTGATCGGCGCCGGCCCGGCATCGCTTGCCGTGGCGCGCGACCTCGCCCCGCTCGGCTATCACCTCGTCCTCTACGATTCCGAGGCGCGTGGCGGCGGCATGATCCGCAGCCAGATCCCGCGCTTCCGCCTCCCCGAGACGGTGATCGACGAGGAGGTCGGCTACATCCTCGACATGGGCGGGATCGAGACCCGCTTCGGCTCCTACGTCGACAGCCTCCGCGGGATCATCGGCGAAGGCTACGAC
>Ga0210144_1000438_pt1 | contig 22404 bp, 17 predicted proteins | sample Muzzi_PWA_D2_FD_185532 | JGI IMG/M metagenome (GOLD analysis project Ga0210144, IMG submission 185532) | Wetland microbial communities from San Francisco Bay, California, USA, that impact long-term carbon sequestration - Muzzi_PWA_D2 (SPAdes) | ecosystem: Environmental > Aquatic > Marine >...
TCCTGCGTATCGGGCGCGCTTCGTCTCCGCGCCGGTCCCTGTGCCCGCCATGATTCTACTTCGTGGCAGAAGGCGGTCCAGCGCGGCCGGCACGTGCCAGACCCTGTCGCCCAGCAGCAGCATCAGCGCCGGCAGCAGAACGATTCGCACCACGGTCGCGTCGAGCAGAATCGCAACGGTGAGTCCCACGCCGAGCTGGCTGACGGTGGCGATCGGCGCCGCGGCGAAGCTGACGAAGACGGCGGCCATGATCGCCGCCGCGCCGGTGATCACCCCAGCCGTCTTCTCCAGACCATGGGAGATCGCGGCGGCATTGTCCCCGTCGACCTCGTAGCGCTCGCGCATGCGGGCGATCAGGAAGACCGCGTAGTCGATCGAGAGGCCGAAGGTAACGCCGAAGATCCCCGCCGCGCCAACCGCGTCGATGTACGGATGCCCGCCGAGCGGCCAGCCGGCGGGCAGGTCGGAGATCAGGCTGACGACGCCGACCGCCGCCCCGACCGAGAGGAGGTTGAGCCCGACCGCAAGCGCCGCCAGCAGCGGTGCCCGTAGGATCGCCAGCAGCATCAGGAAGGTGATCAGGACGATCGCGCCGATCACCAGCGGCAACCGCCCCCTGGTGGCGGCCCCGTAGTCGTTGAGGATCGCGGCGCCGCCGCTGAGGCCGGCCCGCATCTGGCCCGCGCGGCCGAGCCGCTCGGCGGAGGCGAGCAGGCGCCGTCCGGTGGCGCGCGAGCCGGCCGTGTTGAAGGGCTCGGTGGAGACGACCAGCAGGCGCGCCGCCTGGCCGCCACGATCGACGGCGACCGCCTCGCCGGCGAGGGCACGGGGCACGGGCGGCGCGCCGTCGAGGGCGGAGAGGACGAAGTAGCCGGAGTCGAAGAGGTGGGGCGATTCGCGGCGCAGCGCGCGGGCGCCACGGCGAAGCGGAGCCGCGGCGACGCTGATCCGCACGCCAGCGCGCCCAAGTCCGCGCTGCAGAGCGTAGGAGCGTTGGGAGCCGTCCGCGAGGCCTCGCCGCAGCGCCGTCGCGCCGCCCTGCAGGGCGACGAGGCCACCGGCTAGGCGCTCCGCGCCGGCCCCGAGGCGGTCGAGGCCGGCGCTCAGTCCGGAGGCGGCTTCGTCGAGCTGGCGCACACCCGCCTGCAGTCGTTCGCCGCCGGGGACCAGGCGGTTGACTCCGGCATTCACCCTGCCGGCGGTTTCGCGCAGTCGCCGCACTTCGTCGCGGCCGGCGGCAATCGCCCGCGCCAGCGTGCTGGCTTCACGGGCCGCCGGGCGCAGGCTCGGCTCGGCGGCGACAGCGCGTTCGAGCCGCCGCGCCAGGCTGCGCGCACGCGCCAGCTGGCCGCCGCGGATGCGCGGCACCAGCGAGCGCAGCCCCAGGGTCAGGGAGAGCGTCCCGACCGAGACCCTGCGCTGGCCGGCGACGAGGCGTTCGCTCCCGGCCCGCAGGCTGGCGATCGCCGCACTGGCCTGGTCCCCCGCAACCGCGGCCCGGCCAAGGCCCGCGGCGAGCAGGCCCGCCCCCGCGGCGGCCCGGGCGGAGCCCTCGGCGAGCAGGCCGCTGCCCGCGGCGGCGCCCGCCAAACCACCGCGCAGCTGCTCGACCGCCTGCGCAGCGCGGCGCAGCGCGGGACCGAGGCGGGCGAGCTGCCCCGGCCCGTCGCGTCCCGTCGATGAGAGCCGCTTCCCGAGGCTGCGCAGCGGCCGCACGGCGGACTCGATCGGCGCCGGCCCGATCACCGCCCGCACCCCCGGCTGGGCGGCGATTCGCCGCTGCGCGCGGGCGAGCAGGCGCAGCCTCGCGGGCGTCGTGATCGGCCCGCGGCGAGTGGCGACGACGATCTGGAAGGGCGCCTCCCAGCCGGGGCCTACCGCGCGCCCGATCTCTTCGGCGCTCTGCCGGGCCGGGCTCGAGGCGGGCAGCTCGTCGATTCCCGGGGCGCCGATGTTGAAGGAGAGCGCGGGCAGGGCCAGGAGGACCAGTGGGGCCGCGATCAGCACCGTAGCCAGGGCGGGGCGGCGCAGCGCGGCGCCGGCTGCCGCGGCGACGCGCGAGGGAGCGGCATCCCCGGGGCCGGGGCGGCCGGAGCCGCGGCCGATCCTTCCCAGCTCGATCCGCTTCCCGAGCAGCCCGAGCAGGGCCGGCAGGGCGAGCGCGGCGAGGGCGACGCTGATCGGGGTGACGACGACCAGCGCCGCGGCCAGGGAGAGCAGCAGGGTGCCCGGCTGGAGGAAGGCGGAGAGGAAGATCGAGGCGAAGAGAATCGAGCCGGCGACCACGATCGTCCGCCCCGCGGTGAGGCGGGCGGTGCGCGCAGCGGTCGCCGGCGCCGCCCCCCGGGCCAGCTCTTCGCGGAAGCGGGAGACCGTGAAGAGCGAGTAGTCGACGCCGAGCGCCAGCCCCATCATCGTGCAGACGACGAGCGAGAGCGCTTCGATCGTCATCACCGAGTCGAGCAGGACGAGCACGCCGCGGCCGGCGAGGACGGTGAGCGCGCCGAGCGCCAGCGGTATCGCCGCGGCGAGGACCGAGCGGAAGACGAGCAGGAGGACGATGAGCAGCAGCGGCGCGGCGATCAGCTCGGCCCGCTCGGTCGCCGCCAGCGATTCGCTCTGCAGCGCTCGCGATACGCTCGCGTACCCGGATTGGACCGCTTCCAGCGGCGGATGCACGCGCGCCTCCAGGGTTCGTTCGAGCGCCGGCACCGTGTCGCGCATCGCCTCGCCCAGCGGCAGGTGGTAGTCGAGCAGGACGATCGCCCGCCGCGGCCCGGGGCGCAGCGAGGCAACCACGCCCCGGTCCCAGGGGGAGACGACGGTGACCGCGGGGTCGCGGCGCAGCGCCCGCACAAGGCCGGGTCCCTGGTGTTCGATCGCCGCCGCCGGACCGCCCAGCAGCACTGCGAAGTTCGAGGAGTCGCCGAAGTGCGCCTCGGCCAGCGCCTGACCGCGCGCCGAGTCGGTGCCCTCGACGATCAGCGAGGTCGGCTGGAGACGGTGCTCGACCCCGAGGCCGACCACACCCAGGACGCCGCAGGTGACGACGACGGCCAGCAGCACGGCCGCGGGCCCGCGCCAACCGCCGCCCCCGGAGCCGCGCCGGCCGTCCCCCGCGACAAGGGGTCGGCGCAGCCTCGGCAGCCGACGAGCGTTCCCCATCCCGGCACCAGTCTACGCCAGCCGACTGGCGGGACGGTACGTTCATGTACTTATTAACGTACGGTGACGTTGACGCTCTGCGGCTACGCGCCGTCGGCTTCGAACTTGTAGCCGACGCCGCGCACGGTGAGAATCAGCGCGGGGTTCTGGGGATCGCGCTCGACCTTCTGGCGGAGGTTCGAAATGTGGACGTCGCAGGCGCGCTCGTCGCCGTCGAACTCGGTCTGCCACAGCTCCTCCATGATCTGGCGGCGGGGGAAGACCTCGCCGGCGCGGCCGACCAGGAGGCGGAGGAGCTGGAACTCGGAGCGGGTCAGGTTGACCGGCTCGCCGCGCGCCGTGGCCACGTGGCGGACCAGGTCGATCGCCACCGGGCCGGCTTCGATCTTCACCGCCTGCTGGGCGAGCGGCGCGCGGTCCAGCTCGCGGCGGCGAAGCTGGGCGCGGACGCGGCCGAGCAGCTCGCGGACCGAAAACGGCTTGGTGACGTAGTCGTCGGCGCCGACCTCCAGCCCGACCACCTTGTCGACCTCGGCGTCCTTGGCGGTCAGCAGGATGATCGGCACGGCGCTGCGCGAGCGCACCTCGCGGCAGATGTCGAGGCCGCTGGGCCCCGGCATCATGATGTCGAGGATCAGCAGGTCGTAGGGGATGCCGTCGCCGACCCGCTCGGCGGCCTCGTCCCCGTCGGCCGCCCCGGTCACCTCGAAGCCCTCCTGGGCGAGCGCATAGCCGACCGAGTCGCGGACCGAGGGCTCGTCGTCGGCGATCAGGATGCGCCCGCTGCTCATGCTCAGGCCACCGGGGTCGGGCTCGGCTGGGCGACCGGCAGGCGCACCCAGAAGGTGCTGCCGCGGCCCTCGACGGAGCGGGCGCCGATCTCGCCGCCCATCACGCTGACCATGCGGCGGGCGATCGCCAAGCCGAGGCCGAAGCCCTCCTGCTTGCGCGACTCGGAGCGGCGGTAGAAGCGCTCGAAGATGCGCTCTATCTCCGCCTCCGGAATCCCGCTTCCCGTGTCGATCACCTCCAGGACCACCTCCGCCTCGCCGTCACGACGGCCGCGAACGGTAACGCGCCCGGGCAGCGGCGTGTGCTTGAAGGCGTTGGTCAGCAACCCGACCAGGACCTGGCGCAGCAGAATCGGGTCGCCCGTGGCGGCCAGCTCGGGTTCGACCTCGACCCCGACCCGGATGTGGTTTGGTGCCGCCACCGCGGCCACCGAGTCGGAAACCGCGGCGGCGACGTCGACCACCTCGGTCTCCCCTGCGCCGATCGACTCGACCCGGGCCAGGGTGAGCAGCGATTTGGTCAGCCGGTTCATCCGCTCAGCATCCTCGGTGAGGCGACCGAGGAAGTGGTCGAGCGCCTGCGGGTCGTCCTTGGCGCCCTCCTGGAGGACCTCGATCGCGCTGGAGATGCCGGCCAGCGGATTGCGCAGCTCGTGCGCGGCGTTGGAGATGAAGTCGGCTTCGGCCAGCTCGCGGCGCATCTCGTCGGTGCGGTCGCGGGCGACGACGAGGACGGCCCGCTCTTTCGGCAGCGCGCGGGCGCTCATCGCGTAGGCGCGATCGCCGATCCGCAGCGCCGGGTGGGCGGCGAAGCCGAGGTCGGCGGCGCGCTTCAGGTGGGGCAGCATCGAGTCCGGCGGCAGGCCGGCCGGGTCGAGCAGATTGGCCGCGGCGCGGTTGGAGAAGCGCAGGGCGCCGTCCTGGTCGACGACGATCACCGCGTCGGTGAGGCCGTCGAAGATCGCTTTCAGCTTGTTGCGATCGGCGGTGAGGACGCCGAAGCTCTCTTTCAGCGAGGCGCGCATCGAGTCGAGGGCGCGGGCGAGGTCGCCGATCTCGTCGCGCCCGCCGGTCTCCAGCGGGGTGTCGAAGGCGCCTGCGGCGAGGTGGCCGGCGGCGCGGGAGAGGCGCGTCACCCGGTGCGAGATGCCGACCGCGATCAAAAAGCCGGCGAGTACGCCGAGCGCGATCGCGCCGAGCACCGCGCGGGGCCGGTCGCCGAACAGGTAGACGACGCTCGCGGTGAGCAGGGTGACGGCGGCGAAGGCGCCCACCAGCCAGAGCCTGATCCCGATCCTTCTCATCTCAACGTCCCGGCCCCTTGCTCATTCATGAGTATTTACTAACACAATTGCGGTCCCGACTCCGCGCCCGGCGCCCGGCCGGCGGCGCGCCGGGGACTGCGGCTGGCCCGCGTGGGAGAATCGGCGCAGTGAGAACGCTGGTCTTCATCCCGGCCTGGAACGAGGCGGGCTTGGTCGCCGCGGTGATCGCGGGAGTGTACGAGCGCCTGCCCGAGGCCGACGTGCTGGTGGTCGACGACGGCTCCGCCGACGCGACCGCGGCGCGCGCCCGCGAGGCCGGGGCGACGGTCGCCTCATTGCCCTTCAACCAGGGCCTCGGGGCGGCGCTGCAGACCGGCTACCTCTACGCGATGCGCGAGGGCTATGACTTCTGCGCCCACCTCGACGCCGACGGGCAGCACCCGCCGGCGGACGTGGCGCGGCTGCTGGAGGAGGTCTACGCGGACCGCGCCGATCTGGTGATCGGCTCGCGCTATCGCAAGCGCCACTCCGGGGACGGCGGCAGCGAGCCCGGCGCCGGCGACGACTACAAACCGACGATCTCGCGGCGGATCGGCACCAGCCTCTTCCGCTTCTTCCTGACCCTGGCGACCCGGCAGCGCTTCACCGACACGACCAGCGGCATGCGGGCGGCGAACCGGCGGGTGATGGCGCTGTTCAGCCAGCACTACTCGCCCGACTTCGCCGAGATCGAGTCGCTGCAGCTCGCGGTGCGGCAGGGGCTCCGGGTCGAGGAGGTGCCGGTGCGGATGCTGGAGCGAACCGGCGGCGCCTCCTTCCTGACGCCGCTGCGATCGGCGTTCTTCATCTTCAAGGGGCTGATCGTGCTGCTGGTCGGCCAATTCCGGCCGCGGCGGCGGGAAGCGGCGGACGATGGCGACGAGGACCTCGGCGACTCGGAGACCGTGCCGCTGCGCGGGGCGAGTGCGGAGCGATGAGCGCGGCATTGCTTGCAGCCGCGCAGGATCCGAAGGTCCACCTGACCTCGCAGACGCGGATTCTCGCCGCGATCATCGCGGTCGCCTTCATGCTGATGATCCTCGAGTTGATCCGCCGCGACCGGCTGCAGGAGCGCTACAGCGTCGTCTGGTTCGTCGCCGGCCTGGGGATGCTGGCCGGGGCGACCTTCCCCGGCCTGCTGGGAACGGTCGCCGACCTGCTGGGAGTCCGCGACACCAACGTCGCCCTCTTCTCGATCATCCTCCTGCTGCTGCTCGGCCTGGCGCTCAACTTCAGCGTGATCATGTCCCGGCAGGCCGCGCAGATCACCAGGTTGGCGCAGGAGCGGGCGCTGGAGAAGGCCCGGGAGCAGGCCGCCTCAGCGGAGCAGGCGCCGGAGGCGGACGAGGAGAGCTTCGAGGGCTAGCTCCTCGGAGACGTTGAGGTCGAGGCGGCGGCGGGTGTCCTGGACCAGCTCGGCGGCGCGGCGTGGGCGGTTGGGGTCGAGGCCGGCGGCCTGCTCGCCGAGCCGTGGAAGGCGATCGCGGTTGTAGGCGAGGTCGGCGGCTCCGGAGGCGATCGCCGCGAGGTCGCGGAACCAGGCCGCCGTCAGGCCGAGGCCGAGGTCGAGCAGCTCGGTGCGGCGGCGGCGGCCGGCGCGTTTCGCCTCCTCGGCGACGTCGCGGGCGGAGCGCTTTACGCCGACCTCCTTCTCGACCTCGAGCGCCTCGCGGGCGGCGGCTTCGGCTTCCTCGCCCGCGGCCTCGGCAGCTTCGAGAAGCGGCTTCCAGGGCGCCTCCCCGTCGGCCTCGCCCTGATCCAGCGCGGCGGCGGCAAGGCGCTCGACCTGGGCGCGGAGCCTCCCTCCCCGCTCGTCGAGCAGCAGGCGGGCCAGCTCCACCTCTCCGGCCGACAGGCGCGCCGCCGCCGCGACCTCCTCCGGATCGCCCGCGAGCGCCGCTTCGACCGCCTCGACCGGCAGCGGGGCGAAGTCGACCGGCTGGCAGCGCGAGGCGACCGTCTCCAGCAGGGCCGCCGGCTCGGAGCTGATCAAAATCAGGTGGACGAACCCGGGCGGCTCCTCGAGCGTCTTCAGCAGCGCGTTCTGGCTCTCGTCGCGCATCGCCTCCGCCGCCTCGACGACGAACACCCGCTTGCCCCCTTCGAACGGCCGGTAGGCGGCGGCCCGGATCACCCGCTCGCGCACCTCCTCGACCAAGTGCTGGGCGCCGCTCGGCGATAGCCAGACCAGGTCGGGATGGGGCGAGGGCTCGAGCAGGGCCCGACGCCGCGCGTCGTCGGGATCCTCCGCCGCCGCCGCGAGGATCTCCGCCGCGAACGCCCGCGCCGCCGCCCGCTTCCCCGCCCCCCGGGGTCCCCTGAACAAATAGGCATGTGAGGGCGTCGCCTGGAGCGCCGCCGTGAGCGCCATCCGCGCCCGCGGCTGATGCTCGGTGCTGTCGCCCAGTACCGACGCCGCCGGCACACCGTTGGTCACTTTGACCCCTCTATAGGGGGGCAAAAGTACCTTCCGTTCGTCGAGGGGGTCACCGGTCGAGCCTAGACGCCCCGTCCGCGGGTGGTGCGGGGCTGGGTTCCCCGCCCGGCGAGGGCGGGGTGCCCTGCCTCGCGACAGGACCCCCGGTCAGGGCGCATGGTCCCTGACGGCGTCCATCACCCGCTTGTGGACGTCCTCGACGGCCCCGTCCGCGTCGACGACGGCCACGCGGTCCGAGGCGATCTGGGCGATCTCGTCGTAGGCGCTGGCGACCGCCCGCTGGAGCTCCAACCCCTCCGCCTCGAAGCGATCGTCGCCGTCGGCGCGTCCCATCCCCACCTCGGGGTCGATCCGCAGGTACACGGTCAGGTCGGGCCAGAGGCCGTCGATCGCCGTGTCGATTAGAGAGAGGACGTGGCTGGAGCCGAGCCCGCGGCCGCCGCCCTGGTAGGCCACGCTGGAGTCGGCGAAGCGGTCGGCGACGACGTCCCGGCCCGCATCGAGCGCCGGCCGGATGACGCGGGCGAGGAGATCGGCGCGGGCCGCCGAGAAGAGCAGCAGCTCGGCGAACGGGTCGACCTCCAGCGCCGGGTCGGCGAGCAGCTCGCGGATCCTCTCCGCCGCATCGGTCCCCCCAGGCTCGCGGACCAGCAGCGCCTCGGGGCCAAGCGCCTCGGCCAGCAGCTTCGCCTGCGTGCTCTTCCCTGACCCGTCGACCCCCTCCAGCGAGACGAACAACGCGCCGGCGCCTCAGCCCTTGGTTGCGGCTTTGGCCCGTTTGCGTCGGCGGGTCCCGGTGTCGGCCTTGCTCGCCTTGCCGTCTGCCGAGCCGCCCGGCGCCGGCTTCTCCTCCATCGCCTTCTTCGCCGCCCTCGCCGCATCGCGTTCGGCGCGGCGCTTCTTCATCTCCTGCATCGACTCGCAGTCGTCGTTGAGGCAGAGGTTCCAGGGACGGCCGCGGAAGGGGACGACTTTCAGCCGCGGCGTCTGGCCGCAGACCGAGCAGCGCTCTTCGAGCCGGAAGACGTCGCCGCGCTGCGGCAGCGGGAAGGTCTGGTCGCAGGAGTCGGGGTCGTCGGCGCTCCAGCCGGTGCAGCCGACGAAGCGTTTGCCCGATTTTTTCGCGCGGATGATCCGCAGCATGTTGGGCGAGCCGTCCTCCTTGGTGCGGCCCGCCTCTTCGCAGACCTTGCAGGGGCCGAGGATGCGGTCCTCGTCCATCCCCTTCCAGACGACCTTCGCGAGGTCCTCGCGGCTCTCGTCGATCTCCGACCAGGTGTTGTGGAGCAGCTCGCGGCTGTCGCCGACCACTTCGCCCTTGCTCATCTCGCCGCCGGCGATCCGGTCCATCTCGTCCTCGAGCTGGGCGGTCATCTCCGCCGTCGCCATTCGCGGCACGTACTTCTTGAACGCCTCGAACATCGCCACGCCGGTCTCCGAGGGGACCGGCGGGTTGGCGTAGACGTAGCCGCGGTCGTACAGCTTCTGGATGATCTCGGCGCGGGTCGCTTTGGTGCCGAGGCCGCGCTCCTCCATCATCTCGATCAGCTTGCCCTGGGAGATGCGGGCGGGCGGCTGGGTCTCCTTGTCGAGCAGCCAAGGCTCGCCGTCCAGCTCCAGCGTCTGGCCCTCCTCCAGCTTCGGGATCTCCTCGTCAGCGGAGCGGGCGTAGGTGTAGACCGCCGCGTAACCCGGGTCGACGACCACCGAGCCGCGGACGAAGTAGGACTCCGAGCCGGCTTCGATGTCGGCCCTGGTCGACTCGGTGACCATAGGCGGGCTGAAGGTGGCGAGGAAGCGGCGCGCGACGAGCTCGTAGACGCGCCGCTTGGGGCCCTCGAGCGAACTCGGGTGAATCGCCTGGGTCGGGTAGATCGGCGGGTGGTCGGTCGTCTCTTTCTTGCCGCGGGTCGGCTGCAGCTGCGGCTGGTCGAGCAGGCCGGCCGCTGCCGAGAACTCGGGGACGCGGACCAGCGAGCCGATCAGCTCGCGCAGCGGCAGCGAGACCGGGTAGACGGTGTTGTCGGTGCGCGGGTAGGAGATGAAGCCGTCCATGTAGAGGTCCTCGGCGATCCGCATCGCGCTGGCCGGGGTGATGCCGAGGCGGCTGGAGGCGTCGGTGGTGAAGGCGGTGGTGTTGAGCGGGGTCGGCGGCTTGCGGGTGTTGCGGCGGGCCGCGATCGCCTTGACCGTGCCCGGGCTGGAGGTGCCTGCGAGCGCCGCGTCGGCCTCGGTCTTCTCCCAGAACTTGTCGGTGGCGTGGTGCGCCTCGAAGCTGCCGTCTGGGTGCTGGAACTTGGCGAACAGCTCCCAGAAGGGCTTTGGGACGTGGGCGCGGCGCTCCAGCTCGCGGTCGACGATCAGCCCCAGGGTGGGGCTCTGGACGCGGCCGACCGAGAGGAAGTTGGAGCCGAAGCGGCGGGTGGCGAGCGAGACGGCGCGGGTCAGGGTCGCGCCCCAGAGCAGGTCGATGTCCTGGCGGGCGGCGCCGGCGTTGGCGAGCGGGTAGGAGAGCTGGTCGAGGTTGCCGAAGGCGCGCTCGATCTCTTGCTTGGTCAACGCCGAGTAGCGGGCGCGCTCGATCTGCAGCGTGCCGTTGTCGGCGTCCTCGCGCGAGCCGAGGTCGGGATTGGCTTCCAGCATCTCCTCCAGCGCCTCGAGGCCGATCAGCTCGCCCTCGCGGTCGAAGTCGGTCGCGATCACCAGCTCGTCCGCCCCCTTGGCGACTTTCTTGATCGCTTTGACGACGTTCTTGTCGGTCGGCTCCTTGACCAGTTCGGCGTCGATCAGGTCGTGAAGGTCGGTCTTCTGCCAGTTCGAGTAGCCCTCCGGGAAGGCCGGGCCGAGCACGTGGCCCTTGAGGCCGATCGTCATCTGCTCGGCGGCGTCCCCGTCGGTCCAGGTGTAGAAGGGGACTTTGTAGGTCTTGTCCGCCCTCGCCTCGCCGCCGCTGAGGATCTCGGCGATCTTCTTGGCGCTGTTGTTCTTCTCGGTGACTATGAGGCGCATCTGAGGCGGAGCGGGCCTGTGTCGCAATCTGACTCTTCACGGGTCCGCGAAGACGAAGTTGTTGATTGGGGCGGCGAGGGTAGCAGGGGCATTCGGCGCCCCCTCTCCGCCGCCGATGGGCCGATATGTCAACTCCGGCTCCACTTATCGGCCCATCGGCTCTAGGATCGGCCCGCTCATGAAGGCTCTGGTCACCGGCGGCGCCGGCTTCATCGGCTCGAACCTGGTCGACGCGCTGCTGGCGCGCGGCAACGCGGTGACGGCGGTCGACGACCTCTCGACCGGGCGGCGCGAGAACCTCGACGGGGCGCTCGCCGCGGGGGCGAAGCTGGTCGAGCTGGACGTCCGCGAGGGCGCCGCGCTGGCCGAGCTTGCCGCGGCGGAGCGGCCCGAGGTCGTCTTCCACCTGGCGGCGCAGATCGACGTCCGCAAGTCGCTGGCCGATCCGGCCTTCGACGCCGCGGTCAACGTCGGCGGCACCGCCAACGCGCTCGAGGCGGCGCGCGAGGCGGGCTCGCGATTCGTCTTCAGCTCCACCGGCGGGGCGATCTACGGCGAGGGCGAGGGCAAGGAGCTGCCGCTCGGCGAGGACGCGCCGACCGAACCGTTCTCCGCCTACGGTCAGAGCAAGTACGCGGCGGAGGGATACCTGGCGCTGTACGAGCGGCTCTACGGGCTGTCCGGGGTGAGCCTGCGGCTCGGCAACGTCTACGGGCCGCGCCAGGACCCGCTCGGCGAGGCGGGGGTGATCGCGATCTTCTGCGGACGGCTGCGGGCCGGCGGGCGGCCGACCGTCTACGGCGACGGCAGGCAGACCCGCGACTACATATATGTGGGCGACGTGGTCGCCGCGATGCTGGCCGCGGCGGAATCGCAGGCCAGCGGCGCGATCAACGTCGGCACGGGGGTGGAGACCGACGTGCTCCAGCTCGTCGCCCGGCTCGGTGCGCTGGCCGACGCCGAGGGCTTCGAACCCGAGCTCGCCCCACCCCGGGCCGGTGAGGTGCAGCGGATCTCGATCGACCCGGCGCGCGCCGAGCGCGAGCTGGGCTGGCGGGCGGAGACGGGACTGGATGAGGGCCTGCGGCTGACGCTGGGCGCCCTCTAACCTTCGTCTGGATATGCCGCCCGCCCAGGCCTACGCCGGCAAGGAGTGCGTCTGCCAGCTCCGCAAGGGGATCTGCGACCAGTCGTGCGTGCGCGACATGCTGGAGACGCCGTTCTACATCGCCTGCCTGAAGCTGAAGGGCCGGCGCTGCCTGGTGGTGGGCGGCGGCGACGTCGGCCTCGAGAAGGTCGAGGGGCTGCTCGCCTGCGACGCCGACGTGACCCTGATCGCGCCGCTCGCCCACCCGGAGCTGGAGTCGCTGGCCACCGAGGAGTCGATCGGGTGGGAGCGGCGCCCCTACGCCGGCGCCGCCGACCTCGAGGGCGCCTTCATGGCGATCGCCGCGACCGACGACAGCGAGGTCAACATCGGCGTCTACGACGACGCCGAGCGGCGGGCGATGCTGGTCAACGTGGTCGACGTGCCGCCGCTCTGCAACTTCATCCTGCCGGCGATCCTGCGCACCGGCCCGCTCGCGATCGCGATCTCGACCGCCGGCGCCTCCCCCGCCCTGGCGAAGCGGATGAAGCGGGAGATCGCCGAGCTGTTCGGCGAGGAGTACGCGCGACTGGCGGTGATCCTCAACGACGCCCGCGGCTGGGCGAAGGGGACGCTGCCGACCTACCAGGACCGCAAGGAGTTCTTCGAGGGGATCGTCAACGGCGACCCCGACCCGGTGGCGCTGCTGCGCGAAGGCGAGGAGATCCAGGTGCTGGCGCTGGTCGAGGCGGCGAAGGAGCGGGCGGCGGCCGCGCTGGCCTGAGCGGTGGCGCGTTGTTCAGGGATAGCCTGAACAATGCGCCACGCCGTCTCAACTCGAGCCGCAGGCTGAGACGCGCACCCGCTCCAGGGCCTCGCGCAGATCGCGCGCCTGAGCGTCGCTGAGGTTGGCGGCGAACGAGGCGCGAAGCTCGGCGACCACGACCGGGCGCATTTCGTCGAGCAGCTCGGCGCCCGCCGGCAGCAGGGTCGCGTAGCTGACCCGGCGGTCGGTCTCGCAGAGCGCGCGCTCGATCAGGCCGGCCTTGACCAGCCGGTCGACCAGCTTGGTCAGGCCACCGCGGGTGATCACCAGCGCCTCGGCCAGGTCGCCCATCTTCATCCGCTGCTCGGGCGCCTCGGCGACGGTCGCCAGCACCTCGTACCAGGGCAGCGGCGGGAAATCGGCCGCGGCGAGCGCCTCCTGGAGGCGCTGGACGATCGCCGCATGGGTGCGCGTCAGCGCCCCCCAGGCGTCGCCGTGGGGCGTGCCGGTCGCGCCGGGTGCGCGCGTTGGGCCGGGCCGAGGCGCCGCACCGTCGGCGCCGGGGAAAGTCGTCGCGGTCGTCTGCTCGCCCATATGGAAGATGATCGCAGATAATCATTACCGAATCAATAGTTGACAGACTAACTATCTCTGCTACGATTGTTTCCAAGTCAATGATTGACCTGACAACAACCATGATCGAGAGGCGAGCTATGAGCACCAAGACGATCGAGCGGGGGATCCCGGCGGGGGTGTGGGCGGCGGACCCGGTCCACTCCTCGGTGACCTTCGCGATCACCCACAACGACGTTTCAACCTTCCGCAGCGGCTTCGCGGCTTACGGGGCGCGCTTGGCCGGCGGCGAGGCCCCGAGCCTCGAGGGCAGCGTCGACGTCGCCGGCATCGAGATAGACGAGGAGCAGCTCAAGGGCCACCTCCTCTCGCCGGACTTCTTCGACGCCGAGCGGCACCCGCAGGTCCGCTTCCGCTCGACCGAGCTGAGCGTCGGGGAGGACGGCGCGGTGCGACTGCTCGGCGAGCTGGGGATCAAGGGCGAGCAGCGCGAGGTCGAGGCGAGCGGCAGGCTCGCCGAGGTCGGCGCCGGCCTCGACGGCGCCCCCCGGCTCGGCCTCTCCCTGGCGGCGACGGTCGACCGGCGGAGCTTCGGCCTCGACTGGAACGCCGAGCTGCCGAGCGGCGGCGAGGTGCTCGACTACGCGGTGAGCATCGCGGTCGAGCTGGAGCTGGCCCCGGAGGCCGGGTAGCGATGCGGGTCCTGGGCATATCCGGCAGCCTGCGCCGGGACTCGCTGAACAGCGCCCTGCTGCGGACCGCTGCCGAGCGGCTGCCCGCCGGCGCGGAGCTGGTCGCGTTCGGGCGGCTACGCGACGTGCCGCCCTACGACGAAGACATCGAAGCTGCCGGGCCGGTCCCGGACGCCGTTCGCGAGCTGCGCGAGGCGGTCCGCGGCGCCGACGCGGTGCTGATCGCCACCCCGGAGTACAACCACTCGATCCCCGGCGCCCTCAAGAACGCGCTGGACTGGGTCTCGCGCCCGGCGGGCGAGAGCGCCTTGCGCGGCATCCCGGCGGCTGCGGTCGGCGCGTCGAGCGGGATGTTCGGCGCTGTCTGGTCGCAGGCCGAGCTGCGCAAAGTGCTGGGCGCGATGGGCGGCCGGGTGATCGAGGCCGAGCTGCCGGTGGCGCGAGCGCACGAGCTGCTCGCCGGCGACCGCCTCGAGCTGGCGCCGGAGCAGTTCGAGCAGCTCGACGAGATCTTCTCGCAGCTCGTCGCCGCCGCGGAGCCCGCGGCCGCGGCACTGGTTTAGAGAGAGCCGGGGGGACCCCCGGCTCTCTATCCTCACGTCAGGCAGCCGGCAGGGCGAAGAAGGCGATAGCTGAGAAGTGGGCCGCGGCGGCGGCGATGACGAGCGCGTGGAAGACCTCGTGGTAGCCGAAGACGCGCGGGTTGGGGTTGGGCCGCTGGGTCGCATAGACCACCGCCCCGGCGGTGTAGAGGAGGCCGCCGGCGGCGACCAGCAGGGTGCCGGCGATCCCCATCTCGTTCCACAGGCCCGGGAAGGCGACCGCGGCGACCCAGCCCAACGACAGGTAGATCAACGCCGCGACCCATTTCGGGTGGTCGATCCAGACCATCTCGACGACGGCGCCGGCGATCGCGCCGACCCAGACGACGAAGAGGATCGCGTCGGCGAGCGGGCCGTTGAGGACGAGCAGCGCGAACGGCGTGTAGGTGCCGGCGATGAGGAAGAAGATCATCGAGTGATCGAGGCGGCGCATCCAGCGGCGCACGTCGGGCCGCTTCCAGTTCACCCGGTGGTAGAGGGCGCTGGTGCCGAGCAGCGCCGAGAGGCTGACCGCGTAGATCGCGACCGCAAGCGTCGCCCTCGGCGTGCTCGCGGCGACGATCAGCCCGGCGCCGCCGAGGAGCGAGACGAAGAAGGCCCACTCGTGCGAGACGCCACGCAGCCGCGGCTTGATCGAGGCGATCGCCTCCGACGCGGCCTCCCTCGCGGCCTCGGCTCGCTCGACCGCCGCCTCACGGGCGGCGCCGGCCCGCTCGGTCGCGGCGTCGCGCGCCGTCTCCAGCCGCTCGCCCATCCGGGCGGCGCCGGCCCGCTCGGTCGCGGCGTCGCGCGCCGTCTCCAGCCGCTCGCCCATCCGCTCGGCGCCCCTGCGCAAATGTTCGTCGACCATGTCCGGAAGGGTACTCGTCTCTTTCTGCCGAGTTTGCGGACTTGACACCATGTAAGAGCGACGAATTGCAATAGATCTTCCAGAAATACGGCGTCGAAAGCGGATTTCGGCCCGGTTACGTCCGACTCGTCGACGATGCTGGATAGCTCACCCTGAAAGTCGCCCCGAGAGGAGAAGTTCGATGTCCCAGACCGCAACCAGCGCTCCGAAGAACGGTCTCAAGGGCCTCGCGATAGAGCGCCGCTTCTCCTCTCGCGGGACGCATCCCTTCGACCAGATCGAGTGGGAGATCCGCGACGCGGTGATCGGCGATCCGGCCGACCCGGCCTTCGAGCAGCGCGGGGTCGAGTTCCCGAAGAGCTGGAGCCAGAACGCGACCAACATCGTCGCCCAGAAGTACTTCCGCGGCCAGCTCGGCAGCGAGAAGCGCGAGCGCTCGGTGAAAGAGATGATCGGCCGGGTCGCGGGGACGATCTCCGGCTGGGGGCGCGAGGGCGGCTACTTCGCCTCCGAGGGGGACGCCGACGCGTTCGAAGCGGAGTTGACCTCGATCCTGCTCAACCAGAAGGCGGCCTTCAACTCGCCGGTCTGGTTCAACGTCGGCTTCGAGGAGCGCCCGCAATCGTCGGCCTGCTTCATCCTCAGCGTCGAGGACAATATGGAGTCGATCCTCGAGTGGAACACCAAGGAGGGCAAGATCTTCCGCGGCGGCTCGGGGTCGGGGATCAACCTCTCCAACATCCGCGGCTCGATGGAGCCGCTGGCGAAGGGCGGCTCGGCGAGCGGCCCGGTCAGCTTCATGCGCGGCGCCGACGCCTGGGCGGGAACGATCAAGTCGGGCGGCAAGACGCGGCGCGCGGCGAAGATGGTCGTGCTCGACGTCGACCACCCCGACATCGAGCACTTCATCTGGTGCAAGGCCGACGAGGAGAAGAAGGCGGCGGCGCTGCGCGACGCCGGCTTCGACATGTCGATCGACGGCGAGGGCTTCACCTCGATCCAGTACCAAAACGCCAACAACTCGGTGCGGGTAACCGACGAGTTCATGGAGGCGGTCGAAGCGGGCCAGGACTGGGACCTGCTGGCACGGACGACCGGCGACGCGGTGAAGACGCTGCCGGCGCGCGAGCTGATGAACCAGATCGCCGACGCCGCCTGGCGCTGCGCCGACCCGGGCGTCCAGTACGACACGGCGATCAACCGCTGGCACACCTGTCCGGAGTCGGGGCGGATCAACGCGTCCAACCCGTGCAGTGAGTACATGCACGTCGACGACTCGGCCTGCAACCTCGCCTCGCTCAACCTGATGAGGTTCCGCCGCGAGGACGGTTCGTTCGACGTCGAGGACTTCGAGCACGCGGTCGACGTCGTCTTCCTCGCGCAGGAGATCGTCGTCGGCAACTCCTCCTACCCGACCGAGGAGATCGCCGCCAACGCCAACGCCTTCCGCCAGCTCGGGCTCGGCTACGCAAACCTCGGCGCGCTGCTGATGTCCGACGGGCTGCCCTACGACTCCGACCAGGGCCGCAACGTCGCCGCCGCGCTCACCGCGCTGATGACCGGCCGCGCCTACCGCCAATCGGCGGAGATCGCCGCCGGGGCGACCGGGCCCTACGACGAGTACGAGCGCAACGGCGAGGCCCACAACGGGGTGATGCGGATGCACCGCGACGCCGCCTACGACATCGATCCCGCGGGGATCAAGGGCGAGCTGCTCGAGGCCGCGCGGCGCGCCTGGGACGAGGCGGTCGAGCTGGGCGAGGAGCACGGCTACCGCAACGCGCAGGCAACGGTGCTGGCGCCGACGGGCTGCCTGGTCGGCGACAGTTTGATCTCGACCAGCCGCGGGTTGGTCCGGCTCAACACCCTCGGGGACACCTGCGGGCCCAAGTGGCAGGGCCTCGATATCGAGGTGGCAACCGACGAGGGGCCGCGACAGGCCACCGACTTCTTCGTCAACGGCTTCGAGCAGGTCGTCTCGATCGAGACCGGCCGCGGCTACCGAATCCAGGGCACGCCCACGCACCGGATCAAGGTGGTCGATGCCGAGGGCGAGTGGGTCTGGCGACGCTTCGCCGAGATCGAGAAGGGCGACCGCGTCCCGATGATGCTGAACGGAATCGTCGGCGAGCCGCAGAGCGTCCCACTCCCCCCGCTCGGCGAGCTGCACTGGAACGCCGACTTTCGCACTCGCGTTCCGCGTGCGGTCACGCCGGAGCTGGCCGAGCTGGTGGGGTACTTCATGGGCGACGGGTCGCTGCACGCGAAGGGCATCCGCCTCTGCGTAGCCGCCGAGGACCGGGACGTGGTCGACCGGCTCGTCGAGCTCGGGGCCGAGCTGTTTGGGATATCGCCCAAGGTCACCGAGCAGAAGGGCTACACAGAGGTCGCCTATCACTCGGTGCCACTGACGATGTGGTGGGAGGCTTGCGGATTCTCGAAGCTCCCTCCCTCCGCCGAGCACAGTGGCAAGGGTTGGCACGCTCGTGTGCCGGACGCGATCCTTCACAGCAACGACCCGGATGCTTACGCAGCATTCATTCGCGGGCTTTGGGAGGCGGACGGAACGACCAGCAACGGCTACGCGTCGTGGAGCACGGTCACCGAGCGCTTCAGCCGCGACGTGCAGAGCCTGATGCTCACGCTCGGCTTCGTCACTACCCGCAAGGTCGACGGGGCCGGCACGAACTGGGGCGAGAACGAGCGCTATGTCCTGCGAATCCTCAACGTCGCCGAGGCCACGAGATTCGCCGACGAGATCGGCTTCATCTCGAAGCGCAAGTCGGAGTCCCTGTGGGTCGGAGCGCACCGGCAGGCTTCCCGCCGCGACCACATTCCCGTCAGCCGCGAGTTGATAGACGAGCTTGCGCCGGAGAACGACTCCCTGCGCAAGACGATGCTGACGGCGCTGAGCCGGAGGGGCGACGTCTCCCGCCGCTCGGCGACCGCCCTACTGGAGCGCGCCAATAGCCACGAGCTCGAGCATCTGCTCGACTTCTTCTACGACGAGGTCGCGGGGATCGAGGTGCTCGACGACCAGCCGACCTTCGACCTCTCCGTCCCCGACAACGTCACCTACGTCGCGAACGGCTTCGTCAGCCACAACACGATCAGCTTCCTGATGGACTGCGACACGACCGGGATCGAGCCCGACTTCTCGCTGGTCAAGTTCAAGGAGCTGGTCGGCGGCGGGCAGATGACGATCGTCAACCGCTCGGTGCCGCTGGCCCTGCGCACGCTCGGCTATTCGGATGGCGAGGTCGACCAGATCGACGCCTACGTCGCCGAGCAGGCGACGATCATCGGGGCACCGAGGCTGAAGGACGAGCACCTGCCCGTCTTCGACGTCGCGGTCGGCGAGCGGGCGATCTCCCACACCGGCCACATCGACATGATGGCGGCGACGCAGCCGTTCATCTCCGGGGCGATCTCGAAGACGGTCAACCTGCCCGAGTCGGCGACGGTCGCGGACATCGCCGACGCCTACGCGCGCGGCTGGAAGGGCGGCCTGAAGGCGCTGGCGATCTACCGCGACGGCTCGAAGACGGCGCAGGCGCTGCGCACCGACGCCCAGGAGGAGAAGCAGGCCGAGGCGGAGACGCCGGCCGGCCCGGTGCGCAAGAAGATGCCGCGCGAGCGCGAGTCGCGGACCCACAAGTTCTCGATCGCCGGCCACGAGGGCTACATCACCGCCGGAAAATACGAGGACGGCTCGGTCGGCGAGATCTTCCTCACCGACATCGGCAAGGAGGGCTCGACGATGCGGGGGCTGATGAACGCCTTCGCGACGGCGATCTCGATCGGCCTGCAGTACGGCGTGCCGCTCGAGGTCTTCGTGCGCAAGTTCAGCTACATGCGCTTCGAGCCGGAGGGGATCACCGGGAACCCGGAGATCCCCTTCGCCAAATCGCTGCCCGACTACATCATGCGCTGGCTGGCGAGCCGCTTCATCGAAGACACCGACACGCTCGAGGACCTCGGCATCCTCACCACGGAGGTGCGGGCCAAACGCGAGGCCGAGACGACCCAGCTCGGACTCGGCATCGCGACCGGTGACACCGCCGGCCCGGCGAACGGCGCCAACGGCCAGTCGGAGCCCGGCAACGGCGCCGAGGGGGCAAAGGCGACGGGCGGCAAGCCCGTCCCCGCCGCGGAGGCGTTCACCGAAACGCCCCCGGTCGTCCCGGCGAAGATGGCCGGCCTCGACCTCGGCCCCGCCTGCGATCAGTGCGGCGGAATGATGCAGCGCACGGGCAGTTGCTACACCTGCCCCAGCTGCGGCAACAACACCGGCTGCGGCTGAGGTCCTGGTGACCTCGGCAGCAACCGCACTACAGCCAGCCCTCGATCTTCAAGACGTTGATCCTCGCTCGCGCCTCATAGAGCACTACATCCGTTTCGTCCTGCGCGACGAGGGCGACTCGCTCCGTGAACGTTTGCATCGCGGTCTGGTCGAGTTTGCTTTGAAGACCGGCAATCCCGAACACGCAATGACCGCTCAGGACGTTCAACCCGTACCGAACCGTTGGTCTAATAGCAGTACTAGCTGCTCTAGCAGCCGTAATGGTGGCCGGGATTGGAGGGTCACTTGTGACGATAGCTGCTGTGATCGCGAGCGGTTTTTCAGTTTTGGCGAGTGATTTTGGTCAAGCTCGCAGCAACCTAGTCCGACTGCTCGGACATGGTGACTCCTCGAAGTCAGAAGATCGCGACCCACCTCAGGAGTGAGCCCAAAGAGCGAATATCAAAGGTCGCCCCGCGCGGCCTTGAGGCTCTCGACGTCGACTCTGTCCTGGGGACGATCGGCGGAACGCTTCATTCGCAACAGGTCGTCGTAGCCGCAGAAGCGAACTCTATGGCCAAGGAGGTCGCGCTCGACAGTGTGAGGAGCAAGGATCTCGTATGTGCCTTTCCCGTCTGCGCCGTCGAGGCTGAAGACCTGCATCACGTCGAGTCGGCCGTGCCGGGTCATCAGAGTCCAGTTGCCACCCATCTTCAACCCGTCGAGATCTGGCTCTAGGTCAAACTCGCCCTCGAACTCGTCGAACCCGATCAGCGTCGCCTCCAACTCGGCAAGGGCAGCTGCGAGGCGCTGAAGATTGTTGTCGCTTGGCTCGGGGCATATATCAATGTCCTTGGTCGCCCGGGCGAACCCATGTGCGGCCACTGCCAACCCGCCGACGACGATGAAGTCGACGCGATGCTGCGTGAGGACGCTCACCAACGGCTCCGGGCGCAGGGGTCGAATCTCGACTGAGCGGCTTTCGGCGTCCTCTGCCATCAGAGCTCCGCCTGGGCAGCGAGCTCCGTGGCGACTTCACTCAGCTGAGCAGCCTGTGCCAGCCGCTGCTCGGAACTGAGCCGATAGTCAGCTCGCAACTCGGCGAGCGACTGGTTGCCGCCGCCTGGCACAGGCTCCGTGAGCGGGAGCGTCGCGACGCGCAGCGTCTCCCCCATCGCGTTGAGGATCCGCTCAAGCGTGTCCAGCGTAGGCGAGACCTGGTCCTGCTCGATGCGGCTGATCGCCGGCTGGCTGGTTTCCAGGCGCCTTGCCAACTCGGCTTGGCCAAGGCCGTGACGGCGGCGGACCGCTCTCACAAGGGCGCCGCAGCGAACGATCCGCGCTGAATCTGCCATACGGCAGAATATAACAATTCCGATATGGCTAGCCCAGGACCACCTCGGCGTCACGGTGCGGCGTCTCGGTTATCGCGCGGCGGTAGATTCGCTCCGGCCTCGGGTCGACCGGGAGGATGCGGTGGCGCTTGACCAGCTCTCTTAGGACCACCGCCATCTCGAACTGGGCGAAGGCGGCGCCGAGACAGCGGCGGACGCCGCCGCCGAATGGGATCCAGGTGTAGGTGCCCGGCGGGTCGTCGAGGAAGCGCTCCGGCCTGAAGCTCTCCGGGTCGGGGTAGACCTCAGGGTTGCGGTGGACCAGGTAGACGGAGGGTGCGATCGAGATCCCGGCCGGCAGCTCGTAGCCGCCGATCTCGACCGGCTCGGTGAGGCGGCGGAGGACGATCGAGATCACCGGGCGGAGGCGCAGCGTCTCCTGGATCGTCGCGGTCAGGTACTCCTCCGAACCGGCCTCGACCTCCTCGCGCAGACGCTCGAGCTTCTCCGGATGGCGGCAGAGGCGCTCGACCGCCCAGGCGAGCGAGGTCGCCGTCGTCTCGTGGCCGGCGGTCAGCAGGGTGAGCAGCTCGTCGCGCATCTCCGCGTCGCCGATCGGGCTGCCGTCCTCGTGGCGGGCGGCGACCAGCATCGAGAGGACGTCGTCGCGCCGCTCGAGGTCCCCGACCCGCCTCCGCGCCGCGATCTCGCCGTAGATCAGCTCTTCGACCCGCTCCATCCTGCGGCGGAACCAGGGCAGCCGGCGGATCCGCTTCGGGCCGATCAGGACGAGCGGCAGCAGCTGGCGCGGGTCGCTGAGCAGGTTGAGGTAGTCGCGAAGCGCATCCCGCAGCTCGGCCAGCCCCTCCCCCTCGCGTGCTCCGAACACGGTGCGCAGGATGATCTCCAGGGTGAGCGCCTGCATGCGGGGACGCAGCCTGTACGGGGTGCCGCTGGGCCAGGCGGCGATCTCGCGCGCGGCGATCTCGGCCATGGTCCCCTCGTAGGCCTGCATGCGCTGGCCGTGGAAGGGCGGCAGCAGCAGCTTGCGGTGGCTCATGTGCGGCTTCTCGTCGAGGACGAGCAGCGAGTGCGGGCCGAGCAGCGGCTCGAGCAGCCGGTTCCCCTCGCCGGCGTGGAAGACCCGCGGGTCGCCGGTGAACACCTGCTTCACCGCCTCGGGATCGGCCAGCATCACCCACGTCCCTTCGCCGACGATCTTCAGCGTGAACATGTCGCCGTAGCGGTCCTGGCAGCCGAACAGCAGGCGCCGTGCCTGCCGCGACCAGATCGCGGTCTGCGCGATGCGAGGCAACGGCGGGCCGGGCGGGAAACGCCGCTTCGCCGGCCCGGCGGCCGCCGGCCCCGGAGCGGTTGTCGTCGCCACCTCCATCGTCTACCACGGTATCGCCCGCCGTCCGTGGCGGCTCTTGCTACACAGGCCCTGGGTGCGGCGATGACACCGGCGGCGACTGAGCGGCGCCCCCCTTACGCATCTGCGGGTCCATTCTG
>Ga0210144_1000443_pt1 | contig 22281 bp, 20 predicted proteins | sample Muzzi_PWA_D2_FD_185532 | JGI IMG/M metagenome (GOLD analysis project Ga0210144, IMG submission 185532) | Wetland microbial communities from San Francisco Bay, California, USA, that impact long-term carbon sequestration - Muzzi_PWA_D2 (SPAdes) | ecosystem: Environmental > Aquatic > Marine >...
ACGGCCCGCCCCGCCTCGGGCGGCAGGGGCCGCGCCCGCTGCGCCGCCTGCAGGGCCGCCAGGCGCTCGGTCAACTCGCGCGCCATCGGCGCCACGCGGCGGCTGGCCAGGTCGACGTGCAGGCTGAGCCATTCGCTGGTCGCGGCCAGATAGTGCTCCGTGTCGTGGTACATTTCGAGCAGGTAGCGCAGGCGCTTGGCGTCGAAGTCGAGCAGCCGGACCGCGAAGCGCAGAGGGTCGCCGGCGCGCAGCTCCCGCTGATAGGTGACATGGCATTCGGCGGCGAAGGTCGTCGCCCCGTGGCGCTTTCGGTAGGCCTCGTCGAGGCCGACGTAGTCGAAGAAGGAGTCGACCGCGTAGTCGAAGGCCAGCACGTAATAGGCGACGTTCATGTGGTCGTTGTAGTCGATCCACTCGGGCCGCACCGTCTCGCGGTGCACGATCAAGGGGTCGGGAACCTGCATGCCTGGCGCTCCTTTCGGCCGACGCGGCCGAAGATAGCGGAACGGCGGGTCGGGGCAACGCCGCCGCGCCGGGCCGCGGCGCGCGGAGACACGCGACTCCGGAGTCGAATTCGCACCAATGAGACTTTTTTGCAACAGTGGAAAAGGGCGGCGATTACGGCGCCTAGCCTTTCTGGTTTTTGCCGTGGCGGTATGCTACGTCGGATTGTCGGGTGGCGAATCGGTACAGGTTAAACATTGTGCCCCTATTGATTTGGTAAGCCTCTGTTAAACCATATTTGTGAGGCTGCCGAACGGTGTGGGCCGGGAGAACAGGGCCAGGAGGGCCGCCGACTCGAACGGCGCGGTCGAGACCGTCCGCAAGAGTCGCTGGTGAGCCGGGCCCGGCGTGGGGGATCGAGGTATTGTCTGCTTTAGGCCGGACGTTCAGTTGGGGCCCGGAGTCCCTGTTCGCCGGATGGCGCCGCATCCTGGCCGTCATGGCGATTGCCCTGTTGGCCGCCGGCTGCGCGACGTCGCAGCCCGACAACGGCAACGAACAATGGCCCAGCGCCGAGGGCGACCAGGCCTACACGGCGGAATACGACAACGATCCGCTGGAGCTGCCGAACCGCTTCGTCTTCGCCTTCAACGAGATGCTCGATTTCGCCGTGTTCCGGCCGCTGGCGGTCACCTATCGCTTCCTGGTGCCGGAACTGGTGCGCGACTCGGTGCGCAACTTCCTGCGCAACCTCAGCACGCCCGTCATCCTGGCCAACGACCTGCTGCAGGGCGAGCTCGGCCGGGCCGAGGTCACGACGACCCGGTTCGCGATCAACTCGACGGCAGGCTTTCTCGGCCTCTTCGACGTCGCCGGCGGCATGGGCTACGAATATCACGACGAGGATTTCGGGCAGACCCTGGCGGTGCACGGAATGGGAGAAGGCGTCTACCTGGTGCTGCCGATCCTGGGCCCCTCCTCGATCCGCGACGGCCTCGGCATCGTCGTGGACAGCTACCTGGACCCGCTCACCTACGTCGCCCAGAACAACGACGCCGAGGATTGGATGTTCGCCCGCCGGGCCGTCGCCGGCATCGATTTCCGTTCGCGCAACATCGAGACGCTGGACGATCTGAAGCGCGATTCGATCGACTTCTACGCCCGGATCCGCTCGCTCTATCGCCAGACCCGTGCCAACGACATCAACAACGGTGCGCCGGGGACCCAAGGGCCGACGCCGGGCCTCTACTCCCTCGATTTCGATTTCGACACCGAGGGCGAGCAGGCCGGCGCCAGCGCCAACTGATCATGTTCGCCGCACCGCGAAGTCCATACAGATTGGCGGCCGTCGCCCTGAGCCTCGTGCTCGCGTCCGCGGCGCCGCAGGCCGCCCGCGCGTCGGACGCCGAGCAGGCCGGCCAATTCATCGCCCATCTGACCGAGACCGCGATCGACGGCCTCACCGACGAATCGGTGCCTACGGCCGAGCGGGAGAGCCGCTTCCGCCAGCTCTTCAACGCCAATTTCGACGTTCCGGCGATCGGCCGCTTCGTGCTCGCCCGCTATTGGCGGGTCGCCAGCGAGGCCGAGCGGACGGCCTTTCTCGAGGTCTTCGAGGACGTCATGGTGCGCCGCTTCGCGCCGCAATTCACCGGCTACGCGGGCACCCGCCTGGAAGTCACCAAGGTGCAGCCGCTGAGCGACGGCAAGCAGTTCATCGTGAGCACCCGCATTACGCCGCCCAAGGGCGAGGCGTTCACCGTCGAGTGGCGCGTGCGCGACGGCAGCGATGGCTTCCGCGTGCTCGACGTGATCGGCGAGGGAGTCAGCATGGCGCTGACGCTGCGCTCCGAGTACACCTCGGTGATCAAGACGACCGGCAGCGTCAGCGGCCTGATCGACGAGCTCCGCAAGCAGGTCGCAGGCGGCGGCTGACCCGGATCAGCGGCTCAGCGGCTTGTACTTGATGCGGTGCGGCTGATCGGCCTCGGCGCCGAGCCGGCGGTGACGGTCCGCCTCGTAATCCTGATAATTGCCCTCGAACCAGACCACCCGGCTGTCGCCCTCGAAAGCGAGCATGTGGGTCGCGATGCGGTCCAGGAACCAGCGATCGTGGCTGATGACCAGGACGCAGCCGGCGAACTCCAGCAGGGCATCCTCCAGCGAGCGCAGGGTATCCACGTCGAGGTCGTTGGTCGGCTCGTCGAGCAGCAGGACGTTGGCCCCTTCCTTGAGCATCTTGGCCAGATGGACGCGGTTGCGCTCGCCGCCCGACAGCTGGCCGACCTTCTTCTGTTGATCGGAGCCCTTGAAGTTGAACGCCCCGACGTAGGCGCGCGACTGCACCGTGTGCTTGCCGAGCTCGATCACGTCGGTCCCGCCGGAGATCTCCTCCCACACCGTCTTGTCGCCGGCCAGCGTGTCGCGCGACTGGTCCACGTAGCCCAGCTTCACCGAGTCCCCGACGCGCAGGTCGCCGCCGTCCGGCCGGTCCTGCCCGACGATCATGCGGAACAGCGTGGTCTTGCCGGCGCCGTTCGGGCCGATGATCCCGACGATGGCGTTGGGCGGGATCTTGAAGCTGAGCTCGTCGATCAGCAGATGGTTGCCGTAGCCCTTGCGCAGCCCGTCGGCCTCGATCACCAGGTCGCCGAGCCGCGGGCCCGGCGGAATCTTGATCTGGCCGGGCTCGGGCGCCTTGCGGCCGGCCTCCGCCAGCAGGCTCTCGTAGGCCTGGAGGCGGGCCTTCGATTTCGCCTGGCGCGCCTTGGGGCTTTGGCGCACCCACTCCAATTCGTGCTGCAGGGTGCGTTGGCGCGCCGATTCCTCCTTCTCCTCCTGGGCCAGGCGCTTCTGCTTCTGCTCCAGCCAGGACGAGTAGTTGCCCTGGAACGGGATGCCGTGGCCGCGGTCGAGCTCGAGGATCCAGCCGGCCACGTTGTCGAGGAAATAGCGGTCGTGGGTCACGCAGACCACCGTGCCGGGATATTCCTCGAGGTAGCGCTCCAGCCAGGCGACCGATTCGGCGTCGAGATGGTTGGTCGGCTCGTCGAGCAGCAGCATGTCCGGCTTCTGCAGCAGCAGGCGGCAGAGCGCGACCCGGCGGCGCTCCCCGCCGGACAGCTTGGCGACGGCGGCCTCGCCCGGCGGACAGCGCAGCGCGTCCATGGCGATCTCCACGGTGCGCTCCAGGTCCCAGGCGCCGGCCGCCTCGATCTGGTCCTGCACCTCGGCCTGTTCCGCAAGCAGCGCGTCGAAGTCGGCGTCCTCCTCGGCGAACTTGGCGTTGACCGCCTCGAAGCGGTCGAGCAGCGCCTTGAGCTCGGCCACGCCCTCGTAGACGTTGCCGGCGACGTCCTTGCCCGGATCGAGCTCCGGTTCCTGCGGCAGGTAGCCGACCTTGATCCCCTCGGCCGCCCAGGCCTCGCCGTTGATCTCGGTATCCAGCCCGGCCATCACCTTCAGCAGGGTCGACTTGCCGGAACCGTTGAGGCCGAGGACGCCGATCTTGGCGCCGGGCAGAAAGCTCAGCCGGATGTCCTTCAGGACCTGCTTCCCGCCGGGAAAGGTCTTGGACACGCGGTCCATGTGATAGACGTACTGGTAGCTCGCCATAAAGCTCTCTTTCCCTTCGCTAGAACCGCGACCCGGCCGGCCCCATTTAATGGCTGCGGACGCCTATGACAAGCGTGGCCGTCCCCAACGATGACAATGCTCCGCGAGGAGCGTTAAGATGTTGTCACGCGCTTGTTGGAAGAGCCGTTTCCCTCGGCATGCAAGGGCCGGGGGCGGCCATGGGAGGCCGAGCGCCATGGCACAGTCCGTCCTGATCGTCGATGACGAGCCGAATATCGTTCTGTCACTGGAGTTCATTCTGCGTCAGGCGGGGTTCGATGTTCGCTTGGCCTCGAACGGCGATGAGGCCCTGCAGGCCATCCGCGAGGAACTGCCGCAGGTGATTCTCCTCGACGTCATGATGCCGCGCCGCAACGGCTATGACGTGTGCCGAACCATCCGGCAGAATCCCGATTGGCAAGGCATTCACATCATCATGCTGACAGCAAAGGGCCGTGACATCGAACGGGAAAAAGGCATGGCGATGGGGGCCGACGAGTATGTGACCAAGCCTTTCTCGCCCCGTGAGGTTCTCGAGCGGGTCAAGCGGTTTTTCGCCGGCCAACCGGCCTGAGCCCCGCAGCAGAGCAAGTTGAGGATGCGGCTCAACCTATTTACCAAATTATTGTTTGGCACGTTGGCCGCCTGTGGTGTCGGCGTTTTGGCGGCCTCGATTTGGCTCCTGGCGGTCTGGGATGAGGCACGGCTCGACGGTCTATCGGGCGTCATCATTTTGGCAGGCCTGGGCTGTGGATTGGCATTGGTGCTCGTCGCCGCAACGAGTTGGGCCTGGCATCACCGCGCCGTCGAGCGGCCGCTCAAGACCTTGGAGCGCCAAGTCCACACCCTGCGCCACACCGGGGTCGGCGAGGTATCGCCGCCCGATGCCCATGCCTTGGGCGCCTTGCCGGACGAAGTCGCCGCCCTTGGGCGCGAACTCGTCGCCGCGCGTCGAGACATCGTCGCCGCCATGGCTGGCGCCACCGAGCGCGCCGACCAGCAAAGAAGTCGTCTGGAGGCCGTCCTTTTCGTGCTGGCGCAAGGTGTCGTTGTCTGCAGCCTCGACCACCGGATCCTGCTTTACAACAAGGCAGCGCGAAACCTACTGGGCCAACCCGAGGCTTTGGGGCTGGGTCGGTCGCTTTTCAACCTGATTCGGCGCGAGGCCGTCGAACATGCTCTGGAAGGCCTGACGCCGGATCCACGCGATCCCGGGAAACCGCCGACCATGAAAACCGCCCCGATCGTCTGCGGGACAACCGATGGACGCCGCCTGCTCTCCGGTGCCCTGACGGCGATCGTAGAGCCGGATCGCGGATTGACCGGGTATGTCGTCGTCTTCAGCGACAAATCGCAGGAGATCGCCGAACTGGCCGAGCGGGATGCGTTGATCCTTGGCGCCACCGAAGGACTCCGCGCACCAATTGCGAACCTGCGCGCAGCAGCCGAGACCGTAAGCGCACATCCGGAAATGAAAGCCGACGAGCGGCAGAGTTTCGACCGGGTGATCCTCGAGGAGGCGACGGACCTGAGCAAACGACTCGAGCGGGTATCGTTGCAGCAACAAAGATTGGCACCGGGTCATTGGCCAATGGCCGAGGTCTATTCAGCAGATCTGATTTCGGGGCTCGCCCGCCGATTGGCGGAGGACGCTGGAATCGTGGTCTCGATGGTTGGTATCCCGCTTTGGATCACGTGTGACAGCCACACTGTCATGCGCGCACTGCGGGCCCTGATATTACACCTGCATCGACATAGCGGCGAACGGGAATTCGACGTAGAGATGTTGCTCGGCGACCGGCGCGTTTACCTCGATGTCGTCTGGCACGGCAGACCGGTTCCATTGAGATTGCTTGATGAGTGGTTACAAGAACACCTGCCCGAGGTGGTCGGCTGCGAGACCATTGGGCAGGCACTTGAACTGCACGGCACCGAACCATGGAGCGAGGAGCGCGGACCGGACCGTGCCGTATTGCGGATTGCGTTCCACGCGCCCTCAACCCCGGCACGTGCACCACGAGAGGAGGAAATACCCGAGAGGCCGGAGTTCTACGATTTCGACCTTGCGCATCAACACGAAGCTTACGCGGGGCAGGCGGATCGGCTTTTGAGCGATCTCCATTACGTCGTGTTCGATACGGAAACGACGGGCCTAAACCCTTCTGGCGGCGACGAGATAATCTCGATCGCCGGCGTCCGAATCGTCAACGGCCGCCTGCTGAGCAATGAAACTTTCGAACGCCTGGTCAATCCCAATAGGCCGATTCCGGCAAGTTCGATCCGGTTTCACGGGATCACCGACGAGATGGTTAAGGGCCGCCCGCCGATCGACATCGTCCTGCCTCAGTTCAAGGATTTCGTTGGCGACGCCGTCTTGGTCGCGCATAACGCCGCGTTCGACATGAAGTTCCTTCGCCTGAAGGAAGGCCGCGTCAATCTGCAATTCGACAATCCCGTTCTGGATACCCTCTTGCTATCGGTCTTTCTGCACAGCGACACGCCCGAACACTCGCTCGATGCGATTGCCCGACGGTTCGATGTCGAGATCTCGGGTCGCCACACTGCGCTCGGCGATTCATTAGCGACCGCCGAGGTCTTTCTCCGCCTCCTCCGCCTGCTCGAGACGCGCGACATCCATACCCTGGGACAAGCATTGGAGGCCACCGACAGCCTTGTCGAAGTCCGTCGCCAGCAGGCCCGGTTCTAGACAGATTACCAGTCGGACGGCGCAGGGGACCGCGGGATCCGATGCGGCACCGGCGAGCGACCGCCCCCGGGAGCGTGGGCCTCAAAACACATCGCCCGTGAACTCCGCGTGAAGCTTTCGTCGCAATTGATCGATGGCCTTGAAGGAGTCGACCAGGATGTCCTTCTCCCGCTCGGACAGCGACTCAGGACGTACGTAGTTGCCGACCTCGCGGCCGGCCCGGAAGTCGTTCAGTTGCTGCCGCAGCAGGAGCAGGGTGATATGGCGGAAGGCGCCGCTCAGGTAGTCCTGCTCGTCCTTGTCCAGTTCGTCGGCGCGGTGGAGCGCCGCAATACGATCGAGCGTCGAGGTCGCCTCGATTCCCGCGCGCAGCGCCAGGATGCGCGTACAGGCCACCAGGGGCAGCGTACCGGAGTGCTTCAGGTTCATCGCGCCCTTGTGCTCTGGCTGCTCTTTCTCGGTGATGAAGCGGCCGAACCAGCCAAGCGCCACGCCATACTCGTGGGCGATCTGTTCCATCGCCTGTAGATAGATCGGGCTGTTGCGGATCATCTCCGTGGCGTCGCGGCGCAGCCCGGCGACGAAATCGACTTGCCCGTATCCCGCGCGGAAATCGAAGAAGATGTCCGTGAGCTGCACCGCGATCGTGCCGCGGCGGCGCCCCCAGAGACGGAGCTGCTCGCGCCACTGGCTGCGCGTCTTGCGCCACAGCGGATTGGTGGCCATGACATAGCCGCGACAGAATGGAAACCCGATCGCATCGAGGTCACGCGTCATCCGTTCCGCCAACTCGATGAAGAAAGCATCGACGCGGCTGTGTTCTTCGTCCGGGTAGTCGTCGAGAACGTAACCGTTGTCCTGATCGGGAAACAGGAAGTTTTCCCCCCGTCCGCCCGACCCCATGATGATCAAGGCGAAGTCGACCGGCGGTGCGCCCCAGCCCTCATCCCGCATGGCAGTGAGGGCGGCATCGATGACGCGGCGATGGATGTCGCGGTTGATCTCGCTGATAAAGCTCTGGATTTCCGGAGCGGGGACGTTGTCGCCAAGCAGATCGGCCGCGATATCGGCCTGCACGGCCTTGACCTCGCGCAGGCCATCGAGGCTGCCCTCGTGGGTGAGGCGCTCGATCTGCCGCACCGTCTGCTCGCCGGCAACGGCGAGTGCCTCGTCGAGTTCGATTTCGCCCACCGGGCGGCCGTCGTCCTCCACGACCGGCATGTGGCGCCACCCGAAGCGACGCATGCGGGCAATGCCTTGATAGAGGTAGTCGTCGGCCCGGACAGCCTCCACCGGCGCAGTCATGACCTTACGCACGGGCTCCTCGCCGGAGCAGCGCAGGGCGACGCGCCGAGCCACGTCGTATTCCGTAACGATGCCGCACAGACGCCCCTCGCCGTTCACCACCAGGGCCGAGGTGGCATGTGCCTGAGCCATCCTTCCCAGCAGCTGGTGCAGATCGGAGTCGGCATCGACGATGGCCGGCTGGCGCATGTAGTCACGCACAAGCTGCGAGAAAATCTTGGTCTGCGATTGCATCGGAAGCCTGTCGCGCCCCTGTCCCCTCGACGTCTTGCGTTTCGGTCCCGGTTATGGGCTCAAACCGCTTCGTGACCTTGCTGCGCGGCCGCCCTCGAGGCAAGGGTGCGGCTGAAAGGCAGGCTGAAGCAGAAGGCGGCGCCGCCGCCTGCGGCATCCTCGACCCAGATCCGGCCGCCGAAGTGTTCCACTATCTGGCGCGAGATCGCCAGACCCAGACCGGTACCGCGCGGGTGCTCGCCCGAAGCGGCCACGGACTCTTGAAATTTCTCGAAGATGCGGTGCCGATCGTGCGCGGCAACGCCGTGGCCGTTGTCGAGCACCGAGAGGTAGAAGCGGCCGCCGCGCGACCCGGCCACCACCTTCACCACCCCGGCGTCCTGATCGCAGAACTTCACCGCATTGGACAACAGGTTGACGACGACCTGCATGAGACGATCGCGATCGACCCGCACGTCCGGTAGGTGTTCGCCGACCTGAACGTCCAGGCGGATGGGACGCTCGGCGAAAAGGCCGCTGGTCGCCGCCAGGGCGTCGTCGATCACGGCGCGCGGGTCGACGTCGTCGACCTGCCATTCCATCCGACCGGCCCCCATCTTGGCGAGATCGAGGATCTCGTTGATCAGGCGCGTGAGGCGCTCGCTTTCCTTGACGATGATGGCCAGGAACCGGTCGCGCTGCTCGAGGTCGAGCGCCGGGTTGTCGATCAGGATCTCGCTGAACGAGCGGATCGAGGTGAGCGGCGTGCGCAGTTCGTGGCTGACCGTGGAGATGAAGTCGTCCTTCAGGCGATCGAGCTCCTTCAGCCGTTCGTTGGCCGCCCGCAGCGCCGCCGTGGTGCCCTCGAGCTCGCGCGACTTCTGCTCCAAACGGTGGCTGTATTCGATAACCTGCGAGGTCTCGTCGAGGATCTTCATGACCTCCTCGAGACCGAGCACTTCGCCCTTGGCGACGGAGGCCACCATGACGCGCGCCGACGCGCCGCCTATGGCGCCGGCCAGCAGGCGTTCGGCGAAGCTGACGAGGTCCGCGTCGGCGTCGCGCAGCTTGCCGAGATTGATGCCCCGCATGCGGGCGTAATCCGCCAGCGCCCGGTCGGCCGGCCCGGCCCCGATGAAACGGGCAAGCAGGGCGCGCAGATCGGCGACCGTGGCCGAGCCGCGCCAGAACTGCGTGCCGCCTTGCGGTCCGGAATGGGTGAAGACATCGACGAACAGCGCGCCCTGAATGCGCTCCATGGCGTTCTGCCGGGTCATCAGCGAGACCAGGATGTAGCCGCCGACATTGAGCGTCATGCTCCAGAACAGCGAATGCGACAGGCTGTCCATGCCGTGCAGGCCGAACAGCTCGTAGGGCTTCAGGACGGCCAACCCGAAGGGCCCGAGCTCGATGAAGCTCTCCGGCAGCCAGCCCGAGCGCGCGAAGGACGGCAGCAGCAGCGTGTAGATCCACATGCCGAAGCCCAGCGACAGGCCGGTCATCGCGCCGCTGCGGGTGCCGCCCTTCCAGAAGATGCCGCCGATCATGGCGGGGGCGAATTGCGCCGCCGCGGCGAAGGACACCAGCCCGATCGTCACCAGGGCCACCGACTCGCCGATGAAGCGGAAATAGACGTAACCCAACATCAGGATCATGACGATGGCGCCGCGCCGGATGGTCAGCAGCAGCGTACTCAGGTCGCCGCGCTCGGTCAGCCCGAACCAGCGAAATCCGAGCAGCACCGGCATGACCAGGTCATTGCTGATCATGGTGCTGAGCGCGACGGTCGCGACGATGACCATGCCGGTCGCCGCCGACAGGCCGCCGATGAAGGCGAAGAGCGCCAGCGCCTCCTGCTTCTCGGCCATGGGCACCGTCAGCACGAAGGTGTCCGCGTCCACGCCGCCGCCGGGGAAGTGCATCAATCCGCCCAACGCGATGGGCAGAACGAAGATATTTATGACCAGGAGATAAAGCGGAAACAGCCACGCGGCCTTGCGCACGTGGCGCTCGTCGAGGTTTTCGACCACCGAGACCTGGAACTGCCGCGGCAGGCACATGATGGCTGCCATGGAAAGCAACATGAGCGTGACCCAGCGGCCGTATCCGGTGCCCGCCTCGACGGTGAAGATCTGCTCGAGGGCCGGGTGGACGGCGGCTGCGGCGAACAGGTCGCCGAAGCCGTCGTACACGCCGAAGGTCACGAACACGCCCACGGCCAGAAAGGCGAAGAGCTTGACGATGGACTCGAACGCGATGGCCGCCACCATGCCTTGGTGATGCTCGCTCGCGTCGATGTGGCGGGTACCGAAGAGAATCGCGAAGATCGCCATCACCATGGCCACCAGAAACGCGGTATCGCCGATCACGGGCACCTGCAGCGAGCGCGGCGGCATGATGACCTCGGGGTATTGCAGCAGTACGTTGAAACTCGTCGAGACCGCCTTAAGCTGGAGCGAGATGTAAGGCATGATGCCGACCACGGCGATGACCGTGACCAGGATGCTGAGCTGCGCGCTCTTGCCATAGCGCGAGGCAATGAAGTCTGCGATCGAGGTGATGCGTTGCGCCTTGCTGATGCGGATGATCTTGCGTAGCACGAAGCCCCAGAGCACGAACACCAGCGTCGGACCCAGGTAGATCGGCAGAAAGTCGATGCCGTTTGCCGCGGCGCGGCCGACGCTGCCGTAGAACGTCCAGGAGGTGCAATAGACGGCGATCGACAGCGCATAGATATAGGGATTGGCGATCAGGCTGCGGCCGGCGTCCGCCCGTTTGTCGCCGTAATAGGCGATCGCGAAGAGCAGGCAAAGGTAGCCCAGCGCGACGAGCAGGATCATCCAGCCTTGCAGCATGACGGCTAGCGCTCCCCGTCGCGCTGCGGTCCGAGGTCGGATACCCAGGCGAGAACGACGATGATCGCCGCCCAGACGAGGAACAGGTAGAGAAAGAGCAGCGGGATTCCGAAGATGAAGAGCCGTGCGCTGAAGATCGACAGGATCGGCGGATTGAGCGCCAGCAACGCGAAAAGAAAGGCGGCCAGCAACCGCTCCCGCATGCGTGCCGGTCGCGCCATTCCCGGATCAGCTCCGCGAACCGTTGAGCAGCGCCCGGACGCGTTCGACCACGTCGTGCGTCGAGAACGGTTTGATGATGTAGTCGTCGGCGCCGAGCTCCAGGCCCTTGCGACGCTCCTGTTCGTGGCCCTTGGCCGACAGGATGACGATGCGTATCCCGCGCCAATCCGGGTTGGCGCGGACCTCGCGGCAGACGTCGAAGCCGTCGCGGCGCGGCAGCATGACGTCGAGCAGGACGAGGTCGGGCGGGCGGCTTTCGATCACCCGGATGGCCGCGGTCCCGTCGCGCGCCACCGCCACTTCGAAACCCGCCTGCTTCATCAAGAAGCTGAGCGATTCGACGATGTGCGGTTCGTCCTCGACCACGAGCACGCGATGGCCCATGCGGGCGACCTCCCAGGGCGGCTCTCCTGCGGCGCCGGCTCTTGTACGGGCGGCCGGTTCGCCGCGGCCTCGATACTACCCCGCGGCGCGATCCTTGTCACAGGGCGAGAGAGCCCGGCGACGCGTTGCCGCCCGATCGGTGGATCGAGCCCGGCGCGGCGCGCTGGGCGCAGTCGTCGCGCGGACATTGGCGGCAATTGAGGCCGACCGGCACGAACGCGGTCGGCGATTTCAGGTCGAGCCCGTCGGCGTAGACGACCCGGTCGGCGAAGGATATGTCGCAGCCGATGGCGACGGCATAGTGGCTGCGCGGCGCGTGATAGCCGCCGCCGGGCCTGGCATCGGCGCGGGCGATGAAGAGAAAGGTCTCGCCGTCCGGCAGGCGCGCCGCCTGCACGTCGACGTGGCCCGGCCGCAGAAACGCCGAATGGACGTTCCAACGCGGGCAGATGCCGCCGAATCGCGGAATCGACAGACTGGATGCGGTGAAGCGCTTGCTCACGTTTCCGGCAATATCGACGCGCAGGAAATGGAACGGCACCCCTTCCTCGCCGGGTCGCTGCAAGGTGGTCAGTCGGTGGCAGGCCTGTTCGAAGCTGACGCCGAAGCGGCCGCGCAGCCGGTCGACGTCGTGGCGCAGCGCGCGCGCCGCGGCGCGGAACTGGGAGTACGGCATGAGAACGGCACCGGCCACGTAGCCGGCCAGTTGATTGCGCGCCGCCACCCGACCGGTCTCGCTGGCGAAGGCCCCCTCGGCGAGTTCCGCGTCGATCGCCTCGGCGCACTCCAGCACCGCGAGCTGGCGTGCCGCGCGAAAGGTCCGCGTCGAGGACGGCAGGTCGGCGGCCAGCAGCAGCATCCGCTGCTCCCCGTCGATGAGGGTCTCCTGTACCGGGCCGGCATCGTCGACCAGACGCACCGGCACGCCGTGACGTCGAGCCAGGCGGCTCGCAACTGCGGCATAGAGGTCGGCCGGATCGCGCGCCGCTCGGTCGCGCAGCGCTTCGGCCGCCCGCTCCAGTGCGGGAAAATGGTTGCCGCGGCGCTGCAGAAAATTGGCCGCCTCCTCGCCGGGCGATTCGGCGCCGCGCGGCCGCTGCAGCCCCTCGCCCGCGATGAAGGCGAACACCTCGTTCACCAGTTCCGTCAGCTTACCGCTTTCCTCGACCAGGATTTCGACGAAGGACTGACGCTGCGTGGCGGCGAGATCGACGTTGTCGCGCAGGATCTCGGAGAACGAGCGCACCGAGGTGATCAGAGTCAGCAGCCGGTGGCTCGCGGTCTCCAAGAAGGGATCGCTGGCCAGCCGTTGCCCCAGATCGTCGACCTGGGTCTGCGCGTCGCGGTAGGCCCGGTACAGCGCCAGGACCGCACGGGCCAGTTCGGGCGCGGCGCCCACGACCTGTTCCAGGTCGGCGCGATTGAGGCCGCTGTCGCTGAACAGCGGGTCGCCGAACACTTCCAGAATCTCGGCCAGCAAATGCGCCTCCTCGGTGCCGGAGAAGGCCTGCAGGTCGATGTCGAACAGATCGCTCAGCTTGACCAGCAGCGGCGGCGTCAGGGCCCGCTGATTGTGCTCCATCAGATTGAGATAGCTGGGAGAAATGCCGAGGCGGCCGGCCAGCTCGACCTGCGTCATCGCGCGCTGCTTGCGCAGTCGCCGGAGCCTGTTCCCCACGAGCGGCTGAGCCACCACTTGCCTGCCCCCAGGCCTCGCGCCGGCTTTCTTCGCCAAGCCGACGGTGCTTTACTATGTTTTACTATTTTACAATTTTGCCTTTGCCTATTTTAAGAATTTTACAACTTTTCTCCTGAAATGCCAAGCGGTTATTGACCTGCTCGCCGAAGGCGAAAATAATTCCCTAACGACGCGGAATCCTTCGCGTGGTGGGGCGTTCCGGCTCGGGGGTTGCCCGGCCGCAAGATCCGGGTGCACCGGACATGGGCGGGCCGAAGCCGGAACGAAAGCAAACGGGAGGGTAAAGTCTTGGCTGCGAAAGTTGTTTGGCTCTTCGCCTTTGTCGGGCTGTATTGGTGCTACTGCATCTTCTGGGGCATCAAGAGCGCGCAGAGCGCACGGACCGCCAGTGACTACTTCATCGCCGGCCGCCGGCTGTCGATGTGGGTGTTCATCCTGGCGGCGACCGCCACGTCGTTCTCGGGATGGACCTTCATGGGCCATCCGGGCCTGGTGTACCGTGACGGCTTCCAATACGCCTATGCGTCGTTCTACACGATCACCATCCCGTTCACCGGGGTGATGTTCCTGAAGCGTCAATGGATGCTGGGCAAGCGCTTCGGCTACGTCACGCCGGGCGAGATGCTGTCGGACTATTTCCAGGGCGACGCGATCCGCATCCTGACGGTCCTCGTCGCGCTGCTGTTCTCGATCCCCTATCTCGGCGTCCAGCTCGGCGCCTCGGGCTATCTGTTCAACGTGCTGACGGACGGCCTGGTGCATCAGGACTGGGGCATGTGGATCCTGTCTCTGGTGGTGCTGATCTACGTCGCCTCCGGCGGGCTGCGGGCGGTCGCCTACGTCGACACCCTGCAGTGCATCCTGCTCGCCCTGGGCATCGTCATAACCGGCTTCATCGCGCTCAATCTCGCCGGCGGCTGGACGTCGCTCAATGCGGGCTTCGCGCAGATCGCGGCGAATCCGGAACTCGGCAAATGGGGCGCCACGCCGGACGGCCATAACGCCTACTTCGCCATTCCCGGCGTGATCCAATTCACGGCGGGCCTGGGCAAGGAAACGCCGGTCGGCGGCCTGTGGACCGGCGTCATGGTCCTGACCTACATGTTCGCGCTCATGGGCATCCAGTCGGCCCCGGCGTTCTCCATGTGGGCCTTCGGCAACACCGACCCGCGGCCCTTCGCGCCGCAGCAGGTGTGGGCCTCTTCCTTCGTGATCGGCTTCATCCTGTTCTTCTTCACCGCCTTCCAGGGCATGGGCGCGCATCTGCTGGGTGCCAACCCGATGGTGAACGATGCGGGCCTGGCGCTTTCCCAGGTGCTGAGCGGCGAAGGGATTTCCAAGAAACCGGACTCGCTCGTGCCGTACTACTTCAACGTGATCGCCGATGCCGCACCCTGGCTGGTCGGCCTGCTGGCGGTCTGCGCGCTTGCGGCCATGCAGTCGACCGGAGCGGCCTACATGTCGACGGCCGGCGCGATGCTGACCCGCGACCTGTACAAGCACTACATCAATCCGGGTGCGTCGCACGCGACGCAGAAGCTGTTCGGGCGGCTCGGGGTCGCGTTCATCGTGCTGTCGGCCCTGGTCGTGGCGACCTTCTCGAAGGACGCCCTGGTCCTGCTGGGCGGCCTGGCGGTCGCCTTCGGGTTCCAGATGTGGCCGTCGCTGGCGGCCATCTGCTGGTTCCCCTGGATCACCCGGCAGGGTGCCACGCTCGGCCTCGCGGTGGGTCTGATCGCCGTGATCCTGACCGAGACGATCGGCCAGCAGATCACCGGCGGCGCCCTGCCCTGGGGCCGCTGGCCGTGGACGATTCACTCGGCGGGCTGGGGTATCTTCTTCAACCTCGGCGTCTGCCTCATCGTCTCGGCAATGACCCAGGACGAAGGCTCGCGGGCGCATCGCATGACGTTCCACAACTTCCTGCGCGAGCACGCCAGCCTCCCGGCCAGCAAGCGGGGACTGGTCCCGATCGCCTGGGGCATCACGCTCGCCTGGCTGTTCTTCGGCATCGGCCCGGGCGCCGTGATCGGCAACACCATCTTCGGCGCGCCGGAGGCGGGCGTCGCGGGGTGGACCTTCGGCATGCCGTCGATCTGGGCCTGGCAGATCCTGTTCTGGATCCTCGGCGTCGGCATGATGTGGTTCCTGGCCTACAAGATGGAGATGTCGACCGTGCCGGAGAAGGACATCGAGGCATTGGTCGAGGACATCGGCGACATGGGTCGGGCGCCGGCTTCCCAGATGGGAACGACGCAGGGGCCCGCCGAGTAATTCCTCTCGGACGTCTGAAAGGAACTGGGGGAAGGCCATGCCTTCCCCCTCTTCTTTTGCCGCCTTGGTTTGCTAAACTCCGTCGCCGAGACCTTCCGCAACGACGCAGAGTGCGACTCGCCGACATGGAAGCGTTGTTTACGCGCGAATACTGGCTGTTGTGGATGGCCCTGCTGGCCATCGCCCTGTTCTTCCCGGTGCGCAAGCTGATCTGGGTCCTCTACGTGCGCCGGGCGAAGCGCGGCGGCGAGGTCGACGAGGCGGAGATGCACCGGCTGCGCCGGCGGGCCGGGTTCACCGCCGCGCTTATCTGCTTACTGTTCTCTTTCATCTATACCCATCAACTGTTCCAGGCCGGTCCATGAACGCGCGCGTCCTCAAGCGGTACATCATGCTGATGGCGGTCGTGCTGATCGCCTCGCCCCTGGTGTTGTGGGGCTACGACCAGATGTTCGAGGCGGTGCCCGGCGACTACTACGTCCGCAAGGGCGACCAAAGGCTCAGCGAGGGCAACTACGACAAGGCCCTGGACAACTTCAACCGCGCGTTGAAGGAGATGCCCGACCATCGCGGCGCGCTGATGGGCCGCGCGCTGGTGTTCCTTCAGACCGAGCGCTATCCGGAAGCCCTGGCGGAGCTCGACTACCTCATCAACTATCTGGAGCGCACGCTCGAGCCCGACGACCCGACCGGGCGCGGCGTGCTGGCCGCCGCCCATGCCAACCGCGGCATCGCGTACGACCGGATGGGCCGCTATCAGGATGCGCTCGACGAATACGTCGCCGCCCTCAGGACCGACGAGGACGCCGTTTCCGGGCCCGACGTGGTCCACAAGATCCTCTACGGCTCGGACGACGTCTCGTCAGTCCGAAAGCGCGCGCAATACCTCTACGAACAGCTCCAGCTTCCGGAGGACCAGCGGCTGCTGCGGGTGCCCGAGATCGACGCCAAGCAGCGCATGTACAAGCCCTGAACTCGGGCTTCGGCGGTCACGAGAACTTGACCACGCCGAGCACGTCCTGCAGCAGCACGAGCAGGAAGAAGACCGCCGCGATGCAGCCGAACAGCAGGCGCACGAAGTCGGCCCGGCCCTCTTCGTTGCGGTAGCGGATCGCGTGCCAGGCGATGAAGGCCGTCACCGCCAGAAAGAGGTAATTGATCGGCTTTTCCCACTCGCCGGCGAACTCGAACATGCGCGCTCCCGCTTCCCTGTTCCGGATGTCCGCCCGAGATTACCGGAGAATGGGCGATCGCACAGCAAGAGCCTGGCTCGGCCGGGCCACTGCTCAAGGAGTCTCCGACGCCGAGTCCCGGTGCGGGGCGAGTTCCTTGCTGTCGAAATAGGGCGGCAGCAGGGAGGTCGACTTGATCGGCGCGAAATGGCCGACCGCCAGGCCGCCGACCACGACGAAGGCGAGACACATGACGGCGACCATCAGACGGCGGGCCCCGAGCGGCAGCGCCTTGTAGTACTCGGCATCGTAGACGTGGTAGCGCGGATCGTTGTCGTCGAGCTCGTCGCGTTCGGCCAACGCGAGGACCCGGCGCGCATAGTGCCGCGCCCAGGCCGGAACCTCGCTGTGCAGCATGTAGCTGTGGAAGATCGCATCGCAGATCGGCGCCGGCATCTCCTCCGCGTACCAGCTCTTGTAGGCCAGCTGAAGCAGCTGGAACTCGCCGATCTGCAGCAGGTTGGCCGCCCGGACGACCTCGGCGCGCAGCGGGTCGTCCTCCCGGTCGGGGTGCAGCATGGTCTCGAAAAATCCACCCATGCGGGAAACTTTAGCCTCCGGCGGCGGCGAAACGAAGACGGAACGCGCCGCCCACGATCAAAGGCCGGTTTCCGGGCGGATCGTGTTTAGGCGAGATCGACTATTACGTGGCCAGTGACCCGGCCGCTTTCAACGGCCTCGTGCGCGGCGGCGATCCGCTCCAGGGGGAACCGGGCGGCGATCCGGTGCTGCAGCCGGCCGGCGCGCAGCATCTCCGTCAGCTCGGCGATGCCGTCGCGGCGGACCGGATCCGCCAGCTCGTAGACCAGGAAGAAGCACAGCGCGATGTCGCGGAACAGGTAGGCCCCGAAGGGCAGCGTCACCTCCGGCGTGTTGGACCCGTAGACCGCCGCCGTGCCGCCGAGGCGCAGGACCTGGGGCAGCAGCGCCGCATTGCCGCCGAGGTCGACCTCGGCGACCAGGTCGACGCCGTCGCCCCCGGTCAGTTCGCGCACCCGCGCCGCCACGTCCTCGCGCCGGTAGTCGATGACCGCGTCGGCCCCGGCGGCGCGGGCCTCCGCCGCCTTGTCCGGCGAACTGACCGTGGTCAGCACCCGGGCGCCCTTCAGCTTGGCGATCTGGATGGCGTAGTGCCCGACCGCGCCGGCGCCGCCGGCCACCAGGATCGTTCGCCCGGCCGGCGGCCCGGCCAGGGTCACGGCGCGCCAGGCCGTCAGCGCCGGGATGCCGAGGCAGGCGCCGGCCGCGAAGTCGGTGCCCTCCGGCAGGGCGACGGCCTGCTCCGCCGGCAGCACGACATAGTCCGCCGCGGTGCCGTCCGGCCGCTGCCACTGGGCGTTCCAGACCCAGACGCGCTCGTTGAGCCGCCCCTCCGGCACGCCCGCGCCGAGCGCGTCGATGACGCCGGCCCCGTCGCTGTGCGGCACGATCCTGGGAAACGCCATCGGGCGGTCGGGCCGGCCGCGCCGGCTTTTCACGTCCGACGGGTTGACGCCCGAGGCGTGCAGCCGGACCCGCACCTCGCCCGGCCCGGGCTCCGGCGTCGCGCTCTCGCCGATCTCCAGAACCTCGGCCGCCGCACCGGTCTTCGTGTACCACGCCGCCCGCATTCCCCGCCTCCCTGTTCAATCCGAAATCCGCCGCACCGCTCCGCGGCGACCGATCGTAGCAGCCGAAGGCGGCCGCGCTCCAGGCCGGGCGGTGAGGTCTACAGCCCGGCGCAGCGGGCGATGTTGCGCTCGTGCACCGCGAGCATGTCCCGCAGCTCGGCATGAAGCGCGTCGTCGGCGATTCGCGGCAGGGCCTCGCGCAGCTTGCGCACGACCCAGCCCTGCCCCCGGTCGAGCAGGTCGAGGCGTGCCGCCTCCCCGTCGAGTGCCATGATCTTGTCGTAGAAGGCGCCGGTGGCGCGGCTCGGCGTGCCGTCCAGCCGGCCGATCTGACGGCTCAGCATGGCGCAGAACCGCGCCTCGTCCCTGGCGATCTCGCGCAGCGCCGCGCCGCGATCCGCATCGGCGGCCTCACGGGCCATCGCCTGCACGGCGCGCGCGCCGGCCCGCTCCGCCTCGAGCAGGCGATTGAGCAGGTCGAGCACCTCCAAGCGCGGCAAATAGCCGAAATAGGCCGGATCGGCCTGCGCCATGGCGCAGGCCGGCGATGCGTAAGCGCCGCCGCCGGCCGCCGCATCGGCCCGGCCGGCATGCGCCAGCGGCCGGCCGTGCCTGCGGAACCAGGCGATCCCCCGCTCGGTGACGACGGCGTCCATGGGAATGTCGTGCGGCTGCGGGTGGATCGTGCTCAGCCGACCCAGTTCGCAGCCGACCGCGATGGTCAGGGGCCGCGACGGCAGGGCGGCCAGCGTCCGGTCGTAATAGCCGCCACCGTAGCCCAGCCGATAGCCCGCCGCATCGAAGCCGACCAGCGGGACCAGCAGGGCGGTCGGCTGCACCACGCGGCGCTCGGCCGGGATCGGGATGTTCCAGATGCCGCGGTCCAGCTTGGCGCGCGGACGCCAGGCCCAGAACTCCATCGGCTGCGCCTTCGCGGTGACCACCGGCAGGGCCGCGGACGCGCCGGCGGCGATGCAGTCGCGCACCAGCTGGCGCAGGTCGATCTCCGCCTTGAACGGCCAGTAGAATCCGAGGCGGGCGGCCCGCAGCTCCGGCACCTCGCGCCATACCAGATCGGCGACGCGGTCGCGCAGCGAGTCCCGCTCGGCGCGCGACAGGGCCGTCCGGCGCGACAGCAGGTCGGCGCGCGTCTCGCGCCGCCATGTGCGAATCTCGGCCCAGTCCCGCATGGCCGCTTCGCCGATCAGCCGTCGCGCAGCCGGGCCAGCGTCCGGCGCGCATCCGCGACGATCTCCGCGACGCGGTCGCCGGCCGAGGGGATGTCCCGGATCGCGCCGGCGACCTGCCCGCCGAACTGGGCCAGGGCCTCGAGGTCGCCCTGCGTGGTCCGCAACGGGGAATCCGTGCTGTAGCGATAGATCGGCCGCCCCGCGTCCTCGGCGATGGCCTCGCGCGGCAGCGTATCCGGGTGGTGGCCGAGCGGGCGGTCGCCGAGCGCCGCGGTGACGCTGTTGCCGATCACCCGCACCGGCGATTGCGGCGGCCAGTTGATGGCGAACAAATCGGTATAGACGGTTTCCTCCGAGCGCGCCGCGACGATGCGCTTCTTGTGGCTCTCGTGCGCGAAGGACTCCCGGGTCGCAAGGAAGGCGGTGCCGCAATGGATCCCCTGCGCCCCGAGCGCCAGCGCGGCGACCAGGCTCGCGCCCGAGGCGAAGCCGCCCGAGGCGACCACCGGGACCGACACGGCGGCGGCGACCTGGGGCAGCAGGACCAGCGACGACACGGTGCCGCGCACGTGGCCCCCGGCCTCGACCCCCTGGGCGATCACGATATCGGCGCCGGCCCGCTCGGCGGCGACGGCATCCGCAACCGAGCCGACCTGATAGAGCACCAGGCAGCCCGCCGCCTTGGCCCGGGCGACGGCCTCGGGATCGACCTCCCAGAAGAAGCACAGCGCGGGAATCCGCTTCTCGAAGCAGACGGCTAGCTCGTCCTCGAGCAGCGCCGGATCGGTCGCCGCCGGAATCAGGTTGACGCCGAACGGCCCCGGCGTGCGCGCGCGGACGGCGTCGATCTCCTCGGCGATCAACCCGGGCGGCTCCCGCACCATGCCGAGGAAGCCGTAGCCGTCCGCCGCCGTGACGGCGGCGACCAGCTCGGCCCGCGCTACGCCGCCCATGCCGGCCAGCAGGATCGGATAGCGGCAGCCGAGCCGGTCGCAGATCTCGGTATGCAGGAGGTCCCGCTCGCTCATTCCGCCCTACGCCCTACGGCTCGCCATGGCGCTCCAGGAATTCCTTGAGCGCCACGGCATTGTTGTGCGTCTCGTCCTTCGCGGCGAACACCAGGGTCACGTCGCCCCGGCGGGCCCGCGCGACGAGCGGCGCGAGCACTTCCGGCTTTTCGCGCAGCTCCGCGAAATAACTGGCCTTGAAAGCCTCCCACTGGCTCGGGTCGTGTCCGAACCGCTTGCGCAGGGCCGTGCTCGGCGCCGCCTCCTTGAGCCATTCGTCGAGCCGCAACGCCTCCTTCGACACGCCGCGCGGCCACAGGCGATCGACCAGCACGCGGTAGCCGTCGCCGGGCGCCGGCGCGGCGTAGGCGCGCTTTACGCGAATGCGTGGCTTTTGCTCCGGCATGCGACGATTTCGGGACGGCGCGCAGCCCTCGGCCTGGCAAAGGTTGGTTCCAAGGGCGATCACCGTAATTGACGGCTTCAATTTTGACAAACGAGGAAATTCGGCCCTTAATATCGAAAATATCGATATAATCGCCGAAACGGGACGGAAGCCGGTTTAGATGGAAACGGAGCTTGCCCGGACCTTCCTGACCGTGGTCTCGGCCGGCAGCTTCATCGGCGCGGCGGAGCGGCTGCACGTGACGCAGTCGACGGTGAGCGCGCGCGTGCACGGCCTCGAGCAGCAGCTCGGCTGCACGCTCTTCGTCCGCAACAAGGCGGGCGCGGTGCTGACCGCCGCCGGCCGGCAGTTCCAGAAGCACGCCTCCGCCCTGGTGCGCACCGTCGAGCAGGCGCGCCAGGACGTCGGCGTGCCGCGGGGCTTCCGCGCCGCGCTCACCGTCGGCGGCCGCTTCGGGCTGTGGGAGCAGCTTCTGCTGCGCTGGCTGCCGCTGATGCGCGCCCGGGCGCCCGACATTTCGCTGCGCGCGGAGATCGGCTTCGAGGCCGACCTCATGCAGGGCCTGACCGAAGGGCGCCTCGATATCGCCGTGATGTACACGCCGCAGAGCCGCCCGGGGCTCAAGGTCGAGGCCCTGCTCGAGGAGCGTCTCGTCCTGGTCTCGACCCGGCGCGACGACGGGCCGGAGCTCGGCCCCGATTACGTCTACATCGATTGGGGGCCGGAGTTTCACGCCAAGCACGGCGCCAGCTTCCCCGACTTCGTCGGCCCCGCCGTCACCGCCAACATCGGCTGGCTCGGCCTGCAGCACATTCTCGCGAACGGCGGTTCGGGATACTTTCCGCAGCGTCTGGTCGCCGCCCGGATCGCCGAGGGCCGCCTGGCGGCGGTCGCCGGGGCGCCGTCCTTCGCGCTGCCGGCCTACGTCGTCTACCCGGCGGATGCCGACGCGGCGCTCCTCGACCCGGCGATCGACGCCCTGCGCGAGGTCGCGCGCGGATAGACGCGCATTGGCCCGCCGGGGCGCCGCCGCCGCGCGCCCATGCCGGCGACACCGTCCGGATGCTTAACGCCCCGCGTCGGCCGGCAAGACCTTACGGAGTCGTATGCTTCCGCCA
>Ga0210144_1000444_pt1 | contig 22243 bp, 20 predicted proteins | sample Muzzi_PWA_D2_FD_185532 | JGI IMG/M metagenome (GOLD analysis project Ga0210144, IMG submission 185532) | Wetland microbial communities from San Francisco Bay, California, USA, that impact long-term carbon sequestration - Muzzi_PWA_D2 (SPAdes) | ecosystem: Environmental > Aquatic > Marine >...
CTGATGTACACCTTTGTCGGGGCTCGTCTGGCCCACACTCTGGCCTACGCCACCAAGCAGAGCCACGAAGTCCGCGCGACGTTCTACACGATCGGCTCGATGGTGGTCGTCGTTATGGCGGTGTACGCCCTAGCAGCGGCGCTGTCCTGAAAGGGTTTCGGTGACGCAGTCGTGGCTAGGCCGGCTCCGGCAGCGCCACGCCGTACTTCTCTGCCCAAGGCGCCAGCCGGTCCATGATGCCGGGATAAGGTGCGAAGCCATGGTGAAGCGCCTCGCGCTTTCGCGCCAGCGCCCGTTCGCCCGGGAGCCGCACCTTCTCGACCCCGGGGCCCGGCCGCGATGCGTGGCAGAGCGCGACGAGGTTGCTCGTCTCGCGGGTGAAGGTGGCGCGGCCGGCGAAGGCGTCGGGCTCGAAGACCTCGACGAAGATCGCCGCCCCCCAGAAGTCCGGTTTGGAAGACCGCCCGTCGCCGGATAGTCCCTGGCTGAGCGCTTCGATCACCAGCGCCATGCCGTAGCCCTTGTGGCCGTGGTCCTGCCCGCCGGTCGGCAAGAGCGTCCCCGGCGGCTCGTCGAAGAGCACCCGCGGGTCGCTGGTGGCGTTGCCGGCGGCATCCTGCGCCCAGCGGCCGGGAAAGAACTCGCCGGCGGCCTTCAGCCGGTTGGCCATGCCGTTAGTGGTGATCGAGGCGCTCATGTCGATGAGGATCGGATCGCCGTCGGTCGGGATGCCGGCGGCAAACGGGTCGGGGGTGAACACCGGGTCGAGGCCGCCATAGGGGGCGACAGTGGCGACAGCCGGATCGGAACAGGTGAGGAGGACCATCTGGCCGCGGTCGGTGGCGCGGGTGAGATAGGCGGCGAGGCAGGCGATGTGGTGCGCCTCCCGCACCGATACGGTCGCTGTGCCGTAGTCGCGGGCGCGCTCGCAGGCGGTGTCGATGGCCTTGGCGGTCAGCCACACCCCCGACAGCCGGTGCCCGTGCCACACCTGCACCGCCTTGTGATCGGCAAGCACTTCGGGCTCGCCGGTCGCCCGCATGGCGCCTTCTTCGAGCTCCTGCAGATAGTTCGGCGCGAGGAGGAGACCGTGGGTGTCGTGGCCCATCAGGTCGGCCTCGACGAGAATCCCGGCGACCGTCTCCGGCTTGTCGCCGTCCATGCCGGCGGCGGTGAAGAGCCTGGTCGCGAAGGCGACGAGGTCGTTGGCGTGATAGCGGCTCATGGTCCCCCTCTTTGGCCGAAGTCAGATGAGCGTCGGATCAACGACGTTGATCACCGCGCGGGCGCCGTCCCAGATCATTGCCAGCGCCACCCAGGCGATCAGGATGAGACCGAGATAGGAGATCCAGCGGAAGCGGTGGAGAAGCCGGGCGATCAGCGTCGCGGCGACGCCCATCAGCGCCACGGACAAGGCCAGGCCGACGGCCAGCACCCACAGATGATGACGGGCGGTCCCGGCAACGGCCAGCACGTTGTCGAGCGACATGGAGACGTCGGCGACGACGATTTGCGTCAGTGCCTGTCCCAGCGTCTTGCGCGGCCCAGTGCCCATGCCGCCGCCGCCGGGGGTGCCATAGGGGTTGATGTCGGCGTCATTGTCGAGCGTCGCGGCGTTGGGGCCGCTCCGCAACTCCCGCCACAGCTTCCAGCACACCCACAGAAGCAGCAGCCCGCCGGCCAGCACCAGACCGATGACGCTCAACAGTTCGGCCGTAAAGACCGCGAAGATGATGCGAAGCAGCGCCGCAGCGCCGATGCCGAAGACGATCGCCTTCTTGCGGACCTCGACTGGCAGCCCCGCCGCCGCCATGCCGACCACCACCGCATTGTCACCGGCAAGCACCAGATCGATGATGATGACGGTGGCGAGCGCGGTGAGTTCGGAATGCATCAATCGGCGACGGGTTCTGGGCTCCGGTTCAGGCCGGAACCGGCGCGTTGGCGGCGATCAGCTTGTCGTTCTTCAGGTCGCTCCACAGCGAGCCCGGGATCTCCACCTCCCACCATTCGAGGATCTGGTTCAGCTCCTCGACCGAGCGCGGGCCGGGAATGACGCTCGAGACGACCGGGTGGGCGAGGGGAAACTGCAACGCGGCAGCGCCGAGCGGGACGTTGTAGGCGTCGCAGATCCGGGCGATCTCCTTCACCCGGCTCATCACCTCGTCCGGCGCCGTGGCGTAGTTCCAGGTTTCGCGGCCGGCGAGGATGCCGGAGTTGAAGGGACCGCCGACCACGATCGTGGCGCCGTGTTTCTCGACCGCCGGCAGCAGGGTGTCGAGGGGTTCCTGCTCGAGCAGCGTGTAGCGGCCGGCGAGCAGGAAGCAGTCCCACTTCATGTTATCGAGCGCGTCGGCAATCGGCTGCGCCTGGTTGACGCCGATGCCGATCGCCTTGATGTCGCCGCTGCGGCGGAGCTCGTCCAGCGCCTTGGCGGCGCCGTCCATCGCCTCGGCATGCCGCTTCGGCTGCTCGTCCGGACCGTGGGTGAAGGTGTCGATGTCGTGGATGTAGAGGACGTCGATGTGGTTGAGGCCGAGTCGCTGGAGGCTGTCCTCATAGGAGCGCATCACGCCATCGTAGCTGTAGTCGAAATAGGGCTCGAAGGGCAGCGGCCGTCGCCAGGCGTCTTTGGGATCCTGCGGACCCTGGCGCGGACGAAGCCGCCGTCCGACCTTGGTGGAGAGGACCCAGCCGTCGAGACCGCGCAACTCGTCGCCCACCAGGCGCTCGGATCGCCCGTAACCGTAGAAGGGCGCCGTGTCGAAATAGCGGATGCCCGAATCGAAGGCTTCAAGGACGAGGATCTTGGCGTCGGCGTCGGTCAGATGGGCGAGGTTGCCGCCAAGCGTCGCCCCGCCGAGGCCGAGCGTCGTTACTTTGAGCGAAGTCTGGCCAAGCGGCCGGGTCTCGAATTCCATGCGTCTCCCCCCTGTTTTTCCGGATCTCATGAAGAAGGCTCGCCGCTTGATAGCCGAGCATCGGGCGCTTTTGTAGCTAGATGGGGCCGAAGAGGAGAGATTTCAGCCCGCGACCGGGTGGCCGCGGGCGAAAAGCGCGCAAAACGGTCGCGCTATTTGATGCAGGTGCCGAGATAACGCTGGCCGAAGATGTTGGTCTTCCAGCACCGGTAGGTGTTTTTGCCGATGACGTAGCCGGCCGCCGCGCCGGCAGCCCCGCCGATCACGGCGCTGCCCACCGACTTGCCGGCGAGGGCTCCCACCGTGGCGCCCGCGGCGCCGCCGATCACGGCGCCCCTTTCGGCGCGCGTGTTGACGCAGCCGGTGAGCGCTGCGGCGGCAAGCATGCACGTCAAGGCGGCTGTTGCTGCTCTCATGGGTCTTGACCTCCGTTCGATCGCGGCTGGCCGAGCGGGCAACCGCGATTCCGATTGTGACCAAACAACACCAAGAGATAGCCGAAAGTCAGGCGCGGCGGAATTACCGCCGCGCAGACCGGTTTCTTTTTCGTTCAACCGGCCCGGCCGGCGGGGGCGCGGGCGCCGGTTCCCTGGCCGAATTTCACGCGTTTGCGCAGCTCGGAGGCGATGGTGACGGCGATGCCGGCAAACAGCACCCACCAGGCGGGACGGATCGAGAAGGAGAAGTCGAGATTGGCGTAAAGGACGCGCTGCCAAGCGACGCCGGTGGCGACGCCGTACCACGTCGCCTCGACCGCTGCGGTCAGAAGGGCCGCCGCGACGGAGAGCGACAGCAGGGGCAGGATCCCCTCCTTGTAGCCGCGCTTGGCCATCAGCCGGTAGCCCATCAGCCAGAAGAAGAAGCCGGACATCAGCACCGGCTGCGTCACGTCGATCTTCGACTGCATGTAGTAGTGGAGGATGGCGAGCGGCGCGATAAAATAGATCAGCTTGTGCAGCCGGTTCCAGCGGATGGCGCCGAGGCGCTTGATCATGCCGTCGGTGGAGGTGACGCCGAGGGCGACCAGCCCGAGGATGGCGGTGAAGCCGATGAGCAGGTAGATGCGGCGCACGATTTCCGTCGCCACGAAGCCGAGGTCGAGATGGGAATCGAAGATGTAAAGGACGAAATGGAGGAGGATGTAGGACAACGCCGACAGGCCGATGATGCGCCGCACCTGGATCAGCTTCGACCAGTCGAACAGCCGGCGGGCCGGGGTCACCGCCAGCGTGATGAGGAGCAGATAGACCGTCCAGTCGCCGACGAAATGGATCGCTTCGATGTAGGGGCGGGGTCCAAGCGCCGAAGGCTCGGGCATCGGCGTCGGACCACCGGTCAGCGACCGGAAGAGCAGCCAAAGGGCCGGCAGGGTCACCAGCACCAGCGTCGTTGCCTTCAGCGGCGACAGCCGGCCGGCCCGGTCGTTCCAGGGCAGCTTCTGGGCGATGGTCTTCGTCCGGGCCACGCGTGTCTCTCTTCAGCGTTCGAACATCGGTGTTAACTGCACATAGGCGTTGGGAGGCGGTCGCCGCAATGGCTGATAGCCGCTCTGTTGCATCACAGTCACGTCACTTGTTTGTCAGGCTTTTCGCGCTGCCGGCGGCATCAGCGTGAGGTCCGGCGTGAACGCTCTTCGCCGACCCGGCTGGTCCGCGGCGGCCGTCATCGGTCCCGATCGGTCCTGCCCACTCCGTCCTGCCCACTTTTTGGTGGGAGGCTTTGTGGTTGCGCGCGATCGGCCGGGATTGTCCGGCAAATTCCGCTTGCTTGCCATCATTCCGTGCCACGCGTTGGGGCCGTGCTGCGTTTGAAGCGCGCGCAGACGTGTGGGCGGCGGGAAAGGAGCTTCATGGTCTACTGGACCTCCCGGATCATCCTTTGGGTGGTCGCGGTCTGCTATGCGTATTTCGCCTTCGTCCACCTGTTGAACATCGCCGATGTCAGCGGTTTTGACTGGCGTTCGCTGCCGCTCCCCTGGCAGATCGTCGAGTTGTTCTATCTCGCCATCGATATGTTGGTGGTTTACGGATTTGTTCTATGGCGGCCGATCGGATTTATTGCGTTCTTCGTCGCCTCTATCAGCCAGTTCGTGTTGTTCGCGGTGGTCACCCCCGGCAACCTGGCCTCGCCGGAGAGCGCGTCGGTGGCGCCGAGGCCGCCGGACTATCTCGAATATCTCGCCATATTCCACGGCACGACGATCGCCCTCGTGCTGCTGGCGATGCTGCTGTGGTGGATCGCCCGGCGGCGCGCGGCGGCGTGAGTTGCCGTCTGGCGCGTGTGCTATAGGCGTGACGATTCGTACCGCGGAAGGAGGACGGACCCATGTCGCGTGGCTCGATCGGTCTCGACCGGCGTCTCAACGATTACATCGTCGGGGCGCATCCGCCGGAGCATCCGGTGCTAGCCAGGCTTCGCGAGCGCACCGCGACGATGCCGTCCGCCGAGATGCAGATCGCGCCGGAGCAGGGGCACTTCCTCGCCTTCCTGGTTCGCCTGATCGGCGCGAAGGAGGCGCTCGAGATCGGCACCTTCACCGGCTACAGCGCGCTTGCCGTCGCGCTGGCGCTGCCGCCGGACGGGCACCTGATCGCCTGCGACGTCAGCGAGGAGTGGACCAGCATCGGCAAGAAGCATTGGCTGGAGGCGGGCGTTGCCGAGCGGGTCGAACTGCGCATCGGCCCGGCGCTCGCAACCCTCGCGGCGCTGGAGGCCGAAGGCTTCGCCGGCCGCTTCGACATCGCCTTCATCGACGCCGCCAAGAGCGAATATGACGGCTACTACGAGGCCTGCCTGCGGCTGGTCCGGATTGGCGGGCTGATCACCTTCGACAACATGCTGCGGGGCGGCGACGTGGCAAACCCGCGCCGCACGGGCGGCAGCCTCGAGGCGATCCGTGCCCTCAACGCCAAGATCGCGGCCGACGAGCGGGTCGATGCGGTGCTGCTGCCTCTCGGCGACGGCATGACACTGGCGCGGCGGGTGGTGTGAGGCGGCCACCGAGCGCAGTGCCATCGCCGGGGCGTTGCGCACCGGGAGCAGCGATGACGCCCCACTCATGGTCGCTGAGTTCATACCGCATGATTCGAAGCTCCGGCCTGGGAGCCTGAATCATGTCCAGAGCGACGCCATCAACGTCGAAGCAGAATTTCCGCCGTTGCCCGGTAACCGGACTTGTCGGCGCTCCGGCGGAACATACGCAAATGACCCGGAAGAGACTCTCGACGTAACGAAAACGGCGGCCCCGAAAGGCCGCCACCTGGCTCGCGACGGCCGGGAACGCCAGGAGTGCCGCGCAGCCCCCCTGCGGCTTTCGGTGAGCCCCCATTCTTGCTATCGTCTGCACGCCATCGAAGAGCGCATATGGGGAATGTCGGTTCCTGGGAAGGGAACCCGTTCGGCGCGATCCCCTCGACATCAGGGATTCCCGGTCAGTTGCCCGGAAGCGTTGCACCACGCGGCGATGGAGGCACATTAGTCGATGTCCGTTTAGGGAGTGGTTTTCATCAGTCTGCCAGCACCTCAGACCGTTACGGAATGTTCGCAAGACGGCCATGTGCTGGCCGGTGTCCGCATCCGTAGTGCCTCGCTCAGAGAAGCGCTCAACTTCAAGACCCTTAGGGAGGAAACCAATGGCACTCAAAACGATGACTTGGGCCGCACTGTTCGGCACCTGCGCTCTGGCCGCGCTGAGCTCGGCCGCGGGCGCACAATCTATCACCAAGGTCGAGTGGATTGGCTCGGAGCCGTCGACCACCGCCGAGCAGCTTTCGGACATGTGGACCAATGCCAAGGTCAAGGTGACCTACGCCGACGGTTCGACCGAGACCCGGCCGCTCGGCTACAAGATGCTGATGAGCACCGAGACCAAGGTCGGTAACAACGCCAGCGCTGCGGGCGTGATCTACGACATGAACATGACGCCGATCCCGGATCCGACGGGCAATGGCAAGCCGGTGACCTTCGAGACGCCGGACGGCACGATGCTCGCCAACATCGCAGGCAAGATCTACCACCTGTCGAACTACGAATACAGCTGGATGCTGGCCGACGGCAGCGATTCCAGCGAGGTCATGGGCCCGATCCTGCCCTCGTCGGTGACGCTGACCGAGCTCAGCCAGAACGAATATGGCGCCCTGACCCCGGTGGCCCAGTACCCCGTCGACTTCTCGAGCGTCGGCGGCGTCGCGGTCACCTGCAACGCGACCGTGACCCCCTGGGGGACCTTCCTGACCTCGGAAGAGAACTACGACGCCGATGCGCGCGCCATCGAGGCCGACCGCATCACGGACCCGACCGGCATGACCGACGCGCTGCGCGGCATGACCAAGTACTACAGCCACGGCAAGCTCTCGAACCCCTACTACCGGGGCGTCCTGCCCGAGATCAAGGTGGCTGCCGACGGCTCGACCAGCGTTGTGAAGCACTACGCCGTGGGCCGCGGCAGCTACGAGATGGCGCAGATCATGCCCGACCAGCGCACCGTGCTGGGCAGCCATGACGGCACCAACCAGCCGCTGACGCTGTTCATCGCGGACCGCGCGGGCGACCTTTCGGCCGGCACGCTCTACGCGGCAAAGTTCGACCAGAAGAGCGCCGACAACGGCGGTGAGTTCGCGCTGACCTGGATCAAGCTTGGCCACGCCACCGATGACGAGCTCAAGGCGTTGGTCGAGGGCGGCATCAAGTTCTCGGACATCTTCGAGACCTCGGACTCGGCCAAGCCCGGCTTCACCGAGATCTTCGTCGACAGCGAGAAGGACGCCCAGTACCTGAAGGTCAAGAACCCGACGGCCGCGGCCTTCCTCGAAATGAAGCGCTACGCCGGCATGGTCGGCGCCGCGACCGAGCTAAGGAAGTCCGAGGGCATGGCCTTCGATCCGGCGACCGCCACCATCTACGTCGCGATCTCGGAAATCGGCAAGGGCATGGAAGAGGGCAAGGGCTCGGGCGTCGGCGGCGACCAGATCCGCGTCTCAGGCGTGAACGCCGGTGCGGTCTACGCGCTCGCGACCGCGGGCGACCAGAAGGACAGCGAGGGCAATGCCATCGACAGCGGTTTCGTGCCCGTCTCGATGAGCGTCCCCGCCGGCCTGATGGGCAACGATCTGGCGGACGCCGATGAGCTGGGCAACAAGGCGCACCCGGATGCGGTCGCCAACCCGGACAACCTCTACTGGTCGGCGGCCTATCAGACCCTGTTCGTGGGCGAGGACTCAGGGATGCACACCTCCAACGTGCTCTGGGCTTGGCAGCCAGGCATGTCGGCGCCCGTGCGCCTTCTGAACGCTCCGGCGGGCGCCGAGCTGACCGGTCTGCGCGTGATCGAGAACCTGGGCGGTTTCGCCTATGCCACGACCAACGCCCAGCACGTCGGCGACTTCAAGCCGGGCGACAACACGCTCTTGCAGGGGGCGGCCGCGATGATCGAGGCCAAGTGGGACGGCGGTCACAAGGCGCCCCTGGGCTACGTGACCGGGCTGCCGGCCGCGACCATGCCGGCGAACCCGACCAACTGATCTAGTCGGTAATTGCGACAAGCAGGCCGGGCCTCATGCCCGGCCTGTTTCATTTTACACCTACGAAAAAGGTTCGATCGACGTCATTTTTCGTCCGTCTACCGCTTTATGCGGCCAAGAGGCGGATGCCTGGTGCCTCGGGCTCGGGGCAGGATTTGAACTCGCGGCCGCAAGGTCATTTAGCCCAACGATCCATGTCGGTTGTTGGCGCATTCAGGAAGTGGGCCGGCGTCGAAGGCACTTCCGGAGATCAGCCCATGGCAGACAGCCGCGCGAGCAATCGGGCCTCCGTTCAAGACTTCACGGCCCAGTCATTTCGACGGTCGACGATCCACTCCACAGCCGCCGCGTCGTCCACGACCGCGGTTGGCGGCGGGGTCGCGCCTTCTTCCGCACCGGGGTGGTATTTGCCGGTTCTCACCAGGAGCGCCGCACCGATCCCCGCCGGGAGCCCGCGCAACGCAGTGCTGCGCGGGCTCGGAACGTTGTCAGACGGTCATTTGCCCGCTGACATCGTGTCGCATGACACATCCGGGTTCATGTCCGCGAAGGTGCCGGTGGGATTGACCTTCCAGGCCCAGACGTGCAGCTCGTAGAAGGGGCCGAGCCCGTAGCGGTTGGGGGCGCCGGTGAAGCTGAAGAGGTGACCCTGCAGCTCGGCCGGACCCTTCGGCGTGATGTATTCGACAGCGATCAGCGTCAGCTTGCCGTCGGCCGTCGGCTCGTACATCACCGCCTCGGGCCGCGCGAGATCGATGGCGTCGTCCCCCAGGTAGCTCTTGTTGACGTAGTGGATGCCCATCGCGCCGCCCGCGATGCCGCTGGCACAGGGAATCGGCGCGTAGCCCTCGGCGACCGCGACGGATACGTCCTTGAAGCGGTCGTTGGCGGCCCGCACGCTGTCGGCGAGGGGGTTTGAGGCGGCCTGTGCCGCGGCGGCCGTTCCGGCCACAAAGAGCGAGGCGAGCGCAAGGGCACGAATCGAAGCTGAGATGGTCATGAGACTTTCCTTTGGGCGAGCGAGGTCCGGCTGCGGCGGGATCGCCGCAGCCGAAGCGTCGCGGGTGACGATGGTGATAGCGGTGGTGCAGGTCTGGTCGCGAGGCGGGTCGGAACACCGAACCGCGTCGTTCATCCCTTACGCAGGTAGGGAATGGTTCCGGCCAGATCGGTGTCGTCGATCAGCTGGAAGCGGCTTTCGCTTCCGGCCTTTCGGGACGCGACGAGTGGAGCATAGTTCGGATCGTTGACGAACGCCTCGGCAGCCGTCGTCGACGGAAACTCCATGATCGCGATGAGACTCGTCTCCAGAGGCTTCCCCTCCAGGGTTTTGACGTTGCCGCTTCGCGACAGATACTTGCCCCCGTGCTTGTGCACGAACTCATGCACGGACGCGGCGTATGCGGGAACCCACTTGTCGTCGGTAACTCTGATGTCGGCGATTACATAGGCGGTCATGGTATTGTCCTTTCAGCGTTGTGGTGGGTGGGGGTGTTGCTATGCAGGTCTTTCGCGACTGCGAACGACCAGACGTCTGCAATCCGTGACAACGCGTCGGGGATTGAAGAGGCGAATTGATTCGGCATCCGGAACGTCCCATGACGGCAGCCGTTTGGCAGCGGTGAACATGGATCAGATTCCTCGAGCGGGGGCGCGGGCGAGAGGCCGTTTCGCGTCAGGCCACGAGCAGCTCGCTCACGAGAAAATCGGCGTGAGTCAGGTGCAGGTTGGGGGCGAGGGTGGCGAAATGCGTCTTGCCGCCGGCTTGGTCGCCGTTCGCGTCGTAGAAGAGGAAGCCGTTGTTCGGATTGTAGATGATGCGGTCGTCAGCATCGTGCGCCGCCGTGCCGACGTGGAATCGCGCGCCTTCCAGCACACCCAGATGGCCGATGTCCTGGAATACGAAGGTTTCGAGGACGATCTTGTCGACATTCACGGTGAAATCGGTGATTTGGTCGACGTTGAGTGCCGGGTCCAGGTCCGACTGAAAGATGAACCGATCCTTTCCAGCGCCACCGGTGAGCGTGTCGAGGCCGAAGCCGCCGTCAAGCCGGTCTTTGCCGTCGGCGCCGGTCAGGCGGTCGTCGCCGAAATCGCCATAGAGGTAGTCCGCGGCCTTGCCGCCGGTGAGCCGGTCGTTGCCGTCTCCGCCAAATACCGAGCCTGACGTCCCGCCGGCGCCTTTGAAGACGTCGTTGCCGCCGCCGAGGGACACATTGCCCTCGATCGTGCCGCGATTGACAATGACGTCCTTCTCCAGAACGTCGGCATCGATCTGGATGTCGCCGACCAGGATGCCCTCGTTATGGAGGTTGATGCCGCCGGCCGTGACGTCGATTGCGTTGTCGTCGCCCTGGATCGTGCCGCCCACGGTATTGTGGATGACGGTCGTCGCGCCGATCGTCGTGAAGACCTCGATCCCTTCGCCCTCCGAGGCGATCAACCCTGAATTTTCGATTGTGCCGCCGTCCGTGTCGGAGAACGCCCTGATCCCCTCGGACCTGCCGAAGATCATGCCGCTGTTGTTGAGGGTGACGCCATCCGAACCGGCGCCGAAATCGACACCGATATCACCCAGTCCGAGGATCGATCCGTGGTTGTCGATATGGGCCGTCTTGCCGCTGACGACGATGCCGTCGGCGGCGCCGATGATCCTGCCGCCCGCAGCATTGGAGACGGAGCTGTCGTCGCCGAGCAGGTTCACGCCGGCGCCGAACTGCGCGTTGGAGAGAACGGTGCCGTTGTTGAACAGCGTGCTGGAAACATGTTCGCTGTAGACGCCGTCTTCGTCGCTGGACGACACCAGCACGCCCGGTGAGATCGTCCAGGTCTGGTCGTCCTCGGTGAAGGCGATGGCCGGATCCCCATTGATGAACCGGTCCGAGTCCTGGGTCGAAAACGTTGTCATCACTTCACTTTCCACTGGTTGCAGGCCGCCAGGCTCAATTCGAGCCGACGGGCCATTCGCGTTACTGGGGCTGGATGCGACGAAGGCTGCCGTGTGAATCCGTCGGTCGTGGCGCCATAAACACCCGGCCCGAGCGGCTATTCACCGGCGGCGTGTCGAATCCGCTCACTTGCTCGTGTGCAGGTCCTGATCGGCCGCAGTGCGCGGCACCGCCGGTCGTCCCGCTCGGTGTCGGCGACGCCTCGCCTGCGGTGAGCGAGACCGTCCCGGGGCACGATTGTGGCGATCAGGTGCGCATCCGACCATTCGGTCGACGTTGTCTTGTCTCCTGAGGCGTATGTTGGGGCACGGCTTTCCGTGACGCCCAGAAGCCTCGCAGAAAGGGGCCGATACGCGCCAGTCAGCGAACTGTACCAGGCTAGTATAGACTCTGTACTAGCGGCGGGCAGGCTTTGGGACTAGCTTCCGGCGGCGACTGGCTCAGAGGCCCCTCCAAATGACCCAACCTGGATACAAACAGTTCTGTCCGCTCGCCATGGCGGCCGAACTTCTCTGCACGCGGTGGACGATGGTGCTCTTACGCGAACTCGTAGCGGGAACGACTCGCTTCAACGATCTGCGCCGCGGCGTGCCGAAGATGTCCCCGACGCTGTTGGCTCAAAGGCTTAGGGAGCTTGAAGCGGCCGGCATCATCGAACGCAGGGCGCTGAGAACGGAAAAGGGCATCTTCGAATACCACCTGACGGAGTCCGGAAAGGATCTCCGTGAGGTCGTCGAGGCGATGGGTTTTTGGGGACAGAAATGGGTCGAAGCCCGCCAGTCCCTCAAGAACCTCGATCCGTCTTTGCTGATGTGGGACATGCGGCGCAATTTGAACCCGTCGCCGCTGCCCGACAGGCGCATCGTGATACAGTTCTTGTATCACGAGCTACCGCAATCAAAACGGTTCTGGTGGCTCGTGGTCGAACCGCACGGCGACGTGGATCTCTGCTGGTCCGACCCGGGTTTCGATGTCGATCTTTATGTCGCGACGGACCTGCGCACCATGACATCGATCTGGATGGGCGTGACCACGGTGGCCAAAGAGGCCGGGAAATTCACCTTCACGGGTGACCGGGAGATTGCCGCGACCATGCAGACCTGGCTTGGGTTGAGCCCCTTCGCGATCGAGCCCAAGCGCGCTGCGGCATGAGCTGACCCTCATCGTGAGCCCGACCACATGCCGGCTGACGTCGGTTGGAAAGTTACCTCGTTGAATGTCGGGTCCGGCGCATTCCGCAGATCAGCTCAGAGCGACGGTCGCGCGGCCAATCGTGCCGACCGTTCATGGGTTCGGGGCTCGGTCGCTCAGATGCCCGACGATCCAATCTACTGCCGTCGGGAGGTCGTCCACGACCGCGGTCGGTGGCGGTGTCGCGTCCGCCTCGGCGCCAGGGTGGTACTTGCCGGTTCGCACCAGGAGCGCCGCACCGATCCCCGCACGAAGCGCGCGCCCCCGACACGTCGGCCTCGACGTCGTCACCGACCATGACGGTGTCGGCGGCGTCGCATCCCAGTCGGGCGACGGCGGCGGCGTAGAAATCCGGCGACGGCTTGCCGAGGAGGATCGCCTGCCGGCCGCTGGCATATTCGAGTGCGGTGACGAAGGCGCCGGCATCAAGGCTGAGCTCGTTGTCGGCGTCGCGAAAGGTGCGGTTCTTCGCCAGCGCCAGGAAGTCGGCGCCGGCGACCAGCGCGCGAAAGGCGGCGTTGAGGCGCTCGTAGGTGAAGTCCCTGCCGGCGTCGCCGACGACGACGGCCGTTTCCCGGTATTCGGCGAGATCCTGGAAGTCGGCCGTGAGCGCCGGGTGGACAAGCAGATGCGGCGATCGCTTGTGGCGGGCGAGCCACGCCCGCGCTGCCTCGGCCGGCGTCACCAGCTCGTCCGGCGAAACGTCCAGGCCCATCCTCGCCAGGCGGTCGATGATGCCGGTCTTGGACGTCCGCGTCGTATTGGTGATGAAGCCGAGCGGCAGCCCGGTGCTGCGCAGCCCGTCGACCGCACTCTTGGCAGCTGGCAGGATATGGTCGCCGAGGTAGACCACCCCGGCGAGATCGAGAAGCACGCCGCGTATCATGTATCGTCACCGCTGGGAGGCGCGAGACAGCACCCGAACCATACCGAGGATCATGCTTGATTGTGAAGGCGGCGCGTCTGTGACAATCCCGATTCCGGTCGGCGCCGGAATGTGCGAAGAGGCTTCCGCCACCAGAACTACCATGACGGGGACGCATGCCTGACATCATTGCCATCGGCGAGCCGCTGTTCGAGCTCAACCAGCCCAGGGGCGAGGCGATCTTCCGCGAAGGGCACGGCGGGGACACTTCGAACTGCGCCATTGCCGCCGCGCGGCAGGGAGCGAGCGTCGCCTACGTCACCGCGGTCGGCGCTGACCAGTTCGGCGACTCCTTCCTCAGCCTCTGGCAGGCGGAGGGGGTCGACACCAGCGCGGTGAAGAAGAGCCCGGTCGCCCACACTGGCCTCTATTTCATCACCCACGGCCCCGACGGCCATGTCTTCTCCTACATGCGGGCGGGGTCGGCGGCGAGCCGGCTGACGCCGGAGGACATCCCTGCCGACATGATCCGCAACGCCCGGATCCTGCATGCCTCCGGCATCAGCCAGGCGATCTCGTCGAGTGCCGCCGACGCCGTGTTCGCCGCGATGCGCATTGCCCGCGCCGCCGGCGTCACCGTCTCCTACGACACCAACCTCCGGCTCCGCCTGTGGCCGCTCGACCGGGCGCGCGCCATCATTCATGCGGCGGTGGCGCTTGCCGATATCGTGCGGCCGGGGATCGAGGACGCCCGCCATCTCACTGGCCTCGTCGATCCCGACGAGATCGTCGATTTCTACCTGGCGATGGGCGCCCGCATCGTCGCTCTGACGCTCGGGCCGGATGGCGCGATCGTCGCTACTGGCGAGCGACGCGAGGTGATGCCGGCGATCGCCGTAAGGCTGGTCGACGCGACCGCCGCCGGCGACATGTTCGATGGCGCGTTCCTCGCCGAATATCTGCGGACCGGCGATCCCTTCGACGCCGGGCGCTACGCCAACATGGCGGCGGCGCTGTCGACGGAGGGCTACGGCGCGGTGGCGCCGATGCCGCATCGGGCGGCGGTGGAGGCGGCGCTCCGGGCGGGGCGGCGCTGAGTCGCGTCGTCGCCGGTCAGCCGCCCCGAATCACCTCTGCCCCGAGCACCGTCCGCAGCCGTCCCGGATCGACCGTGAACACCGTCCGGGGTGTCCCCGCGGCCGCCCACACCGTCTCATATTGCAACAGGTCCCGGTCGAAATAGGTCGCAAGCTTAACCATATGGCCAAAAGGCGGGATGCCGCCGATGGCGAATCCGGTGGCGGCGCGGACGAAGTCCGCATCGGGCCGCAGGATCGCCTCGCCGATCGTCTTCGCGACCGCTTTCTGGTTGGCGCGATTGTCGCCGGAGAGGAGGAGCAGAAAGGGGGCGCTCGCTGCCTTTCCCTTTGAAAATCAGTGACTTGACGATCTGGCCGATGCTGCAGCCGCAGGCGGCAGCAGCCTCGGCGGCGGTGCGAGTCGAGTCGGGCATGACGGCGGACGGCGACCGCCAGACCGAGCCGGTCGGCGGCGTCCTGCACCTGTTGTGCGGTGGCGGGAAGGGGTGTCATGGGCGGCGCTCCCCGGTGGCGCAGAGTGTGCACCGGTGATGCCAAAGGCGGGGTTTTTTGCTAACACATTGCTAACCATCGCCGCATCGCGGGGAACCACCGGACATGAGCGACGCAACCGACAATCAGGGCAGGGCCGGCAACGTGCGGAGCCTCGAATCCGCCATCCGCCGGGTGCGCACTGCGGAAGCCGAGCGCTCTGATGTGGTGGTTGAGTTGCGTGATGCCGAGCGTGCCCGCCTCGAAATGCTCGCCGACGAATTGAAGGGGGTGTTTGCCGAGGTCCCCGAGGACAACGACACCTTCGTGTTTTCCGTTGCTGGCGGCACACCGCCCCGGCTGTGGATCGACATGACTTCGTTCGTGGTGCTCGGCCGCGACCGGCGCACTTATCGCTTCCTCAAGGACAGTCGCCTCGGCCGCACTGTGATTGTCGAGTCTGCCGACATCGACGAGGTGGCGGACTGTATCACCGACTACGTGGCCGAGCGCATCATCGAGCGCGAGCGCGCGATCGAGGGGGACTGGGTGGTCAAACGCGTCAAGCGCGAGGCGGCCGCTCAACGTCGCGAAGCCCGCCATGCCGTTGCGGAGAAGGCCGTGCCGGCCCCCGAAGGCCCGGCGACCGACCGGCGGGCGCTCGGCTGGGTCGCGGCAGCCTTCCTTCTCGGCATCCTGCTCGGCGTGATCGGCCTCTTCGCCTATGCGTGGGTGCGCGTGCCCATCAACTGACGGGCGCCTCTGCCGACCAGCCGCGCCTCGGAGAGCGTCTCGACGGCGCCGCCTTCAGTGCGGGCGCCGCGCTCCTCCATGTCGCACGCGAAGCCGTTGCCGCTCCTGGCGATCCGGAAGGTGAGGTAGCTGCCGCCGGGCTTGCCGGCATGAGGATGGAGCGAGGCCGAGGTCGCGCCAACCACCGGAACCGGCCCGTCCGGTCCGTCGATCCGGTCGATGCTGGTTCGGTGGTTGTGGCCGTGAAGCACCAGCTCGGCGCCGGCGGTCTTTACCGCGTGGCGGAAGTGGCTGGCGCCGATCAGCCGCCGCTGCCACTGGGCCGAGCCCACAGCCGGTGGATGGTGGATCAGCACCACGCGGAACAACCCCTCCTGGCGGAGGGTGGCGAGATCCGCCTCGAGGTGATCGGCCTGGGGCTTGCGGATCTCGCCGGTTGCCATCAGCGGCCCGGTGACCACCGCCGAGGAGACGCCGACGATGCCGACGGGTCCGCGCCGCCGCACGAAGGGGAAGGTGACATGGCCGACCGGTGAGTCGTCACCGCTCATGAAGGGTTGCCAGGCCATCTCGTAGTGGCGGGCGGCGCCGGGGATATAGGCGTCATGGTTGCCGGGGATTGCCGTCACGTCATGGGGGGCGCCGAGGCTGTGCAGCCACTCGAGCGCCGCATCGATCTCGGCGGGCAGCCCGATATTGATCAGGTCGCCGGTGACGGCGACATGGCCGGGTGAGGCCGCATGAAGGTCTTCGACCAGAGCGCGGAGGTTTCGCGGTCCGAGCGCCGTGCCGCGGTTGCGGTGCCAGTTGACGTAACCGAACAGCCGTTTGGAGGCGAGGTCGCGCCAGCGCACGTCCGGTAGCGGACCGAGATGCGGATCGGATATCTGGGCGAGGGTAAACAATGTCTTGTAACAATCGAAGCGATGCGCCGGCAAGAACGGTGCAGGCGTTGGGAATCTGGCGACCTCGTCAAGGGAACAGGCACGATTGGCGGGTATGCTCGGGTCGTGCCTCGACGCTCGAAATATAGTGCGCGAGGTTCGCGGTGACCAGCCAAACAGTTGGGCAGGCGGATGCCAGAACGGAGAGTGAATTGATGGCGTGGGCGAGTCGCCTGCCACTTCGGGCTTATCTCTTCTTTTCGCGAATGCGCAAGGGCATGATGCTCGGCGTTCGTGGAGCGGTCTTCGATTCCGATGATCGCGTGTTTCTGGTCCGGCACAGCTACGTTCCCGGCTGGTATTTTCCCGGCGGCGGAGTCGAAACGGGGGAGACGGCTACCGAGGCGCTCGGGCGTGAGCTGATGGAGGAGGCGGGAATCCAGCTCGACCAGCCCGCCGATCTCTTCGGCATCTACCTCAATCGCACCGTCTCGGCCCGCGATCACGTTGCCTTTTATGTCTGCCGATCGTGGAGGCAGGCCGGGCCGCTCGTCCGCAACCTCGAAATCGTCGACAGCGGCTTCTATCCGCTGGATGCGCTGCCGCCCGACACCACGGCAGGAACGCGCCGCCGCCTCGCCGAGATGACCGAAGGCGTGGAGCGATCGGCGGAGTGGTGAGCGTGCCGCTGGACGGCGGGCAAGGGAAGTGCTATCGGCGCGTCCCTGAGGTTTGACGATGACAGCGACCAACGGCCTGCGACGACGAGAGGGGCGATCTGGCACCGCGCCAGCCGCCGCCGTCCGGCTTTTCGCCGTCAGCCGTCCCTAGCGAGACGCACTGCGCGGCCAAAGCCGGATTTCGATCAGAATCCGTCTGCCTCAGGCCGTCCAACATGAACGCCGAACTTTTCAGCTACCGCCTCGAGACATCCGCCGACGAGGCCGAAATCGAATCCCTTCACGCCGAGGCCTTCGGGCCGGGTCGCTTCACGCGTACCGCGTTTCGCCTGCGCGAGGGCGCGGCGCACGATCCGACGCTTTCCTTCGTCGCGTTGGCTGGCGAGAATCTGGTCGCCTCGGTCCGGCTGACCCCGATCGTCGTCGGCGAACGGCCGGGGCTGCTGCTCGGACCACTGGCGGTGCGGCCGGCCCGCAAGGGTCGCGGCGCCGGCAAGCAGCTCGTCCGCATCAGCGTCGCCGAGGCGCGGGGAGCCGGGCACGCCATCATGCTTCTGGTCGGCGATCTTCCCTACTACGGCCCGCTCGGTTTCGAGCAGCTGCCGCCCTATGCAGTCTCCCTGCCGGGCCCGGTCGATCCGGAACGGTTGCTGGCCGCGGCGCTGGTGCCGGGCACGCTGGACGGGCTGGCGGGCATGGTACGCCCGGGGGCCGTTGGCGGGTGATGACTTCAGGTGCGGGTTGCTCAACTGCGCCTTGTCCGCGCGAAGCCTGCCTCTCCGTCACCCCGGCGAAAGCCAGGATCCATCGCAAGCTGTGTCATAAGCTTGGCGATTGGGCAGATTCTTCGGGCAGTGATGGATTCCGGCTTCCGCCGGAACGACGTCGAGGATTGCACTCCGGTTCAACGGGCTTTCGCTGGGCAAACGCCACTTCGCCACATCATTCAGCGGCCTTCGCGGAACCAGGTGAGGCCGGGGAGCAGGAGCAGCACCAGAAGCGCGAGGAAGGCGGCGGGGCCCGCATAGCCGCCGAAGATCGGGATGCGGATGATCCCCTTCAGCACGCTCGCCTCGGTCATCCGGACGCCGATCCAGTCGGAGCCCGACACGGTGCCGCCCGAGCGGATCGGCACGATGCGCGGCACCACCAGGCTGCCGCTCGAATCCGTCATCCGTGCGATGCGCCCGCCGGTCGCCTCGGCCAGCGGCCGCAATACCGCATCGGTCGAGCGGGCATCGATGAACTCGCGGGGATTGGCGGCGCCGACATGGGCGAAGGCCCGCTTGTCGTCCTCTTCGACGCGGTAGAGACCGATCTCGCTCGCCGCCACCGTCGCCCGCCAAAGCCCCGGTTCGGCCGCCTTGAGGGTAATCGTTTCGGTCTTGCCGGAGGGCGACGTCACCGTCACGGGGGTCGTCTTGTCGGCCATCGTCTGCCGCTCGACGGTCAACTGGCCGGCGCTGGCGCGGGCGCGGAGCGCCTCTTCTTCGAGATCGGGCTCCTTCATCAGCCAGTGGGCAAGGCGGCGAAGCAGATCGACATGCGGACCGCCGCCCTCGTAGCCGCGGGCCCACAGCCATGCCTGATCGGAAAGCAGCAGCGCGACGCGACCATCGCCGACGCGATTGAGGACAAGCAGCGCCTTGTCATCAGGGCCGTTCATCACAACCTCGCCGTCCGGCTTGCCGACATCGATGACGCGGAACCAGCGGCCCCAGCGCGGCGGGTCGGACTGCGAGCCGTCCAGCCCGCGGGTGACCGGATGTTTCTTGCCGACGTCCGTCACCTGGGCGCGGAACGGCTTCTCGGTGATGCTTCCGGTCGGCGCCACCGGCAGCACCGGCGACAGCGGCGTGTCGTAAAGGCTGCCGTCACTGGCGTAGTCCGGGCCGGCGCCGATCAGCACCGCGCCGCCGTCGCGCACGTAGCGCGCGATGTTGTCGAAGTAGAGGATCGGCAGGACGCCGCGATGCTGGTAGCGGTCGAAGATGATGAGGTCGAACTGGTCGATCTTCTCCGAGAAAAGCTCGCGGGTCGGGAAGGCGATCAGTGACAGCTGGTTGATCGGCGTGCCGTCCTGCTTCTCCGGCGGGCGCAGAATGGTGAAGTGTACCAGGTCCACCGCCGCGTCCGACTTGAGCAGGTTTCGCCAGGTGCGCTCGCCGGCATTCGGCTCGCCCGATACCAGGAGGACGCGGAGATTCTCGCGGATACCTTCGATCGAAGCGACCGCCCGGTTGTTGATCGGAGTGAGCTCGCCGGCCAGCGGCTCGGCCTCGAATTCGAGGATGTTGGGACCACCGTGGGTGATTGCGACCGTCAGCTCTTCCGGTTCGCCCGCACGCACCACCTCGCTCGACAACGGGTTGCCGTCGCGGGTGACCGTGACGCGGATCGGTCCGTTATCCTGCTTCGATCCGTCGTCGACCACCCGATACTTGATCGTCTGATCCTCGCCGACAATGCCGAAGCGGGGCGCGCTGTCGACGATGATCCGCCGGTCGAACTCGTTCTGGCGTCCAGACAAAAGGACATGGACCGGGGCGTGGAAGCCGAGCGCATCGACGCTTTTCGGCACGTCATGGACCTGGCCGTCGGTCAGAACGATGACGGCGCCGAGCCGCTCGGGGGGTACGTCGACCAGACTGGTCTGCAGCGGCCCGAACAGCATTGTCCCGTCGACCGGCGTGCCGCCGCCCGACTTGCCCGCCTCAATCGTCCTCACCTCCACATTGTGGAAGTCGGCAAGCCGTGCCTGGAGTTCCGCCTTGACCGCCTCGGTGGTCTTTTGGCGGTTGTCGAGCGTCTGGCTGGCGCTCTGGTCGTCGACCAGAGCAACCACTGTCGGCAGCGACTCACGTTCCTCCCTCAGCGCCACCGGGTTGAGGAGGGCGAGGAACAGGATCACGACGGCCACGGCGCGGAGCCAGGCGCCGCGCATCCGGCGCACGAGGCCGGGCAGGACCAGGATGAGGGAGAGGATCGCGGCGGCGATCAGCAGCCAATCCGGCAGGAGCGGCTCGAGAGCCAGCGACCAGGTCATTGGCCGAGCCTCTCGAGCAGCGCGGGCACGTGGACCTGATCCGCCTTGTAGTTGCCGGTCAGCGTGTACATGACGATGTTGATGCCACTGCGGAAGGCCATCTCCCGCTGCAGCGGGTCGGCCGGCACGGTCGAATAGAGGAGCGTGCCGTCCTCGTTCATCGCCCAGGCGGCGGCGAAGTCATTCTCGGTGATCAGAATCGGAGAGACGCCATCGCCGGCCTGGGCCGGGCGGTCGGCGCGCTGCTCGCTCTCCGGGGTCGCCTCCACCCAGAGCGGCCCGCCGGCGTAGCGGCCGGGGAAGTCGTTGAGGAGATAGAACGCCTTGGTGAGGACGTGGTCGGCGGGGACCGGCTCGAGCGGGGGGATGTCGAGGGTCGCCAGCATCTCGCGCAGACGCTCGACCGCCGGCGTGCCGGTGAAGGTGTTGACGTTGGTCGACCGCTCGAGCTCATCGCGGGTGTCGAAGAGCACCGAGCCGCCCTCGCGCATGTAAGCGTCGACGCGCGCCATCGTCTCGGAGGACGGCAGCGGGCCATCGGGGTCGATCGGCCAGTAGAGAAGCGGGAAGAAAGCCAACTCGTCGCGGCCGGGATCGACGCCGACCGGATGCCCCGGCTCAAGCGCCGTCCGTTCGGTGAGGACCTGCGACAGTCCGTAGAGTCCGGCCTTGCTCGCCGCATCGATCTCTTCATTGCCGGTGATCACATAGGCGAGCCGTGTCTTGCTCACCGCATCGATGGCGAACTGGTCGCTGGCTTCGTCGGCGAGCGTGGTGGTCGCAAGCAGCGCGCCGGCCACCACGATGCCGGCGGCAAGGACGGCTGCGGCGGCCGGACGGCGCCGGCCGAGTGCGAGCGCGCCGTTCAGCCAGAGCACGGCGAGGGCGTCGAGCAGGAAGAGGGCGAGGGCGGCGGCGAGCAGCCATGGCCTGAGATCAGTGGGCGCTTCGGTCGGATAAGCCTGCACCGTCGCCTCGGGCGCCATCGCGGGATCGAACGGCGTCAGCCTGGCGTTCTCGTCGAGCAGGTTGACCGAGCGGAACCCCTCCTCGCTCCCGTAGAGGCCGGGCGGATGCTCGGCGTCGGGCGTGACCGTCTGGGCATCGGCAGGGATTGGCCGGGCCTCGGGGCCGGGGGCCGTGAAGTGGCCATAGCCGTCGAGCAGCCGGTAAGGCGCGATGGTGGCGGCGGCCTGCCCCTGGCCAGGGGTGGTGGCGTGGGTGCGGGCAGCGCTGGAGAAGGCGATGATCCGGCGCAACATGTCGACAAAGCTGCCGGAAAGCGGGAGATTCGACCAGCTTGTATCGGCGGTGACGTGGAAAAGGATCAGCCAGCCGCGTCCGGATTGCCTGGCGGTGACCAGCGGGGTGCCGTCGGCGAGCGCCGCCCACGTGCGGTCGGCAAGGGCGCCGTCAGGCTCGGCGAGCACCTGGCGCTTGACCAGCACATCGTCGGGCACGTTCATGCCGGCGAACGGACTCTTGTCGGAGAAGCTCGCCAGCGGCTGCTCTTCCTGCCAGGTCATGCTGCCGCCGAGCACCCGGTCGCCGTGGCGAAGTCGGACCGGGATCAGCGAATCGGTGGCGGTGGCGAGGTGCGGCCCGGCGAAGCGGACGAGCGTTCCGCCGTCGTCGACCCATTTGGCAAGCTTCTCTTCGACGTCGGCAGGCAGGGTCCCGATGTCGGCCATGGCGATGACCGAGGTGCCGCCGTCGATCAATTCGGGCACTGCCACGGTGGCATTGGCCTCGCGCGGCTCGGAGACGTCGGCAAAAGGCTGGACGGCGCGGCTGATGTAGTAGAGCGGCGAGAGCAGCGGCTGCGCCGCGTCGGCGGTGGCGCCCGACAGGAGGCCAATCCGCCG
>Ga0210144_1000448_pt1 | contig 22090 bp, 17 predicted proteins | sample Muzzi_PWA_D2_FD_185532 | JGI IMG/M metagenome (GOLD analysis project Ga0210144, IMG submission 185532) | Wetland microbial communities from San Francisco Bay, California, USA, that impact long-term carbon sequestration - Muzzi_PWA_D2 (SPAdes) | ecosystem: Environmental > Aquatic > Marine >...
CACGTAGCGCAGGAGCCAGACCTTGGGATGGAAGACGCCCCCCTCCTTGCGCGCCCGGACCTGGACGATCGACCCCTCGAGATACGCCAGCAGCGTGAGCTGGGGCCTGGGCACCGCGATCGCCCCGGCCTGGCAGAACAGGGTGATCTTCTCCGCGTGGCGCCGGAGGGCCTCGAACAGCGCCACTGGATCCCGCGTCGGCACCCCGTCCTCGTCCTGGTAATTGAAGTAGGTGAACGCGAGAGGCGCCGAGAGCAGCGCCGCCAGGTCCAGCGTGTAGGTCGTCCCCAGGGCGCGAGCCAGCGAATAGCCCGGGGGCGGCCGGAGGCTCTCGAGCAAGAGGCTTCGCTCACGCGTCCCCAGCATCGCTCACGCCTCCTCCCGCTCGCGCGCCAACCCGTCGAAGACGTCCTCGAGGAGGCGCCGGGCCGGCCGCCAGCGGAAATCGAGCCGGTCCGCGCCCGAGGCGCCGCCCCAGAGCTCCAGGTGCCGGCGGTGCTGGAGCCGCGCCCGGCCGCCCTTGAGCCGGGCCTCCCGATCCCGAATCAGAGGCCGCGCCGGCGAGCCCTCCCGGAAGGCCGGCGCCGGACCCTCGGAGCGGACGATGCCCACCCAGCGCTCGACGAACGCCCGGGTCGGGAAACGGATGGAGCGCTCCGCCGGCTCCACCGTCCGCCAGAGCGCGCCGAGATCCCAGGCCGCGAGCTCGGCCCCCATCCCGCCCATCTCGCCCATCGCGCCGGCCGCGCCGACCTCCCCGGCCCACGCGGCGAGCTTCCCCCGGTACCTCTCGATCCACTCCTCGTGGCCCAGCGCCTCCGCCAGCATCAGGTTGTAGAGCAGCGCCGCCCCGTGCATCACGATCGCGAAGAGCTTCCCGTGGTGGAGCTGCTCGCGAACCCGGGGCGGGAGATCGAGCCAGCCGGCCAGGTCCCAGGCCGCCTCCGCCGCCAGGTCGGTCGGCTCCGCCCGCGCCACCAGCTCGGCCAGGAGCGTTCCGGCGTGGAGCGTCTGAATCCGATCGCGGAGATACTCGGCGTCCCCACGTCGCAGAGCGACCGAGACCTCGTCGGGGAAGCCCGCCGGCGGCTCCGGCACGTGGGGGTGCCAATTCGCCGGAGCACCCCGCCGCCCCTCCGGGTCCACCTCCGTCGACCGGGACCGGTCCACTTTCCGATAGAACGCGTCCAGCGACCGGTAGTAGGCGTCCCGCGCGCCCGGGAAGAGCCGGATCCCCCAGGTGCCGAGCCCGCCCCAGTAGACCGCGCTGGGCAAGCGCTGGAGGGCCGCGCCGGCGGACGCGCCGAACAGACCCCAGGTCTCCCCGCCCGCCAGGAGCCGCTCGTTGAGCCGGCGCTCCTCCCAGTCGGCCCGGTCCGGCGCCGCCGACGACGACACCCGCCCCTTCTCCAGCCGGAGGCACGTCCAGGGAATCAGGAGGAAGTAGCAGGCCCGCGTCTGGATCGTGCTCGTCCCGGGAAAGAGCAAGTCGGAGAAGCTGTCCCGCACCGCCCCGATCCCGAGCTCGTCCAGCGTCCCCCGCTCCCGGAACAGATCCACCACGTCCAACGCACGACGGCGGTCGCGCTCCGAGTAGTCGAGCCAGGTGAGGGTGGACGGCATGCGTCGGTCAGATTGTGAGAAAAGCCTGGCTCACGAGTCTGCCACACCGCTTCAGGCGGCGCCAGCGGACAGCTCGTGGCGAATCCTTGGCACTTCTCTACATCTGCCGACAAGACACGGAAAACCGTCGAGAGTGTTGCCGACGAAGGCCCGTCGGACGCGAATCAGTGCCCGGCCTGGCCCGGCCGGACGATCCCCTACGGCACCGGCGCAAGGCAAGCGCCGTTGAGCCCGACGGAGAACTGGCCCTGGGCGCTGTATTCGGCGTAGACGAGACCGCCGCCGCTGTTGGTGAAGTCGAAGAGGAGGGTCCCGTAGGGAGCCCCTGTGAAGGCCGACGCGGTCACCTCGATCGCGAAGTCATTCGTGAAGATCTTCGTCTTCGGCAAGAGAGTTCCATCTTCGAGGATGGGGGTCACCTCCACCGAGGGTGGATCGAAGACCGGATCCGATCCCTGCGGCGCGTTGATCAGGAGCCGGAGCTCAGTGCCCGACCCGAAGTCGGCGAAGCGTGCCTCGGTCAAGTTGCAGAGCTCGTCCAGGCTCGCCATGCGCTGGCCGGTCGCGAAGGCGTTGCCGACGTCGACCTGGAAGTAATCGCCCACCAGAAGGCCTGAGCCCGTCCTCGAGGTCTGGAGGACGACGATGAACCCTCGTGCGAAGCCGTCGGGGTCCGCCGGCAGGCCGGCGACGTCGCGCAGGTTGCGGGTCAGGGTCTGGCGGCCCGCGAGCGTCCTTACTTCCTGGCCCAACGGCGTGGCGTCCATTCCCTGGTAGCGAATCTCGATGTCCACCGGTTGAGAGAAGATGTTGCGCACGGCGAAGAGCGTCGTGGTGCCCGCCGGATCGGTGGTATCGACCTCGAAGAAGGGGACGAGGAGGATCTCCTGCGGCTCGTCGATCTTCTCGACCAGAGACGCCGCCGCCTCCGCTGGCCGTCGGATCGGCGGCGCGACAGCCGTCGAGTCGTCGCGGCGGAGGACCACCTCGGCCCGCAATGTCGTTGGCACTGCAAGGGCCAGGAGGAGGGCTGTGATCAGGGTGGCTCTCATCTCGATCTCTCCTTTCATCGTCCGACCGGCACGCCACATTCCGTGAGCAGGCGACGCCGCTCGGTCGTCTCCCCATCGGGGATCGCCGGCGGCTGCCCTTCGCACCAGTGGTAGTGGAGGAGGAAGTCGGTGTTCCAGCGCGGCCCGGCGTGGCCGCATCCCTGCCGCTGATTGAGCTGGGCCTGGAGCACGGCGGTGGCGGCGTAGATGGTGCAGTGCTCGTTCCTCCCGACCGCCGTCTCCCGCCCGGCCAGACAGCGCTCGAGATCGACGCCTCGCGTCTTGGTCTCGGCGGCCAGGACGTCCGCGCTCTGCCGCTCGCACCAGGTGCGATGGGATCGGGCGTCCGGGTTCCAGGCGGGCCCGACGAAGTGGCAACCCCGCTCGCGGTTCTGGCGCTCCTGGGCCACGGCCGTGATGGCGTAGAGCTCACAGCGGTCGGCGAGCGGCTGAACGATCTGCATGGTGCCCGACTGCATCTGCATCTCGGCCTGAGAGCCGGACGGCTCGACGATCTGCATCGAGCCCGACTGCATCTCGGCCCGAGGGAGGGAGGACGGCGGGCCGGCGTCCGCGATCCATTCGAAGGTCTCCCAACCCTTCACGTGGTCGCTGACGGCGGCGAGGTGGCTGTCGGGCCCGACACCGGCGCGGACGTACTTGCCGCTCTGGGTGGAGCGAAAGGCCACCTCGTTCGCGCCCACCCCGAGGACCTCGAAGGTCTCCCATCCCCGGATGTGTTCACTGACCGCGGCGAGGTGACTGTCCGGACCCACCCCGGCACGGACGATCTTCCCCGACTGTTCGGAGACCAGGGCGACGCGGTTTCCACCCAGCTCGATCACGCGAAATCTCTCCCAGCCTCGGAGGTGATCCGAGACGGCGGCGAGGTGGCTGTCGGGCCCGACTCCGGCTCGGACGACCTTGTTGCTCAGAGTCGAACGCAAGCTCACCCGGGTCGGCACGCTCAGTGTGAACGTGATGGACGATCCCGCTCCCGACAGATCTCGGATCCCGTAGCCGCTCGGAACACCGTCCGCCCAGCGAAGGATCACCCGATCGGGGTGGCCAGGATCGTCGAACGGCGAGATGTCATAGCCGGTCCTGGGGTCTTTGCCGTCCCAGAGGGCCTCGCGATCGTCGGCACTGCCGCGCACGGGTCGAACGAGGCGGATTCCCCGGCGCGCCCAATCACTCCAGACGCACGGCAGCTTCTTCATGTCGACGCCGGTCTTGTCGTAGAGGTTCTTCGACAGCTCCCGATCCTCGATGACATGCCAGATGGCCAGGCCCTGATCGGGAAGGGGCGCGGCCCTCCCCGACGGTCCGGCGTCGTACGACTGCCCCGACCACCGGTTCTCCAGGAGGAAATACTCGCGATCTCCGTACCCGGGCCGAGACAGTCGAAAGACCTGGCCCGTCTCCTCGACGTTGTGGAGGACGAGCGGGCCACTGACGTCCACGACGGAAGGCGTGATCCACCCGTACATCGACTTCTGGGCCGGGTCGAAATGGGGGTGTCGCCAATCTTGGTCCATCAGGGAGAAGGCACCGGCCCTGTACGGGTGATCGAAGCTGCCAGAGCTGCACTGGAAGTACTGATCGGGCGCGTTCACGAAGCCGTGCGCCAGCTCATGGGCCACGACGCCCATGTCCCCGGGATCGCTGATGTAGGCCTCGGTGATCTCATCGATCCTCACGCCATCGACCACCAGCGGCTTCGGCGGCACATGACTGCCGACGACGCCCCGACGGGTTCCAAAGGCCTGCGCCTGGGGGATGACCACGAGGATCACGAGCTCGCTGCGCTCCATCACCCCGTCCCCGTTCGCGTCGTACCTGCCGAAATCGAAGTCCCGGTCGGCACGCCGGACCGCCTCGGCCCACTTGTGAGAGTGCCCTCCGTAGAACCCCTCGTCGTCCAGGTAGCGCGGATTGCCGTCGGGGTCCGTGTACTCGTGGGTCGTGCCCACCGCATCGGCTGGTGAATACGGCGGTTGACGCCAGTAGAGCTCCCATGGGTAGTCGGCGTCATACCAACCGAGGAAGGCTGCCTGCGCGATCCGCAGCTTGCCCCGTGAGGTCTCCTCGAAGTAGCCGGCGACGCTGTCCCGGGCACCGAAGATCATGTCGTGCACGGCCTGAGCCGTTTGCGCCGGGTTCCCCGGGCGGTGGGGGTCCCAGAGGATGACGAGCAGATTCCGCGTCCCCGTCGCCGGCTGGAGCGGGTGCTGCGGATGGACCGCGGGCTCGAGCACCAGGATGGCGACGAAGAGCGCGAGCGCCCGACCGAGCGCCCTCGGAATCGAGCGGTTGAGCGCGCCAGAGTCGAGACTTGCCGGACGGGGGTGTCGGGGATTCGCGAAGCCTTGGTCGGACATCGTCTGGCCTCCCTCTCACGTCAGGGGCTCATGCACCCGGTTGGACACGACGGCGTTTCACTCGACGGTAGGTGGACCGGCAGGCCCGCCACAATCACATGGTCGTGTGATGCTTCAGGGAGACGGCGTGAGCGCCGGACGGCCCGAGGCCTAGACAAGCTTCTCGCGGATGGCCCGGCCGACCGCCTCGGCGACGCCGTGGACCTGGAGCTTGCGGTAGATGTGCTTGACGTGGCTGCGCACGGTGTCGATCGCGATGCCCAGGTCCGAGGCGATCTGCTTGTAGGCGAGACCCTGGACGAGGGCGCGCAGGACCTCTTGTTCCCGGTCGGTGAGGTCCATCCGGCTGGGCGCGGCAGCGTCGCTCCGGGGACGCGGCAGAGGGTTGCGGACCAGCTCGAGCAGGGTGCGCGCCACCCCAGGAGTCAGCGAGCCTCCGCCGGCCAGGACGACGCGCGCTTGATCCAGGATCTCCTTGCCGGCCGCGCTCTTCGACAGGTATCCGTCCGCTCCGGAGCAGATCGCCTCCAGCACGGTGCCGGGCTCTTCGAAGACGGTGAGGATGACGACCTGGACTGTGGGCCACCACTCCTTGAGGCGCCGGGTGGCCTTCATGCCATTCATGCCCGGGAGCTCGAGATCCATGAGCACCAGGTCCCACGGCTTCGCAGCAGACTGCCGGGTGGCGGCGCGCAGGGCGTCCTCGGCACGACCGTAGCTGCCCGCGAGCTCGAGATCCTCGGCGCTCGAGACCAGACGCTCCAGGCTGACGCGGTAGCGCCGGTCGTCCTCGATGATGGCGATTCGGAACTTCATCACGTTCAGCGTCCGCTCACAAAGAGCCTCTCACTGGCAGGGGCCGACGGTCACTCCCCCGATCATGTGATCTTTCGCCGCCATGTCCGCGAACGCAGGGCGAAGGTCAGCGCCACCGTGGTCCCCCCGGCGGAGGTCTCCAGCCAGGTGACCCGCGCTCCGATCTCCGCCGCCCTGCGCCGCATGCTGGCCATGCCGTGACCGGGCTCGAGTCGGCCGGCGCCAGGAAGGCCCCGGCCGTCATCGCGGATCACGAGGCGCCAGTCGCCGCCGAATGGCTCGAGGATCAGCTCGACGCGGTCGGCCGCCGCGTGACGGGCGGCGTTGTACAGCCCCTCCAGCCCGATCAAGAGGACACTGCGGCAGACCACAGCGTCCGGTCTCGTCTCCGGCCACGTCTCCGGAAAGTCGCAGGTCAGCTCCGTCCCGCTGCCGCTCAAGAGCGTGGCGCCTCGCTGGGCGAGGCGGCCGGCCACCTCCGGAAGCGAGCGGGTCCGCGAATCCAGGGCCCAGACGATGTCCGACAGGGCACCACCCAGCTCGCGACTCGCGGTCGTGATCTCCGTCGCCGCCTCCTTGGCGGCGGCTCCGACCTCCTGGTTGCCGGCCAGCAGCTCGGCGACGATGCCGATGCCGCCCAGGCCGGAACCCAGCTCGTCGTGGAGATCGGAGGCGATCCGTGCACGCTGGCGCTCCAGGGCCCGTCGCTGCGCGGAGCGCAGACGCGCGACGGTCCAGGTCGAAAGGACAGCCAGCAGCGCCATGAGCGCGAGGAACCAGCCCCGTCGCCAGAGGGGCGGCAAGTGTTCGAAGGTGAGCGTCGCCGGCGCGGCGCTCACCGAACCGTCCTCGCCCACCGAGCGCACCTGGAAGGTCAGTTTCCCCGTCGGAAGCCCGGCAAAGGTGACGGACCGCGCGCTCGACGGAGGGCTCCACGCGTCGCGCGTGCCTTCGAGGCGGTGCTGATAGCGCACGACCTCCCCGGGACGGAGCGCAATGCTGAAGAAGCCCACGGTCAACCGGTGCTCCTGGGGGCCCAGCGTCAGACCGGTCAACCGCTCCGCGCCCAGCTCGGGCACCGGCCACGGCACGCCCGCCACATCCACCTCCCCGATGCGCGTCGCGGGCGGGCGACGCGGGCTCTCTTCTCCTGGATGCAGCCGCGACAAGCCGTTCCAGGTGCCGAACCAGAGGTCTCCGTTCGGCGCCGCCAGGACGGTACGAAGCCCATGGCTGGCCAGGCCGTCGGCGGTCGTCAGGTGACGCGACGCGCCGGTCGCCGGATCGAGCCGGTCGACGCCCCGGTCGTTGCCGACGTAGAGGTGCCCGAACCGGTCCTCGGCGAAGCAGCAGGCCCCGGCCGCGGAGAGGCCGTCCCGCTGCGTCAACCGCTCGAAGACCGGCCGCGGCGAACCGGGATCCTCGACCCGCAGGACGGCCCCCTTGGCGGCGATCCAGAGCCAGCCGCGCGCGTCGAAGTCGAGGTGCTGGACGAAGCTCGGCGGCACACCGTCCGCTTCTCCGAAGAGCTCGAAGTGGCGGTGTGTCCGGTCCAGAGAACGCGCCAGGCCACCGTTGTAGAAGCCGAGCCACAGCCGCCCGTCGGGGCCCTCGGCGAAGGCGGTGGGAGGGCCGGACCGGTCGGACTCGGGCAGCCCGGCCTCGGTGCCCAGGCTCTCGAATCGGCCGTCGGCACGCCGCCACACGACGGTGCGCTTCTGTGCGTGAATGATCCCGAGCCAGAGGTCGCCGTTGCGGTCCTCGTAGCTGCGGAAGAACATCAGCCCCGGGAGGCCGTCCGCGGTCGTGTAGCGCGCGATCGGCTCGGTGTCGGCGAGGTCTTCCACCCGTTCGACGGCCGGATAGCGGTAGAGGGCGTCGCCTTCGGCGGGGATCCACCACGCACCGGTGTGGTCTCGAACCACCCACCGGTTCCAGGCCCAGCCCTCCCAGCCGGCACCGAGGCCGCGCGGCCTGAAGGGATGGAAGCGCCCGTCCTCGCCCAGCACGTGCAGCCAGTAGCCGTCAGGGCCGAGGGTGACGACCACGAGCTCGCCCGGCGGGGAGTCGAGGATCTGGACGACGTGGGGCCCCCGCAGACCGTCCGCCCGGTTGAAGCTCACCATCCCACCGGCGGCGATGCGGACCAGCCCGTCGGTCTCGCCGCCCAGCCAGAGGTTGTCGTCGGCGTCTCTGAAGACGGTGTTGAAGCGAGCCTCGAGCGGAGGCTGCCCCCGACCGAAGGGACGGAAGCCGTCCTCGCCGAAGCGCGCCAGCCCATGCTCGCCGACGACCAGGAGGCCCCCGTCCCCGGTCAGAAGATCGATCGGACGGGCGACGGAAAGCGAGTCCGGGGACCCATAGACACAGACGTCCCCCACCGCGCGCACCCTGCAGATCGGCTCCCGGGATCGCCGTGCCCTGGAGATGCGCTCGCCCCAGTCGACGATCGGGCCGTCGTCGGCGCCTTCGGGCCGCAGCGCATAGACGACGCGCTGCGCCTGCGACGTTGCCCACAGCGTGCCCTCCCCGTCGAATGCGAGGTCGTTCATGCCGCCGGTCGGGTAGAAGCTCTCCTGCCCGTCGCCGGAGATCCGGAGGAGGCCGCGAAACGTCGAAGCCCAGAGATCCCCGTCCGGCCCGTCGATCATCGAGCTGATGGAATGATCGGCCCAGACGGCCTCGACGCGGAAGGGCAAGGTCCCGGAGCCGGCGGACCCCGCGCCCTCCATCTCCCAGACGACGCGCATCAACCGGGACTCCGTCCCGACCCAGAGGCGCCCGCGCGCGTCCTCGTGGAGAGCCGTGACGTGACGCTCGGGATCGGGCCCGAAGCGCCAGACGGCGAACCGTGCGTCGTCCGCTGCGGGCCGCGACTCGAGCCGTGCGAGCCCGCCCCCGGTGAGGACCCACAGCCGGCCGGCCGACGTCTCCAGGACCTGCTCCACATCCGGGCTCGGCAGCCCCTGCCGGGTGTCGTAGGTGACGAAGCGCCGTCCGTCGAACCGGGACAGCCCCGTGGTCGTCCCGATCCACAAGAACCCGGCGCGATCCTGATAGATGTCGTGGACGCTGTCGCCCGCGAGGCCGTCCGCCTGCGTGAACCGCGCCACCGGCAGCCGCTCGGCCGCCACCGGCCGCGGAGCGGAACTCAGGGCTCCGAACACTGCCCAGCCCACCACCAGGCCACGCCACCCAGCGGCGCGACGAAGCGCGGCAGTCCTGTGCGGGTCACGGACCTCTGCCGGTGGCGACACCGGCTTCATCGTGGACAGGCTCACCGGACCGGGTGGGACACAAAGATGGCGGTTTGCTTTGATCTGACGGTACCACGGCGACTCGAGCGCAAGGTCCGGGGCCTGATGCCTGGACCGGCACCCGCGCCGCCACGCCATCAACCTGCGCACTGCCTTCGCGCCGCGCTGGCATCGGCTCGGCGAGCGCCGGGGCGGAGCCGCACCGCCGGCTACGCGGTGATCTTCCTGACGGGGTGATGGGCGATCTCGATACGCTTAGGGGACCCACCGCACCTGCGGAGACGATCACCCGGCGCCCGGACCAGAAGAAGGAGAGCAGCGTGAGCAGACCGATCGAGTTCGTGAAGGGCTTTCTTCGCGACCCGCGTGGCGTGGGCTCCGTGTGGCCCAGCTCCCGGTTCCTGGTGCAGCGGATCATCGAGGCGGGCGAGGTGGCGAGCTCCAGGACGGTGATCGAGCTCGGCCCCGGGACCGGCCCGATCACCCGCGAGCTCCTGGCTCACATGCCCGCCGGCGGGCGGTTGCTGGCCCTCGAGATCGACCCGGGCTTCGTCGAGATCCTACGCCGGGAGATCGACGATCCCCGTCTCATCGTCCACCAGGGCCCGTCGACCGAGATCCTCGCGGCCATGGAGACCGCGGGGCTCACCGACGCCGACCTCGTCGTCTCCGGGATCCCGTTTTCGACCATGGACGAGGAAGACGCCCGGAGGACCCTCGACGCCGTGCGGGCGATCCTCGCTCCCGGTGGCGGCTTCGTCGCCTACCAGTTCCGCGACTCGGTCGCCGACCTCGCCCGCCCGATCCTGGGAGAGCCCGACGCCGAGAGCGAGCTCCTCAACCTCCCGCCCATGCGCGTCTACACCTGGCGGAAGTAGCCGTTCATTGCCCAAACCCAAGGCCCAGGTGCCAGGCCCAGGTGCCAGACCCAACCGCTCCGCCACCGCGGCGCCCCGGCGGTACCACTCCTTGCGGGCCGCGGTGAACGCATCGCGCACGGCGAGCCGGCCGACGCTCGGCTCCCCCGACAGATCGAACGCCTCCTCGGTGGCGCTCAGACGGTCTCTAGCAGGGCGCGGATCGACTCCCGGACCGCTGAACGCTCGTAGCGGCTCTCCACCAGCGAGCGGGCTTCGGTCCGGAGGCGGGCGGACAGCTCCGGATCGTCGGCCGCCCACCCGCAGGCCGCGGCCAGCTCCGCCACCGTCTCTCCGACCAGGAGGTGGCGGCCGGCTTCCACCGCCAGTCCCTCCGCCGCGACCGCCGTGGCGATCACCGGCACGCGGTGGGCGAACGCCTCCAGGATCTTGATCCGGGTCCCGCCTCCGGCACGGAGCGGGACGACGGCCAGGTCGGCCCAGGCGTAGTGGGGCGCGACGTCCGGCACGTCGGACCAGACCTCGATCGCGGGATCTTCCGCCAGGCGACGGACCGGCGCCGACGGGTTGGCGCCCACGATGCGGACCCGCACCGGCCGACCGCTCCGCTCGGCGACGGCCGGCGCGATCTCGCGCGCGAGCCGCTCGGCGGCGTCCTGGTTCGGCAGGTAGCCGAGGTTGCCGACCAGGAGGAGGCGGATCGGCCGGCCGGCTCCGGGCTCGGTCGACGAGGAGCGGTCGGGAGACCCACCCGGCGGCGGCGATTCGACCTCATCCGGCACGACGGCGACCGCATTCGGCAGCTCGACCGCATTCGGCACGAGGGCGACGCGGGAGGCGTCGAGCCCCCGGCTCCGAATCACCGCGCTCCGATGCTCGTCGTGGCAGACGACGATCCGGTCGAACCGGGGCACGACCTCCTCCTCCAGGGTCTCGAAGCGCACCGCCTCCCGCTCCTCGCGCTCCGCGGCCGCCGTCTCGCCCCGCTGGCGGTGGAGGGCGGCGAGGCGCCGGCGGGTGAGCGCTTCGTCGTCGTCCAGGTCGAGGATGCTCCGCGGGGCGACGTCGCCACTCCCGCAACCCAGCAGCGGCAGAGCGAACGGCGCCAGGTAGCTCCGGAGGACCAAAATGCGCCCGAACGGAGCGGCGTCGGCCGCGTCCCGCAGCCGGGCGACGGCGCCGCTGGTGGCGAACCGGGCCAGGAAGGGGCGCGGATCGGCGTCGAGCGCCCGGGCCCGGGCCTGCGAGTCGGGCAACGAGGCGGCGAGGCGCCACCGGGGATCCTCCTCCGGAGGGGTGATCACGATGCGCTCGGCCAGCTCGCGGGCGAGGGTGCTCGGTGGGGGATCCGCACGGCCGGCCGCGACCGGCACCACCCAGACGGTGACGGCGTGCTCCGCAGCCAGCCCCCCGAGCAGGAGCCCGGCGCGCATGGCGAGCCCGTTGCCCGTCCGCGACGGCATCAGGGGCGCGAGGAAGAGGGCCCGCACGGAGCGAGCTGGGGGCTGCGCGCTCATGGGGTCCGTATCCTACGGCAGCGCGAACCCCCGGGGGCCCCGGGGGCCGATGCGCCCCGTTGATAGACTCGCGCCCCGTTTCCGACAGCCACGTCCAGCAGAGCCCCGTGCAACCACTCGACCTCCTGCTCGCCGCCCTCCAGTCCCCGGAGCGCCTGGCGGAAGCGGACGTGGCGCGCTGCTTCGCCGCCCTGGCCTCTCCGGACGACCCGGCCGCCGGGCCCCGGCACCTCGCGATCGGCGCCCTGGCAGCGTCAGCCTACGCCCGGCCCGACCTGCTCACGGCCTCGGACGAGGCTCTGAGCGCCCTCTTCGCGGCGGGCCGCGCCGACCGGGAGGCCGCGGGAGACCGCGTCGCCGGTACGGGCAGATCGGCCTTCGGCCGCCTCCTCGAAGGGCTCGTGGCCACCCCGCTCGGGCCGGAGATCGGGCGCCGGCTCGCCACGGGGGACGGGGGCGCGGGAGAGCTGCCCCGAGAGCTCCGTCGCCGGATCCTCGCCCACGCGGTGCGCTGGTGGCCCGGCGCGGTCCCCCCGGAGGCGGTCCTGGAGACGATCGAGACCCTCCCGATGCCCTCCGAGCGGGCCCGCTGGCTGGCCGGGGCCCTGGAGCCGCTCCTCGACCGCCGCCCGGACGCCGTCACTACCGCCCTCGTCGACCGCCTGGAAACCCTCCTCGACACCACGCCCCGGTGCCGCCACACCCTCCACCGGATCGCCTCTCGCGACGAGATCCCCGACGCGATCCGCCGCCGCGCCCGCACCGCCTGCGCCGACCGGTTCCTCCTGCGCGACCGGGCACGGCGGCTCCTCGAGCGCCCCGGCTTCCACGTCCTCTTCGTCCAGCCGCTCCGGATCGGCCAGGGGGACGAGATCCTGCGCCTCGGCCCACTGCTGAACGGTCTGCTCTCGAGCCATCCGGCGCTCCGTGCGACGGTCGTCACCCCGCGGGCGTACCTCTACGACCATCCCCGGGTGACGCCGGTCTCCCTGATAGACGAGGAGGGGGCTCGAGCGGCTCTCTCGGCCCCGTGGGACGGCCTGGTGACCCTGGAGGAGCCGGCCGTCCCGGAGACCTGGGTGGCACCGTGGATCGTCGAGGAGCTCCGTCACCTGACGGCCGCGCCCCGGGACCTCCTGTACGTCGCCTGCACGGTCGAAAACCATACGGCCTGCCGTCGCCTCGCGCTCGGCGGGCGGGACAGCCCCGACCTGCAGGGCCTCGGCCGGCTCGACGTGCCCGACGCGTACGACACGTCGCGGCGCCTCCTGGCGGAGCTGGGGCTTGGCGACCTGCCCATGGGCTCCATCGGTGAACCCTCCCACCGCCACCCGACCTGCTTCACCACGCCCCCGTCGGCCGACGCCGAGCGCGTCTGGCAGACACTCCGGGGCGACGGCCGCCGACCGGTAGCGCTGGTCTGGCCCCATGGCGGCGCTTCCGAGACCAAAGGGTTTCTCCGGGACCGGCCGGGCGAGCTGGCGGACGAGCTCCGGCGGCTGGTCGATGACGGAGTGAACGGGGGGGTGAACGGGGGGTGGCACGTGGTGATCCAGCCGGCCGGCACGGCGTGGTCCTCCCGACGGGACCTGCTCGAGCTCGTCGCCACTCTTCCCGAGGAGATCGCCGCCCACGTGGCGGTCGGGCCCTCTCCGGTCGACCCGGTCGATCCGGCCGATCCGGCTGATGCGGTCGATCCGGCTGAGCCGGCTGATGCGGTCGGGGGCCCCCTCCCCGGCCTCCGGGAGCGGACCGACCTCTCCCACGCCGACCGGGTCATGCGCCTGGTCCGCTCCTTCGCCCTGTTCGCCGACCGGGTCGTCACCATCGAGGGCTGGCTCGGGCATCTCGCCGCCGCCCTCGGCACCCCCACTCGCCTGGTCCTGATGGGCGGCTCCTACGGCCTCGACTGGTACCCGCCGGAGCCGGTGGAGCTGGCCCACGGCCTCGCGCCACCGCCGGCACCGGCCCCCGGAGATCCGCTCACACCGGATGCTCCCCCGCCCTCACCCCGCCGCTATCCGGGTCTGCTCTTGTGCACGGCGCTGGAGACCTTGGGGGAGAGCGGCGACCGCCGGGGCCGTCCGCTCCTCCTCCGGGCGTCGGAGAGCCGAAACCCCAGCCTCCGGGCGAGCGCCGCAGCGGCCTGCCGGAGCCACCTGGACGACCCGGAGTCCGTCCGGCGCCTGGTCCAGCTCCTCGACGACCCGGACCACCGGGTCCGCGCGGCCGCGGCCGGGGCGCTCCTGGACCTTGCCGAAGACGGAGCGCCGATTCGCCTCCCGCCCCGCGAGGTCCTCGAAGCCCACCGGGCCGTCGCGGTCCAGGATTGGGAGCGAATCCGGGCACTCGGGGACCGGGCGATGCCGGCCCTCGCCGCTGCGACCCGGGGGGACAACGCCACGATCGTCCGCGAGGCGCGACGGGTTCTGGCTCTGGCCCTCCAGGCTCGGTTGCCTGCCGCAACGAGACGGGGCTCAGCAGCGACGGAGCGTTGACGCCTCCCGCAGCCGCGAACGGACGACGACGAGCCGGGCCGTCCGCTCCCGGCTCGGCTCGGCGGCCTGCGCCACCTCGAGCCAGCGCACGCTCTCCTCGTAGCGCCCGAGCCGGAAGCAGCAGATCCCGAGAGTTTCCGGCGCCCAGACCCGGAAGAGCCGCTCGTCGTGGGCCATCTGGGACGAGACGACCCCGGTCGTCTCCTCCACCGCGGTCTCGACCAGGGCCCGCAGGATCTCCGCGGCCTCCCCGTAGTGCCCCCGGTCCATCAGGGACCGCGCCCGCAGCCACCGCACCTCCGGGTGGAACGGAAAGAGCCTCCACGCCTCCTCGAGAAGCTCCGAGACGTCCTCCCCCCTCCCCCGCCGGTGTCGGATCAGGGCGAAGTAGGGCAGGCTGTCCAGCGTGGAGGTGATCTCCTTGCCCCGCACCACGTCGAGCCCGCGGACCCAGGCCGCCTCCGCCTCCTCGTCCCGCCCCAGGCCGGCCAGGGTGTAGCCCAGGTGGACCCAGCTGTAGACGTGGGTCGGATCGGTCTCCAGCCGAGCCTGGAGCAGGGGGAGGTTGCGCCGGTGCTTGTGGTCCATCGGCCCGTCGTAGCCCACGTGGTCGATGGCCAGATCGCAGCGTCCGGCCCGGTACCCGCCCTCCCGGACCAAGGCGTCTACCGCGGGGACTTGGGTCTCGTGGATGACCCCCCGGAAGCGAATGCGCGGGTCGTTGCGGAACAGCCGGTTTTCCCGGTACGGCGTCACTCCGGCCGCCGGCCGGAACCGGACCGTCAGGGCGATCAGGTCCTCCTCCAGGAACCGGTCCCGAAGCCCCTCCGGCATCCCGCCGACGACCCGTTCGTCGGCGTCGATGTAGAGGATCCACCGCCCCCGGGCCCGCTCCAGGGCGGCGTTCCTGGCGGCGGCGAAGCTCCCGGTCCAGGGAAAGGAAGAAACCCGGGCCCCCGCCTCCTCGGCGATCGCCACGGTCCGGTCCTCCGAGCCGGTGTCGACCACGACGACCTCGTCCGCGACCCCGCGCAGGGAGGCCAGGCAGTCCGGCAGGAACCGCTCCTCGTCGCGGACGATCATCGCCGCGGAGAGCAGGGGACGAGCCATGGCCCCCGGAGGCTCGCTCAAGCCCCGAACGGGCGGCGGATCGCCAGGATGCCGAGGCTCGCCAGCACGAGACCGAGGACGAGCCCGCCCAGCCCGGAGAGCGTGGGGACGTCGAGGACCGAGGAGACAGCCAGCGGCGCCGATGCGGTGTCGTTGGCCACGACCGGGTCGGTGGTCGCCGACGAGACCGTGGCGACGTTGTCGAGCGTGATCCCGTGGACGGTCCCTGCGACCTCAGCCGTGATCTCGACGACGCGGACGGTCCCCGGCAAGGTGGCGCCCGAGAAGGTGCACTCGACCGTGCCGGTCGATCCCACCGGAGGTGTCGTACAGGAAGCGCCTGCCGCGGTCACCGCGACGAAGCGCAGCTCCGCCGGGAGCGGATCGGTCACGATCACGTCCTGGGCCGACGACGGTCCCAGGTTCTGGGCCTCGATCCGGTAGACGACCGTCCCGCCGGGCGGCACGACGCCGGGAGTGACTGTCTTGGTGGCGACCAGGTCGGCCTCCGTGACGATCGCGACGGTGACGGAAGCGTTCTTCAGGACCGGGGTGACGAGGCCAGTGGAAGACCTGATTCTCTTCCCAGCAACCACGAACGCCTGGTTCAGGAGCTCGCGAACGGGCGGTTCGAGGGTGGCGGTGTTGGTGATCGTCTGCGCCGAGACGGGCGGAAGGAGGAGCGCGGTGAGGATCCCGGCAAGGGCCAGGATCGGCACCGTTCGCACCGACATGGACCGCGGCTTGATCAGGGCACGCATTGGGCCGGCCCGCTCAGGGGTTCACCTGGACGACGATCTCGAACTCCACCGACTCGCCGGCCGGCAGCGCGGCGGCCGTGGCCTCCCAGGGCGCGCCCTCCGATCCGACCGGGGGCTCGGTGATGGCGAACATCGTCGTGCCGCCGCTCTGCCGCGACGAGACGAAGGTCGCTCCGCTCGGGAGCCCGTCCACCACCCTCACGTCCGGTGCCGGGCCTGCTGTACAGTTGGTGACGGTCACGGTGTACGTCAGCTCCGCGCCCGCCAGCGCCGGGTCCGGGCTCGCCGTCTTCACGATGTTCAACGTGCTCGTGTTCGGCGCCAGGTTCGAGCCGCAGATCGACTGGCCGAGGGCGGCGTCCAGGCCGAGGCCGTCCATCGAAAACGACGTCACCAGGGGCGTCGCGTACGCGGTGCCGAGGATCAGGGTCCGCAGAAAATTCCGCCGGTCCGGGCGGAAGCGGTCGAGCAGGCGGTCGAGATCGATCGGGGACATGGGCGCGCTTCTCCTTCAGTCGGCAGACGGTCCGTGCAGGGAATTCAGGATTCAGACACGAGGGACGAGGACATGGAGGACGGAGTCGAAGACCGGTCCGGATCGCCGTCGGCCGGACGGCGTTGCCAGGTCACCAGCCCCTCGCGGGCCAGCTCCTCTAGCACCGCCTCCACGTCCGCGACCGGGGCCTCGGAGAGGCTGAACGCCTGGGCCACGAGGCCGGCGATGCCGGCGGCGTCCAGCTCTCCCGTGCAGGCTTCGAGCACCAGGGTCGCCGTGTGGTTCAGGTAATGGATCCGGTCCCGGTCCTCCTGGTACACGACGAACCCGTCGCCCGCCTCCTGGACGTCGAGGCCGTCGACGCGGCTCGGCAGGCTCCGCTTCCCTTCCGATACAGGCATCACGAGGGAGGTTCCCATGCCGGTCAAGGGGGATGCAATACTTTGAAGCGAGCCCGCACTTACGTCTCTTCTTCGCCGAGAGCCGCGTCCGACGGAGGCGGGTAGCATGAGCCGCCATGTCCCAGATCGCCCGTGCCCCCTCCGTCCTCGTACTGACCCCGGTCAAGGACGCCGCCGACTGCGCGGAACGCTACTGCGAGCTGCTCGACGCGCTGACCTATCCCCGCCACCGGATCTCGATCGGCATCCTGGAGAGCGACAGCCGGGACGGCTCGTTCGAAGCGTTCGAAGAACAACTGCCCAGGCTGCGCACGGGGCGCCGCCGGGTCGGCCTGTGGAAGCGCGACTTCGGGTTTCGCCTGCCCGAGGGCGTTCCCCGCTGGGCGCCACCGTTCCAGATCGCCCGCCGGGCGGTCCTGTCCAAGAGCCGCAACCACCTCCTGTTCCACGCCCTGGACGACGAGGAGTGGGTGCTGTGGATCGACGTGGACGTGGTCGCCTACCCGGCGGACGTGGTGGAGCGGCTCCTGGCCACCGGCCGTTCGATCGTCCACCCCCACTGCCTGAAGGAGCACCGGGACGAGACCTTCGACCTCAACGCCTGGCGGGACCGGGGCCGGCTCCAAATGGCGGACCTGGCAGACGAAGGGGAGCTCGTCCGGCTCGACGCGGTGGGCGGAACGATGCTCTGGGTGCAGGCCGACCTCCACCGGGACGGATTGATCTTCCCCCCCTTCCCGTACGGCGCCAAGAGCCCGGTGGTGCGCGACCCGAACCCGTGGGGCGTCACCGGGGAGCTGGATACCGAGGGGCTCGGCACCCTGGCCCACGACATGGGCCACCAGTGCTGGGGGATGCCCGGCCTGGTGATCCGGCACCGGAACCGGTGACGCGTGCCGGCAGGGCAGGGCTCGCGGCCCCCTCTCCGGATCTAACCGGACCGCTCAGCCCGCAGAGGCCGCAGAGGCCGCGCGCGGACCGCGGCGAACCGCATCTGCAGCCCGTCCCACGGCCGGGGCAGGAGGGTGAACCCCTGAGAGCCGAGGAGGGCGAGGAGCTCGTCCGGATCGTAGGAGATGCCCTGCCGCGCCGCCGGCGACAGACCGGCCCGCTCCTCCGGCGTCAGGCGATGGATCTCCCCGACCACGATCTCGACCCGGTGGAGCTCCCGGGAGGTGGCCAGGACCGGAAACTCGGCCCCCTCGACGTCGATCTTGAGCAGCCGCACCCTGCCGAGCTCCCTCAGGATCCGATCCAGGGGAACGGCCGGCACGGTGGGACGCGTCTCCCCGTCCGGACAGGTGCCGTCCGGCCCGGCTCCGGCCGCGCCGTAGAGAACACTCCCGCCGCCCGTGTTCTCCGGGTCTGAGTCCGGGCGGACGGCGAGCTCGGCGTCGACGCCGTCCGAGCGCCAGACCGCGCCCCAGCGCACCTCCACGCGCGGCAGGTGGGCGGTGTTCTTCCGCGCCAGGTCGTAGTTCTCCGGACAGGCCTCGTACCCCAGAACGCGCGCGCCCCGCTGCGCCGCCAGAACGCAGAACGCCCCGGTGTGACAACCGACGTCGAGCACCCGGTCGCCGGGCTCGAAGCGCTCGGGGACTCCCGGGTACTCCCTGCCGACACCCGACCAGATGGCGGCATCGAACGTCCCCGGGCGCAGGATCGGCATGCCTAGCCTCGGCGGAGGGAGCATCCCGTCGAGCGTCTCCGGACCGAAGTACGGCGCCCAGACGTCACTGCCCCGCTCGTGAGTCATGGTCAGGTCGAACCGTGCGGCGGCCTCCGGACGGTTCAGGATCCCGCAGGCCGCCCGGCTCTCCATCGACCGGGCGATCCAGAGCTGCCCCCGCGGCTTGTCGAGCCCTTCCCAGTCCTCCGGAAGGGTGGGCAGATGAAACACCACCGCGTCCGCGTCCCGAGCCGCCTCCGTCCCGACCAGGAACCGGACGCCGACCTCCTCGGCCCCGCCGATCTCCGGCCACCGCTCGAAGAACCGGTTGTAGAAAGCGATCGACGGCTGGGTCATGGCCGGGGGCGGTGCGTGGCGTAGCGGACGGAAACGGGAGGCGGCCGATGCTACCGCACGCAGGGCTCCAACCCGGCTCGGCAGAACGCGAACCCCTCTGGGCAGCCGCTACTCCACTCGCTGGTACTCGAACACCAGCTCGCCCTGAGTGCCGTCGGCCGACGTGGTCTGCACCACGGCCCGGACCCGGTCGTCTGAAATCCGCCGGAAGACCAGCCCCTCGAACACCGCCTCGGTCGGGCTCACCCGGACGAACGGGAAGGTGACGACCTCCTCCCGCTCCTCCCAGCCCACCAGGTCCGCCCCGAAGTGCTTGAGGCGCAGATCGAGCCCCGGCTCGGCGAGGGTGAAGAGCTCGTAGAAGTTGACGGCTCCGTCCTTGACCGTCCGGAAGATCCCGCTCATGGCGCCGCCGGCTGGCGGCAGCCAGACCTCCTCGGCCACGCCCCCGAGGGCCTCGCCCCGCCACCGCCCCACCAGCCACGCGAAGTCGTCGATCGACGGCTCGGCGGCGGGCTCCTCCTCCGCCTCGGTCTCGGCCACCTCGGTCTCGGCGAGTGCTCCGGGCGGTGCCGGCGGCTCCAGGTGACCGAGCCGGGTCAGCGCCGCCAGGTTGTCGAGAGCGTCGAAGTCCCTCGCGTTGATCGCCTCGATCATGCTCCGGACGACCTCCTTGTTCTGCTGCTCGCTCCCGGCCAGAACCGGCGCGGTAACGACCAGGGTGAGCAGGGCGAGACCGAGCGAACAGACGGAAATCCGTGCCACGGCATCCTCCTTCCCTGGTGGAAGCTGGAAGACTGCCGGCCGAGTCTACCTTCCCCTTGGCGCTCCATGGTCGGCACCGAGAACTCCCAAGGCAATATCTTCTTTGCGTTATTATTCTCTCTATGAGTAGACAAATAGCCTTCTTTCCGCAGATCACGCGACATGCCGTGCCCCGGCGCACTGCCTTCGAGGTCACGGTGCTCCGTGCCTCCGTCGGCCAACACTCTCCTCGCCCGGGTCGCCCAGAACGTCTGTCCAGGCGACCAACCCCGCTGACCGCAACGGTTGGCGACAGTTGGTGTCGTAATGTTGACACTTATAGACATTTGTCGACACAATGGCACATGACCTCGTCGACCCAACGCAAGCACCTGCTCGCCCTCGCCCGCCGCATGGGCGTCGTCACACGGAAGGACGCCAGGATGGCTGGCGTCCATTCCCAGGTGCTGACGCGGCTCGTCCGCGACGGCGCCCTGGAGCACATCGGGCGCGGCTGCTACCGGCTTCGCGAAGCCGAGGTCACTGAGCACCACGGCCTCGTCGCGGCGACTGCCGCCGTCCCGCATGGCGTCGTCTGCCTCCTCTCGGCCCTCGCCTTCCACGGCGTCGGCACCCAGCTCCCCCACCGGGTCTGGCTCGCGATCGAGCGCGGCTCGCGAACGCCGCAGGTCGAGTGGCCACCCCTGGCGGTCGTCCACTTCTCCGGTCCCGCGTTCCACGAGGGGCTCGAGGTCCACCACCTGGAAGGCCGCGAGGTGCAGGTCTACGGCCTGGCCAAGACCCTGGCAGACGCCTTCAAGTACCGGAACAAGATCGGTCTCGACGTCGCTCTCGAAGCCCTGCGCGACGCCTGGCAGAGCCACCGCGTCAGCCTCGACGAACTCGAGCACTACGCGTCCACCTGCCGGGTCGACCGGGTCATACAACCCTATCTCCAGAGCCTCGTCGCATGAGCAAGCCACACGACGCCCTCGTCCAGTCGGTCAAGGCCCGCCTGGTCCAGCGTGCCCATGCCGAGCATCTGGAACCGAATCAGGTCCTCACCCGCTTCTCCATCGAGCGCTTTCTCTATCGGCTGTCAAAGTCGCGGCACGGCAACCGCTTCCTGCTCAAGGGCTCGAACCTGCTGCTCGTCTGGTTCGGCGCCTTCGTCCGACCGACCCGGGATGCCGACCTGCTGGGTCTCGGAGATTTCGGCGCGGAGCTTCTGGGGAAGATCTTCCGAGACGTTTGTGAGACAAGGGTCGAGCCCGACGGCATGATCTTCGACCCTGCTTCGGTCACCGTGCGCCTCATTCGTCGCGATCAACCCGCCGGCGGCCACCGCGTGAACCTGCTGGGCAGGCTGGGCAAGGCACGGCTCTACGTCCAGATCGACGTCGGCCTGGGCGACTCCGTGATGCCGCCGCCCGAGTGGCTCGACTTCCCGAGCATCCTGGACCATCCGAGGCCCCGGCTGCGCGCCTACCGGCCGGAGACCACCATCGCCGAGAAGCTCCACGCCATGGTGACGCTCGGTGCCCGGACCACGCGCCTGCGCGACTTCTTCGATCTCCGCCTGCTCGCAAGAGAGAAGGCGTTCGATGCGGCTCTCCTCGTTCCGTCCGTGCGAACCACCTTCCAAAGTCGCGGCACTCCACTCCCTTCCGAGATCCCGACCGCCCTGACGCCGGCGTTCTCCCGATCATCCGAGAAACAGACCCAGTGGCGTGCCTTCCTGCGCAAGAGCGGCTTGGAGGACGCCGAGTCGGACCTCGGCGTCGTGGTCGACGACCTGGTGGAGTTCCTCTTGCCCGTGCTGGACGCCGCGCGCGACCCCGAGCTGGACCTGGGAACGTGGCCGGCCGGCGGGCCATGGTGTCCGCTGGAAGTCAAGGAGGAGATCTCCCAACTCTTCGAGCACCTCGAACGGCACGAGCCGGAAGGTCCGCGCGCCGTACCCGGCCCGGAGATCGCTCACCGAGGCACCCGCCTCGTCGCTCGGCCGATGGTGCCGAAGGAGAAGCGACCACAGGTCAACGTCGCTCGGGCGGTCGAGGAGGAGCGGGAGCGGAACCCGGTCCAACCCGGCGAGCTCGACACATGGAATCTTCGACCGGGTCAAGAAACTTGAATAGCGGAGCTCGCTATTAAAAATTTCTTCGAGATTTTAAATAGCGCGCCGCCCGGGAGAAGCCCTCCCCTGGCCACTCCTGCGCCACGGACCCCAATCATTCGTTCCAGAGAAACCTCACCCCACCCGGTGCTCCCACGGGTCGGGTCCCCGCTCCTCCAGCCAGGCGTCGACCTGTTCTGGCGGGAGCTCCAGGATCACCTGCCAGAACCGGAGCTGGCGTCGGCTGAGACCCCGGCCCCGAGCGCGCTCGATCCAGCCGCGGATCACCTCGTCCCCCACCTCGCGGAGGAGCCACTTCACCGTCTCCCACGGCCCCCGAGACAGCACCCGCCCGATAACCAGGTCCCGATCCTCCTCCCAGCTCATCTCGTCGAACGGGTACTCCCAGAACAG
>Ga0210144_1000449_pt1 | contig 22025 bp, 16 predicted proteins | sample Muzzi_PWA_D2_FD_185532 | JGI IMG/M metagenome (GOLD analysis project Ga0210144, IMG submission 185532) | Wetland microbial communities from San Francisco Bay, California, USA, that impact long-term carbon sequestration - Muzzi_PWA_D2 (SPAdes) | ecosystem: Environmental > Aquatic > Marine >...
CCAATGTAGTGCCATCGTATAACTATCAGTTATTTCAAAAGAATATCTTCAAACAAAAAAACGAGTGTGTCACAATAAATGATATAGATGATACGACCCTGTATCATGAGACAGTAAATGTACAATTAAGGCTAAGCTCGGATTTGTCAGACTTATTCAAGGTTTTTGAGGCGGCTGATATTTGCACCTTATGAACGGATACCTGAAAATTTGTCAGGATGGAAGGAGATTATACAAGATGTTGTATTGACGGAATGACCAGGTTTTCATTTAAATATTGAAGCTGAGTAATAGATAGGCTATTAGTATCACATCAATATGGAATCATTAGATATCTGGACTTCTTGCAAGATATCTGAAATCAACTTCCCTACGTATTCCCAATAACTATTTCCAACAATCAATACCACATTGTTCCATTTAACTATTTGAAATAGCAAATAATTTATCATTTGACATATAAACTTCCTTATTATATTGAATTTAATATAGAATCTATTCATCTAAAACCTGTTCTCTACCTCTAATTAGTTTCCATTTTCAAAACTTGTTCTCTATCAACTCTTAGCATTAGAGGTTTCACATGACCCCGCAAGGCTTTAAACGTAAGCTCACCGCAATCCTCAGTGCCGATGTTAAGGGCTACAGCCGACTCATGGGCGAAGATGATGAGGCCACCGTCCGCACCATTACAACATACCGGAAAGTTATTACTAAAGTTGTCCAGAAATATAGAGGCCGAGTAGTGGACTCTCCGGGTGATAATATTCTGGCAGAATTTTCCAGTGTAATAGACGCAGTGAGTGGTTCGGTGGAGATTCAAGAAGAGCTTAGGGTCAGAAATGCTGAATTACCTGAAGATCGCAAGATGGAATTTCGTATTGGAGTCAACCTTGGTGATGTGATTCATGAAGAAAATCGGATATATGGTGATGGAGTCAACGTAGCTGCCAGAGTAGAGGGCCTTGCTGACCCTGGAGGGATCTGCGTCTCTGGTACCGTATTCGATCAGATCGAAAGCAAGCTTCCTTTGGGATACCAGTTCCTTGGTGAACAGAGTGTAAAGAACATCTCGAAACCGGTACGGATCTATAAAGCTCTCATGGATCCCGAGGCAGTGGGAAAAGTCATCGGGGAGAAAAGGACTGGGTCCGGGCGAGGGCAAAGAGTAGCTATTGTTGTGGTGACCCTAATCCTTCTGATATCGGGTGGTCTGATGATTTGGCGTGCCGCTTCCCCACCAGTGGAAGTCGCTTCCGTGAAGAAGATGACCTTTTCACTACCTGATAAGCCATCCTTAGCTGTACTGCCATTTGATAACCTGAGCGGAGACTCATCTCAGGATTATTTCAGCGACGGGATTACTGAGAGCATCATCACGGCGCTATCCAACTTGTCAAACTTGTTTGTAATTGCTCGCCACTCGACCTTCACCTACAAAAGAAAGCCTGTTAACATACAGCAGGTGGCTCAGGAACTTGGTGTTCGTTATGTGCTCGAAGGCAGTGTTCAGAGGTCTGTAGATCAAGTTAGAATCACAGTACAACTCAACGATGCGTTAAAAGGGCATCACATGTGGGCAGAAAAGTATGATCGCAAAATTGGTGAAATCTTCGCTTTACAGGATGACATCACAGAGCGTGTTGCAACGGCTCTCGAAGTGAAGCTCACTGAAGGAGAACAAGCCCGAATTCGACGTGGAAAAACTGACAATCCAAAGGCTTATGAATATTTCTTGCGTGGTCTGGAAATCGGCCGGAGGTTCACAAAGGAGGATAACGCCCAAGCACGAAAGCTTTTTGAAAAAGCCGTAGAGATTGACCCGAATTTTGCCTACGCATGGCAAGAAATTGGGCGGATGCACTATCGCGACGCGCGTTTTGGATGGTCCAAAAACCCGGCGGAGTCCCTCAAGCTTGCAGAAGAACTGGCCCAAAAAACCTTAACTGTTAATGACTCAGATGCTACAGCCTACGCTACGTTGAGTTTGGTCTATATGGCCAGGAGACAACATGAAAAAGCAGTTGCTTATGGTGAAAAGGCACTTGAACTTTCACCGAATTTTGCTGATGTTAATGTGATGATAGCATTGCCTTTTTATTATTCTGGAAGGCCGCAGGAAGCCATCGAACTGGTCAAGAAGGCCATGCGGCTCAGCCCTTATTACCCGGATTGGTATTTACCGGTCTTGGGTCATGCCTATCGATTAACAGGACAATACAAGGAAGCGATAGATGCTTTAGAGAGTTGGCGTGAACGGGCAAATCCCCGTTCGGAACTTCCTTATCTCATGCTCGCTTTTACCTATGCTGAGGCAGGCCGGGAAGAAGATGCCAATAAAGCAGTTGTAGAAATTCTCAAGCGAAAACCCAAAGCTTCGATAGAGGGATACGCGAAGTCGAACTTTTTTGCCTATAAAGACCCAGCCGAGATTAAGCGGGCTCTCGATTCACTTCGTAAGGCTGGCCTGCCCGAATCGCCACCGCTACCTTTGCCTGATAAACCTTCCATTGCCGTATTACCATTCGATAACCTGAGTGGAGATCCAAAGCAGGAATACTTCAGTGACGGATTAACAGAAGAAATCATTACAGCACTTTCAAAGGTCCGGCAACTTTTTGTGATCGCACGTAATTCAACCTTCACTTATAAAGGAAAACCTGTAAAAGTACAGCAAGTGAGTAGAGAATTGGGCGTCCGATATATTTTGGAAGGTAGCGTTAGAAAGTCTGGCGAGCAGATAAGAATTACCGCCCAGCTTATTGATGCGACAACAGGAAATCATTTATGGGCGGAAAGGTATGACCGAAATCTGAGCGGCATATTTGCCCTTCAAGATGACATCACCAAAAAAATCATCACGGCCATGCAGGTAAAACTGACGGAGGGCGAGCAAGTCCGAGCAGCTGCAAAAGGCACAAATAACCTTGAGGCATATCTGAAGTACTTGCAGGCGCATGAGCTTATTAACCGGTTCAATATAGAGAGTAATGCATTGGGGAAGCAATTAGCAGAGGAAGCCATTACCTTAGACCCAGAGTATGCCTCGGCATACTTTGCTCTGGGTAAAACCCATTTGGTGGGCGCTTGGCTTGGATCCAGCAAATCCCCCAAGGCTTCAATAGCGAAAGCTATGGAATTAGTCCAGAAGGCTATTGTCTTGGATGACACTTATGCTGAAGCCCACGCCCTTTTGGGCTATCTATTTTCAATGACAAGGCAGCATGATAAGGCCGTTGCTCTGGGGGAGAAGGCTGTCACCCTTAACCCCAATTCAGCTGAATCACATATGAGATATGGTAAGATACTTACTTTTGCTGGCAGGTACGAGGAATCCATTCCGGAATTAAGGACAGCGATACGTCTTAATCCTATCCCGCCTAATTTATATTTATACAGTTTAGGAATTTCCTACAGTTTGACGGGTCAATACGACGAAGCAATAACATGGTGTGAAAAAGCAGTCAGTCGAGAGCCAAATTCTTTTTTTGCCCGTTTGTTTATGGCTATGATTTATAGTTTTTCAGGACGGGATGAGGAAGCTCGGGCTGAGGCCACTGAAGCGCTTAGGATAAATCCCAAGTTTTCTTTAAAGAAATGGGAAAAGAGAGTCACATATAAGAATAAAGAGGATGGAGAGCGAGGTATTAGAGCGCTACGCGAAGCGGGGCTGAAGTGAATTGAGGAGAGATGAAATCTTAATCCTACTCGTGAGGTTTGAATATCTTCGATCACCGGCTCTATGCCATTTAAATATCCTGTGTCGTTTGATGATATCTGAAAAAGAAGCGAATTGCGGAAAGCTAATGGTGAGCAAAGGATTTTTGAACCTAAGGTATTCATCGCGAACGATATACGAAATATGAAAACGATAAAAGCTCTTTTCTTTGCCTTTGAACCATAGGGAGGTGATTCCATGGATACACAAGGCTTCAAACGTAAGCTCACCGCAATCCTCAGTGCGGATGTTGAAGGCTACAGCCGTCTCATGGGTGAAGATGAAGAAGCCACTGTCCGAACAATAACAAGATACCGTGAGGTGATGACCACCCTTATCCAGCAGCACAGCGGAAAAGTAGTGGATTCTCCGGGCGATAATTTGCTGGCTGAGTTTGCCAGTGTGGTCGATGCCGTGCAATGTGCTGTGGCGGTTCAAAAAGAGATCAGTGCCCGAAATACCGAATTGCCCGAAAATAGGAAGATGCGATTTCGTATCGGTATCAACCTTGGAGATGTCATTCAAGAAGGTGACCGGATATATGGTGATGGCGTCAATATCGCCGCTAGGCTGGAAGGTTTGGCCGAGCCGGGTGGTATTTGCATCTCCAAGACAGCTTTTGATCACATCGAAAGCAAACTGCCGTATGGATATGATTTTATCGGCGATCAAACGGTAAAAAACATTTCCAGGCCGGTGGGCGCCTATCGGGTTTTAATGGATCCGAGAGTGACGGTTGCAGGAAAGCTGGAAGAGGAAAAACCTGCACCGGTGCGTCGAATGCCAATTCTTGTTGGGGTAGTTGTTGTCCTTGTGTTGGCCGTTGCAGTTGGGATCTGGCAGTTTTACATGCGACGTCCATCAGTAAAGCCTGCGTCTGTGGAAAAGATGGCATATCAGTTGCCTGACAAGCCTTCTATTGCTGTTTTGCCGTTTAACAACTTGAGCGGCGACCCTGATCAGGAATATTTCAGTGATGGGCTCACCGAGGAAATTATCGCTGCACTTAGCAGTGTTCCAAAGCTCTTTGTGATTGCACGAAACTCTACATTCACATACAAGGGCAAACCTATAAAGATTCAGCAAGTTAGTGAGGAATTGGGGGTTCAGTATGTTTTAGAGGGAAGTGTGAGAAAGGGTGGAGATAAGGTACGAATAACAGCCCAGTTAATCGACGCTCTTACCGGGAAGCATTTATGGGCGAATCGCTATGATCGAAATCTGAGCGATATATTTGCCGTTCAAGACGAGATTACGAAAAATATCATCACAGCCATGCAGGTAAAGCTGACTGAAGGAGAGGATGTTAAAGCTGCTTCGAAAGGTACAAATAACCTTGAAGCCTACCTAAAGTACCTGCAGGCAAATGAGCTTATTAGCAAGATTAATCCTGAGAGCAATGCTCTGGGAAAAAAATTGGCAGAGGAAGCTATTGCATTAGACCCGGAATATGCTTGGGCATATTATATTCTTGGTAGATCCTACATGGCGGACGTTTGGGTTGGAACCAGCAAATCCCCCAAAGAATCTATAGGAAAGGCCATAGCGCTAATGCAAAAGGCTATTACTTTGGATGGCACAAATATTAATGCAAATTGCCTTTTGGGCTTCCTATATTCAATGACAAATCGGCATGATAAAGCCATTGCCCAAGTGGAGAAGGCTGCGGCCCTTAATCCCAATTCGGCTGTTGCTCATTTTTTGGTGGGCAAAACACTTAGTTTTGCCGGCAGGTGGAAGGAATCCATTCCGGAATACAAGATAGCGATACGTCTTAATCCTATCCCACCGAATAATCACTTATGGAGTATAGGGTTGTCTTATGCTTATACAGAGCAATACGAGGAGGCAATAAAGTGGTGTGAAAAAGCAATCCATCAAGAGCCTAATGATCTATTAGCCCACATGATGATGACTGTGGTTTATAGTTTGTCAGGACAAGATGAGAAAGCTCGTGCTGAAGCTGATGAAGTGCTCAGGATACAGCCAAAGTTTACTATCGATAAATTTAAAAAGAAACTCACATATAAGAGAGAAGTTGATAGAGAGAAGTTTCTTAGCGCATTACATAAGGCGGGTTTACCTGATAAGCCACCACTTCAACTTCCAGACAAACCCTCCATTGCTGTACTACCCTTCGATAACTTAAGTGGAGATCCTAAACAGGAATATCTTTCTGACGGAATAAGCGAAAACATCATTTCCTCCCTTTCAAAGATTTCGAAAATGTTTGTGATTGCCCGTAACTCGACATTCACATACAAAGGTAAACCCGTTAATGTCAAACAGGTGAGCAGAGAGCTGGGCGTTCGCTATGTATTGGAGGGTAGTGTTCAGAAGGCAGAAGGCCAACTTCGCGTTACGGCTCAGCTTGTCGATGCAACAACAGGGAATCATATATGGGCAGAACGATATGACCGTGAGTTAAAAGACATATTTGCCCTCCAAGATGACATCACTAAAAAAATCATCACCGCTTTGCAGGTCAAGCTGACGGAGGGAGAACAAGCCCGAACAGCCTCGAAAGGCACAAATAACCTTGATGCTTATTTAAAATTCTTGCAGTCGTTTGAAACTTTGCGCCGTTTTAATAGAGAGAGTAATGCATTGGGGAAGCAATTGGCAGAGGAAGCCGTTGCCTTAGACCCCAAATACGCACCGGCTTACAGAGTTCTAAGTGCAACCCACATGATGGATGTGTGGCTTGGCACGAGTAAATCCCCTAAGCAGTCTTTGGCCAAAGCCATGGAATTGATACAAAAAGCTATTGCCTTGGATGACACTTATGCTGAAGCCTACGGCGACTTAGGCTTTTTATTGTCAATGAAACAACAGCATGATAAGGCCGTTGCCACGGCTGAACGCGGTGTTGCTCTTAATCCCAGTGCAGCTGATGCTCATATGAAACTAGGCCATACGCTGAGGTTTGCCGGTAGGTATGAGGAATCCATTCCAGAATACAAGACGGCGATACGTCTTAATCCTATCCCGCCGAATAATTATATGTTTGGTTTAGGCAAGTCCTATGCCCATACAGGGCAATACGAAGAGGCGATAAAATGGGGCAAAAAAGCAGTTCTTCAAAAGCCCAATAATTTTTTAGCCAATATTATACTAACTGAGATTTATAGCTTATCAGGAAGGTATGAGGAAGCCCGGGCTCAAGCTGCTGAAGTGCTTAGGATACAACCCAAGTTTTCACTCGAGAAATGGGCAAAGAGAGCCAAGGGGGTGGATAAAGAAAAAACAATTGATGCATTGCGTAAGGCAGGGTTGAAGTGATGGTGGGGAGGTATTTTATGAAGGTGATTTCCATGATTTTTATTATTTTGGTCTTTTTGGGCAACGCATTTGGGGAGGAAACTTACACGATAACTGGTGACATTTCGTTTAAGTATGATGGTGACATATATATCCGTATTTGCACATTGGAAGAATGGGCTGAATTTCTAAGACCGAATTATGAGCTATTAGTACCACCGTGGAAAGTGATAAAAATGAATAGTGAACTGAAAAAGGCAGAAAAGGTATCTTTTAAACTTGATAGCATACCGTCGGGCACCTATGTTATTGTTGCTTTTCAGGATGTCATTAAAAACCAAAAGGTCGACTATGTAGGTTTGCATATGGACGAGCCGTGGGGTACCTACAAGGAAGATGATTACCTTGGCGGTAGGCCAAGGTGGGATATTGTTAAATTTAATTTAGAAAAAAACATAGGAGGAATAAAGATCCAACTTTAGACAGACATCTTATTACAAGTTCACCGAAGCTACCGATACCTGTAATTAAAAGCATGTATCAATGGGTTGAAATTTTGGTGATATGATATGAAGGTATCATCAAAATTAATTTCAATTCAGATAGTTGTTGGTGTTGCAAGATATCTCAAGTTTTGACAAATTAGATTTTTATTAGGTATTCTCAATAGAGCAAAGAAATTGGCAGACTTGAGATAACGAATGAACATCTCAGGTATCTACGAATGTTTTAAGCTTTTATCGATAGCAGAAATCAGATTATGATCAAAATCATATCAGGCTCATTCAAACCCCCAAACAGTTAGTTTGTCATATATCTGAATATTTTAAATACATGTAATTAAGATAAAATCTTGACCCTTCATCGATTATTATATTAAAATTGTTTTTATTGGCTTGTATCTCCTGAACCCACACAGATTTAAAGCTGATTTCTTTCGCCTGACTTAACAACTTATATAATTTAAATTCTGCCTCGGAATTATCCTCAATCAGCAATTTTGAGCGTTAACGTAATCTCTCGAAAAATAAAAAAGGTTCTAATTCTAAACTTCTAAAAGGGGGCATAATTATGAAATGCCCGAAGTGTCTATTAGAGAACCGTGAAGGGGCCAAGTTTTGTAATGAGTGCGGTCATAAATTAGAACTCGCCTGCCCTAAATGTAGAAATTCAAATCGCCCGGGGAGTAAATTTTGTGATGAGTGTGGTCACGATCTCTCCAAACCGTTTGCGTCCACTGAATCCCTTGAGCCCTCGAAACCTTTTCGAAAACCTTCCAAGACGTCTGAATCTCCCTCTTTACTCGAAGGGGAACGCCGGCAGGCCACCATCTTTTTCTCCGACCTTTCCGGTTACACAGCAATGAACGAAAAGCTCGACCCCGAGGAAGTGGAAAAAATCATGAGCCGCATCAAAAAAGAATCGGTGAGTATCGTGGAAAGTTATGGAGGGATCGTCAATCAGTTCGTCGGGGATGAGATTTTGGCTCTGTTTGGAATTCCCACAGGCTATGAAGATGACCCCATTCGTGCTGTCAAAGCTGCTCTTGAGTTGCACAAGATGGTCCGCCAGATAAGCCCCGGAATAGAGAATCGCACTGGAAAACCGCTTACGATGCATACCGGGATCAACTCCGGGTTGATTGTAACAAACCTTCGAGATGATCGGGATGGTTTATATGGCATCACCGGAGAAACGGTAAACACCGGGGCAAGGTTGAAGTCGCAGGCAGAATCAGACGACATTCTGGTTAGCCCGGAGACAAAGAGATTGATTGCACCATACTTCGAGACAATAGCACTTGAAGAGATCCGGATGAAAGGGAAAACCGAATCCATGACACCCTATCGAGTCACGGGTGAGTCGAAGATCCAAACCCGATTTGATGCTGCAGAGCAAAAAGGTTTTACGGCTTACACCGGGCGGGATCAGGAATTGGCTGTTCTCCATGCCTGCCTTGAAAGAGCAGTCCGGGGAGAAGGTCAATTCGTTACGGTGACTGGAGAAGAGGGGATGGGAAAAAGCCGTTTGCACTATGAGTTCCGGCACAAGCTGGACCGTGAAAAGATCACGGTTCTGCAAGGAAGGTGTCAACCCTATGGGCGCAATATCCCATATTTCCCTTTTATTGATGCCTTGCGGTGGGGAATCCGTCTGAGAGAGGAAGATAGTCCGGCTGAGTTGTTGGAAAAAGCCGTTACCAACATCAGGGCCATTGATCCTTCGTTAGAACAGTTTATCCCACTTTATCTTCACTTGTTGTCCATCCCAAGCTATTATTCCCTGCCCGAACATTTACAAGGGAAGGAACTGCGGAAAGCTATGGAAGAAGCTCTGGCCGTGATGATTACCCTGAACACACAGCATCAACCGATGATCATGATACTGGAAGACTGGCACTGGAGCGACGACGCCTCCCAAAGAGCTTTAAAACACTTGATTGGTATGACTGCCCCTTATGCATTGATGGTGATGACGACATACCGGCCTATCTATCAGGCCAGCTGGGGTTATTCAAGCTACCACACTAGAGTGGTATTGAAACCTTTGGATGTCCAGAACACTGAAAACATCATTAAGTCAATTACAGGAGCATCACATCTGCCGCAAGGATTGGGAGATTTGATTCTTGAACGCTCCGGTGGCAACCCGCTATTTATTGAAGAAATATGCTATTCTCTAATTGAAGAAGGTTTAGTGACGGTTAAAGATGGACGGGCTGCCTTGACTCAATCTTTGGTAAACCTTAGCTTGCCGGATACCGTGCAGGCAATTATTCGTACCCGGTTGGATCGCCTGGACGGAAATGCTAAAGAAGCCCTTCGGCTGGCCTCTGTTATCGGCAAAGTGTTTGGGCAACGGATTCTGGAGAGGGTCTATTCAGCCCGTACTGCGCTTTCAGAATCGCTTGACGTATTGAAATCCCTCGAGGTGATCCAACAGACACGAATTTTACCGGAAGCCGAGTTCACCTTCAGGCATGTTTTAACACAAAAGGTTGTCTACGACACGCTGCTTTTACAACGGCGAAAGGAGCTACACGGTATTATCGGACTGGCCATTGAGGAACTTTATGCCGAGCGTTTGGAAGAGCAGTTGCCGATTTTGGCCTATCATTATATTCGAAGCGATCGGCAGGACAAAGCCATCGAGTACGCCCTGTTAGCGGGAGATCAGGCTGCCGCTCTTTATGCAAACAATGAAGCCACGGCCTACTACGATCAGGCGTTCACGATGTCTCAAACCCTTCCTGAATCTTTGAAGGTTCAACAATGGCAAATTGACGCGGCCCTTAAGCTTGCTTCTGTTGGAATAACACGACAAGACATAGAAAGAGATCGTACAAACCTGGAGCAGGTTCATGTACTGGCAGAAACATTGAACGACGAATCTCGTTTAGCCAGAGTGCTTTACTGGCTTGGAAGAATCCACTATGTTCTTTGGAACCCGCAGGTTGCCATCGAATATGCCAGACAGAGCCTTAATATTGCAGATCAGCTTGGAGATGAAGCCCTTGCGGCTCCCCCGGTCAATCTCATGGGTCGCGTCTATTGGCAACTGTCGGATTTTGCCGAGGCCAGTCATATGATGGAGCGGAGCGTTGAGCAGATGCGACGGATCGGGAACAAAGTCGAGGAATCCACTGCATCAGCTGTAGCAGGCTATGTTTTAGCCTTTTTGGGCGAGTTTGATCGAGCCGTGGTCCATGCCGACTATGCTATCCAGTTGGCACAAGAGATTCAAAACCCCTTTGCAAAAGCAAATGCTTACCACTTGCGAGGGAGCATCTGTGATCAGCGCGGTGAGTGGAATCAAGCGATTAAGCATTATGAAGAGGCAATGAATATTGCTGAAAAGGCGGAAGACCTCTTCCGGCTTTACTTGGTAAAATCTTTTAATGGCCGAGCCCATACGATAATTGGAGATCCTGGCCAGGGGCGAAAATTGCTTGAAGAGAGTTTAGCCCTTGCTGAAAAGATCGGAACCAAGTTCTGGCTTGCCTGGCAGAAAACCGCTCTTGCAGCTTGCCTCCTTAAGCTCGGGGAACTCGAAAAAGGATCTAAATTTTGTCAAGAAGCTGTACATCTGGGTGAAGAAACAAACGATAAATACGTCATAGCCTATGCTAACCGAACCTTTGCTGAAATCTTTTCCTGTCTGGAACCTTCAAATCCTCAAAAGGCTGATAAAGCTATTTTGAAGGCCATTGAGATACAACAGGAGATTGATGTAAAACCAGAGCTGGCCCGAAGCTATGTAAGTTATGCTGTCTTTCTCACCGAAATGGGGGAAAAAGAAAAGGCCAAAAAGTATCTTGATAAATCCATTGGCATGTTTAAGCACATGGGCATGAACTGGGACCTATCCCAAACTGATCAATTGTACCGAAATCTTGGGAATTAGTCGAGTAATTAGTTGTAAACTTTTGATACCTGCAATTTTGTACTAATATCAAGCATCTGAAATTTCTGCGATATCGTAATACGTTATCACCAATCCATCAATTTGATGAAATTGAGCGGCAGATAGGTTATGAGCATCACATAAACTTGGAATCATTAGATAAAAGGAAATTCGTAATCTCAATATTTCGTGCTTTAGATACTTCTTTGATTATTGGAATACCATATGCAATCTATACTCGAAATTACATTGATTTAACTAAGGACTATGGTAGGTAGTGTTCGGTTTTATAATACCGTTATTGACCGAGGATTATTGGCAATAATCCACACCCTGGCACAAAACATTTTGATGAGGTTTATCCATCTTTCCCCAATTTGGTATAGTATCAAGTAATTAGCTACTCTTGACCAGTTCTGACAAATTTGTTATCAGCTCTATAGCTACTCCTCCTGGCCTTAAAAATCTCATCTGATTTCCATATTACGGTTGAATGACTACTGATTGATATCAACGGAGCTTTCATTCGATGCCAAGGTTGATTCGATTTTCAAATGTCCCTCATCAACCCCGAGCGCTCGATGCTTTATTTGAGCCATTAATTTGCTCTATCAATATTGCAGTTGCGGGTTGGTTATATCCCGCGTGGTGTACTGCTCGGGTTCAGTGGGAGCCAGATGTGGGGGAGCTGATTCGGCTTTTTAATGAACGTTCACGACCGATTATTTGCTATGCTTGGCACAAGTATGAATTAATCGGTACTTGCGTATTTAGGGACTTTCCGCAGGATATCATTCCGATAGCCATTAGTCATGATGGTTTTTGGTCCCGTGCCCTGCAGCAAATAGGCGTGTGGTTCGGTCTTCCCGTATGGGTATACCGCCGACGATCGCCAGTTAAACCGAAAGATCAACTAATTAATCTTCTGAAAAAGGAACGACCGATAATCGGCTTATTTCCAGATTCAGGAGGGCCGGATGGCCTTATCAGGTCAGGCTTTGTGGATGTTGCTCAGGCCGCCGGAGCGCTTCTAATCCCGATGGCTTGGCATGCGCGACCGTTGCTGACTCTTCGTTTTCCACGCCGTTACTGTTTCCCGATTCCTTTTTCACATGTTATCGCCTATTATGGGCAGCCAATAGACGGGACCTACCTTACAAACAACAATTGCCGTAAGGCCCTTGAGGAGTTTGAGGAACGCATTCATGCTCATATTAAATAATAAAATGGAATGTTAACAATGGCAATCAAATTGGTCCTGAACAGACAATCCAAGCTTTGCAGGTAACAACAGCATTTCAGCCTAAGTAGTTTGAATAATACGACCATTAGTCCTCGTCCTCGGCAGCGGTTTTCAAGCCATACAATTGAGTCGATAGTGCTCACATTAAAGGTCAACAATACCAATCACAATTATTAGCATAATCACAAAATCTTGTGGTTATTGAAACGATGCTAAAAATCGTGATACCTGCAATAACTAACAGCTATCAAGTGTCCAATTTTTCTGAGATATCGTAATACTATATCACAATTCGGACTTAAGTATTATATTGAACAGAAACACTGTCTTTGACAAATCCGATTTTTATAAGATAATCTCTCAATGTATCACCGGTTCATGGGAATAGCGACCCAAACATAAGGAGTAGCAAAATGAACGTACTTATCATCGACGGAAGCCCTAGGAAGACTGGCAGCACCGCAACCATCACCAACGCCTTTGGCGAAGTGGCTTCGGCAAATGGCGCAAACGTACGCATCTACAAACTCAACGACATGCGGAATATTCGAGGCTGCCAGTCCTGCACGAAGTGCTGGGAAGTAGGCCACTGTGTCGTTGAGGACGATTTTGCTCCGGCACTGGCAGACCACAACTGGGCCGACATTATCGTTTGGGCCACGCCCGTCTACATGGACGACATGAGCGGCATCCTCAAGCTATTCACCGATAGGATGTTCAGCAACGTGAAGCCCGAATTCTACATTGACTTCAACCCCGAACACGGACGCCTCGTTTCTGGCAAGCAGTTCGTGCTCATCCAGACCCAGGCTGCACCTGCTGACATGTATGAAGCCCTCTTTAAGAAGTGTGCGACTATTATGCGGGACTGTGGCGTCAAGGACTCTCACTGGCTGCACTGCGCCGGCCTGTGGGTGCATGACATGGAAGGCCAGGCGGAACGCATCCAGAGCTATGAGCAACAGGCTCGAGAACTGGCCCGTGAGGTCTACGGGTAGGAGTAAGGAGTCATAACTTGGACTGAGGCAATCGTGCCAAGGAGGTAGGCGAATGATCTGCCCGGCCTGTCTGGCATCTTATTAATAAATTTCGGAGGAAGGATGGATCTCATTCTTATGGGAGTCATAGTCGGCGTGATAGGTACGTTAGCAATGGATTTGCTGAACCACCTCTTTGCCCGTACCGGGGTACTTCTGAGAATAGACGTAGGGATGATAGGGAGAATGTCAGCGGGTTGGGCACGCGGGCGATTCTGCTATAGCCATCCAAGCGAAATGAAACCGGTCGCAAACGAAAAGCTCATTGGCTACGTCACGCACTACTCCATTGGCGTGGCACTCGCAATTCCGTTCGTACTCGTTTGGGCTTACTTCTTTGGAGGTCCAGCGTCACCGGTGTGGACACTGGCCTATGGCGTCGCGACGACGGTAGCTTCCGTATTCTTTGTTTATCCTTCCATGGGGTTTGGAGTTTTTGGCATGAGGTCTCCCGAAGGCATTAGGGCTCCGCTTTCCAGTCTGGCGAATCACCTTTTCTTTGGAGTGGGTATGGCAGTAGCGGTTGCATTTGCGTGATCGTCTGGACAGATAACACAAGTAGGATTGGTCGTATTTCACTTAGCAAGTGCTTCCGTCCGACAAAACCGTCTGTCGAGCCCCGCGCGTGGCACGGATCGAGCCAGTTGCTCTGCACCTGAAGCCGATATTAATCAGATCAAGGTATCTCCAACTTATCGCCAATGAACCAAACTGCAGATATCTGCAATAACGTTCAAGTATCAACTGCTTGATTTTTCTGTGATAACATAATATCATATCACCAAACGATTTGTAGTGATTTCTACTATATCAGACAGGTTTTTGAGATTTTAAAATTATTGTGATATCGCTTTTCAATAAAGGCAAATCCATTTTGCAGGGTTTGTCTTTTTGATTATTATGATTATGATATATTTATTGAACAAGCGTTGGATTCATGATGTGCTGATGGTAGATGATCTGTACTTTTTATGTTTTCGATTATAGGTATCAAAAATTCCAGTTGCAAAATTAACATGATTCAGTTCCTTTATCATCTATTCTTTCGATTGAACTTCAGTTGTAGTTTAAGGCAAGGAACCTTGGATTATAGTTAACAAAAAGAAGAAGGGACGTACAATGGAAAAACGCTATGCCAAGATAATTAGTACCGGCCGCTACGTGCCGGAACGCGTCATGACTAACGCAGAATTTGAGCCTCTTGTTGGGGATGTGGATGCTTGGCTCAAAGAAAATGTGGGTATTGTGGAACGCCGTGTGGTTGATGATGAAACAACCAGCGATATGTGTACCGCTGCCGCTCGTCAAGCTTTAGAGCGAGCCGACCTCGATCCCACCGATATCGATCTGATTATTTTGGGCACTGACACGCCCGATTACATCAGCCCAGCCACTGCTCCTATTTTGCAACATAAACTGGGCGCTTTGAACAGCGGGACTTTTGATATCAACAGTGCCTGTGCCTCCTGGATTGCAGGTTTGGATGTTGCAGCCAAGCAGATCACAGTCGATATAGACATCAACAATGTTTTGGTCGTTGGCGGCTACGCCATGACCCGCTTCCTTGATTATCATGATAAACGTACCTGCACACTCTTTGGTGATGGGGCCGGGGCGGTAGTGATGAGTGTCAGCAACAAGCCGGGCTACCTGGCCTCAAAGCTGATATCTCAGGGGCAGTACTATAAATCATGGGGGATATACACTGGTGGGGCTGTTTCTCCTGTCAACGACAACGCTCTAAATCGCCCCGTTATGCAGTTTTTGGAAAAATTTCCGGTAACCTTTAACAACGATAACTGGCCTCCGATTATCCGCCAAACCGTTGCCAAAGCAGGGTTGGCCTCAGTAAACGAGATCGATTTTTTTCTTTTCACCCAGTTGAACCTCAATACCATCAAAGATGTAATGCAACGGCTTAATCAACCACTGGAAAAAACCCACTGGATAATGGATAAATGGGGGTATACTGGTGCTGCCTGTATACCAATGGCTTTAGACGATGCAATAGTTAAAGGTAAAGGTCCTCGGCCAGGAGATCTGGTTCTGTTCTGCGCGAGCGGCGGCGGATTTGCGATTGCCTGTGCTGTATTTAAATGGTAAACTACCTGACACAATATTGAATCTTGTAAAATTAAAACTTTTAATTTAAAGCTATGAAGTATAAAATATCAAACTCCTAATAACGCAAGATTCACAAACAAAATCTTCAACCAGAAACCGTGGATATCTGCAATAACGTCCAAGTATCAAGTGCTTGACTTTTCTTTGATAACATAATCCCGTATCACCAAACGATAATGGTTGTTCTAACTGTTATTTGGCCAACCTGTTGAAATCAACAAGATAATATGATACTATTTGCTTATCGTTTAAATATTATAAAATCAATTCTTTGTATGCGTCCTTAGATAACACCTTCTTTGACAAGCCTGAAGCGTATAGGCATTGGGTCGAACAGAAGGGTTGAATAATTGTTTGTCTCCTTCTTCATATCCAGACCGACCACTGCCAAAAAACCAATGATGAAGAGAAAGAAACCATGTCATCGAAAAAAGCGATTTTAGAAAGCGTCTTGCTCAAAGAACTCATTGCAATCAGGACGGATACTCTCTGGCGAATGCTGTTTTTGTTCCAGCAGGGTCAGCTCCCAAATATCAATGAGGAGGGAGCTACCGGCAAGTTAGACAACAAGGGCGCGATCTTCATCCCAGGTGGGTTGATCTATCAGGATGTGGACGAGAAGCAGATATCTTATGAACCCTTTGGAACGCTGAACGAAGCTGGTTTTCGGGAAAAAATTCGCGCGAGTATGAGATACGACAATGCTACTTTGATGTTCCCGGATGGGCTGGCCAAAAGCATAAATTTAGACAGCGGCTTTTTTGCAAGAGCCGCTCGACGCATCTACACCTTAAAAACAGCAGCCTTTAAACGTAAAAGAAAAATTGGCCCCAAGATCCCTATCGATATTGATTCCAACGACATTATCCGCAGTCACTGCCCGAGCTACATGGATCCACCTTACGGCTCTAGAACACGAATCAGCACGTGTGTTTCCATCGCTTTAACTGATCCCCACATGTATTTCGCCTATTGCAAGGCGGAATTCAGTCTGTCCAGAAAGGGCCTAAAAACCTTTGCAGCAAAACTTGATACGGCCCAAGAAGTCACCAGATCAACAGACGGAACAGTGCTATATTCCCCTTATGTGGTGGTTTGCCATGATACGCGTTATAAAAAAAACAGTTTGACTGGATTGATTAGAATATTGGGGATCGGGAAATTTGGCGAATTCAGTACTTTCTCTTTTGAAATGGTGAACAACCGGCTTACTGGAGAAATGAAAAGAAAAAAAATAGACTATGGAAAGGAACACATCTTCGCTGAATTCGACAGCATCACTGTTCTGGGGGTGTTAAGGACTTATGAGCCAACGAATCCAGGCAAACGTTCTTTAAAATACCGACTTGACTTGGTCTCACATGAAAAAGATGTAGATATCGACCTTGATCGAATAGCAGACCGGGCTCACGAACGCTATAAGATCTAATTGGCAAAACCTTGGAGTTGACCTGTCGCTAAACAACGGCGAATAAAGAGTATTCAAAATATTGAGGGCCGCCAGATTTGTGATATCATCAATCCCATTTCTCAGAGCATCGGTTGCGATACCTGCAATTTATCGCTACGGCATAAAATAATTTAATACATTTGATATGTTATGAGTATCACACATGGATAAAGCCTGATTTTTCAGAATAGATTGAGGCGGGAGAAATCAATATATTGTGGTCTGAGTTTTAACCGGTTTGCCGTTTTTTTTGAGTCTGCCTCGTTGATTAATGAGGGTGATACTGAAAATCATGAGCCTTGGGTTCAAACCACTACTACGATTCTTAGAATATCATCTTCATTCCATTAAAAAATAACATCATGGAACGGAACCTTATCGGAAAATTAACCATCAATATTATACCTTTATCGGCCTTTTATTGAATTACATGGATTACTTTGTCAGTTTCGAACCCTAAAGCTTTTGCCCTGTTCACCAATTCGGATTTTAAGGATTCTTCCATATGGGGTTCTCTTGCCAAAATCCACAAATAGGATTTGTTGGGCCCGCATACCATTGAATAGGAATATTTTTTTTTATCAAGGGCGATGATATTATAACTGCTGTAAAAAGGACCCCAAAAGGATACCTTTAAACTGCCAAGATTCGAATCACCTACGAAGTATGCTTTTCCGATCACTTCTTTCCATTTATATTTTTTGGGATCAAGCCCTTTATTGACAACCTTAATACCACCATCATCTCTAAGGCTGTATTGTGCGGTTACTCTCTCTAAACCTCTTTCAAAGGAGTGATCCAGTCTGGCGATTTCGTACCAAGTGCCCAAATACTGATCGATATCAAAGCCAGTAACAGGTGAAACATTTTCTGGAATGTTTACACAGCCCGATATGAGGATCGAAATAAAAAAAAGCAGTCGTTTTATCATAAACTATCTCCTATTCCAGTCCAATATTATTTGCCGACCATTTCCAAACAGCGATTGCGATAAACACCCAGGATACAATGAAGGCTATTCCTCCAAAAGGAGTGATTATGCCTACCCATCGAGTGGCAGTGGTGCTTAAAATATAAAGGCTCCCGGAAAATAGTATAATACCGATGAACATCATCCATCCTGCAATCCCAAGGTATTTTTCAGGTTTAATAGATATTGTCAGCACTCCGATAATCATTAGACCCAGCGAATGATAAAAATGATATTGAACTGCCGTTTGGAATACGGAAAGCATATCTTCAGAAATTTTAGTTTTCAGGGAATGTGCTCCAAATGCCCCCATAGAAACTGCAGTGGCCGCATTAATGCTGCCCAAAATCAAAAATAGTTTGTACATTTTTTGTCACCCAACATTTCTAACTATCATATAAAAAAGAGACAGGGCTAAATATGTCCCTGCCTCTTTGATCCCTATTCGGAGATGCTCTATATACATCCTCTAAAGCGAAAATATCAGTATTGTTTTAATCTAATGCTTCCATGAGTTTTCCACAACAAGGAGGAATTCTTTCACCTTGTTTTAACTTGACATATTTATTGCATGTATAGCAAATGCATTGGCAATCCTCATCAACATAGACTTCAGGATATTCGTCAATTCCGGCACCCTTTTCACCTTCGATTACAAATCTAGCAAAGTCACTCTGGTGTGGGATATACTCTCCAATAGGCACCAGCTTTCTGTTGAATCTGGCACAATCAACCATCATCCTCCATAAAGATTGAAGTTTTATTGTCTCATCGGAATTCTCTGGTGTAAATTCGACAAGGTTTTTTTCTATGTTGATTTTCATGAATGTCCTCCTTTTTTTAAAGCTGTTGTTTTTTCAAGTTTACTGCAAATTTTCTCTTACTGCACAATAAATTGCTACTACCTAAGAGCAACAAACATGCCAATATATTGCCATCGTATAATTGTCTGTTATTTCAGAGGAATATCTTCAATAAAAAAAAATGAATGTGTCACAATAAATGATAAAAATGATACGACCCTGTATCATGAGACAACAAATATTCGATCAAGGCCAAACTCGGATCGTTCAGACGTATCGCAGGATTTTGAGGGGGATGATATTTTCACCTGATGGAGTCGAACCTGTTAACCAACCTAACTTTCTTAATTATTACAATCAGATAAATTTAAAGGGGCGCCACATGTGGGCCATAGCACGCTGGCCATGACGGAACGGTATGCGCATCTTGCACATATGAATTCAATGCGGACGGTTGCGACGTTGGAGAATTTTTTGAATCAGAGTAAAGATGGGAAGTTATAAATTTAAATTAATAAAATTTTGACAGAACTATTTATTCACTATATCCAATATCATTTTTTCAAACTGCCCATTTGCATAACATTTCATTCCATTTGGAAAACTCTCTCCACCATTGCTATTAAATATTATACTAGATAGCTCCGTCCTAATAAACCTCCACGAAGGATCATAATTCTTAGCATCTTTAATTACTACATATCTTACATTAACTTTCACCAATGTTCCATTATTTCTTTTTTGCACTATTATGCTTGCTCTGCCATCTAAAGTAATCCATCTTCTAATAATAAATAGGTTTCCCTTATTAAATTCTTCGTATTCTTTATATTCAATGCATGCTGGGAAATTATACTTTCTTTTACCTTGAGCATCTAACACATAAGAATTTAATGTCCCACAGCTAATAAATCTACAAGGATCATCACTATAACTAATATTTATTAAACCCGAATCTTTTTCGATATTATTGATCCCAAAAAAGGATTCACCTATACCATCAATTAACTTCATCCACACCTTATCCTTACTCTCTTTAAGGAAGATAGAATTATCAGTATTTTTTATTCCTTGTTCCGGAATATATGTTACTTTTCCGCTAACACAACCAAAAACAGGTAATATTACGACTAATAGAAAGATTGCTTTCAGAGTGGTTTTTCTCATTGTGATTTCTTCCGCCTGCAAATGTTATTATGACCCTGCCCTTGGTGATCCGGGGGATGGTTGATATCACAAATTATGAACAAACTTCAAAATTTAATGTATATAGCCATTATGTGGACTATTGCCTGTGTTGTGATAACTTACCATAATGACAGGTTCAAGCATCTCGATTCCCAGTACATATATCTTATTTCTTACAGAAATGCAAAAAAGGCAAACCCTATGAGATGGATTTGCCTTTTTTTAAAACGATACAGACCCGACACTTTAAGCTTATTCTATGTTTGCGCCGACAACAGCGGCCATCTGCATCATGTTGATCGTCTGGCCTTCTTTCAGATTTGTAAGGTCAGTTACCTTGCCTGATTTGCTTTTGGATTTTGTGTTTTTGAAAATCGGGAGCAAACTCGCATCAGCTACAATGAACTTGCCTGCGTTCTCAGGCTTTCCATTTTCAGTCTTTGTCTGAAGTTTATTCGCTTTAACATAGTCCCATAGTTTTTTGGTGATCTCTGTCCTGGGAAGTTCTGTTGCTCCCAGAAACTCTGCCAGCTCATTTTTCAGCTTTACCGGTTTCATCAATCCTTTTGCTTCTGCCATTTTTAACTCCTTTATTTTTAAATTTATGGATTACTTACTGCATTTCTTATTTTTATTTGTCACATAACATTAGATATTGATTCGCTGCGAAAGGACTGAAGCTTTTAGAAAAATTGAATGCAAGCAAGATATGTGCAGCGATTATTAAGGCCGCGTAATAACCTCACCCTTTCCAATAGCACATCCAATTGAATATTCAACAAAAATATTATTAGATTTCGTACAACTGAAGGATTTCAAATGGTATCTCATATCAAAGAACATTGTGCCCAAAAAAAGCTTCACTATTATTTGAATTGGGTTGTTCGGCTTACAGATATTTGCCAGAATAGCAAGCCAAGATTAATCAACACCGATTGCATATATCGTAAATTCCATAAAAAGGCAAAAGAGCAAATCCAGTGAAATGAATTTACCCCTTTTGAAAAAACGATATTACAAAAATTAAGAAGCTCTGATATATACACTTTCATAGCAGATATTCGTAACGACTATCTTCAGAACCATCGGCCGGCTACTTAGCATGCGGGGGTGCGGCCAACGTCATACCATGACGCCGGAAGACATCCATCATCTTCGCAAGATCGGGCGGGCCGCCGCTGGCGGCACCGACTACTTCGGCAGCTTCGCGGAAGTACGCGGGGCCCATTATCGCAGGGGTTATGATGGCGAGCTGTTTTACATCCTCGCTGCCGAGGTTATCGAAGCGGTGCACCGCGCCACGGGGGATACACAGCGCCTGCCCTGGACCGACCTCGATGGGCGTGCCGTCAACCGTCCAGGTAAGGACCCCCTCTATACCATAGAGGATCTCCTCGTAGGCGTCATTCTTGTGGGCCGGCGCTGCCAGCTTCTGTCCGATGGGGACGAGAACCTCGAACACTGAAACGTTGCCGTTGGAATCATCGCCCGTGAGAAGGAACCGGATTCCTAACGGACCAATCTTGATGGTTTCTTCCGATGGATTGACTTTGGTCGTACGCTGCTGCATAATCGTGCCCTCCTTTGAATGAAGTTATCCGACATTTCCGATTTGCGCCATCCACAGTATAAGCAGAATCTCTGTCGTGTTCTAGTAGGCATTGTGATATCTGTAGAATTTTAAGACATAAAATTCTTACTAAGGAGTAAATTCGTTCAAAATCCGAATGGTCTCAAACTTCAGGCCATCTTCCTCCATATTAATTTATTGGTTGGGGTTTTTACGAATAATTTATGTAACAAAAGCTTCATTTAAGCGTCGTAACC
>Ga0210144_1000450_pt1 | contig 21993 bp, 21 predicted proteins | sample Muzzi_PWA_D2_FD_185532 | JGI IMG/M metagenome (GOLD analysis project Ga0210144, IMG submission 185532) | Wetland microbial communities from San Francisco Bay, California, USA, that impact long-term carbon sequestration - Muzzi_PWA_D2 (SPAdes) | ecosystem: Environmental > Aquatic > Marine >...
CGGATCGCCACCCGCTTCGGGGCCTGGGCTTCGAGCGCCGCCTTGGCGTCGCCCTCGACCGAGGAGATCCCCTCCGCGTAGCGGACGGTCAGCTCCTCCGCGAACCCGATCACGGTCTCGAAGTCGCGGTGGATCTCCGCCTCCGCCTCGATCATCGCGCCGCGCAGCTCGCCGTACTCGTAGCCGGTCTCGATCAGCAGGGTGGCGCGCGGGTCGCGTTCCAGGTTGCGGACCTTCTGCGACTTCGCGTAGGTCCAGATCCAGACCTCGCCGTCGCGGGGCACGAACCAGAGCGGCATCGAGTGCGGCCAGCCGCGCGGCCCGAGCGAGGAGACGACGACGACCCGCTCGGCCTCGAGCAGCTCGCGCAGCTCGCCCTCGCTCAGCCTGATCTGGTCGCGGCGGCTCATCCCGAGGCGGGAAGACTGCCGCAATCCGGCGTTCAAGGCGTTGCCGGATTGTTGCGAGGTCTGCGGCGGCTCTGATCGCCTGCTCGAGCGAGACATCGCGGCTCAGCGCGGCAGGCCGCGCCCTCGCCGCAGCGTGAGCGCGTGGCCCTTGCGACCGCCGGGGATCGCGACGAGCAGCTGCGCCCGCAGCTTCGGTGCGCCCCGGGTGAGGAGTCGGCCGCGCCTGCTGAGGCGGACTGAAAAGGCGTGGCCCTTGCCACCGGTCAGCCGGAAACCACGGCGTGCGATCCGCGCCCTGACGGTTCTGGTCGTCACGACCCGCCGCCCCTTGCGCCGCACGACCCGCCGCAGCCGCACCCGGGCGCGCAGGGTAATCTGGCCCGGGCACTGCGTCCCGGCCGGCCACTGGCACGTGAGCCCGACCCAGAGCGCCTTCCGCGTCCCCTTGACGTAGGAGAGCGAGATCGGCACCCGGATCCCGACCGCCCGGCAGCCCAGCGCCTTGTCGGAGCCGGCGCCGACGTCGACCGCGTAGACGCAGACCCGCTGCCTGCGGCTCGCCACGACCGGGAAGCTGACGTCGAAGCCGTGCGCGGAGCCCGCCGACGGGTGGGAGAGGGCGACGTCGGATCGCGCCTGCGCCGCAACCGCGCCGAGTTCGTAGGGAACCGCGCCCCGCTGCCCAGGCTTGCCGCCAACGTAGGCGCGGATCGCCACCGGCTGGGTCGGGGCGTTCGGGTCGAAGGCCCAGCCGCTGACCCTCACCTGCCCGGGCTGGGGCGAGGCCACGGAGTCGAGATGGCCCTTGGGGTCGTCGCCGCTGGCCACGGTCGCGCCGGCGGTCGACCCTTCGACGTAGTCGTTGTCGATGTTGATCGTCACCCCGCCGTAGGTCTCGTCGTGGCCGCCGCGGTACTGGCGGATCCGGTGCCCGCTCCAGGCACCCGCCGGCACGTAGGGGTCGGTGGAGCTGGCGCGGCCGTCCCAGTTGCCGATCCAGATGTCGTCGGGCTCGAGATAGCCGCCTCCCAGCTTGGCGACCAGGTCGGCGACGCCGGAGGCGCCGCTGCTGTAGACGCCGGAGTCGTAGCCGAGGGCGTGCAGGCGCGCCGTCCAGGCGGCGAGGAAGGCGAGGGTGGCGCTGCTGGCGCTCGAGGTGCGCGAGTAGCTCTCCATGTCGAAGTAGATCGGGCTGCCGGGGCCGATCGCCACCGCGCGCGCCGCTTCGGCCGCGTCGTTTGCGGCGGCGGTCCCCTGCGAGGCGGCGGCGCTGCCGCTCAGCTTCGCGCAGGAGCTGCAGCTGCTGGTCGGCGCCTGCAGCCCGACGTAGGTGGGGATCAGGTTCCAGCCGGCGGCGACCTGGTCAGCCACCCAGCTCGCGGTCAGGTTCGGCTGCGAGCAGCCTCGGTTGACGCCGCCGATGTAGACGCCGATCGCCCGGTAGGGCGAGCCGTCCCAGGCCGACATCGAGCGCCGCGAGGGCGCCGTGCAGGCATCGAAGCCCAGCCCGGTGAAGGCGGCCGAGAGCTGGGCGGGCCGGACGCGGCTCGCCTCGGCCCTGGCGCGGGCGGCGCGCGCCCGCGCGCCGGGGTCTACCAGGATCGCCCGCCGCCGCCCGATCGCCCCGGCCGGACAGCGCTGGTTCGCCCCCGGACTTCCCAGGTAGACCGCTTTGCGGTCTAGGCGCACGCAGGCGCGAGGGTGCTCCGCCAGCCGGATCAGCGGCCAGCCCGAGGGCACCGCAACCCGATGGCCACGGAAGTCGACTGTCTTCGCGTCGGCGGTGGCGGAGAGCCCGGCGGTGGCGGTCAGGAAGGCGACCAGCGCCGGCAGGCATAGAGCAGCGCGCCGCATCTTCCCCAAACCATGCCAGCCGCCCAAGGTTTCGGCCGTTTCCCCGCCCACCCCGCAAGAAGACGTGCCGGCGGGGGTGTCAGGCGGGCGACGGGATCAGGTCGAGCTCGCGCCAGGGCCCCTCGCCGGCCATCGGCTGGGTACGACCCTCCAGCCAGTCGGACTGGAGGTCGTCGTAGTGCGGGCTGGCGGGGTGGCCGGACTGGCCGGTGAACATCTGCCAGCGCGAGCGCTCCGGGGCGGCAGGGTCGGCGACCATCCGCCAGCTCGGTGCCCAGACGGCCCTGTAGGGGTCGTTCGGGTCGTAGGCGATCTGGCTGACGGTCTCCTGGGCGCCCCCCGCCCTCAGCCTGCGGTTGAGCAGGTGGTGCAGCAGCGGGTTCGCCTCGCCGAGCGCGTGTGGGAACTCCATCTCGTGGACGCGGCCCCAGCGCCAGGCCTCGGGGTCGGGGCCGAAGCGCTCTTCGAGGTCGTCGAGACCGCCCGCCAGCGCCTCCAGCACCAGCTCGTCCCAGGGCCGCCCGACCAACTCCTCGTCGCCCTCCTCCCAGAGCTTCATCAGGTGCGAGTGCCAGCGCCAGGGCGAGGTAACGTGCGGGGTGAAGCCGTTGTCGGCGCGGTCCAGCCAGCGCTCGCAGAGGTCGCGGTCGCCGATCGCCTCGCGCGCCACCTCGCGCGCCAGGCGCAACAGGAAGGCCTGGTAGATCGTCCCGGCGATCGAGTCCGGGTCGAGCCGCCCGTCCCAGCTCCGCAGCCGCTCGACCGCGCTCGTCTCGCGCTGCCCGGCCGGAGTGAGGCGGCCGAGCCGCCGCGCCGCCTCCAGCCCGGGAATCGAGAGGTTGTCGGACTGCATCGCCTCGAAGCCCTCGACGTCGTGCTCGTCGCTCGCCCGCAGCAGCTCCTCGATCCGCCGCGCCCGAAAGCCGTCCAGCCACTCGCTGGTGATGTGGTGCGGGTAGTCGTCGCCGACGATCCGGTTGTTGGCGGTGACGAGGATCCCGCTCTCCGGGTCGACGACCTCCGGCAGGTCCTTGTAGGGGACTTCCCCCTCCCACTCGAACTCGCCGTCCCAGCCCGGCTTCGGCAGGTCCGGGCAGCCGCCGCGGCGCAGCGGCAGCCTCCCGACAAGCTTGTAGCCGATCGAGCCGTGGCGGTCGGCCCAGACGAGGTTCGAGGCCGGCGAGGTGTGCCCCTCCAGCATGGCGACCAGCTCCGAGCCCGAGCCGATCCCGTGCAGCTCGAACATCCCCTTGAAAGCGGTCGGGTGGTCGAGCGTCAACCAGCGCAGGGCGAGCGGCTCGGCCTCGTCGGCGCCGAGCGGCTCGTTGACGAGCGGGCCGTGATGCGTGAGGCGGACCTCGTGTAGCTCGGGCGCCTCGCGGCCCTTCACCGCGATCTCCTCGCGGACGATCTCCAGCGGCCGCCACTCGCCCTCGAACAGGTAGCGCTCGCCCTCGACCCGCTCGACAAAGAGGTCCTGGACGTCGGCCATCACGTTGGTGAAGCTCCAGCAGACATCGTTGTTCTGCCCCATGTAGACGCCCGGCATGCCCGGCAGCGAGGCGCCCCGGACGAAGCGGTCGCCGAGCGTGAGCCCGACCTGGTACCAGATGCCCGGCATGCTCGGCGGCAGGTGCGGGTCGCCGGCGAGCAGCGGCGACCCGGTCGCGCTCAGCGCCCCGCGGACCGCCCAGTTGTTGGAGCCGCTCGCCTCGGCGGCCATGCCGACCGCTCGCCGCACCGCGTCGATCTGCTCGGCCAGCGCCAGGCCGTCGCCCGACCAGGGTTCCCCGGTGACGACAGGGTTGTCAGCCGGGTAGCCGGGGTCGAGCTTGGCCGCCAGCTCCGCGCCCAGGGCACGGGTCATGTCGGCCCGCAACAGCTCCTTCTCCCAGTTGGTCGAGAGCCCGAAGGCGAGCAGCTTGCCGAGCCCGAGGATGTCGGCCGGGCGCCAGGGCTCGAACTCGAGCCGCAGGAGCTGCATCTCGAGGGGCCGCGCCCGGGCGCTCGCCGCGGCCGCGTTGACGCCCTCGCAGAAGCGCTCCAGCAGGGCGCGCAGCTCCGGGTCGAGGCCCGCCTCCTCGCGCTCCGCGGTGCGCCGCATCCCCAGGGTCCGCATCAGCCGGTCGACCGGCAGCCCCTCGGGCCCGGCGAACTCGGAGACGCGGCCGGAGACGACGCGGCGGTAGAAGTCGAGCTGCCAGAGCCGGTCCTGACCGTGGCAGAAGCCCTCGGCGAACCAGAGGTCGGCGGCATGCTCGGCCTCGACATGGGGAACGCCCCAGCGGTCGCGCCGCACCCGCACCGCGCCTTCCAACCCGGGCAGCTCGATCGCCCCCTGCTGCCGTGGCAGCGGCCGGCGGGCGAGGAAGTGCCAGAGGACTGCGGCCGTCGCGGCGGCGAGCCCCGTGCCGGCGGCCCCGGCCACCAGCCCGGCTCGCACCGCCCGCTTGTGTCGTACAGCACTCACCCCATGTATGTATCAGTTAACTGGCCAGCTGGCCAGGAATCCGTCCCTCCGCCTCCAGCTTCTGGAGGTGTGCCTCCATCACCAGCGCGGCGGCCGGGCGGACCTCGGCGGGGACGTCGTCCCAGACCTCGGCCAGCAGCGCCTCGCGCGAGCACTCGCCTCGGTCCAGAGCCGCGAGCAGGCGGCGCTCGCGCATCTCACGGTGCTCGACGTACTCGGTCAGCTTCGCCGCCGGGTCGGTCACCCAGGGGCCGTGCCCGGCGCAGATCAGCTCCAGGGGCTCGGCCTGGAGAAGGCGCAGCGAGTCCATGTAGGCGGCGAGCGAGCCGCCCTCGGGCGCCACGAAGGTCGAGCCCTCGCCTAGCACCAGGTCGCCGCTGAAGCAGACCCGATCGGCGGTGAGGAGGCAGACGTGGTCGGCGGCGTGGCCGGGGGTTGCGAGGACGCGCAGGCCGGCCTGCTCCTCGCCGCCTGCGGGCAGCACGACCGGCGGGCGCGTTCCCGACCGCTCCGCTAGCGCCGCCAGCGTCTCCGCCCCGTCAGCGTGGTCGCCATGCGAGTGCGTCAGCAGGATCGTCCCGACCCCCCCGCGCTCTTCTGCCGCCGCCAGCACCGCCTCCAAGTGACCGGCGTCGTCCGGCCCCGGATCGATCACCGCGCAGGGCCCTGACCCGTACAGATAGGTGTTCGTCCCTTGCAGGGTCATCGGCCCCGGATTCGGCGCGACGATCCGCGCTATCTCGGGGTGCCCCGGGGCCTCAGCTTGCTCGACTGGCGAATTCATGACCCTATGGGGTCATCAAATCGCCAGTCGAGCCCATGGATCAGCCCGCAACCTCTTCGGCGATTGCCCGGCGGGCCTCCTCAGGCTCGAGCACCACGAGGTCGCCCGCGCCGCGGAGGATCTCCCGCACCAGCCACGAGGTCCCCGCGTACGGCAGCTCGACGACGACCGCGCCGTCGGCCAGCTCCTCGACCACGGTGCGCTCCTCGCGCAGCCAGCGGGCCCGCTCGGGAGAGACCCAGACGCGGGCGACCTGCGCGGTCGGCACCTCGCCGTCGGCCATCCAGCCCTCGACCCCCGCCATCTCCTCGACATCGGACCGCGGCTCGAAGGTCTCGCCGCTCGCCTTCGCCTCCTTGATTCGGTCGAGCTTGAAGTGGCGGATGCCGCCTTTGGTCAGGTCGTAGCACTCGGCGTACCACCCCTCGCGGCCGTTCTCCAGGCGGTAGGGCTCTACGCGCCGCTTGGTGAACTGGTCCTCGTTCTCCTTGTAGTACTGGATCTCCAGCACGCGGCGAGCGCCGATCGCCTCGTTGACGGCGTGGGCCACCTCGACGTCGTCGCCACCGCCGGCAGCGATCTCCAGCCCCTCCTCGGAAGGATCGTGGCCGAGCGCCGTGACGATCTTCTCGCGGGCGCTCTGCAGGCCGCCCTGCGGCAGGCGGTCGCCGAACAGGTCGATCGCCGCAACCAGCGCCTTCGCCTCGAGTGGCAGCAGCCGCGCCGGCCGGGCGAAGTTGTCGCCGTAGGGCTCGGAGTCGACCTCGATCTCGTCGCCCTGGATTTCGGCGTAGAGGACGTAGGTGCCGCCGCCGAAGTTGACGACGTTGAGCAGGTCGATGTCCTCCTGCAGCTCCTCGGCGGTCAGCTCGAGCCGCTGCCGCAGCTCGGAGACGCGCAGCCGCTCGCCCCGCTTGGCCGAGTCGATCAGCAGGCCGGCGAGGGTGACGAGCCGGGCGAAGCGCTCCGGGCGGATCGCCGCCTCGCCGCGGCCGTTGGCGCGGGAGCGGCGCGGCGCCTCGCGCAGCGGCCGCTCGACCGTCTCCGCCGGCTCGAAGCCGTTCCCGTGGCGGGAGTGGAGCAGGCCGAGCCGGCCGTCGGCCTCTTCGCTCAGCTCCTCGGGCGCCAGCACCTGGGCGTTCTGGCGCCAGCGCAGCACCCAGGCGATCAGCTCCCGCGCCGACGCGTAGGGCGTCTCGAAGATCGAGCCCTTGCCCGGCGCCGCGTCGGCCTTCCTGGCCGAGCGCAGTTCGCCGTAGGCACCGAAGTCGCGCTCGATCAGCCAGGCAATCCGATCGCGGACGAAGATCTTCGCGGTGCCGCGGATCTCGCCCAGCTGCCAGTCGGCGCGCTGGCCGTAATCGCGGCGGTCGAAATCCTCGGGCGGGTTGAAGTCGTGCTCGGCCTTCGAGGCGTAGCCGACCTTGCCCTGGATCCGGGAGAGGCGGAAGACCCGCACTGCGTCGCGCTCGTGCGCGAAGCCGATCAGGTAGAACTGGCCGGAGCGGAAGACCAGGTGGTAGGGGTCGACCTTGCGCTTGTCGGTCTCGTCGCGCTCCATCGTGTAATAGGTGAACTCGACCGTCTTGCGGCGCGAGATCGCTGTCTCGATCTTCGAGAGGCGCTGCGAGAGGTCGCGTCCGCCGGCCGACGCGGTCATCGCCATCTCGACCGGCGCCCGTTCGCCCTCGCTGACCGGATTCGGGTGACCCCAGGCGACCTGCTGGAGGGCGAGCCGCAGCGGCTCGGCGTAGGCGAAGCCGCCGTCGCTGAGCAACGACAGCGCCGTGCTAAGCGAGGCCAGCTCGTCGTCGTCGAACTCGATCGGGTCGAGGTAGAAGTTCTCGGGGGGAAGGGAGTAGAGCTCCGCCTCGAAGAAGCCCTCGCCCGGTTTCTCGACCCCGAGCTCGATGCCGAGGCTTTCCAGCTCGGCCCGGTCGGCGTAGAAACGGCGCGCGAAGGCGTCGTCGTTCATGTCGCTGTAGCCCTCGACCTCGCGCTTGATCTCCAGGGCCGAGACCGGCCTCCCCTGGGCCATCAGGAAGGAGATCAGCGAGAGCTGGCGGATCAGCTTCTCGGTGTCCTTCGCCACAGCCGCAGGATAGTGAGGGGGGCCTCCTCGCCCTCCTGCCGCAACGGTCTAAGTCCGCATTTTGGCGACTTCCGAACGGGCCCCGTCAGGCGGCGGCCCGGTCGCCGAAGTAGGCCGAACCGGAAAGCGCCCGGTCGAAGGCCGACCAGGACTCTCCCGCCGGAAGCTCGCGCTCGAGGCGGTCGAAGCTGCCGAGCCGGCCGCCGAGGTTGTCGATCATGTGGACGAGGACGGCCTCGCGGGTGGCGGGAAGGACCGGCGAGCCGTGCTCGAGCGAGCCGTGGTGGCTGAGGATGACGTGGAGGACGGCTTGGGCGAGCGAGGGGTCGAAGCCGGGGATCTCCTCGATCTGGCGGCGCACCGTGTAGTAACCGAGCGCGATCTCGCCCTGCAGGCGGCCGGCGTCGGTGAGGTCGATCGCCAGCGGGTCTTCGTTGTAGGCCTCGGTCTTGCCGATGTCGTGCAGCAGCGCGCCGGCGACCGCGACCTCGCGGTCGATACCGGGGAAGAAGTTGGCGGCGGCGCTGACCGCCTGGGCGACCGAGACCGTGTGCTCGAGCAGGCCGTGGCGATAGGCCTGGTGGTAGAGCTTGGCGGCCGGCGCGTCGCGGAAGCGGGCCCAGATCTCAGAGCCCTCGCCGAAGAAGCGCTCGAGCAGCTCGCGCAGCTGCGGCTCCTGGACGGTGTCCAGCAGCTGGCGCAGTTTGCCTTCCAGGCTCTCCAGCGGGGCCTCCGACTCGGCGGCCAGATCGCCGCTCTCGTACTCGCCGGGCGCCGCCTCGCGGAGCTCGGAGAGCTTGATCTTCGCCCCCCAGCGCTCGCTCACCTCGAATACGCCGGCGACGAAGACCGGCGTGCCGGGAGCGGCGAGCGCATAGCGCGCCTCGGCGTCCTCCCAGGAGACCGCCTCGACACTGCCCGTCGCGTCGCCCAGCGCGAGCCGCAGCCAGGGCTCGCCGTTGCGCTTGCGGCGCAGCTCGCGCTCGCGCACCGCGTAGACCCCCTCGACGCGCTGGCCGTCCTCGAGGTCCCGCAGGGGCACCCGGCCCCGGGCCGGAGCCTCTGCGATTTCCGTCTCCAGTGAGTCCGAAAGGGCCTGCTGGGTCATCCCCCGATCACGGTAGAGACGGGTGCGGACGCTTCGTCTCAGATCAGACGCCGGCCGGCGCCTCCGCGGCCGCAGCGGTGCGGCCGAGGCCGGTCGCGACCTTCGCCCCCAGCTCGGGGTCGACGTTGGCCCAGTACTCGACGACGCGATCCTGGATCGCCGCCGTCACCCCGTCGCCGGCGTGCCCGACGATATTCCCGACCAGGTGATCGCGATCGGTGTCGTCCATCACCTCGCGGTAGAGCGCCCCCGCCTGGCCGAAGTCGTCGTCCTCGGCGTGCACCGCGTTGGCGTAGCGGCCGATCTCGTCGCCCTCCACCGACCAGGTCAGGTCGGCCCCCTGGGTCGGGTCGGCCACCGGCCCGCCATAAGAGTTCGGCGCGTAGGGAGGCTGGTCGCCGGAGTGGTGGTAGGTCATCGGCCCGTCCTGGTTGTAGGAGTGGATCTCGGACTTGGGCGAGTTGACCGGGAGCTGCTCGTAGTTGGCGCCGATCCGGTGCAGGTGGGTGTCGTGGTAGGAGAAGATCCGCCCCATCAGCATCTTGTCGGGGCTGAGGCCGATCCCCGCCACCAGGTTCGACGGCGAGAAGCCGGACTGCTCGACCTCGGCGAAGAAGTGCTCCGGGTTGCGGTCCAGCACCATGCGGCCGACCTGAATCGGCGGGTAATCGCCGTGCGGCCAGACCTTGGTGAGGTCGAAGGGGTTGAACCGGTAGTCGGCGGCGTCGGCGAACGGCATCACCTGGACCTCGAGCCGCCATTCGGGCGCTTCGCCCCGGTCGATCGCGCGGCGCAGGTCGCGGCGGTGCAGGTCGGGATCCTCGGAGGCCATCTCGTTCGCCTCCGCTTCGGTCAGGTTCTCGATCCCCTGCGCGGTCTTGAAGTGGTACTTGATCCAGAACTTCTCCCCCGACGCGTTGATCCACGAGAAGGAGTGGCTTCCGTAGCCGTTCATGTGACGGTAACTGCGCGGCGTGCCGCGGTCCGACATCAGGATCGTCACTTGGTGGGTGCTCTCCGGCGAGAGGGTCCAGAAGTCCCACTGCATGTCGTTGGAACGCATCCCGGTGTCGGGCAGACGCTTCTGCGAGTGAATGAAGTCCGAGAACTTGGAGGCGTCGCGGACGAAGAAGACCGGGGTGTTGTTGCCGACCAGGTCGTAGTTGCCTTGCTCGGTGTAGAACTTCAGCGCGAAGCCGCGCGGGTCGCGCGCCGTGTCCGGAGAGCCCTGCTCGCCGGCAACGGTCGAGAAGCGGGCAAACATCGGGGTGCGCGCACCGGGCTGAAACAGACCTGCCTTGGTGAACTGGCTGACGTCCTCGGTCACCTCGAAGAAGCCGTGGGCGCCGCTCCCCTTGGCGTGCACGACCCGCTCCGGGACGCGCTCGCGGTTGAAGTGCTGCATCTTCTGGACCGTGTAGTGGTCGTGCAGCACGGTCGGGCCCTGCTCGCCGACGGTCAGCGAGCGCTCGTCGCTCGCCGCCGGGATCCCCGAGTCGGTGGTGGTGGTCGGGCGCTTCTTCTCGTCGCTCATCGCTGCATCGTCCTTCCTGCTGATTTCTCGGTCTCCTCAATCGTAGACAGTCGCAGCCCGCCCTCGAGGTGACCGCCGGGGCCGCTGATCCGCAGCGCCGGGACCGTCTCCGCGGTCAGCAGGCCGGTCTCCGCGGTCAGCTCGGCGGCGACCTCGAACCAGCGCTCGCAACGGGACGGCGCGTCGACGATCGCAGTGACGATCGGGACGTGGCGGCGCAGCGCCAGCAGCCGGTCGCCGTGTGGCGCGTGGTCGCCGTGGTAGCCCCAGACGCCGCGCAGCGCCGTTGCTCCGGAGGCGCCCTCGGCCCGCAGGCGTCGGACCAGCTCCAGGTGCAGGGCGCGGCCGCGGTGCTCGGAGCGCTCCGAGCAGTAGACCATCAGCTTCGTCCACAGGTTCAGCCCGGCCGCGTCGCGGTCCGGCAGCGCACGGGGACGGGCCAGCGCGCGGCCGTCGCGCCTGCAGACGCGGATCGCCTCCAGGGTGGCCAGCGGCCGCTCCATCGTGGCGTCCAGCTCGGCCAGGGCGGCGGCGATCGACCCGCGCTCCCCGACCGCGATCGCCATCGCCGGCACGGCCGCGTTTCCCGAGAAGAATCCGGCCCTGCGCCGCTCACCGCGCACCGTGCCGTCGACGCCGAGCACGACGGTGGCGCCCGCCACCCCGTGGCGGTGCAGCGCCGCGACCACGGCGACGTGGGCGGGGGCGCCGCGGAGGCGCTGCCGCCGACCGACGTAGACGGTCAGCTTCACCTCCTCGTGCGGCTCGCCCTCCGGACCGTGGCCGTCGGCGGCGAAGCGGGCCCGCTCCAGGGTGAGGAGGCCGTCGCCGGCCATCGCGACCAGCTCCGGTACGACCGCTTCGATCCGCTCGCGGCCGTCGACCGCGACGGCGACCAGGGGCAGGTCCTCGGAGAGCGACAGCAGGCGGTCGGTTTGCAGGCGCTGCCCCGCCCCGAACCCCTCTGCCCCGCGCAGCAGCACGCTGGTCGCCAGCGCCCGCCGCTCGAACAGGTCGAGGATCGCCGCCGAGAGGAAGCGGCCGTCGTGGCGGTCGTGCTCACCGAAGTAGAAGGTGAGCTTGACGGCGTCGCCGCCGGGAGACGCCGCGCCGCTCACAGCACGGCTCCCAGCCAGTGACCGAGCGTCAGCGCCGCCAGCCCGGCGAGCAGCGAGAGGCCGACGTTGAGCCAGAGCAGCGTCGCGCGGCCCGCCTCGCCGAGCCGCTGCGACTCGAACATCCAGGTCGAGAAGGTCGTATAGGACCCGAGTCCGCCGCCGGCGACGATCGTCAGCGTGGCGCCGTGCAGGGCGGCGCCGGCGAGCAGGCCGAGCGCCGCGGCGCCGCTCAGGTTGACGGCCAGCGTGCCGACCGGGAAGGGCCCGGCGGCCCGCTCGGCCAGCGCCGCGTCGAAGAGGAAGCGGGCGAGCGCTCCGACCCCGCCGAGCATGGCGACGGCGATCCAAACGGCGGCGTTCATCGCACCAACCTCGTCCGCCGCACCGCCGCGGTGGCGACGTGGACGCAGACGAAGCCGCCGGCGAGCGTCGCGGCGGCATAGCCGACCGCGAGGCCGAGCTGGCCGGAGTCGAACATCTCGAACAGCTCGAGCTGGACGGCGGCGAAGGTGGTGAGGGCGCCGCATAGGCCGGTGCCGAGCAGCGGCCGCCGGTAGCTCGACGGCGGCAGCCGCTCCTGCAGCCGGGTGACGAAGTAGCCGAGCAGCAGCGCCCCGGCCATGTTGGCCGCAAAGGTCGCCCAGGGCCAGCTCGCGGCCCCGTGCGGAGCGAGCTCGGCCAGCTCGACGCGGGCCAGCGCCCCGAGGACGCCGCCGGCGTAGATCGCCGCCAGCTCACGGCGGTCGAGTCGCGGCAGTCGCATAGGCAGCCTCCTATCAGCGTCGGTGGACGTGGTAGAGGCCATCAGCGGCTCGCGGCCGCGCTTATCGGGGAGCGAGCCTCATCGCTCCACTCACATGCTAGTTGACGTGCCTCGCCACGCTCCGACAACGGCCACGAGGAAGCGACAAGACTCTCCCTTCATTGACACACATCAATGAAGCGTATAGGGTCGCAACGTGACCGAGCTGCCGGTGATCGATTGCTGCACGCCGCTGGCCGGGTCGTCGCTCTCCGGCGAGCGGGCCGGCGAGCTCGAGGCGGTGCTGAAGGCGCTGGCCGACCGCCACCGGCTGCGGATCGTCAACCTGCTGCTGCGGGCGGATGGCGAGCCGGTCTGCGTCTGCGAGGTGCAGCCGCTGCTCGGGCTCTCGCAGGGGACGGTCAGCCATCACCTCAAGCAGCTGGTCGAGGCGGGCCTGGTCGAACGCGAGACCCGCGGCACCTACAGCTACTTCCGCCTCGTGCCGGGCGCGCTCGACGCGGTCCGCGAGGTATTCGCGACGCCGGCCAGAGCGGCGTGAGCGGCCGTCCCGACCTGCGGCGCCGCGCCGCCGCGGAGGCGATCGGCGCCTTCGCCCTGGTCTTCGCGGGCTGCGGTGCGATCGTCACCGACGCCGAGCACCCGGGCGCCCTGGGCACGGTCGGCATCGCCCTCGTCTTCGGGCTGGTGATCATGGCGATGGTCTACGCCACCGGCCACCTCTCAGGCGCCCACCTCAACCCGTCCGTCACCCTCGCCTTCACCCTCACCCGCCACTTCCCGGTTCGCGACGCCATCGTCTACATCGGCGCCCAGCTGGCCGGGGCGATCGCCGGCGCTGCGCTGCTGCTCGCCGTCTGGCCGAGCCAGCCGGCCTCGCTCGGCGCCACGCTGCCCAGCGTGGGGACCGGCAGCGCCCTGGTCTACGAGGCGGTGCTGACCGCCTTCCTGATGTTCACGATCATGGCGGTGGCGACCGACACCCGCGCGGTCGGCGCCGGCGCTGCGATCGCGATCGGCGGCGTGATCGGCCTCGACGCCCTGTTCGGCGGGCCGATCACCGGCGCCTCGATGAACCCCGCCCGCTCGATCGGCCCGGCGCTCGTCTCCGGCGAGCTGCACGACCTGTGGATCTACCTCGTCGCCCCGGTGGTGGGCGCCGCAGTCGGCGCCCTCGCCTACCAGCTCGTCCGCGGCACCCCCTCAACCCCCCGCCGACGGGACGAAAACAGACGCATATCGTCCGAAATCGGCCCATCGGCGGAGAAGACGCGATGAGCCGCGTCCTCTTCGTCTGCCTGCACAACGCCGGCCGCTCGCAGATCAGCGAGGCGCTCTTCGCCCGCGCCGCCGACGGCCGCCACGAGGCCCGCTCGGCAGGCACCGCGCCGGGCGAGCGCGTCCATCCCGAGGTGGTCGAGGCAATGCGAGAGCTGGGCATCGACCTCGCCGACCGCGTCCCCCGCGAGCTGAGCCGCGAGGACGCCGAGTGGGCCGACGTCGTGGTGACGATGGGCTGCGGCGACGAGTGCCCCTACATCCCCGGCAAGCGCTATCTCGACTGGGACCTACCCGACCCGAAAGGTCGCCCGCTCGCCGAGGTCCGCGCCACCCGCGGGGAGATCGAGCGGCGGGTTGCGGAGCTGGTCGAGGGGCTGGACTGAGCGCTCAGCGGGCCAGCACACCCCAGCTGACGGCGGGTGCCGCGTAGGAGCCGTCCTCGTTGCGGAACGCCCCCAGGCTCTCGACTATCGCCGCGCGGGTCGCCTGTTGCTCGTCCTCCGCCAGCCCATCGACCGCCGCGGCGAGCGGCCCGGCGAGACGGACCAGCACGTCCCAGAGGTCGTCCTCGTCGGCGTACCTGAACTGGAAGGAGATCTCCTCGAGCTGGGGCTCGGCGAAGCCGGCCCCGGTGACGAGGCTGCGGATCAGGTCCGGGTCGGCCATCGCGAAGATGCCCGGCGCACCGGGCTCGGGCGGCGGCATGTGGCCACGTTCGACCAGCGTCATCGCCGGCAGCGCCGCCCAGGGGTTGCGGTGCGGCGCCGCCCAGACCGCGAACGCCAGCGGGCACCCGTCGCGCAGCACCCTCCTCGACTCGGCAAGGGCAGCCGCGGGATCGGCCATCAGCATGTAGCCCCAGCGGCAGACGACAGCGTCGACGCTGTCGTCGTCGAAGTCCATCCGCTCGGCGTCCAGCACCCTGAACTCGACGTTGGTCAGCCCTCGGCCATCGCCGAGCTTTCTGGCCACGGCGACCATCTCGGGCGCGAAGTCGGTCGAGAGGACGCGTCCGCCGTCCTCGACCCGCGACGCAACCCGAAAGCTCAGATCACCTGGTCCGGCGGCGACGTCGAGAACGACCTGCCCGGGTTGCGGGTCGACCTTCTCGACGATCCACTCGTTGACGCTGCCGGTCACGTCGATCATCCACTCGTTGCGCTCCTCCCAGCCCGGCGCCATCTTCGCCCAGGTCTCGAGGCTCTTCTCCCGATAGGCGTCGAGGTCGGCATCCATCGCAACTTCCTCCGGTCGTGGTTTCGCTTACGACAGTACCTTTTCAGGCCCCGATGAATCGGGCACCAGCTCATGCAGCGCGCTCTCGTAGGCGCGGACGAGCTGCTGCGGATCGGGGATCAGGGCGGTGTCGGTCATGAAGCCGGCGGTGACCTCGCCGTTGTAGCTGAAGATGCTCACGGTCATCCCGAGGCTGCCCGAGCAGGGCGCCCAGACGAGGACGCCGCTGACCGGCGAGCCGGCGAAGTGGAGCTGCTGGCGCGGGCCGGGGACGTTGGTGACCACCAAGCTGGCCTTGTCGGTGAAGAAGCCGATCAGGCGGTCCTCCACCCACGGCGGGGTGAGGCCGATCGCGCTGATGACGCCGTAGGCGAGCAGCGCCTCGTGCGTGCTCTTGATCTCGTCCATCCGGCTGCTCACCTCGCGCAGGCGCTCGCCCGGCGCCACCTCGCCGACCGGAAGCTCCAGCAGGATCAGCGCGAAGTCGTTGCCGAGGTCGGCGGGGACCGGCTCGTCGAGAGGGCGCAGGTTGAAGGGCACCATCGCGTGGATCTCGTCCGGCAGCCGTCCGTCCGGGCCGAGCAGCTCATGCAGCGCGCCGGCCAGGGCGGTGACCAGCAGATCGTTGATCGTCACCCGCCGCAGCCGCGCGGCCTCCTTGAGCCGCGCCAGCGGGATCGGCTCCGACCAGGCCACGCGGCGGGTGCCGGAGAGCGGCGCCCGAAGGTCGCTCGCGGCGTCCGCCGGGGAGCCCAGGAGCTTCGCCACGGTGGAGACGTCGCGCCGGGCGGTACCCGCCAGCTCGCGGAGGTGGTCGGGATGGGCGAGCGTCTCGACCCCCTCGTGGACGGCCGCGGCGCCCACTCCGCGAATTGCCGAGATCGCGCTGCGGGGGACCCCCGCCAGGCGCCGCAGGGCGCCCCCGGGGCGGCTCGACGGCGGGGCCGTCCCGCTCTCGCCACCGCCGTCGGTGATCGAGAGCATGACCCGGCCGAGGGCGATCCCGTCCGCGATGCAGTGGTGGATGCGCCAGAGGACCGCCGCGCCGCCTTCGTAGCCTTCGATCAGGTAGGCATGCCACAGCGGCTTGCCGGGGTCGAGCGACGGGGTGACCAGGTCGCTGACCGTCGCCTGAAGCGCGGCGCGGTCGCCGGGCGCCGGTAGCACCAGGCGGTGCAGATGGTCGTCGAGGTCGAAGGACAGATCGTCCTCGAAGGCCGGCCCGCGGCCCGGCGACTCGGCGACCCGCTGCCGGAAGCGCGGAAAGTCGGCGACCAGGCGCTGCTCGAGCACCGCGGCGACGTCGTCGGGGTCGGGCGCCTCGGCAAGCGTGACGAGACCGTTGACGACCATCGGGTTGGTCGGCCGGTCCATGTGAAGCCAGGCAGCGTCGGCGGCTGGCATTGCGTAACTGCTCATGCGGCGCTCCCGGGTAGGTTGCCGAACAAGGCCGATGATGCTCCGGCGCCCGCCGGATCGCATCCGTAGTTGGCCGTCCAGTTGCCGCGTGGCCGGCTGCCGATCTGCCACAGTCCCGCCGCGATGAAGCTCTGCCGTTTCACTCCCGAGCACCTCCCCGGCGCTCGGGATCGTGCGGCTCGTCGCGCCCGTCTCGCCGCGCAAGTACCTGGCGATCGCCCGCTACACCTGCGCCAACGACATAAGCGTGCGCGACTGGCAGGGCCGCGCCCAGACGATGACGATCGGCAAGTCGTTTGACACGCACGGCCCGCTCGGGCCCTGGCTGGTCACCCCCAACGAGCTGGGCGACCCGCAAGACCTGGGGATCCGGTGCTTCGTCGACGGCGAGCTGCGCCAGGAGGCGCGCACGTCGGAGATGGTCTTCGACTGCTTCTCGGCCGCAAGCCGGTCCGTGACAACCTGTAGAAGGTGGGCAGCACGGTGAAGGTCGAGATCGAGCGGATCGGCAGGTTGGTCAACACCGTGGTCGAGGAGCCGCAGGGGTTCGTCGCGAGCAGGTAGGGATGCTGACCGGGAGAGTGCAGAGCTGGCGCGACGCGGGGACGAGCGAAGAGGTTCTCGGCCGCCGGCTGTTCGTCCACCGCCGCGAGGGCAGCGAAGACCCGCTGCTGCTCTTCCTGCACGGCTTCCCCTCCAGCTCCTACGACTGGCGCGAGCTGTTCGCGCTACGCCGCGACGGGCGGGCGACCCTGGCCTTCGACTTTCTCGGCTTCGGTCTCTCCGAGAAGCCGCCCGATCACCTCTACACGCTCGCCTGGCAGGCCGACGCAGCCGAGGAGCTGGTTCGCCGCGCCGGCTCGCCTCCGGTCTTCGTCGTCGCCCACGACATGGGCACCTCGGTGACCACGGAGCTGATGGCGCGCGACCTGCGTGGCGAGCTGGACATGGACTTGGCCGGAGCGCTGCTGTTCAACGGCAGCATGCTGCTGCACCTGGCGAGTCCGACGATTGGCCAGCGCCTGCTGCGCAGCCGGCTCGGACCGCTGTTTGCGCGCCTCAGCAGCGAGCGGGGCTTCCGTGTCCAGTTCGGCCGGGTCTTCTCGGCCGAGCACCCGCTGAGCGCCGAGGAGGCGGCCGACCAGTGGTCGCTGATCACCCACGGCGGGGACCGGGGCATCGTCCGCAAGACGATCCACTACATGGACGAGCGCGAACGCTTCACCGAGCGCTGGCACGGCGCGATCCGCGACTGGCCCGGCCCGCTGACCCTGGCCTGGGGCCTGCGCGACCCGGTCGCCACCATCGCGGTGCTGGACGGCCTTCGCGCCCTGCGACCGGGGGTCGAGGCGATCGAGCTTCCCGATGCCGCCCACTACCCGCAGATCGAACGGCCCGACCTGATCTCCGCGGCGCTGGACAGGGCGCTCCAGGCGGCGGCACGTTGACGCCGACGGGCCCCCGAGTAGAGCTGCTCTGGTGGTCGGGCTGCCCCAGCTGGGAGGAGGCGGTCCGCATCGTCCGCGGTGAGATGGAGGCGGCGGGGCTCGACCCCGAGGCGCTCGAGGTGCGCGAGGTGCGCAGCGACGGGGAGGCCGAGCGCGAGCGCTTCGTCGGCTCGCCGACGATCCGCATCGACGGGGACGACGTCCAGGACCCGGGCGAGGAGCCGCTCGGCCTGACCTGCCGGGTGTACCGGCTGCGCGACGGGCGGATCTCGGCCCTACCCGACCCGGCCGACCTGCGCGACGCGCTGCGCGCGGCGCAGCCCGACCGTTAGCGTAAAGCCCTTCGACCGCTCGACGAAGGAGGCCGAGGATGTCCGCAGGCGGGATCGGGATCGGCGACCTGGCGCCGGCCCTGGCGTTGCCCGACACCGAAGGGAACACGGTTGCGCTGCCGGTGCCCGGCGAGGCGCAGGCGACGGTGGTGCTCTGGACCTGCAACCACTGCCCTTACGCGCTCGCCTGGCACGATCGCCTCACCGCCGCCGCCCGCGAGTACGCCGGCCGCGGCGTGCGCTCCCTCGCGGTCAACTCCAACGACGCTGAGCGCTACCCAGCCGACTCGCCCGAGGCGATGGCGGAGCGCTACGACGCCGAGGAGTGGGGCATGCCCTACCTGCACGACGCCAGCCAGGAGGCGGCGAGCGCCTACGGTGCCCGCACCACCCCCGACCTCTTCGTCTTCGACTCCGCCCTGCGCCTCCGCTACCGCGGCGCCCCAGACGCGGACTACCAGGATCCAGCGCAGGCGGCCGCCTGGCTGCGCTCCGCCCTCGAGGCGATCCTCAGCGGCTCCGATCCCGACCCGGCCGAAACCGAGCCGGTCGGCTGCTCGATCAAGTGGCGCCGATAGCGATCCGAGATCGAACATCCGGCTCGCCGGAAGTCGATGTCGGCAAGGGCGCCGTTACTGTGTTCGGGATGCTGGAGGGCAAGATGGGCAGGCGGCTCCGCCTCGTCGCGGCGCCGGTGATCGGGATGCTCGCGCTGCTGATCGCGGCCGTGCCGGCGTGGGGCGCCTTTCCCGGCACGCCCGGGCCGATCGCCTACCAGAAGCTGATTCCCGCCGAAAACGAATACGAAAACGCCGGCGGCCTGGTCGCGCACCCCCCGCGCCTGGGTCAGTCACCCCGGCCGCTGACCGAAAACCCCACCGACGGCAGCCCCGCCTACTCGGCGGACGGACGGCTGATCGCACTCGAAAGCACTCGCAACGCGCCAGGAGAAATCGAAAAGAGCGGCAACCACATCTTCGTCATGCGCAGCGACGGCAGCGGGGTCAGGCAGCTGACCAGAGGGGAAGGATTCTCGGACTCCAACCCGTCGTTCTCGCCGGACGGGAAGCTGGTCGTCTTCCAGCGATATCGGCCGTCGAGGCGGGCCACGCATATCTTCAGCGTGAGGGCCAGCGGCAGGGGGCTGCGGCAGCTCACCAGGGGCCGAAGCTCCGATTCCGAACCCACCTACTCGCCAAACGGAAGGTGGATCGCCTTCGTCAGCAACCGCCGGCGGAGAGGACCGAACGACAGCAGCAACATCTTCTCGATGCGCCCCAACGGCAGGCACGTGCGGCTGCTGGTCGGCGGGGGCCGCAGGGACTTCGACCCCGACGTCTCGCCCGACGGCCGCAGCATCGCCTTCGCGAGCAACCGTCACGGAACAGGAGCGAACGTGTTCGTCAAGCGGATCGGACGGCGCCCCCGCGTGCGCCAGGTCACCCGCGGCGACGGCGCCTACACCGACCCTTCCTGGGCTCCGGACGGCCGGCACATCGCCGTGTGGCGCAAGACCATGTCCACCCACGAAGTCGTCCAGTCCACCCACGCGGTCGTCGTGATCCGCGCCGACGGCCGCGGCCCCATGAAGGTGTTCGACAAGGCCTTCAGCCAGGAAGGCTGCTGCGAATTCCTCGGCCCTCCCGGCTGGGGCCCGCGCCCTCGATGAGCCGCTCACGGCGGCGTCCCCTCCTACAACTCATCCCGTGCTTCGCGCTGGCGGTCTGCCTGGCCTCGACCGTCCAACTCGCCGACGCCCCCTCGGCCCCGGCCTTTGGCTTCATCAACCAGTGGGGCGGCCCGGGCCACGGCAAGCGGAACTTCGGCGTCAACGGTGGGCTTTCCGTGGTTGGCCCCAATGCGGTCGCGGCCGCGCCGTCGGGCGTCGTCTACGTCTCCGTGGCGGGCGAGAACCAGATCAAGTCGTTCACTCCCTCGGGCGCGCTCCTCGCCCTCTGGCCAGCGGTCTCCGGAGACCTTGCTGTGGACGGGACGGGGACGGTCTACGTCTCGGACTTCTACGACAACACGGTGGAGAAGCTGAGTTTGTCCGGCACCACGCTGGCCCGATGGGGCGGCCGTGGGGCGACGCCGGGGCGATTTTCGTATCCCCAAGGCATCGCCGTCGACTCGGGTGGGAGCGTCTACGTCGCCGACCGGGGAAATCACCGGATCCAGAAGTTCAACGCGTCCGGGGCCTTCGTCGGCGAGTGGGGCGGCAGGGGAACGGGGCCCGGCGAATTCGGCGGCGATCCGAACAGCGGCCCATCGGGCGTGGCCGTCGGCCCGGCAGGCGACGTCTACGTAACCGACCCGGCAAACCGCCGCGTCCAGCGGTTCACCCCTTCCGGCGCCTTGGTCGGTTTGTGGGGTGGTCTCGGCTCCCCCGATGGCATCGCCACCGACTCCGTCGGGAACGTGTACGTCTCGGACACTGCATCCAACCTGATCGACGAGTTCACCGCCTCCGGCGCCTTCGTCGGCCGGTGGGGCAGGCGGGGGGAAGGAGCCGGGACGTTCTCGAACCCGGCCGGCCTCGCCGTCGATCCAGCGGGCAACGTCTATGTCGCGGACTTCGGCAACAAGCTGCTGCAGGTGTTCGGGCCGAGCGGCCCCGTCGACTACTGCGTCGTGCCCCGCCTGCAGCGCAAGAAGCTGAGAAGGGCCAGGCGCCTGCTCGTCCGTGCGAACTGCCGGCTCGGCCACGTCGGCGGACCGAGGGCCGGCATGGTGGCGAGGCAGCGGCCGAGAGCCCGCACGCTGCTGCCCGTGGGCGGCAAGGTGGCCGTCAGGCTCCGCTGCCGGCTTCCCCGCAGCGGTCGCGGACCCGCGCCGAAGAGCTGCTGATAGGTCGTCGAGCGCCCCCTGGGCGAGGGCGGGCAGAGGGCCTCGTCGTCGAGGTAATGTGCTGCGGTGAGGGCATCTCGAAGGGCGGGATCGAGCTTCGACTTGATGCGGAAGAGCGAGACGACGACGATTCGGCCGGGCGGTCACCGTCTGCCCGAGCTCGATGGGCTGCGGGCCTGGGCCGTAACTGCGGTCTTGTTCGGCCACCTCGGCGTCCCGCTGTTCAGCGGAGGCGGCATCGGGGTCGACCTCTTTTTCGTGCTTTCGGGCTTCCTGATCACCCACCTTCTGTTGCGCGAGAACGATCGGCGCCGCGGAATCGATCTGCTGGCCTTCTACCGGCGGCGTGCCTGGCGCCTGCTCCCGGCCCTGGTGCTGATGCTCGTGGCGATCGACCTCGTCACCTGGATCGATCGGCCTCCGGGAGACCTCCTGTCGGCGAACCTGATCGGATCGCTCTGGACCCTTGGCTTCATCGCCAACTGGTCCCACGACTGGATCGGCTCCTACATCCACCTCTGGTCGCTGGGGATCGAGGAGCAGTTCTACATCGTCTGGGCCCCGATCACGATCCTGGTGGCGCCCTGGCTCGGTCGCTCACGGGCGGCCGTTGCGCTACTCACACTGGCGGTCCTCGACCTGGGTTTGAAGGCGTTTCTCTATCTCAGCGGCAGCGCCTCCGTGGAAACTCTGCACACCGCCACCTACACCCACGCCTACGGCCTCCTGATCGGATCGGCCCTGGCTATGGCGCTGACGCGCGAAGGGCGGATCACGCTGCCCGCATGGACTCGCTGGCTGGGATGGCTTTCTCTGCCCGCGATGATCGTTCTGATGCTCGATGCTGCGATCCGGTTTCCCTCCCCCGGATTCGAAGTCACCGTCGTGATCCCGATTGCCACCCTCGCCTGCGCGGCCCTGGTCGGGGGCGTGGTTGTGGGCGGCGGTGCGTGGACGGCTGTCCTGCGGCTGGCGCCCGTCGTCTGGCTGGGGCGGATCTCGTACTCGCTCTACCTCTGGCACCTGCCCGTCTTCGTCGCAATGGACTACCTGGCCTGGACGCAGGACCAGAGATTCTGGGCCGGGGCGGTGAAGCTCGGGCTCGCCGTCGCACTGGCCGCCGCCTCCTTCCATTTCGTGGAGAGGCCGCTCCTGCGCCGCTTTGCCGGCCGCGACTCGACCGCCGTCAAGGGAGAGCTGCAACCGGCAACCGCTCCGGCCTAGAAGCGGATAGCGGCTGGGCCAAACCGAAGTGAGCCACAGTGCAGGTCCGCAATGCGGGGGGCGCACCTCGACG
>Ga0210144_1000451_pt1 | contig 21968 bp, 25 predicted proteins | sample Muzzi_PWA_D2_FD_185532 | JGI IMG/M metagenome (GOLD analysis project Ga0210144, IMG submission 185532) | Wetland microbial communities from San Francisco Bay, California, USA, that impact long-term carbon sequestration - Muzzi_PWA_D2 (SPAdes) | ecosystem: Environmental > Aquatic > Marine >...
TCGCGACGCCGGAGGCGCTGCGCTACGATCCGAACGCGGTTCTGTCAGCGGCCACGTCCATCCGCCTCGGCAAGCTGATCGAGCCGCTCGACATCGAATATTACGAGGATCCCTGCTGGGGCAACGAGGCGATGGCGCGCGTGCGCAGCAAGGTAGACATCCCGTTCGCGACCAACATGTGCGTGATGGATATCGATCAGCTCGCCCAGGGCATTCGCATGGGATCGGTCGACATCATTCTCGGCGATCTGCACGAATGGGGCGGCATCTCCAATACCAAGAAGCTGCAGGCGACCTGCGAGGTTTTCCAGCTCGGGTTCAACCTGCACAGCGGCGGCGAACTCGGTATCTCGACGGCCGCCTATCTGCACATCGCCGCCTCCGTTCCGGCATTGCCCCACGCGCTCGATTCCCATCGGCACCAGCAGGCCGGCGACGTCGTCAAGGACGGGGTCATCGGCTACACGCCGGCCGGGACCATGCGCGTCCCGGAAGGCCCGGGCCTCGGGGTGGAACTCGATCCCGAGAAATTCGCGCTATATGCCGATGCCCACCGGCGCGAGGGCGACATTTCGATCTATGCGGAAGACGCCAGCAAGGCGGGCATGCCCCCCGTCAAGTCACAGTGGTAAGAGCCCGCCCGATGAGTTCGTTCGAGTTTTCCATCAGCAATCCCCAACAGGCGATCAATCCGGCGGCCTGGGCGAAGATCGTCCAGGCCAAGCCGGCGCCGGTTTCCGACATCCTGCATGCCCGCGGTCTCCATGGTCAGGTGATGAAGCACGACATCCAGCCGCTCGAAGGCACGATGCGTCTAGCCGGCGTCGCGCGTACGATGCTGTCGCGTCCCCTTGTGGGCAAGCCGGCTGCCGGCCAGGAATACGAGCTGTTGTTCAGCGCCATCGACACTTTGCGGCCAGGCGAGGTTCTGGTCACCGATGAGATGAATTGTTGTGTCTGGGGTGAATTGTGCTCGGAGGTCGCCGCGAAGCGGGGCAGCAACGGCATCGTTGTCGACGGATTCAGCCGCGACGTGGAGGACATCAAGAAGCTCGGCTTTCCTGTGTATTGTCGCGGGCGCCACATGAGCGACATGCTCTATCATCGGATAATTACGGGCGTGAACGAGCCGGTGATCTGTGGCGGCGTCGCCGTATGGCCCGGCGATCTCGTGCTGGGCTCGGAGGATGGCGTGGTCGTTGTACCGCGTGACCTTATCGACGAGGTCATCGAGGAGGCCTACGTCAAGGCTCGCACCGAATCGATTGTCCGGCGTGCCCTTCGCGAGGGCATGTCGGTGAGCGATGCCTACGAGAAGTACGGTGCGATCTGACGGTCTGGCCCAAAGCAGGACAGCATGAGCGCTTCACCGAAAGATGCCAAGGCTCGCATCCAGTCGTTGGCGCGCGGCAACGCGATCCTCGACGTCATCGAGAGGCAGGGCGTGGCAACCCTGGGTGCCATCACCAAGGCAACCGGGCTGAACAAGACAACCGCTTTCTATCTGCTCGAGTCTCTGGTCGACCTTGGCTTCGTCGAGCGGCTGGACCGCGGGCAGGGCTTTCAACTTGGCTTGCGCAATCTCGAACTGGGCAAGGCGGTCCAGCGGCGCATGAGCATCATCGACATTGCCAAGCCAACACTGACCACACTCTGCCTGTCGACTCGAGAGACCATCAACCTCGCCGTTCCCTATCTGCTCGACGCGCTCATCGTCGAGAGCCTGGAGGGAACCCATGGCGTGCGCGTGACGTCTTATGCAGGCACCCGCGCGCCCTATCACGCGACTGCCTGCGGCAAGGTGATCCTGGCCAACTTCGACGAGGCCAGCCGTCAGGCCATTTACAACTCGCGCGGCCTTGATGCAATTACGCCGAGAACGCTGACCAGCGTTGCCGCGCTGGAAGCGCAGCTTGCCGATATCAAGCGCGCCGGACATGGCTTCGATCTGGAGGAGATGGAGGAGGCTGCCCGATGCGTCGCCGCACCCATCTTCGACGCTTTCGGCAAAGTCGCGGCGGCCATCAGTGTCGCCGGACCAAAGAACCGAATGACAATGGATGTGCTCAACGCAATTGCTGTTCTGATCAAAACCGAGACAGCCGAGATCAACAAACGGCTAGCCGGCAGCCGAGCAGCGTAGGTGAGAACGGCGGTGCAAGAGTCTTCCACGGTAGTGGCGGGATGAGCGCGCTGCGGGCGGCGTAAAAGTCGGCCACTTTTGGCTCTCTCTGGCGACAGGGAGGGCGGGGGTATTTTCACCGTGGATTTGTATCGGAAGGTCCGCCTTGCCGCCACACCGGGACCGGATAGCCGGCCCCGACGTGGCGCGACATCAGGCCGCCGCTGGCACCACTCAGTGGATATGGTTGTCGAGCTTCTGCCCTGGCTGTTGGCTGGGTATATGGGACAAATCGAGCTAGGGGCATGGACCTGATTCCGCAACGACTGCGACGGCTCGTTGGTCCCTCCCAAGCCGAGACCCGCGGCTCCTCACCTCCCCGAGGTGTCCAACATCCAGACTTTGGCCATTCGCGTTTATCGGTTCTGGCGCATGCCTGTCGCTTAGAGGCCCCATACGACACGGAAGCACGAACCCTTCGTAGTGCATCATGCCAAGATGCCTATGGCGGCTCACCACCTCAGGGGCCACCGGCCGGGGAGCGGCGGCCAATACTCCATCCGATGTCTGAGGCCGAGGAACGGCAGCGAGGCACCCCCGAACGGCGGTCCGCGGGGGAGCGCTCGCATTCCTCAAGACAGAATTCACTCACGGCGCGGGCGGAGGAACCGCTGACGCCAGAACGTTGACGGCCGCCGCGGTTGTGCCGACCCAGTCGATGCTCAGGCCGCCGGCTCCAGCACGACTACCACGTCGGTCCGTTCCGGCTCGTGGGGAGTGAGTTGTGTGTGGGCGTCGTCACTCCAGCTTGCGACTTTGACGACTTGTCCCGCTTCACCCCCGTTGGCCGCTTCGGCCGGCTCCACGATATTGAGCCCGTTTGCGTCAACGAAGTACGTGTGTTCGCCGAACAAACTATCCAGCTGAGGAACTGACGGATGGTCCTCGGGGATAACCTGTGCCTCAAATTGGCCGAGAGTCCGTTCGACCCGTTCGGAAGAGAGTTTCATCTCGCGCTCCTTTGGGTTGGGTGCTCGCCCAAGGCGATCGCCTTCGGGCACGGGCCTCCCACATCTGATGTGGTCAACGCATACGAGCCAAGTCGGCCATCCGGCTCCTGTTCAGACCTATGATATCCAGGCGCGAGATCAACCGTGCCGACCTTGCGGTCCAGTTCTAAATCGATGGCGCTCCCAAGAGGCTGGGGTTCAAGGGGTGGGGTGATCCCTTGCACCCTTCGACCCGAAGGGATCACCACCCCATTGAAATCATTGGAAGAATACAAAAAAAATTCTCCTAGAAGAAGTCCTCTAAGTGCTTGATTTTTGAAAGGGAGCAAGAATGCACCCCTTCGCGCACCCTGCTCCCTAGGGGCTAAGCCTCCTCGGCTAAGTCTCCCCTGCGGGCGGGGGCGAGCGCCGAAGAGCAGAAGTCTAGAGATACACGTCGGAGTTGCACGCCGCCCACCGGCTTTTTGAATTTCCCCCTCTGGCTCAGCCAATGGGACCCGCCTCCGGCCACCCGGGACCCGCCCGGGGGAAACCCGGGGGCCGCCGTCTGGTGCTTTCGGTACCGCCTTCCCAAGTCCCCGTCCTGTGCCAGCACACCCCAGGTCAAAGAGCAGGTCCAGTGAGTGCTTAAGCGTGGAAAATGCCCAGGGAAATTTCGAGCTTCGATGGCCCCCGACTGCTTCCGGTGTGCTTCCGGTGCAGAGCGATGGCCAAGGCGAATTCGTATAACTCTTTGATTTCCTTGGTGAGCGCGCCGGGGCTCGAACCCGGGACCTACTGATTAAAAGTCAGTTGCTCTACCAACTGAGCTACGCGCTCGACGCGGCCCCATATGGCGGCCAGCCGCCCACGGGGTCAATAGCCGGCCCTGCCCTCCAGATCGCCGTCGCCGCACCCGGATCAAACCAAACCGGCGATTCTGCCGTATAGTGATAGTCAGCATGGAGGTGACGGAGATGACAAGCAAGCTGCGACACGTCCTTCTCGCGATCATGCTCACCCTCGGTGTGATGTCCGCCGGTAACGCCCGCGCCGAGGTCTCGAATGCCGACCGCGTCGAGATCCGCACGATCATCGAGAACCAGATCGCCGCGTTCCAGCGGGACGACGGCGTAGCCGCCTACAGCTACGCCTCGCCCACCATCCAGGGTCTCTTCCCCACCGTCGACCGCTTCATGGCAATGGTGCGCGGCGGCTACCAGCCGGTCTACCGACCCCGTTCGGTCGTCTTCGGCCAAGTCGTCGAGACGGCGCGCGGTCCCGAACAGCAGGTCTATCTCACGGGACCGGACGGACGGAGCTGGGTGGCCATCTACGCGCTGCAGCGCCAGCCCGACGGCACGTGGAAGATCAACGGATGCACCCTGGTGGAGGCCCCGGGGAGCAGCGTCTAGCCGGAGCCGCGGCGCCTGATCCCACCACGCTGGCCTACTATCCGCCGAGGTTGCCGAGCACGGCGCGCACCTTGTCGTCGGCGCCGAATTGCGGCGTTTCGCCCACCGACATCAGCTCCGCCAGCCGCGAGCGGGCCCGGTTGACGCGGCTCTTCACCGTGCCGACGGCGCAGCCGCAGATTTCCGCTGCCTCTTCGTAGGAGAAGCCCGACGCCCCGACCAGGATCAGCGCCTCGCGCTGGTTGTCGGGTAGCGTCGACAGCGCCGCGCGAAATTCCTCGAGCTCGACCCGCCCGACCTGTTCGGGCTGCGAGACGAGACGGTCGGCGTGCTTGCCGTCCACGTCCTCCACCTCGCGGCGCCGCTTGCGGAATTCCGAGCGAAAATAATTGCGCAGGATGGTGAACAGCCAGGCGTTGAGGTTGGTGCCGGGCGTGAAGTGGTCGATCTTGGCGATCGCCCGCATCAGCGTCTCCTGCACAAGATCGTCGGCCCGGTCGACGCTGCCGCTCAGCGAGTAGGCAAAGGCGCGCAAGTTAGGGACGGCAGCTAGCATGTCGTCACGGATCGAGGGGTCCAGCGTCATTCGCTGCCCTTGTCTTTGTCCCTGCTCCCGCCCGCGTCGTCGAGCTTCTTCAGCAACTCGACGAACCGGTCGGGCACGCCCTGATCGACGACCCCCGCATACATGCTGCGCAGCCGCTGGCCGATCTTTGCCTGGACATCACGCCCCAGATTGGCAGCGTCTGGGGCGACCGACGGATTTTTCACTTTGGCGCCATGGGCGGACGACTTCCGGTCCTTCATCTCAGCCTCAGCCCCGTAGGCCCCCGGAATCCGGGCGCCGCGGTCACATTGGAACGTTTGACGCTCGAAATGGTTTCATTGACGGACAACAAGACCATTGCAAGCCCAACCGAGCTCCCCTAGATCACACGCCATATCAAGGAGACATGCAATTGCACGCGTCCCAGGCCGTCGCACAAGATGTTCCGTACCTGCGCCGTTACGCCCGCGCCCTGACTGGCAGTCAGACAGCGGGCGACGCCTATGTCGCCGCTACCATTGAGGCGCTGATCGAGGATCCGTCGGTCCTTGAGGGACCGGACGGCCCGCGCGCCGGGCTGTACCGGGCCTTCACCCGCATCTGGAATTCGCTGTCGGTCAACGAGGTTGCGGAGAGCGGAGACGACCCGGCCGACCGGCGCCTGACCCACATCACGCCGCTGCCGCGCCAGGCCTTTCTGCTCGTCAGCCTCGAAGGCTTCGACGATGCGCAGGCGGCATCGATCCTTGGCCTCGATGAGGCGGATATCCGCAAGCTGATCGACGAATCCGGCCGGGAAATGGCCGCCGACATCGCGACCGAGGTTCTGATCATCGAGGACGAGCCGATGATCGCCATGGATCTCGAGGCCCTGGTCGAGGGGCTCGGGCATCAGGTCACCGGCATCGCCCGCACGCATGCGGAGGCCATCAACCTTGCCAATGCCAGCCAGCCGGGGCTTATCCTCGCCGATATCCGCCTGGCGGACGAAAGCTCCGGGCTCGACGCGGTCAACGAACTGCTGCAGTCCTTCGAGGTGCCTGCCATCTTCATCACCGCCTATCCCGAGCGCTTCCTCACCGGCGAGCGGCCTGAGCCGACATTCCTCATCGTCAAGCCGTTCCAGCCGTCCATGGTCTCGGCGGTCATCAGCCAGGCGCTCTTCTTCGACCGCAAGTCCAGGCCGAGCCCGGCCGGCGCGATGTTCGGATAGCTTACAGGGCGCGATCGGAAGCGCTCGACCGCACCCCGCCTGGCCGTCAGGCCCTGGATTTATCCAACCAGCGATCGATTTCCTGGTTGGCCTTCTCCTTTGCATAGCCGTAGCGCTCCTGCAGCCGGCCGGCGAGCTTCGTCCGCTCGCCTTCGATGACGTCAAGATCGTCATCGGTGAGCTGGCCCCAGTTCTTCTGCACCTGGCCGCGGAATTGTTTCCAATTGCCTTTCACTTGATCCCAATTCATCTTGGTCGCTCCTTGCTTGGCATGAACGGTTACTGCCAGAGAACGCGGGGATCGGCCGGAGAGTTCCTGAAAAACTGTGGCCCCTCGAAACAAAAAAGAGAGGCGCGGTTTGGGCCGCGCCTCTCAAGTCCATGCTGCCGAGGGGATCTGGCGGTCAGACGTGTGTGAAACGCCGCCGGAGGCAACGGTCCTGAACCGCGACGAATTCGACGCGGAGCGCGGAGGCACCTACTCGAACTCGCGTCGCAACATGGTGAGTTTGTAGCAAAGGCCGTCCGGTCCGGCCGTCAGCCGGGCGGTTCCGCCCACGGCAGCCGGCACCAGTCTGACGAGCAGAACATGGCCGAATTCGTCGGCGTCGGGTCCCGCCACGCCCCCCTCCCCGTTCTCGCTCCACTCCATTTCCAGGGCCGGGTTGTCCGAAGCTGTTTCGACGCCCTCCGCCAACCGCGTCGCGGTGACCGACAGGTGTCCCTTCGGCGACGACAGCGCCCCCCTTTGCAGCGAGTTGACGGCGAGCTCATGCAGGGCAAGCCCGACATGGAGAGCGGCGTTCGGCTTCAGGTAGGGGTCGGGGCCGGCAAGATCGATCTGCCGCCCGTCCGCCGCATAGGGCGCCACCTGCGTCGAGATCAGCTCGCCGAGCAGCGCACCGCGCCAGTTCGTTTCGGTGACGAGGTCCTGCGAGCGCGACAGCGACTGCAGGCGCCCGTTGAACCGTTCGAGAAACTCCTGGGTCGAGCCTGCGGTGCGCGCCGTCTGGGTGGCCAGGCTGGTGACGATGGCGAGAAGGTTCTTCGAGCGGTGCGTCACTTCCCTGAGCAGCGTCTGCCGGATGGCTTCGGACCTTCGCCGGTCCGTGACATCGACAATGGCCGACAACAAGCCGACGATCGCCCCGGACGCGTCCCGATCCGGTTGCAGGTAGAGGTCGAAATACCGCGTCCCGGCGACGCCGCCGAGCGGCAGCTCATGCTTCCGCGGCGTCCCCGTTTGAAGCACGTCCTGCTTGGCCGCGACCACTGCCGAGGCAGCCGGTTCCGGCAGCAGATCGAAATCGGTTCCACCGGGTGCCGTCGCCGGGTCCCAATCCCACGGCGCATTCTCGAACCAGACGTATCTGAGCTCGGAATCCTGATAGGAGAAGCTGATCGGCGTCCCGGCGAGAAAGGCAAACGCCTTCTCTATTCCCCCGCCGGGTCCTTGTCTTTGTTCTGGCACATCACCGCCTTCGGCACGGCACCGTTCACACCGGGGAAACGTGGTGTCGCCGACTTCGTTCCCGGCAATCCCTTATGCAGGAGCTCGCGGATTTGCAAAAGACTGCGGTTTCGGCGCCGGGCACCGGCCCGGCGGCTAGCCCTTGGTATCGCCTGCCAGGGACTGGATCGTCGCCAGAAGGTCGGCGGGATCGACCGGCTTCTGGATGACGGCGACGTCTCCGAACTCGCCCGCCATATCGCCCGACCGGTAACCGGTGCACAGGCAGAACGGGACCTGAAGCTCCCGCAGTCGCCGGGCGACGACGACGCTCGAATCGCCGCGGATGTTGGCATCGATAATGGCAGCGTCAGGTTTCGCGTCTTCCTCGAGGCGCGCCATGGCTCCATCGATCGTCGGCGCCGGGCCGAGCACGGTGTGCCCGGCATCCTCGAGAATCGAGGCGATCTCGTCGGCGATGATGAATTCGTCCTCGAGCACGAGAACGCGAAAGTTGGCAGTGCTCTTGTCGGTTTCCGGCATCACGTCACGCTACCGCCGCCATTGGGGAAACGCGATTCTTTCCAAACGGTCTGATGGTCTCCAGCGGCGCCCGGATCTCACAGATCAGGCCGTCGGCGTGGAAATCCATCTGAGCGTCGCCGCCGAGATCGTAAGCAATGCTTCGCTCGATCAGCATCGAGCCGAATCCCCGCTCGGCGGGCTTTTTCACCGGCGGCCCACCGGACTCCTGCCAGGTCAGTTCCAGCCACCCTTCCCCATCAATTCTGGTGATCTTCCAGCCGATTTCCACTCGCCCGGTCGGCAGCGACAGCGCCCCGTACTTGGATGCATTGGTGCCGAGCTCGTGCATCACCAGCGCAAACGAAAGGGCGGCCTTCGGGCTCAGCCGGAGCGGCGGCCCGCCGATGCGGATGACGCCGCCGACATCGAAGCTCCCCGCCTCCTGGCGGATGACGGTATCGATATCGGCCCCGAGCCATCGCTCGCCGGCAAGCAGCTCGTGGGCACGCGACATCGTCTGGATGCGGCCGAGCAGGGATGTCTCGAACGAGGGTATCGACTGCTGGGTCCTCGCCGTCCTGCGGATGACGGCCTGAATGACCTGAAGCGTGTTCTTCATGCGGTGGTCGAGCTCACGCATCAGCAGGCGTTGGGTCTCCTGCGCCTCATGACGATCGGTGACATCGACCGCGGTCGCCACGAGATTGCTGGTCTGCCCGCCGAGCGGCGCGAGCGGCCTGATCCAGAGATCGAGCACCCGCGGCTGGCCGTCGACCTCCAGGGAGAAATCGAACCGCGCATCTTCTCCGCCCCGCGCGGTCGTTACCGCCTCACGGATGCGGGCCGCCTCCTCCGGTGCCTCGTACTCGATCGGCAACCCCCAAAGCGGCCGGTCGGTCATTTCCTCCTCGCTGAGGTCGAGGACATCCACCGCGGCGCGGTTGGCGCTGACCACGTGCCCGTCCTTATCGAGGAGCCACGCCAGCGGGCCGATCCCGTCGAGCATGCCGCGGAGTTGCGCCCTGGCTTCGGCGATCTGCTCGGTCTTTGACTTGTTGGTGATGTAGCCGATCACGGCGAGCGTCGAAGCGACGCCGGCGCCGACGATGAGAAGCACCGCCCACCACATGACGCTGGTGGCGGTGGACGGCGCGGCCGCGACCCTCACCGTCCATGTCTGTCCGCCAAAAACGAAGGATTGCTCGTTCGGCGGAAGGTCGGCCGGCGTCAGATCGCTCGAGGTGGCGTCGGGGTTGTTGGAGCTGCCGATTGTCACGGAAATTGTCGCAATGCCGCTGGTCAGCCGCGCGAACCGCGCCAGACCCTCGACCGTCACCGATCCGGTTGCGACGCCGATCACGTTGCCGCTGCGGTCCAGCGCCGGCACATAGAAGACGACACCCGGCTCGTCGGCGCTCTGCAACGTGACGACGTCGCTGATCACCAGCTGGAAATCGTTGATTGTCCTCTCGATCGCTCCGTGGCGAACGGGATCCGACGCGGCGTCGAATCCGTAGGCCGGCTCCCCTCCTCCCGGCAGATAAGCTGCCTCGAGCACGAAATAGACGGATCGCTCTGGTGCCCGTTCTGGCTTCCCGTCCGGACGGGTTTCCCAGATGCCGAGGGTGTGCGCCGGCTCGGTCGCGAAGCGCCCTTCGTAAGCTTGACGTCCGGCATTGTCGACGCGGCGGAGAAAGCCGATCCCCCGCAGGATCTCGGTCCCGGCCAGCGGTCGCGCAAACCGGTCGAACTCGTCCTGGGTGACCGCGTCGGCCGCGTACAGACCCTGCACCGCCCGCACCGAGATCGCCACCCGGTCGAGCGCCACCTTGACGGCCGTCGCGGCCGTATCGATCTGCGCGGCCGTCTGCTCTTCCCGCAGCCGCTGGTAGGACTGATGGACAAACCATCCCCCGAACGCGGTGGCGCCGAGTCCCACCACGGCCACGATCGTGATCGCGATCCTTCGTTGCCGGACGATTCGTCTTTGCGGCACCCCGTTGGCTAGTCCTCTACTCTACTTGTCCTCAGAGCCGGGCCCTGCCGGCGCCGGTCCTTTTAGCCGACTCAAAGCGCGCCCAACAGCAAGAGAACCACGACGAACACCAGGATCGCACCAGCGATTCCCGATGGTCCGTAACCCCAACCACGAATAAGGCCAGGCCGGCACCGCCCCGAGAAGTATCAGGATCGGGATAAACGAGAGGATTGTGCCGAGCGACATTGGCGATCCGTATCCGTTGGCATGCCTTTGCTTAACGTCATCCCCGAGAATTCGTTCCGGAACCGCGCCAGAAACAGCACGAAGAGACAATCTCCGGAACCGAATCCGGAAAAGAGCGGTTGACGGGCCGCTGGCGGCTGGGACGTCCTCTTCCTCCCGAGAGGGAATAGCGGCCGCCTCGAAAGAACCGGAAACGCAAACGCCAACAGGAGTCACGCAATGATCTTCAAGAAGTTCCTGACGACTACTGCCGTTGTGGCGATGACCGCGAGCGGCGCGTATGTCGCCGCCCCCGCAACCCACGCTGCGGCCGCGACCATGAGTTCGGGCTTCATGCAGCACCTCAACAAGGGCGATCATTTCGCCCTCGATCTGATCGGCGCTCCGGTCTACAGCTCGGACACTCAGAACACCAACGTTGTCGGTGACATCAACGACCTCGTAGTCGCCTCCGACGGTACGGTTGACGCTGTGGTGATCGGCGTCGGCGGCTTCCTCGGCGTCGGCGAGAAGGACGTAGCAGTCCCGTTCGATTCGATCAGCTGGAAGACCGACCCCAACGGGATGCTGCAGCTTGTGCTGGCAGCCACCGAGGAGCAGCTGAAGGCCGCGCCGGCGTTCAATCGCGATAACCAGACGGCGATGAACCAGAGCGGCACAAATGGCAATCAGAAGCCGGCGCCGAAGAACCAGGCGATGAAGGATCAGGCCGCCGGCAATTAGTCCGGAAGCGAGGTCAAGCGCGCCGGCCATCCCCATCCGGAGGAGTCGACCCATGCTGAAATGGATCCTGATCGCCTTGTTGATTGCCGCCGTCGCCAGCCTGCTCGGTTTCCGTGGCGTCGCCGGTGCTGCGGCAGGCGTTGCGCAAATCCTGATCGTCATCTTCCTCATCGTGCTCGCCGCGATGCTGATCTTCGGCGTCATCGCCATCGCCTGACGATCAGGGAGAGACCGGTAGGGTGTGGCCGGCGCGGAGAAACCGTGCCGGCTTCCTTTTCAGAGCTCGGGCAGGTCGCCCCCTGCCCACCCCTCCTTGGCCCGCGCAACGAAATCGTCCAGTTGACGGGCCGAAATCGCCGCGCGCAGTCCTGCCATGAGGTGCTGGTAGTAGGCGAGGTTGTTCCAGGAAAGCAGCATCCCGCCCAGCGACTCGCCCGACTTGACCAGATGGTGGAGATAGGCGCGCGAATAGTCCCGCGCCGGCGGCCAGCCGGCGGCCTCGTCCAACGGCCGCGGATCGTCGGCGTGACGGGCATTCTTCATGTTGAGCCGTCCGAAGCGGGTGTAGGCGACGCCGTGCCGCCCCGCCCGCGTCGGCAGCACGCAGTCGAACATGTCGACCCCGCGCCGCACCGCCTCGACGATGTCGTCGGGCTGCCCGACCCCCATCAGATATCGCGGTCGTGCCGCTGGCAACGCCGGCACCGTCGTATCGAGGATCGCCAGCATCACCTCCTGCGGCTCGCCGACGGCCAGTCCGCCGATCGCGTAGCCATCGAAGCCGATGGCCGCCAGCCCTCCGGCCGACACCACACGAAGATCGTGCTGGTCGCCGCCCTGCACGATGCCGAACAGGGCCCGCCCCTCGGTTCCTGCGAATGCCTGCTTCGACCGTTCCGCCCAGCGCAGCGACAGCCGCATTGAGCGCTCGACCTCCGCCCGCTCGGCGGGCAATGCGACGCACTCGTCGAGTTGCATGTGGATGTCGGAATCGAGCAGCGCCTGGATCTCCAGCGATCGCTCCGGGGTCAGACGGTGCACCGACCCGTCGAGATGCGAGCGGAAGGTGACCCCGTCCTCGTCGATCTTTCTGAGCGCCGCCAGCGACATCACCTGGAAGCCGCCCGAGTCCGTCAGGATCGGCCACGGCCAATTGACGAACACATGCAGCCCGCCAAGCGCCGCCACCCGTTCGGCCCCCGGTCTCAGCATCAGGTGGTAGGTGTTGCCGAGGATGATGTCGGAGCCGAGCGCATGCACCTGATCCGGGTACATCGCCTTGACGGTCCCCGCAGTGCCGACGGGCATGAAGACAGGGGTGCGGACGTCGCCGCGCGGCGTCGCCAGGATGCCGGTGCGGGCGCGTCCGTCGACGGCCGTGACCGCGAGATCGATGCCGCTCACGCGTACTCCCGATCGTCCACGATATTGTCGTCCATCGCCATCACGCCTCCCTCCCCGGTCCAGGAAAGAGCAGACAGGCATCGCCATAGGAGTAGAACCGATAGCCTGTCTCGATGGCATGCCGGTATGCCTCGATCATCGTCTGCCGTCCCGAGAATGCCGAAACCAGCATGAAGAGAGTCGAGCGCGGAAGGTGGAAATTGGTCATCAGCACGTCAACCGCCCTGAAGCGGTAGCCGGGCGTGATGAACAGGGATGTTTCGCCGGCAAAGGACTTGATCTTCCCGTCGGTGTCAGCTGCGCTTTCGAGCAGACGGAGCGAGGTCGTGCCGACCGCGACGATGCGACCGCCGCGGGCGCGGACATGATTCAGCGCCGACGCAGTGTCGGCGCTGATCGTCCCCCATTCGGCATGCATCCGGTGATCGGCGGTATCGTGCCCCTTGACCGGCAGAAAGGTGCCCGGTCCCACATGCAGCGTCACCCGATGCAGGGCGATGCCCGCCGCGTCGAGCCGCTCGATCAGGCCTTCGGTGAAGTGGAGCCCCGCCGTCGGCGCCGCCACCGCCCCCTCCTCCTGCGCATAGACGGTCTGGTAGTCGGCGCGATCGCGGGCATCTTCCGCCCGGCGGCCGGCAATATAGGGCGGCAGCGGCATGTGGCCGATCGCGTGAATCGCCTCGTCGAGCACCGGCGTCGAAAGGTCGAAGCGAAGCAGGACGTCTCCCGCCTCACCCTTTTCCTCGACGGTCGCGTCGAGCCCGGCGACCAGGCAGGCATTGTCGGCCGTCGTCCCGAAGCGGATCCGGTCCCCTGCTGCCAGCCGCCGCGCCGGCCGGGCGAAGGCGCGCCAGCGGGTGGCGCCGATCCGCTTGTAGAGGGTCACCGAGACCGGCGTGACATGCGCATCGCGGAACCGCTCGCCGCGAAGTTCGGCCGGAATCACCTTGGTATCGTTGATGACAAGGGCATCCCCGGCGCGCAAAAGCTCCGGCAGGTCGCGAACGCGCCGATCGGCAAAGCCCTGCCCCGGCCTCACCACCAGCATCCGCGCGGCATCGCGTGGATGGACGGGGCGAAGCGCAATGCTTGCCTCGGGCAGTTCGAAATCGAAGAGATCGACGCGCACCGATCCCGATTCAGCGCCGCGAATAGGCGCGTCCGAGCGCCAGCGCCCCGATGATGATCAGCACCGCCGGCCAGATAACGTCCCAATCCACGTCGAGGTTGAAGAGGAACAAGAGGGTCAGCGCCACCAGTACGATGCCGGTGATCAGCGGGCCGATCACCCCCGAGCCGACCTGCCGACCGGCCCCCTCATAGGCGCGCCAGGCACTGGCAAATGCAAATGCGGCGGGGATCAGGATGAACAACGCCCACCAGTTTCCCGGTATCGCGTAGCCCATGTTCTGCAGGAGGAAGATGACGCCCACCGCGATGAGGATCAGCGCCGCGATCCAGGCGCCCGGGCCCCGCGGATCGTCCTCTTGGGTCTGTCGGTCGGTCATGGGCTCAGCTCCCCGTTTCCGGAGCCAATCGTAGCACGATCCGGTGTCTTTTGGGTCTAGCGGTGGCGTTCCAGGCCCGGCTGCAATGGGCCTCCAACCACGACAGCTGAAGCTGATCAACCTACGCCGCGTCGGCCGCCACCTTCATCGACACGATCCGGTCCGGATCCGTGACCGGCTCGCCCCGCTTGATCTGGTCGATGTTCTCCATGCCTTCGACGACCTGGCCCCAAACCGTGTATTCGCGGTCGAGCCACGGCGATTCGGCGAAGCAGATGAAGAACTGGCTGTCCGCCGAATCCGGGTTGGCCGAGCGGGCCATGGAGCAGGTGCCGCGAACATGCTTCTCGCCGCTGAACTCCGACTTGAGGTTGACCCCCGACCCGCCGCGTCCGGTGCCCGTCGGGTCGCCGGTCTGGGCCATGAAGCCGTCGATCACGCGGTGGAAGACGATTCCGTCATAGAAGCCTTCGCGCGTCAGTTCCTTGATCCGCGCCACGTGGTTCGGCGCAAGGTCGGGTCGGAGCTCGATTACCGTGGTCCCCTGAGATGTTTCCATCACCAGGGTGTTTTCCGGGTCGCGTCCTTCAGCCATTCGGCCCTCCTCTGTCTGCTCGCTTCGTCATCTCAGTTGGTGTCGGCGACCACCACCATCCACCTGATCATTCAGAATCACCGAAATCGCAGACAATGGGATGGAGGGAATCTCCGAGGATATGCACGTATCCGACACGCAAGACCTGTTTGCCTTCCTCGGCAATGAGGATGCGGATGGAGATCGCCATCGATTCGACGTTCTCATCCGCCAGATCGATCGACAGCGACCGGCCGTCGTCGAAGGACTGATAAAGCGACACCGGCGTTGCCCGGTCGATTTCCAGCGTGCTCCACATGCCGCGGGGCGTGACCACGCGCACCCAGTTCGGCCGGTCGGCGGGCAAACCCTGCCCCAGGTTCATTTCGACAACGACCTGCGGATCGTCGGTGCCGAGGCAGGATACGGTTTCCGTGGCAAGCGCACGACCTGGCAGGGCAGCCGCTGCAACGGCGAGCCCCAGTGCCGGAAGCATGATCTTCGACAGCGGCATGGACCTTTGTTTCGCGCTTAGTCGTTCCGACGCCCGGCCGTGTCCTTCAGCCTCCGCATGATGACGGGCGGCACGAATGGCGAAACGTCGCCACCCATGCCGACGATCTGCCGGACAAGCGTGGCGGTGATGTGACGCGAGCCGGGCGAGGCCGGCACGAATACAGTTTTGACCTGGGGCGCAAGCACCGCATTGGTTGCCGCCATCTGCATCTCGTAGTCGAAGTCGGCGGCGTTGCGAAGGCCGCGGACGATGAGCGTCGCCCCGACGTCCGTCGCGGCGGCAACGGTAAGGCCGTCGAAAGACGTGACCCTCACGTGGGCCGCTTGCTCGCCGGGAAGCGCGGCGATCGCGTCGCCGATCATTGCCTTCCGCTCGTCCAGCGAGAACATCGTCGACTTGGTCGGATGCACGCCGATCGCCACCACCAGCTCGTCAGCCAGCGCCAGTGCTGTGGTCAGGATGTCCAGGTGGCCGTTGGTGAACGGATCGAAGGTGCCTGGATAGATGGCGATTCGCGTCATGACGCCCGCGGGTAGCCGATAGACTGCGGTGGCGCTGTCTAACCGGTCGCCGGGATATCGGCAAGCCGCGACAAACCTTGCCGAAACGGCCCAAGGTTTCACCATGTAATCGGCACAACGTCAGGGATTTCGACTGCGTGATCCGCATCACACACGTTTTGTGACCGAGGTCACTGTGGAGGTCGATAGGCGGAACTATCTTCTGACCATGGTCGTTGGTTCGACGAGGCCGGAACAAAAGGCCGGCCAGGATGGAGGTAGGGAAGATGAACACCAGGATCCGCCAGACGCTCGTCGCCGTCGCCTTTGCCGCGACCGCCGCAGCCGGCATCACGGGTGCCACCCTCCGCGGCGAAACGAAGGAAACCGATCTGGCCGCCACCTGCCAGCAGGCGGCGTGGCCGATGATCCCCGCCGACTGCCTCGAGGGCGGTCCCTATCACAATGTCCGGTACGTGTCGGCGAACAACCCGGGACCGGGTGCCGAGCTGAAGCTCACGGTGGCCGACGCCGGGCTGGCCGAACGCTTCGCCACCGCCTTCCAGTAATCGACCGCAGGCCAACCTGAACACCAAATGAACGGAGCTATCGGCACCTGTTCAGCCGGGAAAAGAGACAATCCGACGGACAAACGGGCCAGGTTCCGGCAGGAGATGACAATGAACATCTGGATCCACACGACAGTCGCAGCGACCGCTCTTGCAGCAACCATCGTCGTCGCTGTCGCCAGCGTCGCCACCTACGAGGCGGCCACGCCAAGCGCCGCCAAGGCCGACCGGCTGCCGATCGCCAGCAGCGTCGCGACCGGAAACCAGCGCTATGTGACGATCGAGCACCGCGGCGACCACCTCTCGGTCCTGACGCGCGTCCCCGTCACCTCGCTCGCGAGCAACTGAGCAATCTGGGGCAATCGCCCCGGAAGAGTCCCCCAAGACCACTGAGCCGCCGGTTCGTCCCGACGGCTCCTTTTTCGGGATCGGCCCGCCCGCCCTGCGGCGCGGGCCGTTTTCTCGTCTGGGTGTGAAACGGCCGGACGATAAAATGACGCCTATTCCGACGGCGCCTCGCCCTCGCCGCCCGCAGCGTCTTCCTCCTCCTCGCCGAGATGCTCGACCGAGACCACCTTCTCGTCCTCGGCGGTCGAGAAGACGATCACCCCTTGCGTGCCGCGCCCGACAATCCGGATGTCATCGATCGGCATGCGGATGATCTGGCCGCCGTCGGAGACCATCATGATCTGGTCATTGGCCTCCACCGGGAAGGAGGCGACCAGCGGCCCGTTCCGCTCGTTGACGACCATGGCGACGATGCCCTTGCCGCCGCGGCCGGTGGTCCGGTACTCGAAGGACGAGGTGCGCTTGCCGTAGCCGTTTTCGGATACGGTGAGAATGAACTGCTCGGCGGCGCTCATTGCCGCATAGCGGTCCGGCGGCAGTTCGCCGCCACCCGCTTCCTCGCCCTCCGCCTCTATCGGCTCCTCCTCCGGCTCGCCCTCGCCGCGTACCGCCCGGCTCATCTTGAGATAGGCGGAGCGCTCGGCTGCATCGGCCTCGAAATGGAGGAGGATCGCCATGGAGATGACCTTGTCGCCATCCCCGAGCGCGATGCCGCGCACCCCTGTCGAGTCACGCCCCTTGAACACCCGCACATCGGTAACGGGGAAGCGGATGCACTGGCCGAGCGCCGTGGTGAGCAGCACGTCCTGCGCCTCGGTGCACAGCTGAACCCCGACGATGCCGTCGCCCTCGTCGAGCTTCATGGCGATCTTGCCGTTGCGGTTCACCTGCACGAAGTCGGACAGCTTGTTGCGCCGCACGCGGCCGCTGGTCGTGGCGAACATGACGTCCAGCGCGTCCCAGCTTTCCTCATCCTCGGGCAGCGGCAGGATCGAGGTGATCCACTCGCCCGGCTGCAGCGGCAACAGGTTGACCAGCGCCTTGCCCCGCGCGTTCGGCGCCGCAAGCGGCAATCGCCACACCTTCTCCTTGTAGACGATGCCGCGCGAGGAGAAGTAGAGCACCGGCGTATGGGTATTGGCGACGAAGACGCGGTTGACGAAGTCCTCCTCCTTCATTGCCATGCCGGTGCGGCCCTTGCCGCCGCGCCGCTGGGCCCGGTAGGTGTCGAGCGTCACCCGCTTGATCCAGCCGCCATGGGTGACGGTCACCACCATGTCCTCGCGCTGGATGAGATCCTCGTCCTCGAGCTCGGCGCCGGCGTCGACAATCTCGGTCCGCCGCGGGGTGGCGAACTCGTCGCGGATCGCCGTCAATTCGTCCTTGATGATGGTCTGGACGCGCTGGCGCGAACGCAGGATGTCGAGATAGTCGGTAATCTCGGCGGCAATCTTCTCCAGCTCCTCGCCGATCTCCTCACGGCCGAGTGCCGTCAGCCGGGCGAGCCGCAATTCGAGGATCGCCCGCGCCTGCGCGTCGGAGAGCCGGTAGGTGCCGTCCTCGGCGATGCGGTGGCGGGGATCGTCGATCAGCGCAATCAGCGGCGCCACCTGCTCCGCCGGCCAGGCGCGGCCCATCAGTTCCTCGCGCGCCGCGGCGGCGTCCCGCGACGAGCGGATGATGCGGATCACCTCGTCGATATGGGCGACGGCGATGGCAAGACCGACCAGGGTATGGGCGCGCTCGCGTGCCTTCATGAGCAGGTAGCGCGTCCGCCGGCTGATAACGTCCTCGCGGAAGGCGACGAACGCCTGCAGCATGTCCTTGAGGGTCATCGGCTCCGGCCGGCCGCCGTTCAGCGCCACCATGTTGCAGCCGAAGGAGGTCTGCAGCGGCGAGAAGCGGTAGAGCTGGTTGAGCACGACGTCGGCCATCGCGTCGCGCCGGAGCTCGATGACGACGCGCATCCCCTGGCGGTCGGATTCGTCGCGGATGTCGGAAATCCCTTCGATCCGCTTGTCGCGCACCAGCTCGGCGATCTTCTCGATCATCGTCGCCTTGTTCACCTGGTACGGGATCTCGGTGACGATCAGCGCCTCGCGCTCCTTGCGGACGGTCTCGGTGGACACCCGCCCGCGCATCAGCACCGAGCCACGCGCCGTGGCGTAGGCCGAGCGGATGCCGGCCCGGCCAAGGATCAAGCCGCCGGTCGGGAAATCCGGGCCGGGGATAATCTCCAACAGCTGCTCGAGATCGATGCCGGGGTCGTCGATCAGCGCGATGGTCGCGTCGATCACCTCGCCGAGATTGTGCGGCGGAATGTTGGTCGCCATGCCGACGGCGATGCCGCCGGCGCCGTTGACCAGGAGGTTGGGGAAGCGCGCCGGCAGGACGACCGGCTCCTGCTCGGAGCCGTCGTAGTTCTCCTTGAAGTCGACGGTGTCCTTGTCGATGTCCTCGAGCAGTGAATGGGCCACCTTGGCGAGCCGGACCTCGGTGTAGCGCATCGCCGCCGGCGGATCGCCGTCGACCGAACCGAAGTTCCCCTGCCCGTCGATCAGCGGCAGGCGCATGGAAAAGTCCTGCGCCATCCTGACGAGCGCGTCGTAGATCGCCTGGTCGCCGTGCGGATGGTATTTGCCCATCACGTCGCCGACGGCGCGCGACGATTTCTTGTAGGGCTTGTTCCAGTCGTAGCCGGCCTCGTGCATCGAATAGAGGATGCGGCGGTGGACCGGCTTCAGCCCGTCGCGGGCGTCGGGCAGCGCGCGCGACACGATCACACTCATCGCGTAATCGAGATAGCTGCGCCGCATCTCGTCGGTGATCGAGACGGACTCGATGCCGGGCGTCATGCCCTCGCCGGGTTCGTCCGGCCCGCGGGGCGGTGTTTCGTCAGCCAACTGGGATACCGGGAATCGGTTGAATCTGAGCAGTGAATCTAGGGTTTCCGGACCCCGGATACAAGCTTCGGCGCGGTTTTTCTACTGGCAAAAAGATCATATTCTTCAAGGCCTTACCGAAAGCGGTGGTTGGCATTCTTCCGCACGCCGTGGGGCAGACGCGATGGGTGTCCGAAATATCAAGGCGATTTCAAAGCGATCCATCGGATCGGACGTGTGTATTTTTGCCATTCAAACTTGCCATTGGGTTGCATATCGGCGTTTTTCAATTCGCTAAAGATTGGCCCTTGCAATACGTTATTCGGATACTACTTATAATCAGATCGCAAATCTTTGCGATTGAATAGAAGTCGGGCGAGGCCGCCCACGAGGTCGTAGACGAACCCATCGGGGCGGAGCGTCTTCCGCTCTTCCTAGAACCGTCGTAGGTCGGCGGAAATGACCCTCAGCTTCCCGAACCAGAGCCGCAGTTACGACCCGGAGTCGGGCCGCATTCGTTTCTGGGGGTACGACAGGACTATCGAAGTCTCATTCCTCCTGGAACAGGACGCGCTCTTCCGGCTCTATCCGCGAACAGAAGCGACCGAGACCGCGATCCTTGCCGCTTTCGACAGGGCCCGGGACCGTATTGTTGAGGTTGCCGCCCGACTCTACAAGCCTGGTCGGAGAAGCTTCTACGTCCTGTCGGCGGTGGAATTTTGATCACCCCTTCCTTGACCGCCGCAGCATCGCCCGGCGGGGATTTGGAATTCCCATGACAATGAGAACAACCCGGAAAACCATCACGTTTACCCGGCCCTTTCATCTCGATGGAATCGACGGTCTCCAGCCCGCTGGCGCTTACGACGTCGATACGGACGAGGAACTGATTGAGGATCTGTCGTTCGCTGCCTGGCGCCGTGTCGCCACAATGATCCATCTGCGGAGGGCCGGCGTCACGCAGGTCTACCGCATCGATCCCGTGAACCTCGACGCGAGCCTTCTCCGCGACGCGGGAATGACGGTCCTCCCCCCAGGCGAGAATTCGCAGGCCGCAGAAAGCGGTCGCCGAGCCTGAAATCTGGCGATCCGTCGGCGGTTCCTTTAAGGTGCCCCTTCCGGTCCCCGCGATCGGCACGTCGTCCGAAGCAACGATGGCGGCTGAGCGAAAGTCGGGCGTATGAACGACATGGCAGAAAGCACGAAAACTGGGTCTTCGCCTGCCCCCGTGGGGACGTTCGCGCGCTCCATGCTTGGCCGGTTTGCGCGTCAGTTTGACGATTCGCCGATCTCGTTCCGGGTGACCCTCCCCGACGGCTCGGTGCAGCAGTTCGGCAAGAGCGCGCCGCGCTTCGAGGTCACGCTGAAGACCAATAACGGGCTGCGTGCGCTCGCGAGCCTCGACGAGGGCCGCATCGGCGACGCCTATCTCTCCGGCGATCTCGACATCGACGGCGACATGCTCGCCCCCTTCGCGCTCCGCGGCGAGATGAAGGACTTCCACCTTGTCACAACCGTCTGGCGTTTCCTGCAGCCGCTTCTCTTCGGCCAGATCCATACCAACAAGCAGGCGATCGCCGCCCACTACGACATCGACCCGGAATTCTTCCTGAATTTTCTCGATCCGCAGACGCCCTGCTACACCCAGGGCGTCTTTGAGGACGCAGACGAGAGTCTTGATGTCGCGACGCTGCGCAAGTTCGACTACTGCTTCGAGAAGTGCGGCCTGAAGGCCGGCGACCACATTCTCGAGATCGGCCCTGGCTGGGGCGCCTGGTTCGAATATGCCTCGCGCCGCGGGGTCAAATGCACCGGCATCACCATCTCCCAGGTCTCGATCGACTATCTCGAGTCGCGCGCCAAGCTGCTCGGCTACGACTGGGAGCTGATCAACGTCGATCTCCTCGCCTACCAGACCGACCGGACCTATGACGCTATCGTCATCATGGGGGTGATCGAGCACCTGCCCAACTACAAGAAGGTGCTCGACAAGTTTCAGGCGCTGGTCAAGCCGGGCGGCAGAATCTTCCTCGACGGCAGCGCCGACACCAAGAAGTACGAGCTGTCGTCCTACATGGTGAAGTACATCTACGGCGGCAATCACTCCTTCATGGTGCTCCACGAATTCCTGGAGAAGCTGGCGCAGACGCCGCTCGAGGTGCTGGAGGTCTTCAACGACCGCATCAGCTACTTCCTCACCTTCCGCCAGTGGGCGCGAAACTTTGACAAGAATCGCGACGCGACGATCGCCCGCTTCGGCGAGTTCGACTATCGGCGCTTCCGCCTCTATCTGTGGGGCGCCGGCTACGAGTTCCTGTCGCGCCGCTTGTCCTGCTACCGCATGATCATCCAGGCTCCCGCGGCAGACGGCGCGGCATGAGGCCGCCTGGCGGCACCGCGGAGTGGGAAGCCGAGCCATAGCACTGAGTACGGCGGGCGCCGCACCTCAATCGCCTGG
>Ga0210144_1000452_pt1 | contig 21941 bp, 21 predicted proteins | sample Muzzi_PWA_D2_FD_185532 | JGI IMG/M metagenome (GOLD analysis project Ga0210144, IMG submission 185532) | Wetland microbial communities from San Francisco Bay, California, USA, that impact long-term carbon sequestration - Muzzi_PWA_D2 (SPAdes) | ecosystem: Environmental > Aquatic > Marine >...
CGCTTATTGTTCGGATACGGCGTTACATCGGGACGGATGTGCTGTAACTCTGTCGGCATCGTCACTGACTCACAGCTGTATTTCCGGGTCATTCGAGTGTGAGGATGAACTTCCACTGTTGTCTGCTGACCGGCATGATGGACAGGCGATTGCCGTGCCTGAGCAGTGGCAGGCCAGTTAACCCGGAGTATTCCTTCAACTCGGAGAGGGTGATGAAGCGTTTCAGTTTGCGAACATAGCGGACGTCCACGCAGTACCAGCGCGGATTCGCCGGAGCACTCTTCGGGTCAAAGTACTTTGCATCCGGATCGAATGCCGTCAAATCCGGGTGCCCTTCGCGAACAATTTCCATGATGCCGGCGATACCCGGTTCCTTGCAGCTGGAGTGATAGAGAAATGCAAGGTCGCCTGTCTTCATGTCATCGCGCATCATGTTGCGCGCCTGGTAATTGCGTACGCCATCCCAGGGTTCGGTCATTCCCGGCGCGTTTTTCAGATCGTCGATGCCGAATACATCGGGCTCGGATTTCATCAACCAGTATTTCATTCACTATGCCCTTTAGGTGTTGTCAAAAACATACAGTACAGGGCGACTCCTCGACCTGCAGCGACCTGAAATATCCGCTAGTCTGTACTGTCTCAGCAGTGATACATCCCTTGTTCTGTTGCGACTGCATCCAGAGGTACATCCCAGGGTTCAGGTTCGATAAGGGGCAGATGCTGGAATTCATAGGCAAGACCCATGAGGCGCGGTTTGCGCCAATGGACTCTTCGATTGATGAACTCAAAAGAATGGTCGTAATATCCGCCCCCCATGCCCAGACGGTGTCCCGTGGCATCAAAGGCAACCAGCGGCAGCAGTACCAGGTCCAGGGCAACAGATCTGATGCGCCTGTCATGGACGCGTGCCGGTTCGGGAATTCCGAACCGGTTACAAACAAGCGGGTCTCCCGGTGTGTAGGCGGAAAACCACAGTCTTCGTTCCGAGAAATTGACGAGTACAGGAAGGTAAAGTGACTTGCCCATGGACCATAGAATGTCCATCAGCGGACGGGGATCCATCTCTCCGTTTACCGGAAGATAGACGGCAATGCGGCGACTGTTTCTGACCAGTGGTTCCCTGGCGACGATTTGTGCCAGTCGTGCGGCGCAGGCATCACGTTCGGGCTGCGCCAGCCGCCGGCGCCGTTTGCGCATTTCCATGCGCAACTGCTCACGGTTTGTCATTCCGCTGTCCAGGGAAACAGTGATCGCGTCGACCCTCTGCCGGACAGGTCGGTGTTGAAAAGTAAGGCATCCTCCGCTCGTGCCGGCGTGGCTATTGCCCTTGAACCGAGGGTTCAAAGGGGGGACGGTAGTGATGTATCAGGCTTTCCGCCAGCGGCGGACATGCACACCAACATCAGCAAACTGTCCCCTGATATGGAAATTAGGCTCAAGGAGATCTAAGCCACAATCGAACACAGCAGGGGATGCCTGAATTTAACCTTTGCAGCCGGAGCTGATCAGTTCAGCTCCTTCTTCGTGTGACGGCCCAGTGTTTCCTCAATCCTGGCATTGAGATGGCCGATGCGCGCGGTGTACGCGTCCAGTTCTCCGGCACTCGCACCCGATTCCACGATTTCATGCGCCAGATTGAGTGCCGCCATCACGGCGATTCTGTCAATTCCAACGACCTTGCCGCTTCCACGGATTTCCGTCATCCGGTCATTGAGATATTTTGCCGATGCCGTCAAGGCATCCCGTTCTTCCTCCGGACAGGCGACCAGGTATTCCTTGTCCAGAATGTATACCTTGATGGCGCCTGCATCCTTGCTCACGCGCCGGTCTCCAGTGACTTGAGGCGGGTGACGATGGCCTCGACCCGGTTGCGTACCAGATCATGCCTTTCGATCAGGGAGGCGCGTTCGGTTGCGAGCGTATCCTGCTGGGCGCGCAGCGAGCGATTCTCCATGCTCAGACGTTCGATAATCTTCAACAGGTCATCGATTTTTGCCTCAAGCAGGGAGAGCTCCAGGTCAATTTGTGATTGCATGTTTGATTTTGACATGCACTCAATATAGTGCGGTAGAGTCGATCGGTCAATGCTGGTTAAAGTGCCAGCAGTATACACGGTGTTTGCCGGACTGATGAATGCCGTCTGTGTCATAATCTCTGTATAGGGGTTGCGGGTAACCGCTGCGTCTGCAATGCCCGCAGGAGGGTTGTGCCTTGAGCGAGACAGACACTGTTGCTTATGACCGCCTGGCGGCTGTATTGCAGGCCGCCGATGCCGACTGCGGTGCGGCGGAAAGCCACGGCGTGATATGCGGCATCATCTGTGCTGCCGGCACATCGGATCCCGGGCTCTGGCTCGATCATCTGCTTGGCGAGGGCAATACCACCAGGGCGATGGCGCAGTCAGCGCAAGTGCTGCTAACGGAGCTCTATTCGGAATCGCTGCTGCATTTCAATGACGGCGATCTGGGTCTGGTTCTGCTCCTGCCGGAAGATGATACCCCGCTGTCGCTGCGCAGCCAGGCACTCGGCGAGTGGTGCCAGGGATTTCTCTATGGACTGGCTCTCGGGGGCGTGCGTGAGGACGGGGTGATGAGGGGCGACATGGGCGAGATCATGCATGACTTCTACGAGATATCGAATACCCGCTTCGAGCATGAACTGACCGATGAGGATGAGGAATCCGCATATGCCGAGATTGTTGAATATGTCCGCATGAGCGTCCTGCTCTGCCACGAGGAACTGCGTCCAATGCAGTCGCCGCAGCGTCTGCAATAGGCCGCGCCCTGCGCGTGGCAATAAGGCCGGATTACTGACGCGCGCGTGCCGATGATGACACTGAACACGGATAGAATGCGAGAATGATCAGCCGAAAGGAATTCATGCGACGTCGCAGACAACTCATCCGGATGATGGGCAGGGGTTCAATCGCCATCATCCCCACGGCGCCTGTGCGGGCGCGCAACCGCGACGTTGAATATCCCTATCGACCGGACAGTGATTTCCAGTATATAACGGGATTTGGCGAACCGGAGGCCGTAGCGGTCCTGATTCCAGGCCGTGATCATGGCGAATACCTGCTGTTCTGCAGGGAACGCGATCCGAAAATGGAAACCTGGACCGGGCGGCGGGCCGGCACCCAGGGCGCCGTGGAACGCTACGATGCCGACGATGCCTTCCCCGTCGGCGACATCGACGAAATCCTGCCCGGACTGATAGAGAACTGCGACCGGGTTTTCTACACCATGGGTTCCAATCCCGAATTTGACCGGCATGTGCTCGACTGGATTAAAAGGATCCGTGAGGGCGCGCGCTCCGGTTCGCGGGCACCGGATGAATTCGTTTCTCTTGAACATCTGCTGCACGACATGCGTCTCTATAAAAGCCGCTCGGAAGTGAAGGTAATGCGCAATGCGGCAAAGGTGGCCTGCCGCGGGCACCGGCGTGCCATGCGGGCCTGCCGCCCCGGCAGGCATGAATTCGAGATCGAGGCGGAACTGCTTCACGAATTCCGTCATGCCAATATGCAACCGGCCTATCCGAGCATTGTTGGCGGTGGCGAGAACGCCTGCATCCTCCATTACACGGACAACCGGTCAGCATTGCGAGACGGCGACCTGTTGCTGATCGATGCCGGTGCCGAATACGACTGCTATGCTTCGGATGTCACACGCACCTTTCCTGTTAACGGCCGGTTCAGTCCGGCGCAGAAGGCATTGTACGAGGTCGTGCTGGCCGCACAGGCGGCCGCTATCGAACAGGTGCGATCGGGCAATGACTGGAACGCACCGCATGACGCCGCTATCAGGGTGTTGACGCGCGGGCTCGTCAGGCTGGGTATTCTCAAGGGCCGGCCGGCTGAATTGATCAGGAAGGAGGCCTACCGTCGTTTCTACATGCACCGCACCGGCCACTGGCTGGGTATGGACGTGCATGACGTGGGGGACTACAAGGTCGGAGGTGAATGGCGGGTTCTCGAGCCTGGCATGGTGCTGACGGTAGAGCCAGGGATCTATATCCCCGCGGGCAGCCGGGGTGTGGCGAAAAAATGGTGGAATATCGGCATACGTATCGAGGATGACGTGCTGGTGACCAATGACGGTCACGAAGTGCTCAGCATTGATGCGCCGAAAACTGTCAGTGAAATCGAGGCTTGGATGGGAGAAAACCAGTGATGTGCATGTCAGGATCCGGATGTTATGCATTCCTATGACATTCTGATTGTCGGCGGCGGCCTTGTCGGAGCCAGTCTTGTGCGTGCGTTGCAGGGACGTGGCTTGCGCATAGCGGTGGTGGAGGCCGTCCAGTTCGAGACACGGACCGAAGCGGGCTACGACGACCGCGCCATCGCGCTGGCACACGGCACGCAACGCATCTTCGACAGCCTGGATTTATGGGGCGATCTGGAGGATGACGCCACACCGATCCACCATATCCATGTGTCCGATCGCGGGCATTGCGGCTTTACCCGTATGGACCGTGAGGAGGAGGGACTGACGGCGCTGGGCTATGTCGTGCCGGCACGGGTGCTCGGGCAGGTGCTCGGGAATGTCGCGCTGTCCGCCGAAGGGGTCGATCTCTATTGTCCGGCGACCCTTGCGGATCTGAATCTGGAGGCGGAATTCGCAACCGCAACACTCGTCAGGGATGATGAGACGCTGATACTGACGGCACGACTGGTCGTGGCCGCGGATGGCGCCGGTTCAGCGGTCAGGGACCGCCTGGGTATTGCCGTGACCGAGCGTGATTACGGCCAGACGGCCGTGATTGCCAATATCACCCCGCAGTTGCCGCACCGCCATGTCGCCTTCGAGCGATTCACCGATACCGGTCCGATGGCGTTGCTGCCGATGTCCGCGGGTCGTTGCGCGGTGGTATGGACCGTCGACAGTCGGGAGACCGGTGAGGTCATGGGGTTGTCCGACGGCGAGTTCCTGTGCCGTTTGCAGGAGCGGTTTGGTTATCGGCTCGGGCGTTTCGAACGCGTCGGACGGCGACAGGCCTATCCTCTTCGGCTCGTCAAGGCGAAGGAATCGGTGCGTCATCGGCTGGCGCTGGTCGGCAATGCCGCTCATACCCTGCACCCGATCGCCGGGCAGGGTTTCAATCTGGGTGTCCGCGATATTGCAGTTCTTGCCGAAGTGCTGGTTGATGCCATGTCGGAAGGAGACGACCCAGGAGAACTGGCGGTGTTGAGTCGTTATGATGCATGGCGGCGTGCCGATCACCGGCAGGTTACGGCATTTACCGACGGCATGGCGCGATTGTTCACCGTGTCGCTGCCGGCTATGGGAATGGCGCGCGCCGCGGGTATGCTGGCGCTCGATCTGCTGCCACCGGCTAAGCGTCTGTTGACGCGGCTTACCATGGGACGTTCCGGGCGTATACCGCGGCTCGCGCGCGGGTTGCCCTTGTAGGTAATGATTCACCGCAGAGACGCAAAGAACGCAGAGCAAAGAATCATAAAAAATAACAATTATCTGCTATCAATCTGTTGTTTTATGTTTTTTCATAATCTTTGTGCTTTTATTTTCTCTGCGTACTTCGCGTCTCTGCGGTGAGGATTTGTTTTTTTCAGTGAGAATGCCATGAGCCAGTTCGACGTCGTTATCATAGGGGCCGGTATCGTGGGTGCGACGGCGGCCTGCGCTCTGGGTGAGGCGGGCGTCAGGGCCGCTCTGATAGAGGCGCGGCCGCTCGCCATCGACGCCGACGATGGTGTGCGCGACGCGCGCGTTTTCGCGATTACCCGCGCCTCGCAACGGATTTTCGAGGCGCTCGGTGTCTGGGAACCAATCATGGCGCGGGGCGCCTATCCGTTCAGTGATATGGAGGTGTGGGACGCGGGCGGCACAGGAGCGATTCATTTCGACTGCGCCGATATCGGCGAACCCTGTCTCGGCCATATGATCGAGCCCCGGATCATTCACGCCGCGCTGCTGGAACGGTTGCGTTCGATCGCCGCGATAACCCTCTTCTGCCCGGCTAAATTCACGGATATCACTATCAATGAAGCCACTGTCAGCGTGAATCTGGAGGATGGCTCGACCGTGAACGCCGCCCTCATCGCCGCGGCGGACGGCGCCCGCTCGCCATTGCGTGAGCGGCTGGGTATCCCGACCCGGGTGCACGACTACCACCAGAGCAGTCTGGTCGCGCGCGTGGCGAGCGAATTTCCGCATCAGTCTACAGCCAGGCAGCGATTTCTACCGGGCGGGCCGCTCGCCTTTCTGCCGATGGAGGAAAACTGGAGTTCCATCGTGTGGACCCTGCCGACAGCCGAGATTGCAGGCATGCTGGCGCTGGAACAGGACGCCTTTCATGCGGCCCTGGGACAGGCCTTTGATTTTCGCCTCGGCCGGATCGTCGATTCGGAGCGACGTGAGTCCTTCCCGTTGACGCGGTTGCACGCGGAACACTATGTCAGGGAGCGCGTCGCCCTGATGGGCGATGCGGCGCATGCCATACACCCGCTGGCAGGGCAGGGGGTCAACCTTGGCCTGCTGGATGCGGCCGCCCTGGCGGAGGTTGTCCTGGCCGCGAGGTCGCGCGGTGGCGACCCCGGCTCGCTGTCGGTCCTGCGTCGTTACGAGCGCTGGCGCCGCGGCGACAACCTGCTCATGATGTCCGCCATGGACGGGTTCAATGTACTGTTCGGCAACGAGCTGGGACCGGTGCGCTGGCTGCGCAATTTCGGTCTGTCGATGGTGAATGCAGCCGGACCGGCCAAGGATCTGTTGATGCGCCATGCCGCTGGTCTCGCAGGGGATCTGCCGGCGCTGGCGCGGGAGAGAGTCGATTCTCCATGAGCCCGTATACTTTTATATATAAATCTTGAAGGTCGGTCGGGAATCCGTCGTCAATTTCCGACGCTATTCACTGGTGACTTTCTAACCATCTGAAATATCGAAATTGTTGGTGTTGTCATTTGCCGACGATGAGTCGTTTCGTGGGGTATTCCCGCGCCTGCCGCGTCGGTTGCGGATGCCCGGGTCCCAGATTCAATAATCCCTGCCGGCGTGGCAGCACCCCGCTGTTTACGGCGAGCTGCAGGCCAGCCGGTGGTTCGCGGTTCGAACCCGGCCATCCGGGAGAACATGATCGATGACCTGGCCAACCGCTGTGAGCCGCTGGATTTCGGCAATTGCTGCGGCAAGCAGTGGCTGGCAGGACGCGGGAACATTGACGTATAGCGGTTATAACCCGCCCTGCACAGATTCCTCATGAAGATGAACGTTACCGATGCCGCTGGCAATGGGTGGCGACGCCGAATGATTTTGTCAGTTGGCACCTTCCTTGCTTGATGATTACCGGCTTGTGACTGCCGGGGGGCATCCGCAGTCGGGGCACTGCAGAGGAGATCGCACCATGGAGCAACGCTGGAGTTTACGCAAGCCTGTTACGTTCGAGGTGCGCGTGACGCACAAATGCCATCCCGTAGTTCAGGGTCGATCCAGGAATATCAGCCTGGAAGGACTGTTCATCGAGACGGGTATTGTGATCCTGCCTGTCGGATCTTTCGTCGAAGTGGAATTTGCCCTCATGACCGGGAAGGTCTGGGAGCAGGTCCGGATGCCGGCAAGCGTGGTACACAGGACCGGAAGCGGTTGCGGGATCGTGTTTCATGACTTCAACACAAAGGTATTCCGCTCCATCGAGTGCATGCTCTATACCCGCAACACGCGCTGCTCCATACAGCCGCAGGGCATCCGCAGCATTAAAGCACCCGCGGCAGCGGATCGGTGGTCCCGTCGTGCATGAGATTCCGTTCGCTTCCTGAGCGCGCGGGTCGGGTGTTGCCGCAAGCACCGGGATCTGCCGGGCTCGCTGCAAGCAAATGAATTTACGTGAAATATGATCTAAATCATGCGGCGTATCCTTGCGGAAAGGCGCCTGTGAGTCTCGCTGCCAGTCGCCACGCCCGTCGACTCGTCGAAATGACACTCTGGAGGATTCCTGTGCGCTGAATCTGGCACTCGACGGACGGCAGGAGTATATTTGCCGCTCAATGTGATTCTGCTGCGGGAGAGGGTTCACGGTCGGTTGACCGGAACCGCCGAAGGCGCAACACGCCCGGAAACGCTCAGGCAAAAGGACTGTAGCAGACAGTTGACTCTGGAGAGCGGCCGCGGTCAGGCCCACCGAAGGGGACCGGCCCGCCATCATGACACAGGCAGTGGCCTACACTCTCAGGTTACCGGACAGAGGGGCGACGGTGGTGTGAACCTCCGTCGCCCTTTTTTATTGTTGCGGCATCGGCCGTCGAACCGGCAAAGTCATCGGGTCTATGGGAAACAGGACACCACTCTACGAAGAACACCTGGCAGCCGGCGGCAAGCTGGTGGATTTCGCCGGCTGGGATATGCCGATCAACTACGGATCCCAGATCGGGGAGCATCATGCAGTGCGCCAGGGTGCCGGCATGTTCGATGTCTCGCATATGACCGTCGTGGATCTGACCGGTGCGCATGTGCGCGACTATTTGCGCCGGCTGCTTGCCAACGACGTGGTCCGCCTCAGGGCGCCCGGCAAGGCGCTCTACAGCTGCATGCTGAATGCGACCGGCGGTGTGATCGACGACCTGATCGTCTATTACCTGCGGGATGATTATTACCGTATGGTGGTCAACGCCGCTACACGCGAGAAGGACCTTGCCTGGTTGGTGGAGCAGGCGGTGACGTTTGATGTTACGGTGAAGGAGCGCCCCGAACTGGCCATGATCGCCATTCAGGGACCTGACGCCAGGGACACGGTGCTGGGCGTGCTCGATCCGGACAGGGCAGCGGTCGCGGCGAACCTCGAACCCTTCGCTGGCGCCTTCGCTGACGAGTGGTTTATCGCGCGCACCGGCTACACCGGCGAGGACGGTTTCGAGATTATCCTGCCGGGCGACGCGACAGCCGGGTTCTGGCAGGAACTGCGTGCGGCCGGTATCAGTCCCGCCGGACTCGGCGCACGCGATACGCTGCGGCTAGAGGCCGGGATGAATCTGTACGGGGCGGACATGGACGAGACGGTCACGCCGCTCGAGTCGGGGCTGGCATGGACGGTGGCCTGGGAGCCGCCGGACCGCGATTTCATCGGTCGTGACGCACTCGAGACACAGCGTCGGGAGGGTGTTGCGCGCAAGCTGGTCGGTCTGCTGCTCGAGGGCAAGGGCGTGCTGCGCAATCATCAGACAGTGATCGTCGGCAACGACGGCACGGGTGAAATAACCAGCGGGAGCTATTCACCGACCCTGCAGCGCAGCATCGCCCTCGCGCGCGTCCCGCGGGACGCCGGTGACAACTGCCAGGTCGAAATCCGCGGCAAGCTGTTGCCGGCGCGCATGGTCAAACCGCCGTTCGTGCGCCACGGCAAGGTTCTGATTGATTTATGACACCGAATATTCACCACAGAGACGCGGAGATCGCAGAGAAGACCTGAATCAAGGGCAAGCCCGAATAATATCAAATCGGACATATCACAGGAGTCAGCCTGCGTGCGACCACGGTGTTTGAATATCCACAGGTTCGTACGCAAGCCAGTAACTGGAAATATACGAATTATTCGGGGTGCCCGTATTTTTCATTTAACTCTGCGTCTCTGCGGTGAATAGAACATATCGACTAATGAGCGAGGACAGACATGAGTAACATCCCTGCGGATCTCAAGTACGCGAAGACGCACGAGTGGGCGCGTCTGAATGATGACGGTTCCGTTACCGTCGGCATCTCCGACAGTGCCCAGGAGCAGCTGGGCGACATGGTCTATATCGAAGTCCCCGATGTCGGCAAGGTCGTGGCCGCGGCACAGCCCTGTGCCGTGGTGGAATCGGTCAAGGCCGCCTCCGATGTCTATGCCCCGCTCGCCGGTGAGATCCTGGAAGCCAATAGCAAGCTGGTCGACAGTCCCGAGACCGTGAACGAGGATGCTTACGGCGAGGGCTGGATGTTCCGCCTGCTGCCGTCCGATCCAGGCGGACTGGAGGCGTTGATGGACGCCGCCGCCTATGAGTCGTTTCTCGAGTCAGACGGTCACTAGCCCGGCCCGACCGCTGCGGACCTTTACCCATGCCTTTCATTCCGCATACCGATATCGATATTCGTGACATGCTGGACGCCACCGGCGCGAACGCGATAGATGACCTGTTTGACGAAATCCCCGCCGGACTGCGCGCCGGGGGATTGCCGGGTATTCCGCCCGGCATGAGCGAACAGGAAATCAGCCGGCTGATGAATGCGCGTGCGGAGTCCGACGGGCGACCGCTGTGCTTTCTGGGCGCCGGCGCCTACGATCACCACATTCCGGCGGCCGTCTGGGAGATCACCACCCGCGGTGAATTCTACAGCGCCTATACACCCTACCAGGCGGAGGCCAGTCAGGGTACGTTGCAGCTGATTTATGAATTCCAGACCATGATGGCCAGCCTGACCGGTATGGAGGTCTCCAACGCCTCGCTATATGACGGCGCCTCGGCGATGGCCGAGGCCGTGCTCATGGCGGTGCGCTCCAACCGCAAGTCGACCTCACGCCGCATACTGGTGCCGGTGGCGGCGCACCCCAATTACCGCAGGACGACCCGCACTATCGTGGACAACCAGGACATCGAGCTGGTCGAGTTGTCGTACGACCGGGAAGGCGGCAACACACCGCTGCAATCCCTTGCACCGTGGGAGGGTCAGGACATCACCGCTCTGGTCATTCAGCAGCCGAATTTCTTCGGCATTCTCGAAGACGTGGATGAACTGACCGACTGGGCGCACCGGCAGGGCGCGCTGGTGATCGCGGTGTGCAACCCGACCGGGCTTGCCATTCTTGCGCCTCCGGGCGCCTGGGGCGAGGCCGGAGCGGATATCGCCTGCGGCGAAGGCCAGCCGCTCGGTGTGCCGCTCGCCGGCGGCGGACCCTATTTCGGATTTTTGTGTTGCCGGCAGGCGCTGGTGCGCCAGATGCCGGGGCGCATCGTGGGCCGTACCCTGGACCGTGACGCTCGCGTGGGTTATACATTGACCCTGCAGGCGCGTGAACAGCACATTCGCCGCTCCAAGGCGACGTCCAATATCTGCACCAACCAGGGACTGCTGGTGACCGCGGCGACCATTTACATGGCGCTGCTCGGCGCCGACGGGCTGGCGCGCGTCGCACAGGCCTGTCATGCCAATACACGGGCTCTGGTGGAAAAGCTTACCGGAAACGCATGCGTGGAGGCCGCGTTCAGCCGGCCGTATTTCCACGAGTCGGTACTGCGCCTGGCGCTGCCACTCGCGGACATCATGCGACCGCTGCACGCACACAACCTGCTGCCGGGTTACGACCTGTCGGCGGATTATCCGGAACTCGGGAATGCCTTGCTGGTCTGTGCCACCGAGGCGCGCACCAGGGAGGATATCGCCTTGTATGCGGATCACCTGAACCGCATCATTGAAAGGCAGACCGTGGCGGGTTGTCCGGTCAAGCCGAAAATGGCCTAGGTGTCGGCAGACACCTGGCGGTATCAACGAGTACACAACCAATCTGAAGGGGGGTTTGAAACATGGCAACAGTGACTTTGCAGGGCAATCAGATTCATACCAGCGGAGAGCTTCCGGCAGTGGGCGCGAAGGCACCGGATTTTCATCTGGTGGACGGCAAGCTGAATGACGTGAACCTCGCGAACTACAGCGGCAAGAAAAAACTGCTGAACATTGTCCCGAGTCTGGACACACCGACCTGCGCGACTTCGACGCGCAAGTTCAACGAACGGGCGGGGGACAGGGACGATGCGGTCGTGCTGGTGATTTCCGCCGACCTGCCGTTCGCGCAGGGGCGCTTCTGCGGGGCGGAGGGTATCGACAATGTGATCCCGCTGTCGATGATGCGCAGTCGCAACTTCGCCAAGGACTATGGCGTACTGATCACCGACGGCCCGCTCGCCGGCATCACGGCGCGCGCGGTGGTGGTCATGGACGAGAACGACAAGGTCGTATATACCCAGCTGGTGCCGGAAATCGGCGACGAACCGGATTACGACGCGGCACTGGCCGCCCTCTGATCCCGCAGGCGCTCAGGCGCAGGCCCGCGGGAAGATGCCTCGCGGGCGGTGCCGCGCCTGTGGTGAACGACAGGACGCATGCAAGAGATGCTGATATTTGAACATTCACGCAGCGGCCGCCGCGCGCAGGCGCAGGCTCCCGCGTCTCCGGCGGACACCGCGGACATTCCCGGAAAGCTGCTGCGCCGGGACCGGCCGCTGCTGCCGGAAGTATCCGAATTGCAGGCGGTGCGGCATTACACGCAGCTTTCGCAGAAGAATTTCTCGATCGACACCCAGTTCTACCCGCTCGGTTCCTGCACCATGAAATACAACCCGCGGGCCTGCAACACTCTGGCCATGCTGCCGGGTTTCCTGTCCTGCCATCCGTTCGCCCCGGAGTCGCTCGGGCAGGGCTTCCTCGCCTGCCTGTACGAACTGCAGGAAATGCTCAAGGAAGTGACCGCCATGACCGCGGTGTCGCTCACCCCGGCGGCGGGCGCCCAGGGCGAATTCGCCGGCGTGGCCATGATCCGTGCCTACCACGAGGCGCGCGGCGACGGCGAGCGCCGGGAAATTCTCGTGCCGGATGCCGCCCACGGCACCAACCCGGCGACCGCCACCATGTGCGGCTACAGCGTGCGCGAGATCCCGACCGACCGGCAGGGCGATGTGGACCTCGCCGTGCTGAAGGAATCCGTCGGACCGCATACGGCGGGTATCATGCTGACCAATCCGTCCACGCTCGGCGTATTCGAGCGTCACATCCAGGAGATCGCCGCCGTGGTGCACCAGGCCGGCGGACTGCTCTACTACGACGGCGCCAACCTGAATGCCATCCTCGGCAAGGTGCGCCCGGGCGACATGGGGTTCGACGTCATCCACATGAACCTGCACAAGACCTTCTCCACCCCGCATGGCGGCGGCGGGCCGGGCGCCGGCCCGGTGGGCGTCGCGAGGCGCCTGGAACCGTTCCTGCCGGTGCCGATAGTCGGATACAACGGCGACGAGTATTACTGGATCGACGAAACGGATCGCCCGCAGAGCATCGGCCGCCTGTCCGCGTTTATGGGCAACGCCGGGGTGCTGATGCGTGCCTACGTCTATGCCCGCCTGCTGGGCCGCGAGGGCATGCAGCGCGTGGCGGAGTTCGCCACGCTGAACGCCAACTACCTGATGGCGCGGCTGACGGCCGCCGGTTTCGACGTGGCTTTCCCGCAGCGACGAGCCACCCATGAATTCATCGTTACCCTGAAGCGCCAGCAGAAGGAACAGGGCGTCACCGCCATGGATTTCGCCAAGCGGCTGCTGGATTTCAACATCCATGCCCCGACCACGTATTTCCCGCTGCTGGTGCCGGAATGTCTGCTGATCGAACCTACCGAGACGGAGAGCAAGGAAGACCTGGATGCCTTCGTCGAGGCCATGATAAAGATCAAACAGGAGGCGGAAACCGAACCCGAACGCCTGAGGGAAGCGCCGCACACCCGGCCGGTGCGCCGGCTCGACGAGGTGCGTGCCGCCAAACAACTCGACCTGGTCTGGTCCGGGACGCATGATTGAGCGTACCGCAGCGAATTTTCATAACCAACGAGAGAGGGTAACCATGTCTGCGCTGATCTGCGGCTCGATGGCTTTTGACACCATCATGGTGTTCAGGGACCGATTCAAGAACCATATCCTGCCGGAGAAGGTGCACATGCTGAACGTCGCCTTTCACGTGCCCGAGCTGCGCCGCGAGTTCGGCGGCTGCGCGGGTAACATCGCCTACAACCTGAAACTGCTGGGTGGTGATCCGCTGCCGATGGCGACCGTCGGCACCGATTTCGGGCCGTATGCGCTCTGGCTGGAAGAGCGCGGAATCGACCTGCGTCACGTCACCGTCCTCGACGGGGCCTATACGGCGCAGGCCTTCATCACCACCGACATGGACGACAACCAGATCACCGCCTTCCATCCCGGAGCGATGGATGGCGCGCACGCCAACCGGGTCGACGACGCGGAGGGGATTTCCATCGGCATGGTGTCCCCGGACGGACGCCAGGGCATGCTGGAACACGCCGGACAGTTCGTGGCGGCCGGCATCCCCTTCATCTTCGATCCCGGCCAGGGCCTGCCGCAGTTCGGCGGCGAGGAGCTGGTGAATTTCATCGACCAGTCCACCTGGGTGTGCGTCAATGACTATGAATCCGAGCTGCTTCAGGAGCGCACCGGTATGTCGCCTCACGAAATCGCGGAACGCATCGAGGCGCTGATCGTGACGCTCGGCGGGGATGGCTCGCACATCTACACTGAAAATCGGCGCATCGAGGTGCCGCCGGCCCGGGTCCGCGACGTGGTCGACCCTACCGGCTGCGGCGATGCCTACCGCGCCGGGCTGCTCTACGGACTGATGCACGCCATGGACTGGGAAACCACGGGACGGATTGCCGCGCTGATGGGCGCCATCAAGATCGAACGTCACGGCACCCAGAACCACAGCTTCGACGTGGACGAGTTCAGGAGCCGCTACCGCGAAAGCTTCCGCGATGAGCTGGTATAGTGTGCGTTGCTGAATACCTGTTTCACCGCAGAGACGCAGAGAACGCAAAGGGATTCAATAGCAAAAAATCCAGTTAACTGCTTTGCGTACTCTGCGCCTCTGCGGCAAGCGTTTTTTTGATTGGCATTGATATATTGGCAGCATTCCAGACGAGCTCGACGTCTCCAGGGGAATTCTCACATGGTTGAATTACCTATGCCGCGGTTCGTTGATTCCGGTGGTCCTCGTCATGCGTACCGGCAGACCTGCCGGGCTTCCTTGCTACGCCGACTCGCCGCATGCGGCTTGCTGCTGTTCGGGATGAGCACCGCCGTGGCCGAGGAGACGGTCGAGAAGTCCGTGTTTCTGGTCGTCGAGGATGACCGGATCATCGCCAGCAACGTCCAGACCGGCCAGTTCTTCGATTTCGATTTCAGCGCCAAGGAAGAAGTTCAGCAGCAGATCGTCGCCAACGGCGTGGCCATCGTGGTGACCAACCAGCGCTATGCCGGCATCGGGGTGTTTTCCGGCGGCTGGCAGAGCATCCGCCGCATCGCGGGTGAGTCGGTTATAAGCGCCGAGGCCCAGGATTATTCCGCGCTGGTCGTCACCTCGGATCGCGTGCTCGCCTTCAACGGCAAGACCGGCAGCTGGTCGGACCGCAAGCGCTGAATGGCCCCATAACCAGTTCATCGGTGGAACCCCATGTTCGCACGCAAACCAGGTCTGGAGACCATTCACCTGGAGGAATGGCACTTAACTTCAGGGATATCGTCATTATAAAAATATAAATGGCCACGGAAGCACACGGAAAAACACGGAATATTCACAGATAATTTCTGTGTCTTCCGTGGCTATTCAGCACGATTCGACTTAAGTTAAGTGTCATTCGTGCATGACAGGATGATTCCGTGTTTCTTTATTTCCAACCTCAGATCTTGTCGATGTGCCTGATGTAACGCGGGTGATCGATCATGTTCATTTGCATGGCGGTGCCGTCGGCCGAGAACACCGCACCGCTGCCGGCGACCGTGAACTTGCAGCCGACGCTGCCTTTCCAGTCGATCGGCAGGGGGGCGTGATCGCGGTAGGTGTAGATGTTATTGGTCATGTCGCCGCCCTGGATCTCGCACGGGCACTCCGGCAGTTCACCCTCGATTATTACGTTTCTGATGACCAGATCGCACGCCTGGTTCCACAGGCTGTCCTGGAATGCGCCTTCCATCACCTGGACGAGGTGAACCAGCGAGAAGTGCAGGGTGATGTCGTCGACGTTCCGTTCGATGCGCTCCAGTCGGGCGCCGGGTAGTTGCAAGCTGCTTGTGGTGTCCATCGTGAGTCTTGGTAATCCAGGGTTAATTATTCACCGCGGAGACGCAGAGAAAATACAGGAAAAAAGATTACGATCAATCATCATTTCTTGCAGGGAAAACAGTGATGCGATCAATGCGGTTTTATCAGGCAATGCTGTTCTCTGTGTACTCCGCGTCTCTGCGGTAAATAACGATGTTAAACCGATTCGGGTGCAGTCGCGTCTGTTTCAGCGAGCAGGGCCTCGAAGTCCTCGAAGCGCGTGACCGGCGGTCCGCATTGTAAACCCGTACAGGCATAGGCGACCAGCTCTCCCTGCGGTGCGTAATTGTCCAGTATGCCGGGCAACGTGGATTCGGTCGCCGGTATGGCCAGCAGCAGGCGTCGCGGCGCATAGGTCCGGGCCGCGCGCTGTTGCCATGCCTTCATGGCCGCCGCGTCACCGCGCAGGATCACCGTCTGGCCGGGAGACAGTGCGTCCTGCAGTGCGACCAGCAGGCTGGCATGGCCGTGCGGCATGGACTCGAGGCTCGACCAGAGCCCTTTCAGGGTCTGCTCCGCGGCCTCGAGGTAACGGGCCTCACCCAGCAGGTGACCAAGCCGGTAGAGCACCGTGGCGGCGATGCCGTTGCCGGATGGCGTGGCCTCGTCGTGGTTCGGTTTGGGTCGCTGGATCAACGCCTCGTGATCGTCAGAGGTGAAGAAGAAACCACCGGCCGGATCACGGAAACGGGCGAACAGCACCTCGGCGAGTTCCACGGCGAAGCTCAGGTCGGCCGCGCGCCAGCGCGCCTGCAGCAGTTCCAGCAGACCGTCGATCAGGCAGGCGTGGTCGTCAAGGTAGGCGTTGAGATGCGCGCGCCCGTCCTTGCCGGTGGCGAGCAGGCGGCCGTTTTTCCAGAGTTCGCGCCGGATGAAATCGACGGCGCGTTCCGCGGAGGCGATCCATTTAGGGTTGTCGAGCTGGCGTCCCGCGATCGCCATGCCACGGATCATCAGGCCATTCCAGGCGGTCAGGATTTTTTCATCGCGTCCCGGACGCACCCGCTGTTCGCGCACCGCGAGCAGTGTTGCGCAGGCCCGGTCGATGCGCCGGTCGACCTCGTCGGGGGTGAGAGAGAATTCCGCTGCGAGCTGCGTGCGGTTGCGATAGACGTGCAGGTGCCAGCGACCCTCGAAGTTGGCGGCGCGGTCGAGACCGAAGTGGCGTGCGAACAGCCGGTAGTCCTCAGCATCCAGCAACGCTTCGACTTCCTGCGGTGTCCAGGTGTAGAACTTGCCTTCCTCGCCTTCGGAGTCCGCATCGAGGCTGGAATAATAGCCGCCCTCGGGCGCCTGCATTTCGCGCATCACCCAGGCGGCGGTTTGTTCGCAGGTGCGTTTGAACAGCGCATTGCCGGTCGCGGCATACGCCTGGGCGTAGAGTGCGAGCAGTGCGCCGTTGTCGTAGAGCATTTTCTCGAAGTGGGGGATCATCCAGTGATCGTCCACGGAGTAGCGGCAGAAGCCGCCGCCCAACTGGTCGTTGATGCCGCCCTGCGCCATTTGCTCCAGTGTGAAGACCACCATGTGCAGGGCGCGCCGGTCGCTCATGCCGTGATGGCGGCAGGTGCCGGCCCAGTGACGCAGCAGGCATTCCAGATTGGTCGGGTGCGGGAACTTCGGCGCCTGGCCGAATCCGCCGTGGCGTTCATCGAAACTCTGCTCGAGCTGCTGGCGGGCGCTGTCGAGCGGCGCCGGGTTGAGACTGCCCGCCGCGCCCTCATTGCTGTTGATCGATTGCAGGGCCTGCAACAGGGAGGCGTTCTGGTTGCGGATTTCGTCCGGGTGTTCGTCGAGAAAACCGGCGATGTGCTGTATCAGTTCCCGGAAGGACGGCAAGCCGTGACGGGGCTCGTTCGGGAAATAGGTGCCAGCGAAGAACGGCACCCGGTCGTCCGGCGTCAGGAACACGGTCAGCGGCCAGCCGCCAGGTCTGCGGGTCAGCAGGGAATGCGAGGTCTGGTAGATCCTGTCGATGTCCGGGCGCTCTTCCCGATCGACCTTGATGTTGACGAACAGCCGGTTCATGAGATCGGCTGTGTCCGGATCCTCGAAGGATTCGTGCGCCATGACGTGGCACCAGTGACAGGCCGAGTAGCCCACCGAGAGCAGGATGGGCTTGTTTTCGCGGCGCGCCTTCTCCAGCGCATCGGCTCCCCAGGGATACCAGTTCACCGGATTGTGCGCGTGCTGCAGCAGGTAGGGACTGGTCTCGTTGATGAGTTGGTTGGTATAGTCGCGGTGCTCACTCATGGCCATGGGGAATGCCGCTCAACAGGCATCGTGCAGTCGCTGCGGGTTCGACCTCGGGAGGTCATAGCGTGTCGTCAGGAAACAAGGTTTACAACCCACCTGCTGTAAGGTAATGGCGTGGATCTGGCCATCATCATTCCGGTACTGAATGAGGCGGAAAGCATCGCCTCGCTGCTTGAGGAAATCACGACCGCCCTGGCCGGGCAGACGGGATACGAGATTATCGTCGTCGATGACGGCAGTAGCGATGCCACCCGCGACGCGCTGTCCGGCTGTCTTGATCGCTGTCCGATGCTGCGGGTTATCCACCACCGGACCCCCTGCGGGCAGTCGGCGGCCACTGCCACCGGCGTCGATGCGGCGCGCGCCCGCTGGATCGTCACCCTGGACGGCGACGGGCAGTACGACCCGGGCGACATTCTGCGCTGCTACCGTACCCTGCGGGAGGCGCCGGTGGATGTCGGACTGGTCATCGGCCATCGTGCGCGGCGCCGCGACACGCTGCTGAAGCTCCTGTCATCACGCATCGCCAACCGGGTGCGCGCCCGGGTTCTCGGCGACGATACCCCGGACGGTGCCTGTGGTCTCAAGGCATTCTCCCGGGAAACCTTCAGGAGTCTGCCGCGCTTCGATCACATGCACCGCTTTCTGCCGGCGCTGGTGCGGCGCCAGGGCGGGCAGGTGCTGTCGCTCGATATCACGCATCGCAAGCGCACCGGCGGGCGCTCGAAATACGGTCTTAACAATCGCCTCTGGGTCGGGATCGTGGACCTGCTGGGGGTATGGTGGCTCAAGCGCCGCGCGCTGCGGCCGGTAGTCGAGGAGGGTGAGTAGCGGATGCAGGGCATAATCTGGCTGGTGATCGGTTTCGCGGGACAGGCGCTGTTTACGATGCGTTTCATCGTTCAGTGGTGGTCCAGCGAACGGCAGAAACGCAGCGTCATCCCGGTAGCCTTCTGGTATTTCAGCCTCGCGGGTGGTGCGACCCTGCTGGGGTACGCCATTTATCGCCAGGACCCGGTGTTCATCGTCGGCCAGGCCGGCGGCCTGTTCATCTATTCACGCAACCTGTATTTCATCAACCGTGAACGTCGGGAAAAGCGAGGAATGGCCGGCGGCCAATGACGCCGCGTTCCACTTCGTTGCCTGTTCTGCTGGCGCTGTGGCTGGCGCTGCTGCTGCTGTCCCTGCTGACGCGGCCGCTGCTGCCGGTCGATGAGACGCGCTACCTTGCGGTTGCCTGGGAAATGTGGCGGCGCGGGGATTTTCTCCTGCCCTGTCTCAATGGCGCGCCCTACAGCGACAAGCCGCCGCTGTTTTTCTGGCTGATTCATGCCGGCTGGTGGTTGTTGGGTGTCAATGAATGGTGGCCGCGCTGCGTGGCCGCGCTGGTTTCGCTGGCGGCGCTGTGGGCGACGGCAAAGCTGGCGGACACTCTCTGGCCGCGGGATGCCATGACGCGGCAACTCGTGCCCTGGGTGCTGTTCGGCAGCATCGTCTGGACGGCGTTCTACCCCTGGGTTCAGTTCGACCTGCTGCTGGTGCTGTTCGTCGTGCTCGCCATGACCGGCCTGATACTGGCAGGCAGGGGCAGAAACGGCGGCTGGCTGGTCGTCGGCCTGGGTATCGGGCTCGGTGTCCTTGCCAAGGGGCCGGTTATTGTGTTGCACGTCCTGCCGGCTGCCCTGCTCGCGCCGCTTTGGATTCGTCACCGGCCGCGCTCCTGGTGGAGCTGGTATGCGGCTATCGGCGGGAGTCTGCTGCTGGGGTCCGTGATCGCGCTTGCCTGGGCGCTGCCGGCGGCGCAGTCGGGCGGCGAGACTTACCGTCAGGCCATCCTCTGGGGACAAACGGCCAACCGGGTGGTGAACGCCTTCGCCCATGCCCATCCCTGGTGGTGGTATCTTCCCTGGCTGCCGGTGCTGTTCGCGCCCTGGCTGCTGCTGCCCTGGCTGTGGCGATCCCTGCTGCGGTCGCCGCGCGATCCGCAGGACGAGGGCGTGCGTTTCTGCGGCGTCTGGCTGCTGTCCGCGCTGCTGGTCATGAGCCTCATGAGCGGCAAGCAACTCAAGTACCTGCTGCCATTGCTGCCCGCCTTTGCCTTGCTGGTGGCGCGCGTGTTGTCGCTGGCGGGCTCACAGGGCATGTCACGGCGGCCGCGGGCGCTGGCCATCCTGCCGGGGTTGAGCGGGATCTTCCTGGCGGCGGCTCCGTTCCTGGTCGACGCGCCGCCCTGGGTGAATTCGGTCAATCCGCTCTGGGGTGGCGTACTCATCGCCGGCGCTGTATTGCTGGTCATGAGCAAGCCGCTGCGCATGGAACAGTATCCGCTCGCGGTAGCGGTTTTGTCCGCGGGGATACTCGCCATCGTGTACCTCGGTGTCTTTCGCAGTGTCGCGCCGGCCTATGACCTGCGCGAGGCCAGCCGGGTGATCGCCGCGGCCGAGGCGGCCGGTCGACCGGTCGCGAGCCTGTCCGACTATCACGGCCAGTTCGGTTTCTACGGCCGCCTTGCCCGACCCATCGAGAACCTGCCGCCGGCGCAGGCGCCGGCCTGGTCGAGGGAACACCCGGGGGGTTACCTGATCGCCTATTATCCGGGCCGGGTGCCGGGTCATTCCGCCGCCGTCCATGAACAGCCCTATCGCGGCGGCCATCTGGTGATCTGGGTGGCTCGCGAGCTTGCGGCCGATCCGGCGCTTTTGCCGTAGAATGCCGGGCTGGCCCATCCGATCCGATACCCGCATGCCTGCAGCTACACTTCCGGTCCTGACGCTGAAGAAAAACGAGGAGCGGCGTCTGCTCGCCGGCCACCTGTGGGTGTACAGCAACGAGGTCGACACGCGCAAGACAGCGCTGTCCGCGTTTGAGCCGGGCGGCGCGGTCAACATCCAGTCCGCCTCCGGCCGGAGCCTCGGGACCGGCTACATCAATCCCCATTCACTCATCTGCGCACGGCTCATGACCCGCCGTGCCGGCGCGGTATTCGACGAGGACTTCTTTGCGCAGCGGCTGCAGACGGCGCTGGCGTTGCGCGAGGCGTTCTACCGGCAGCCGTATTACCGCCTGGTGTACGGCGAGGGCGACGGCCTGCCCGGCCTGATCGTCGACCGCTACGGCGAGATACTGGTGATGCAGGTCACCACGGCCGGCATGGAACGCTGCAAGACGCAAATTCTGGGGGCGTTGCATCGCGTGCTGGACATCAAGGGCGTATTGCTGCGCAACGATACCCCGGTGCGCGAACTGGAAAAGCTCGATTCCACGGTCGAGACCCTCGGTGAGGTGCCTGCCGGCGTGCAGCTCGAAGAGGGTGGGGTACGGTTCGAGGTGTCGCTGGGCGAAGGCCAGAAGACCGGCTGGTTTTTCGACCAGCGCGGCAACCGCCTGGCCATGCACAAGTATGTCGCCGGCCGGCGGGTGCTCGATGTGTTCAGCTATATCGGCGCCTGGGGTTTGCAGGCGGCGCGGGCCGGGGCCACGGAGGTCTGCTGCGTGGATGCCTCGGCACCGGCGCGGGAACTGCTGCAACGCAATGCGGCGGCCAACGGGCTGGAGGCGCGACTGCAGGTGGAAGGCGGGGACGCCTTCGAGGTCATCGCTGCACTGCAGGCCGCGAACCGGCAATTCGATGTCGTGATGGTCGATCCACCGGCGTTTATCAAGCGCCGCAAGGACATCCCGGGCGGCGAGGGCGCATATCACCGCCTCAATCGCCAGGCGCTGCAACTGTTGGCGCCCGGGGGGTTCCTGATATCATCCTCCTGCTCCATGCACCTGGCCGCTGAACGTCTGCAGCAGTTGCTGCTCAAGGCCGCGCGCGAT
>Ga0210144_1000455_pt1 | contig 21837 bp, 15 predicted proteins | sample Muzzi_PWA_D2_FD_185532 | JGI IMG/M metagenome (GOLD analysis project Ga0210144, IMG submission 185532) | Wetland microbial communities from San Francisco Bay, California, USA, that impact long-term carbon sequestration - Muzzi_PWA_D2 (SPAdes) | ecosystem: Environmental > Aquatic > Marine >...
AGCAAGGCGACCCAGGCCTGGGGATCGGCGATCCATTCAAAGCCCATTGGGACTTCTCCGTTGATGCGAGGCTAGGAGCCTGTCGGACTTAGGATTGATCTACTGCGCTGGTGGGAGAGTGGCCCATCACCCCCTCGCTGCGCTCTCCCCCGATTTCTCGTTACATAGAACCACTATGCGCCTCGAAATCGTGAAAATCTGTTCTCGCTCTCCCACCATGCTCGCTACGATCACCTAAGTCCGACAGGCTCCTAGCGATCTGATGTGCAGTTAGTGACTATCCATGAAGAAATAATTCACCGCAAAGGCGCACGACTGCATGGATGCAGGAGTTAGAGCAACGCATGGAGCAGTTGCCGAAAGGACGCAGAGTGTTTAATTGTTTATTTATAGATTTCTTTGCGAACTTAGCGCCTTTACGGTGAATATGGTGTTTATGCATGGACACTAGAATTCAATGTCGAGCGGGTTGTCCGGGTTCACCCCTTCCATGAAGGGCAGCCTGCGGTCCTGGTGCGTGACCTGGTAGACCAGCCCGATCCAGTTGCCGACAATGCCCTCGGCGGTATCGTGCCAGGTGTTGTCGATGCGCCGGCTGACCAGGACCTCGGGAAATGCCGGAGGCGATGCACCCGTCTCCATGGCCTGTTCCAGTCGCCGCCGGTGCTCGTTCAGGATAGCCTGCTCGTTCATCTTGATATAGTTATCCGGGAACGGCGGATAGTCCGCGCGCTCGCCCGCGGCGAAGCGCGTCACCTCACGCTTGTACTCCTTGAGCAGCGAGACGGTATCGTACTCGGGGTGACCCTGGAAATAGACCACACGCAGGCCGTCCCGGCTCACCGCGAGATGCACCCCGGCCGGTTCGCTCTCGACCAGCACGTGCAGGCCGGCCGCCTCGAACTGGGTGCGGCTGATGTCGTTGAAGCGTGAATGCGGCACGTCAAAAAGCGTATTCACATCATTCACCAGCGGGTGCCGCGCCTTCATCACGCGATGGGGAAACACGCCCCAGCGCTTGGCCGGCAGGGGCCGGCGCTTCTGGCCGTAATGGAACTGCATGACGGCATGCGTGGCGAGGCAGGAGCACAGCACCGAGGTCACGCTCTCCAGCGCCCAGTCGATCACCCCGATCAGCGGATCCCAGAATGGTTCCTGCGCCAGGTCGGGGTGGGCCACATTGGCGCCGGTGATAATCAACGCGTCCAGCCCTTCCTCTCTCAGCTTCTCGAAGGGCTCGTAGTACTTGTCGATATGCGCTTGTGCCGCCGTACCGCGCGGCAGCGCAGGCAACGTGAAGGGATGCACATAGAACTGGGCGATGGGGTTGCTCTCCCCGATGAGGCGGAAGAATTGCCGCTCGGTGGCTGCGATGGCCGCATCCGGCATCATGTTCAGCAGCCCGATATGCAGTTCCCGGATGTACTGGTGCATGGCGCGGTCCGGATCCAGGATGGTCTGCCCCTCCTGGCGCAGCCGCTCGAAGGTCGGCAGATTATTATGAGCTACGATGGGCATGGCGACTCTCTCCGATAGGGCTTGCGTCCCGCCGCTCAGGCACGCGCAATGGCGGTTTCCAGCAGGGCGATGAAATCCTTTTCATCGCGCACGCCGCCGACCTCGCGCGAGGTGACCGTGTAGCCATGCGGACGGGCAATGGCCTCGTAGCGCGGCAGGCGGGAGTGGAACAGACGCGGGAACACCCAGCGGGTAAAGTCGTCGGGATCCATCTGCGCGGCATAGTCCAGACCGTGTTCACCGAGATAGGCCTTGAGCTGTTCCTCCAGAAAGGACGGGCGGTAGTAGAGCGGCTTGGGATCGCTCTGGGCGCGGTGAATGAGCGCCTCCTCCTCGTCCTTTTCCGTCACGCGGATATAGAGTATCAGCGAGTGGGCGACCAGCAGATCGATGATTGCCGGCTCTTCCAGCTCGCACAGGCTGCCGCCCACGTCGTTTACGAAATTGCTGTAGCCGTAGATCTCGTGCGCCTTGCGGATGAATTCGGGGACATCGCGCATGGCGTCGATTTCCGCCTGGCGATACAGGGCCTGGCGCCGGTTGAATTCCTCCAGCGGCACCCCCCCGCGCTCGGGGTCGCCCAGCTTGCCGACGAAGCTCAGCACCGGTCCGAGGTCGTTCACCTTGATGTTGTTACGGATGGAAATCCAGTCCCGGCGCAGCAACTCACGCAAAAACGGGACCTGCATCGCCTGCTGCTTGATCAGGTCGAGGATCGGTTCGTCCAGGTAGCGGGTGCCGATGCGGTAATCGCCCGAGTAATGGAACCAGTGATGGCGGCGCAGCAGCGTTGACAGGTAGGTCTTGCCGACGCCCGACATGCCGAGCAGGGTGATGCTCCTGGTCTTCCAGGCGCGGAATTCCCCGACGGTGAACTTCATGATGCGGACTCTCCGGGTGAAAACAGGCGAAGTGTAACCCGAAAGCGGGAGCAGAGTCAGACCTGCTCAGGGCGTGTATTCCAGGGGCCACTCGAATCGCGTTTGCATCGATATGGTCGTTTAACAAGAACAAATGGCCACGGAAGCACACGGAAAACCCGGAAAAATCAACCTTACTGTTGCATAAGATTTCAGCATGAACGCAGAAATGTGCCTGTATATCACGGGTAGCGTGCTGTCTGCCGGTGATTCTGGAGTTCGCTCCCGGTGAACTCCAGAAACAGCCCCTCTCCGGTGGAGGGTGTTGTATATAGCAATGCAGGGTGCGCCGTGCGCACCGTTCGGGCGGCGTAATTCTTTGTTTGCAATGGTGCGCACGGCGTACCCTGCGGTAGCACAAATATCTATTGCGACACCCTCCGGTAGGAGAGGGGACTTATGCAACGTTGGGATCAATATAATATTTCTGTGGATTCCGTGGCCATTTACCACGATCTGGACTTAATCAAGTGCCATCCGGGCCGGATACCTCCAATTAATCCCTCCGACGGCGTTTCGCTCCCGCGGTTGGCGGCGCCTGCAGCGGATCGTCGGGCCAGTGATGCTTCGGGTAGCGACCCTTGAGTTCCTTCTTTACCTCATGGTAGCCGCCCTGCCAGAAGGCGGCGAGGTCCCGGGTGATCTGCATCGGTCGGCGCGCCGGCGACAACAGATGCAGCAGCACCGGCACCCGCCCCCCGGCGACGCAGGGGGTATCGGTGAGCCCAAACATTTCCTGCAGCCGCACCGCCAGCACCGGCGTCTCCTGACGGTAGTCGAGTCGCACCCGCGAGCCGCTTGGCACCGTGAGCATAGCGGGCGCCAGCTCATCGAGCCGGCGCTGTTGCGGCCATGACAGCTGTGCCAGCAGCGTCGTGCGCAGGTCCAGACGCCTGAGCTGCGATAGCCGCGTCATGCCCTGCAGCCAGGGCGAGAGCCAGTTCTCCAGGGTGGCGAGGAGCGTCTCATCCCGGACGTCAGGCCAGTCCTGCGGGGCCAGCCGCTGCAGGAAACCGATCCTCGCCTGCAGCTCGCGGGCGGCATCGTTCCACGGCAGGCAGCCCGCGCCGCGGCGGCGAATGCCCGCAAGCAACGCCGCCTGTACCGCCCCGGCGTCGGCTTCCGCCCAGGGCTCATCCGCCACCACCAGTTCACCCAGCCGCTGCTGCCTGCGCGCCTGCACCGCCTGTTCGCGCTCGTCCCAGACCACGAAAGTCTGTTCGCCAATGAGCGCGCCGTGATAATTCAATAACTGCTCGCGCCCGATGTCGGCGGCAAGAAAAATGCGCGCTTCGCGAGCCCCGTCGAGATGTGCGGCGACGATCCAGTCCGCGGCGGCCAGGGGCTCGGCTTCCAGGAATACCGCACCGCGCCCGTTGCTCAGCAGGAAGCGGTTGTCCGCCCCCGTGCGCCGCTGCGCGATGCGGTCGGGATAGGCGAAGGCCAGCAGGACACCGGTCATCGTCAGGTCGCCGTGATCGGCCGGTGCGGCTTCGCAGCGCAGTGCGCGCTGCCACAGCCCGACGAGCTCACGCAGCCGCCGCAGCATGCCGCGGTCCGCTTCGCCGCCGGCGCCCGATCCGCGCAGCCGCTCGATCCGCGGCACGATGTCGGCATCGCCCGTGTGCAGCGGATCGCGATCCTCCAGCAGTGCCGCCAGTTCACAGGCGAGTCGCCCGCAGCCCAGCTCCCGACCACCCAGCATCATGTGCGCAAGACGCGGGTGGACGCCGAGCTGGCGCATGGCGTGGCCGTGCGCCGTGATGCGCCCCCCGGCATCGAGTGCGCCGAGCTGCTGCAAGAGCTGCGTCGCCTGCGCGAGGTGCGCCGCCGACGGCGGGTCCAGCCAGCGCAGTTCCGCGGCGTCGCGCACACCCCAGCGGGCGAGTTCCAGCACCACCGGGGCAAGGTCCGCTTCCAGGATTTCCGGCGTGCCGTGCGCCAGCAGATGCAGGTGCTGCGGCCACAGGCGGTAGCACACGCCGGGTTCCAGGCGACCGGCGCGACCGGCGCGCTGCGCTGCCGCGGCCTGTGACACCGGCAGGGTGACCAGCCGGGTCAGGCCCGTGTTCGGATCGAAACGCGGACGCCGCATCAGACCGGCATCGATCACCACACGGATGCCTTCGATAGTCAGACTGGTCTCGGCAATTGCCGTGGCGAGCACCACCTTGCGCCGTCCAGGGGGTGCGGGCTGAATCGCAGCGTCCTGGAGCGCTGCCGCGAGCTGGCCATGCAGGGGGGCGAGCATGACCCCCTCGCCAGGATCGGCTGCCCGCAGCGCAGCTTCCACCTGGCGGATTTCACCCGCGCCGGGCAGAAACACCAGCAGACTGCCGCTTTCCTCACCCAGCACGCCAAGCGCTGTGCGCGAGACCTCCTCGCAGAACCGGCGGCGTTCACGTGCGTACTGCGATTTTATTGGCCGATAGCGGATATCCACCTCATAGCCGCGACCCGCACTGCTCAGCAGTGGCGCCTCCCCCAGCAACCGCGCCACCGAGGCGCCATCGAGCGTCGCCGACATCACCAGCAGGCGCAGGTCCGGGCGCAACACGCCCTGGGTGTCGAGGCACAGGGCCAGGCCGAGATCCGCCTGAAGGCTGCGTTCATGAAACTCGTCGAACACCACCAGGCCGACGTCCTCGAGCGCCGGATCGTCCTGCAGACGACGGGTGAGAATACCCTCGGTAACCACCTCGATGCGCGTGCGCGGGCCGACGCGTGCATCCAGACGTACGCGGTAACCCACCGTTTCGCCGACGCGCTCCCCCAGGGAGCGGGCCATGAAGCGGGCCGCCGCACGCGCCGCCAGGCGCCGCGGTTCCAGCACGATGATCTTCCTGTCGCCCAGCCAGTCAGCATCCAGCAGCGCCAGCGGCACGCGCGTGGTCTTGCCCGCGCCGGGCGGCGCCTGCAGGACGGCGTTGCAGGCGGCGGCAAGTGTTTGTCGCAGGGCCGGCAACAGGGGGACGATTGGCAGCGTGTGCATAGTGAATCAGACCATGGAAGAGGCATGGTAATCGAAGTCCCGCCCCGGTGTGATGCCTGAGGACATCGAAAGAATACCGGGGCAAGCGGAACGGCGTGTCATACCGGTACGTCCCGCGCCGGACGCCCGGGCTGACGGGCGGCTTATTTTGCATCTGGACAAATCGCTAAACGTGGATAATATTCCGCACAATGCCGGAGACCGGCGCATACCCATTTGAGCCAGAACGTTCAGGTGAAACTACAATGTCGGCATCCTCGAAAACAAAAAACCCCCTTTGGTACGGTCATCTCGAGGCGGGTAACCGCAGCTCGGCGGTAATACGCGACGAGCGGCTGGACACGGGCAGCACGAAAACCGTATTCCTGTTCAATCTGGCGCGGGGCGAAATCCTCGAATACTCACGGGATGTGGTCGAACCGAAACTGCGCGAACTCAAACCTTCCGAGGCCAAAACGATCAAGAAGCTCGACGCGGCCTACGCGGAAGCCCGCCGCAATTTCAAGGACCGCCGCGCCCGCCCCCTGAACATCCCGGAAAAGGGCGCCTCAGCGCGTCGTCCGGTTGAGCCGCAGGAGGATGACGAGATCGAGGAGTTCATCGACGAAAGCCCCGGCGAGGATGTCTGGGTGGAATCGGACGAGAACTAGGAGCCTGTCGGACTTGGGTGTTCGTAGCGAGGCGAGTGTGAGAGCGAGAACAAATCGTCACGATTTCGAGGCGCATAGTCATTCTACGCAACGAGAAATCGGGGGAGAGCGCAGCGAGGGGGCCATGGGCCGCTCTCCCGCTGCCGCACGACTGCAGGGAGAAGGTGAGACCGGGAACCGGTCGAGAGACTGGCCTGGGCCATGCAGGAGGTAGAGCAACGCATGGATCAGTTGCCGAGTAGAATCATCCTAAGTCCGACAGGCTCCTGGAACCGTCAGTGTCAGGCTCGGCGGCAAATCGCCGCCGCATACAAGGCCTCATGCCTGCCGGACTGTGATACCCAGCCAGCTACACCATTCAGCGAACAATGCCGCATCGAGCGCCGCCGCCGTGGAGCGCGGCTGCAGGTCGAGCGCCGGCTCCTGACAACCTTCCAGGTTGCTTGAATAACCGCCGGCTTCGTGGAGAATGGTCAGACCGGCGGCATAGTCCCAGAGATTGTGCCTGCCATGCAGGTAGACATGGCCGCGCCCGGCGGCGATCCAGCAGAAATCCAGCGCCACCGAGCCGAAGCTGCGCTGCGACCCGTAGGGCGGCGTTGCCGCCAGGCGTCGTGCCAGCTCCGCCGGCAGGCGTTTGTAGTCCACCACGGCGATGACCTTGCGCAACGCATCCGGCGCCTCGTGCCTCGCCAGCGGCGCTCCGTTGAGCAGCGCCCCCTGCCCCGCCAGGGCGTGAAACAGCTCCTGGCGGGACGGATCATAGACCACGGCAAGCACCACCCGGCGATCAATCACCAGCGCCAGGGATACGGCGAAATACGGAATGCCTGCCACGTAGTTGCTGGTGCCATCGAGCGGATCGAGCACCCATAAACCCGCACCCTTGCGGTCCATCTGCGACTGGCGCTGGCCAGGATCCATCTCTTCTCCCAGAAAGCCGTAGTCCGGGAATAGCCCGGCCAGTTCGCACTGCATCCGTCCCTGCATGGCGAGATCGGCTTCGGTCACCATCGATCCATCCGTCTTGACCCGGGCGCCGACACGGTTGAAGCGGGTCATCAGTTCTTCATCCGCCGCGCGGCGCAGCCGCCGCAGCAGTTCCTCGAGAGCGTCCTGTTCCATGCGCTGAAATTCACCCGGTCGATATTGAATCACGGGCCGCCTCTCGACAGGCCCGGCAGGCAGCAACTCTACCGCAGGGGGATGTCGCAATAAACCGTATCAGACAGGCTCACGGTCCATCCACACGCGCGACAGCCGCCTTCCCCTCAATAGCCATGAGTTGCCAGACCCTCCATAAAGCAATAAATTCACCGCAAAGACGCAAAGAGCGCAAAGTCTTTAAATTGTTTTTGTTGAAGAATTTCTCTGCGTTCTTTCGGCAACTGCTCCATGCGTCGCCTAAAGCGCCTATTTTTGGTGCTCTAACTCCTGCATGGCCCAGGCCAGTCTCTCGACCGGTTGCCGGTCTCATTTTCTCCATGCAGTCGTGCGTCTTTGCGGTGAAAACGGGTTTATGGTCTGACACCAGGGTAGACGGGAATGCCGCAGGGTTATGCCCCGGGGCAGGTACCCGTTCAAGTCGTTCAATGACCAGGTTACAGGGGAAGGCAATGAAAAATCATCCGCGGGTGGAAATCAGATACTGCACCCAGTGTCGCTGGATCCTGCGCGCTGGATGGCTGGCACAGGAACTGCTCTCGACTTTCGACACCGACCTCGGCGAAGTGGCGCTGGTTCCCGGCACGGGCGGCATTTTCGAGGTGCGCGTCGACGACGAACTGGTCTGGTCGAGAAAGGAACAGGGCCGGTTTCCGGAAGCCAAGGAACTGAAGCAACGGGTGCGTGATCGCGTGGCGCCGGACAAGGACCTGGGACACTCGGATCGCTAGACCGAAGCGCCGTTACAGGCTTGACAAAAAAACAGCCCCGCGGAAACTTCGGCATGCGTCCACTTGCTGGAGAAAAGAACCCCGATTTCCCGAAGCACCCGAAAACGACTGGAACAGTTCAGGCCGGGCCATGCACGGGATTCCGCAGACAGAAATCATTCGCGCCCTGATTGCCTTTTCCCTACTATCGGGGCATCCATTTTTTCTGTCCTGTCTGATTCAGGATCACAAAACACACATGAGTCCGATACGTTTACTGCCAGGTCTGATTGCGGCCCTCGTCGCGTACCTTGCATTGCCCTTGTTGTCATGGCTGGGTTACTTCCCGGCACGACTCCTGGTCTTCATTCTCATCTACATCGGCGTCACGCTGGTCCTGGATATCGCCATGAAACGCTATCGCGGGTGAAGACCGGCCCCGGGCGGAACGATGCGCATTCGGATTGACTGCTTGCGGTGTTCCACCCGGGCATTGGTCGTCAGGAAACCCTTGCCACAGGACACCGGAGTATGATAATCATCGAGTTGACAAATAAATCTCGGTCCATAACCATCAATTGACCGCAGGCTGTTGAAATTGCACGACACGGTACAAAATACTGGATTTTCCGTTCTTATCGGCTAAAGTGTTTACCTATGCACGAAGAGACTCTGCCAACAAGAAGAAAGGGGCAACGCCGGCGCTACCGCCCCGTGCCGCTGTTCCCGCTGCATGAGATTACCGGTGGCGTGGTAACCTCCGAACGTCGCTATATGCCCGACCGGCGCGAGGCGGATATCTCCTTTGATGTGGCGGAATTCTCCGTTTACATCAAGGAAATTCTCAAACGGCAACAAATCTGAACCTGCCGGCACAAGACAAACCGGCGGTGTATCGCCAGCAGGCGCCTGTAGCGGTCCTACAGCCACAGGGCAGCAAACAGCGAATAGCTCAAGGACAGAGATCACTCTCCGACAGGCTCCTGGCTACCGCTTCCAGGCACACCTCGCAAGGGTGGTTGCTGGATTTGCGACGATGCTCGATGCGCGTGTGCGCTGTGGTGGCAAAGTCCCTGCCCGTTCGACGAGATTCTGCGACCAATCAGACCGTCTTTTCGGCGGCGAACACCGCGGACACATCCTCGGCAAAACCGGCGCCGGCCTCCGCGTAGAGATTGAATGCGGAATCGACACCCGCCGCCTGTAATGCCGCCACCTCGTCGGGATACTTGGCGATGGCTGCAAGCCTTCCGCGGTAACCCAGATTGCGCAGCTGGCGGGCTGCAGAGAGATTTTCAAGATGGCTCGGCATGGCCAGCATCACCAGTTCGACCCGGGTGTAGTCGATATGGAAGCGCTCCCAGAAATCGGGATCCGTCACACTGCCACGCACCACATTGTTACCTGCCGCACGCAGTATCTCTACGCGTTCCTTGTCGATATCCACCCCAACCACCGCATCGCCGACGCGCTCGCGCATGCTCCGGTAGGCACCGCCACCCACACGACCCAGCCCGAAAATCACCACCGAGACCTGACCCGGCTGAATGGGCTGCTCGGCGGGAATCACCTCGGCGACTTCGAAGTCATGCAGTCTTCCACGGTAACGGGTATAAAGCTGGTGCGCCCGGGTATTCAGCGGAGCGGCAAGAATGAAGGATACCGACAACGCCACGGCGATGATGATCAGCCACTCGCTACCCATCCAGCCGTTCACCAGGGCAATCGAGGCGACAATGAGCCCGAATTCACTGTAGTTGGCGAGACTCAGCGAGCCCAGAAATGCGGTACGGGCGCGCAGCTGAAAACGGGTCAGCAGCCAGAAGAAAAACATCACTTTCAGCGGCACCAGCGCGACCAACAGCAGGCCGATGGCCACAGCCTCCGGTGTTAGCGGTCCGGACAGCCCGATGGCGAGAAAGAAACCCACCAGGAACAGATCCTTGAAACCAAGCAGGTGACGGGCAAGCTCCGAGGACCATGGGTGTGTCGACAGCATCAGGCCAAGCATCAGGGCACCGAGGTCGCCCTTGATGCCGACCAGTTCGAACACCCTGGCGCCGCCCAGCGCCAGGGTGAGACCAAACAGGATCATCAGTTCGCCATGCCCACAGCGCTCCAGCATTTTTCCGAGTAGCGGGCGTAGCGGGAAAAGTGCGGCCAGCAACAGCAGCGCCCACGGCGAAGGCAACTTGCCGGTGGAGACCGCGAGAAACGTAACCGCGGCGATATCCTGCATGATCAGGATACCGATGGCGATATGGCCGTAAACCGCATTCATCTCGCCCTTTTCTTCCAGCACCTTGACGGCAAATACCGTGCTGGAAAAACTCAATGCAAAGGACACCAGGAGAATCAGCGGAACATCGAGTCCCGAGAACACCGTCAGTCCCAGCGCCCCCATCGCGACGATGCCCGCCGCGAACAGCAGCACCGTAATGCCCATATGCAGCGACGCGACGCCCCAGACCTGCGGCATCAGCAGACTGGCGATGCGCATCTTCAGTCCGATCGAGAACAGCAGCAGGGTCACACCGATCCGGGAAAACTCGAGCAGGGTCGGTGTCGCTTCCATGCCAGAGGCAAACAGCACGAATCCGCAAACAAGGTAACCTACCAGGGGCGGCAAGCCGGCGAGACGTGCCGCCAGCCCGAACAGGAATGCCATTCCGATCGCGATAATATCTGCCTGCATACTCTCGGCTATCCGTATTCAGTTCCCTGGAGATCGTGCGGCAGAATACCCTGAACAGGCCACGGAGGTAACCACCGGCGCCAGACGATGTCTTGTGAGTCACGTCATTCGTGACTGGACGAGAGGCCCTCAATTGAGGGCGTGCATCAGTTGTGTCCATGCCGTTTGCAGCTCCGCGGGGATGTCTTTCAGCCGGGGACGGGGGGAGCTGCCGCGCAGGTCTTGCGCTTGCAGCACATTGGACGGCTTGTCCTTGGGAAACACGGCACTGTCGGTGAACAGGTGCAGACCCCGAACCGGGGACTTGGGGACAATCAATCTGACGGCGCCGATCTGCTGCTGAAGATAGGTATCGGGGTTGGGAAATTTGTAGCTGCGACGGCGGATGGACTGGGTCCACTCATCGATGCGCGCGCTGCCGTAGATCAAACCGTCATAGCGTTTGACGCCAATCACCAGAATCGCATCGGTGGCGAGCACCAGGAAATCGATGCTGATCTCGCCACCCATTCCGTCCGGCAGGCGTACATCGCGCAGCATCCGGGCGCCCAGCCGTTTTGCCGCCCGGTTAATGTTGCGCGATTCCCTCCAGTAGTGCAGGGAATCGCGGAACAGGTATAACAGAATCAGCACGATCACCAGCAGCAACACTCCGGTCAGCCGTCGCTGCTCACTGGCTGTGAGACTTGCCATCCAGGTCGGGATCATGTCCGTCATGAGGGATGCCAGGGACGCGGTACTACACGCTGTGGTGTCCGCCGAGAGTCCAGTGCTTGCGTAGAGCCCGCTCCCCTCCGGGTAGCCCTATCCGTCGATTCCATGTTCGATCCAGTCGCGGATGCGGTTGGAATCCCCGAAGGGTGTCAGCTTTCCATAGGAATTGAGCAGGACAATGACCAGCGACCGGTTGGCTATCTCCGCCTGCATGGCCAGGCAGCGGCCGGCCTCGTTGAGGTAGCCGGTTTTGCTCACTTGTATCGTCCAGGCTTTGTTCTTCACGAGGCGGTTGGTATTGCTGTAGCGCAGCGGCCCGCGTCCCTTGTAGGGATAGACGCTGATGGAGCGTGTGGTGGTCGCTTCGCGGATCAGCGGATACGTCAGGCTGGCGCGTACCATCTTCTCCACGTCTCGGGCCGAGGCGACATTGCCGGGATCCAGACCGGCCGGGCCGGTGAATTGACTGCTCTGCATGCCGAGCGATCCGGCCTTGCGGTTCATGGCCTGGACGAACGCGGCCTTGCCACCGGGCCAGGTGCGGGCAAGCGCATTGGCGGCACGGTTTTCAGAGGCCATCAATGCCAGTCTCAGCAACTGCTCCCGGGTCAGGGTGGCTCCATATTGCAGCCGCGAGCCGGTGAGCTGAATGAGATCACGGTCCTGCTTGACGATCGTGATTCGCTCCTGCAACGGCAGGGAACTGTCCAGTATTACCATAGCCGTCATCAGCTTGGTGATCGAGGCAATGGGCCGGGGTTCATCGACGTGCCTGGCATAGACTTCGTTGCCGTCATGGTCGACAACCAGCGCGGCGGCCGAGCGGAGTTTGAGTTTTTTCGGATTCAACGACTGCCAGAGACCGGGGTTGCCGGAAGTTTCGGGTCGGGCATCAGCACCCGGCGTCAGTGAGGCGACCTGCAGGGGTTTTTCCTCCGCAGTGGTCGTAACCATCGAGAGGGCGGCACACAGACAGCAAACAAGTTGGAGGCTTTTCATCGTAAATTTACCGGTAATCAACTCAGGCCGGGAGCCTTGACCAGTTCAGGGTCCGGAGGCAGGCAACATCCGGGAACGGCATAATCCGGCTCTGTTTATGACGGCAGCCATACCCTGTATCTTGAGAATCGGATCGGACACGGAACAACTGTAGTCTCGCGCATGTGCCTGATTCAGCGGCAAATCAAGCGCATGCGGTGAATACCCCACCGGCTAAAGCCGGTTGGATCGCACAGGCACCGATTACCGTAACCGGAGGGTAACTTATCATCAGACTCCGGTTCGGGCTATTCCCGGGTTCGGACTCATTCGATAGAGGCGCTCGATCACGCCCCGTAGTGCACAGGATGCAGCACCGAGGCATTGATCGCTTCTCCCCCACTCGGGACCGGCAGCTTATCCGTCAACCGAAGACGACGGGCTTGCCGAGCCCCTGTCGGCGGACTCGAAAGCATCGCCTGCAGGCGTCCGGCGCCTCCACCGCAGTCGATACCAGGAACGATATCGCTTACCAGGGTATCGGCTTGCGGTCGCGAAAGAACCCGCCGCTCGGGCCGTCGTCCGGCAGGGTGGCGAGCCAGACGATGGTATCGGCACCCTCCTCCACCGAGCGCTCGGCATTGGGCCCGCCCATGTCGGTGCGCACCCAGCCGGGGCAGACGGAGTTGACCTTGATGCGGGTATCTCTCAGTTCGTCCGCCAGAATACGGGTCAGGACATTGATCGACGCCTTGGAGAAGCGGTAACCCGGACAGCAGCCGTTCATTTCGCTGAGCTGTCCCATCCCGGAGGAGACATTGACCACCCGGCCCTGGCCCCGCATCAGGGGAATCAGCGCCTGGCACAGTCGCAGCGGACCGTAGGCATTGGTCTCCATGCTGTAACGCACGGTCGCGATGTCCGCCCGGAAGACGCTGCTCGCGGACGGATCCTCGGGCGGCATGGGGTCGAGGAACACGCCGGCGTTGTTGACAAGCACGTCGAGGCGGCCGACTTCCCGTTCCAGGTGCCCGGTCAGCGCCTGCACGCTTTCCGCATCGGTCACATCGAGCGGATAAAATTCAACCTTCAGCCCCTCATCCTGCAACGCAGCGGCGGCCGCCTTCCCTTTGCCGTGATCACGGGCGGTCAGCAGCACCTGGTAGCCGCGCTGGCCCAGCTGGCGACAGGTTTCGAAACCCAGTCCGCGACTCGCGCCGCTGATGACGGCAATTGGCAATTGATCGGTCATAGTCTGTTACCTCGGTGATAAGCCTTAACCCTGTAACTGGTGTCCATCCATAAAGCAAACAACTCACCGCAAAGGCGCACGACTGCATGGATGCAGGAGTTAGAGCACCAAAAGTAGGCGCTTTAGGCGACGCATGGAGCAGTTGCCGAAAGAACGCAAAGCCGTTTGCTTGTGTTTTTGTTAATGAATTTCTTCGCGCAGTTCGCGTCTTTGCGGTTAAAACAGTAAGCATAAACACGATGCAAGCGCTATTTCTCCGGTAGAGTTCATTTAACGATGCGGTAGCACGGAGTATATTCCTTGCCCGGCAATTTCATCCGCTGCTGGGCCACGAACGAGCCGAGCAGGGAATCCATCGGGCTCATGATGCTCGAATCGCCGCGAATCTCGAAATGGCCGTACTGCTCGATGGCGCGGATGCCCTCGTCCTTCACGTTGCCTGCGACGATACCCGAGAACAAACGCCGGAGATTGGCTGCCAGCAGATGGCTCTCCTGGTCACTGTGCAGTTCGAGATTGCGCATGTTTTCGTGCGTCGGAATAAACGGCTGCTGGAATTCCGGCTCGATCTTCAGCAGCCAGTTGAAGTAAAACGCGTCATCGGTTTCCTTGCGGAAGTGGCGCACTTGTCCGACTCCCGCCTTGATCTCGCGGGCCACCAGCACCGGATCACCGATGATGATGCGATAACGCTGCCGGGCCTCACGGCCCAGGATGGCGCCGATGAACCGGTCGATCTCATCGAAGTATCCCCTGGCGCTGGCAGGACCGCTGAATACCAGCGGGAACGGGATGTCCGCATTGTCGGGGTGCAGCAGGATGCCCAGGAGGTAGAGGATTTCCTCCGCCGTACCCACACCGCCGGGGAACACCACGATGGCATGGCCGGTGCGTACGAACCCCTCCAGTCGCTTTTCGATATCCGGCAGGATGACCAGGTCGTTCACGATCGGATTGGGCGACTCGGCGGCGATGATCCCCGGTTCCGAGATGCCGAGGTACTGTCCGCCGTTGATGCGCTGCTTGGCGTGACCGATGGTGGCCCCCTTCATAGGCCCTTTCATCGCACCCGGGCCGCAACCCGTGCAGATATTCAGACCTCGCAGCCCCATCTGATATCCGACTTCCTTGGTGTAATCGTATTCCTCGCGGCTGATCGAATGCCCGCCCCAGCAGACCACCATGTTCGGATTCAGCAGCGGACGCAAAATATTGGCGTTGCGCAGGATATGGAACACCGCATTGGTGATGCCGTTGGATGTCTCCAGATCAAAACGCGGATTGTCGTTGATTTCGTCACTGACATAGATCACGTCGCGCAGCACCGCAAACAGGTGTTCGTTGATCCCCTTGATGATCTTTCCGTCCACGAACGCGCTGGCGGGCGCATTCCTCAGATCGAGCTTGATACCGCGTTCTTCCTGGATGACATGGATATCGAAGGACTGGTAACGCTCCAGCAATTCCTTGCCGTCATCAAGGTAGTTGCCACAATTGAGTACCGCGAGCGAACAATTGCGGAAAGTCGTGTACAAACCGCCCTGACTGGTATCGAGAAGCTTGCTGACCTCGGCCTTGGACAAAACCTCGAGACGGCCCTCCGGCGAAATGACGGCATCGATAACATCCTGTTTCATAAGCGAACAACATTCTCCATGCGTGGACCAGGCAGTTAAACCGGCGACCGGCGGGCCGCCTGCAAACATCGCAACGTCACGCGCGGTCCTCCCGCGTGACGTCGCAAACGCGGACCGGGCGGAATCGGCAGGGATAACTTCGCGTTTTTAAGGTATTCTTGAATGCGATCTGCCCGACCATAATAATCGCCTGTGGCGGAATAATCATTAACAGCACTTGAGCGAGCACTGGTATGTACACTCGAATTCACCTTCTCCGGGCCGTTCGCGCTCTTTGCCTGTTCACAGTCGCCGGCGCAAGCCTGACTCCGGCATTCTGCACCGCCGAAACAACCACGACCGATACCAGCGCGCCCGCCATCAACCAGGATGCGTCAAAGGCCATCCTTCAGGAACTCAGGGAAATACGTCGTGTGCTCGAGAAAATCGAGCAACAGGGGCTCGACCGGCCGGCCCGGCATCCCGACACCCCGAAAACAGCCAGTGTGTCGATTGGCAAGGAAAGCATCATCCTCGGCGCCGCCGATGCGCCCGTGACCGTGGTCGAATTCACGGATTACCAGTGTCCGTTCTGCAAGCGCTTCATCCAGTCCACATTTCCGCTGCTGAAGCGCGACTTCATCGACACCGGCAAAGTGCGCTGGATCGTCCGCGACCTCCCGCTGGGCTTTCACCCGAACGCCAACAAAGCCGCACAGGCGGCGCACTGCGCTGGCGAGCAGGGCAAATTCTGGGAAATGCGCGACATCCTGTTCAGAAATAACGCGAATCTCGGTATCGAACGGCTCCCCGGTTATGCCCGGGAAATCGGCCTCGATGTCGACGCCTTCGACGCCTGCCTCTCCAGTGACCGGCACCAGGCGCAGATTACACAGGACAGTCAGGAAGCAAACCGCATCCGGGTCACGGGCACGCCGAGCTTCGTCATCGGCAAAACAGCGGGTGACACCGTGTCCGGCCAGCTGATCATCGGCGCGCAGGCGCAGGCGGTATTCACCGCTGCGATCCAGCGCATCCTGGAGCAAACCGCAGCAGGAAAGAATCCGCCCGCGAAGAAACCCGGCGCCGGCTAGGCCACATCCGGCACACTGGTACAGGGCAATACGCATGCCACCGCACCATCTGATGACGCAATAGCCCACCTTGCAACCGAAATTTATCCCGGGGCCTGTTAACACGTGTTTGGTCGTCGCGACGGCGGCCATTTTTTCGCAACACAAGGCAGCGCTCGTTTGTGTAGCCAGACTACACAAACGAGCGCTAACGCCGGATTGCGGAAAATGGCCCCGTCCCTTCGGGTTGCGCCTGAAATCAGGCCATGCGGCGTTGCCCGTCGTTCATTCAGTACCACCAGACTTCGCTCCTCGCGCCTTGCCTGGCCGGATTTCAGGCAGCAACGCGGCGATCATAACGTGTTAACAGGCCCTGGAAAACCGTTAGGCGATGTACGCCTTACTGCCGAAGCGGCGAGTCGCGACGCGGCCATGACGCACAAAACCGATGTCATGGCAACCATTTCTATTGAAGCTGCCCCGGCTGCTGTTTAAGATGCACAGTCTGGATCTACCCGAAGAAGCGTCAGGTTTCCTGCCCCGGGTGATGCCGTCCCCGGTTTGAGGATGCCTCACCCCCGGACTTGCCTGACCGGCGGAACCGCACACAGCGGCCGCGAACTACACAGCCACCCGTTACCAGGAGAGACACTCGCATGAAGTACGACCTGACGCGCCCGCCAGACCTCACACATGAAAAACGCATTGGCTCAACGCGCATTCAGCGTCCCCTCTACGTGTCGATGCTGCCGCCCTGCAACCATGCCTGCCCGGCGGGTGAAAACATCCAGGCCTGGCTCGCGCTCGCCCAGGAAGGCCACTTCAAGGCCGCCTGGCAGAAGCTTATCGAAGAGAACCCGCTGCCAGCGGTGCACGGCCGGGTCTGCTACCACCCGTGCGAGTCGAACTGCAACCGCACCCGCCTGGATGCCCCGGTGAGCATCCATGCCGTGGAGCGTTTTCTCGGCGACCGCGCGGTCAAGAAGGAGTGGAATGTCGAGTGGGATGCACCGCCAAGCGGCAAGCGCGTTCTGATCGTGGGCGCCGGACCAAGCGGCCTGTCCGCCGCCTACCACCTGGCGCGCCTCGGCCACGAGGTGGAAATCCGCGAAGCCGGTCCGATGGCGGGTGGCATGATGCATTTCGGAATACCCGCCTACCGCCTCCCCCGGGATATTCTCGACAGCGAGATCCGGCGAATCGAGGCGATGGGGATCAAAGTCGTCCTCAATCACAAGGTGGAAGACGTGCTGGCGGAAAAGGAGGCAGGCGCTTTCGATGCGGCATTCGTCGCCATCGGCGCCCACATCAGCAAGCACGTTGACATCCCGGCCCGGGATGCCGGCAAGATGCTCGACGCGGTGAGCTTTCTCGCCAGCGCCGAAAAGGGGGAAGCGCCGAAACTGGGACGACGCGTGGCCGTCTACGGGGGCGGGAACACCGCCATGGACGTCGCCCGCGTCGCCAAGCGCCTTGGCGCCGAGGAGGCGCTGATCATCTACCGCAACGACCGTGCCCACATGAAGGCGCACGATTTCGAGGCAAGCGAGGCCATCGAGGAAGGCGTCAAGATCAACTGGCTGCGCACCATCAAGGCGATCGACGAAACAACCTATACAGTGGAAGTCATGGAAATCGGCGAGGACGGCCGACCGCACGGAACGGGACGAATGGAGACGCTGGAGGCGGACACCCTGGTAATGGCGTTGGGGCAGAACACCGATGTCACCCTGCTGCGGGATGTGCCCGGCGTCACCTTCCAGGAGGACAGCACCGTCACCGTGGATGACAACATGATGACGGGACACCCGGGTATCTTCGCCGGGGGTGACATGGTGCCCTCGGAACGAACCGTGACCGTCGCTGTCGGCCACGGCAAGAAAGCCGCCCGTCATATCGATGCCTGGCTGCGTGGCGAGCGCTACGTCAAGCCCGACGCCCATCCGCTGGCGAGCTTCGACAAGCTTCATGTGTGGTATTTCACCGACGCCGCCCAGCGGCCACAGGAAGAGCTGGACCTCGATCATCGCCGGGAGGGCTTCGAGGAGGTGGTCAAGGGGCTGAAAAAAAAGGACGCCGCCTTCGAGGCCAAGCGCTGCCTGTCCTGCGGCAACTGTTTCGAATGCGATGGCTGCTTCGGCGCCTGCCCGGAACGGGCCATCATCAAACTCGGCAAGAACAAGGGCTACAAAATCGATTTCGAAAAGTGCACCGGCTGCGCCACCTGCTTCGAGCAGTGCCCCTGCCATGCCATCGAAATGATACCCGAACCCGACTCTGCCCTGGTGTGAGACGACGCGCTGTAATGTGCTGCCCCTGGCGGCCGCGCACACGTCGTTTCATCAGCACCCAGCGAATCCTCGTATCGCCGGCACACAAGGCCGGTCATTTGGAGACATGAATGGAAAACAGGAAAGTAGTGACCATCGACGGTAACGAGGCGGCGGCCTACGTGGCCTACCGCACCAACGAGGTCTGCGCGATCTACCCCATTACGCCCTCGTCCACCATGGCCGAACTCGCCGATCAGTGGACATCGGAAGGCAAGACCAATCTATGGGGGGATATTCCGCTCATTGCCGAGATGCAGAGCGAAGGCGGCGCCGCGGGCACTGCCCATGGCGCCCTGCAGACCGGCGCCCTGACGACGACCTTCACCGCCTCCCAGGGCCTGATGCTGATGATACCGAATATGTACAAGATTGCCGGTGAACTCACCTCGGCGGTCTTCCACGTGGCGGCACGATCCCTGGCAGCCCAGGGCCTGTCCATATTCGGCGACCATCAGGACGTCATGGCGGTACGCGCCACCGGCTTCGCACAACTGGTTTCCGGTTCCGTTCAGGAGGCCCACGACTTTGCCCTGATATCGCAGGCGAGCACGCTCGAGTCGCGCATTCCCTTCATCCACTTCTTCGACGGCTTCCGCACCTCACACGAGGTGAACAAGGTCATCCTGCTCACGGATGACGAGATTCGCGCGATGATCCGCGACGATCTGGTCATCGCCCACCGCCAGCGCGGACTCAACCCGGACCACCCCTTCATGCGCGGCACGGCGCAGAACCCCGACATGTATTTTCAGGGCCGGGAGACCGTCAATCCCTACTACGCCCGAACACCCGGGATCGTCGAACAGAGCATGGAAAAATTCGCCGAACTCACCGGTCGGCGCTACCGGCTGTTCGAGTATTTCGGCGACCCGCAGGCACAGCGGGTCATTATCATCATGGGCTCCGGGGCGGATACCGTGCGCGAGACCGTGGAGCACCTGCAGTCCTGCGGCGAGCCGGTCGGCGTCATCCAGGTCCACCTCTATCGACCCTTCTCGGCGCGGCATCTGCTCGCCGCCGTTCCGGAGAGCACCCGCGCCATCGCGGTGCTGGACCGCACCAAGGAGCCGGGCGCCACGGGCGAACCCCTGTACCTCGATGTGGTGACCGCCTTTATGGAGGCAAATGCCGGCGGCGAACTGCCGACACCCGCCCTGCCCCGCCTTATCGGCGGACGCTACGGTCTGTCCTCCAAGGAATTCACGCCCGCGATGGTCAAGGCCGTATTCGACGAACTGGGCAAGGAACAGCCGAAGATACATTTCACCATCGGCATCAACGACGACCTCAGCCACAGCAGCCTGGAGTACGACCCGGGTTTCATCATCGAGCCGGACAACGTGGTGCGCGCCATGTTCTACGGCCTGGGCGCCGACGGCACCGTGGGCGCCAACAAGAACAGCATCAAGATCATCGGCGAGGATCCGGCCTTCTACGCCCAGGGCTACTTCGTCTATGATTCCAAGAAATCGGGGTCGCAGACCGTCTCCCACCTGCGCTTCGGGCCCAACCCGATCCGCTCGAGCTACCTGGTCCAGTCGGCAAACTTCGTCGGCTGCCATCAGTTCAACTTCCTGGAGCAGACCAACGTCCTGGAGAAGGTCGCCCCCGGGGCGACTTTCCTGCTGAACAGCCCGTACGGGCCCGATGAGGTGTGGGAACATCTGCCGCGAATTATCCAGCAGGCCATCATCGAGAAAGGTCTGTCGTTCTATGTCATCGACGCCTACAAGGTCGCCCGCGAAAGCGGCATGGGCAGCCGCATCAATACCGTGATGCAGACCTGTTTCTTCGCCCTCTCCGGGGTGATGCCGAAAGACACGGCCATCGAGAAGATCAAGAAAGCCATCGAGAAGACCTACGGCAAGAAGGGTGAGGATGTCGTGCGCAAGAACTTCGAGGCGGTCGACAGCACGCTCGCCCAGCTGTATCAGGTCAAGGTGCCCAAACGCGTGACCAGCGAACAGGAAATGACCTCTCCGGTTCCGGACGAGGCGCCGGAGTTCGTACGCCAGGTCACGGCGATGATGATGGCCGGCAGGGGGGATGACCTGCCGGTGAGCATGCTGCCCGCGGACGGCACCTATCCGACCGCGACCACCCGCTGGGAAAAACGCAATATTTCCCAGTTCGTACCGGTGTGGGAACCCGATATCTGCATCCAGTGCGGGAACTGCAGCTTCGTCTGCCCGCACAGCGTCATCCGCTCCAAGTTCTACGGCGAGGGACTTCTCAAACAGGCGCCCGCGGATTTCAAGTCTGCCGCCATCGATGCACGCGGCCTGCCCGATGTGCGCTACACCCTGCAGGTCTACCTGGAAGACTGCACCGGCTGCGGGCTGTGCGTCGAGGCCTGCCCCGCCCGGAGCAAGGAAGAGACCGGGCGCCGGGCGATCAATATGCTGCCGAAGGAACCCGTACTGGAGGCGGAGCGCGAGAACATCGGGTTCTTCGAGACACTGCCATGGATCGATCGCAGCCGGGTGGATTTCTCTACGGTGCGTGGCGTGCAGTTTCTGCAGCCGCTGTTCGAATTCCCGGGCTCCTGCGCCGGCTGCGGCGAGACGCCCTACGTCAAGCTCCTTTCCCAGCTGTTCGGCGACCGCCTGGTGGTCGCCAATGCGACCGGCTGTTCCTCCATCTACGGCGGCAACCTGCCCACCACCCCGTGGAGCCAGAACAGCGAGGGCCGCGGGCCTGCGTGGTCCAACTCCCTGTTCGAGGACAACGCCGAATTCGGCCTGGGTTTCCGCCTGACCGCCGACCAGCAACTCGCCATGGCCGAGCGCCTGCTGAAGGATCTCACTCCGGAACTGGGCGAGGGCTTCGTCGAGCAGATCCTGCTCGGCCCGCAGATCACCGAATCCGAGATCCGCGCCCAGCGCGCGCTGGTCGCGCAGTTGCAGGAAAAACTGCGGCAGATGGACACGGACAAGGCACGGCACCTGCTGTCGGTCAGCGATAACCTGGTGCGGCGCAGCATCTGGCTGGTCGGCGGCGACGGCTGGGCCTACGATATCGGCTCCGGGGGCCTGGACCACGTGCTGTCCATGGGCCGCGACGTCAACGTCCTGGTGCTGGACACCGAGGTCTATTCCAACACCGGCGGCCAGATGTCCAAGTCCACGCCCATGGCTGCCGTGGCGAAGTTCGCGGCCGGCGGCAAGCATGTGGCCAAGAAGGACCTGGCGATGCAGGCGATTTCCTACGGCAACGTCTACG
>Ga0210144_1000456_pt1 | contig 21811 bp, 24 predicted proteins | sample Muzzi_PWA_D2_FD_185532 | JGI IMG/M metagenome (GOLD analysis project Ga0210144, IMG submission 185532) | Wetland microbial communities from San Francisco Bay, California, USA, that impact long-term carbon sequestration - Muzzi_PWA_D2 (SPAdes) | ecosystem: Environmental > Aquatic > Marine >...
GACCGAGATGCGCACACCGCTTCACCGCGTGCTCGGCCTCGGCTCGGCGCGCGCCGGCACCACCCACATGTGGCGGCAGCGGCTGACGGCGCTTGCCAACGTGCCGCTCACCATCGCCTTCGTCATCATCGTAATCGTCGTCGCCGGGCGTCCCTACGGGCAAGTGGTCGCCGTGCTGTCGTCGCCGTTCGTGGCGATCATCCTGCTGCTCATGGTGCTGTCGATCATCGTCCACATGCGGATCGGCATCCAGGTGGTCATCGAGGACTATGTGCATGGCGAGCTTGCGCGGCCCGTCGCCCTCATCGCCAGCACCTTCTTCGCGGCAGCCGTCGGGGCGGTCGCGGCCTTTGCAATCCTCAAGCTCGCCTTCGGAGGCTGATCGAGATGGCTGACGGCTCGCACGGCGGCGCCGCGGCGCCCGGCATCAACGGCCGCGCCTACCCGTTCACCGACCACAGCTACGACGTGGTGGTGGTCGGCGCCGGCGGCTCGGGGCTCCGCGCCACGCTCGGCTGCAGCGAGGCGGGGCTGAAGACCGCTTGCATCACCAAGGTGTTCCCGACCCGCAGCCACACGGTCGCCGCCCAGGGCGGCATCGCCGCCGCGCTCGGCAATATGGGCGAGGACGACTGGCGCTGGCACATGTACGACACCGTCAAGGGGTCGGACTGGCTCGGCGATCAGGACGCTATCGAGTATCTGTGCCGTGAGGCGCCGTCCTCGGTCTACGAGCTGGAGCACTACGGGCTGCCGTTCTCGCGCACCGAGGACGGCAAGATCTACCAGCGGCCGTTCGGCGGCATGACCACCCATTACGGCGAGGGCACGGCGCTGCGCACCTGCGCGGCCGCCGACCGCACCGGCCACGCCATGCTGCACACGCTCTACGGCCAGTCGCTCCGGCACTCGGCCGAGTTCTTCATCGAATATTTCGCGCTCGACCTGATCATGGAGGACGGCGCCTGCCGCGGGGTGGTGGCGCTCTGCCTCGAGGACGGCTCGCTCCACCGCTTCCGTGCCCACAAGACCATCCTCGCCACCGGCGGCTACGGCCGCATCTACTATTCATGCACCGGCGCCCATACCCAGACCGGAGACGGCAACGGCATGGTGCTGCGCGCCGGCTTGCCGCTGCAGGACATGGAGTTCATCCAGTTTCACCCGACCGGCATCTATGGCGCCGGCATGCTGATCACCGAGGGGGTGCGCGGCGAGGGCGGCTACCTGACCAATTCCGAGGGCGAGCGCTTCATGGAGCGGTACGCGCCGCACGCCAAGGATCTTGCTTCGCGCGATGTGGTGAGCCGCGCGATGACCATCGAGATCCGCGAGGGGCGCGGGCACGGGTCCGACAAGGACCACATCCACCTGCACCTTTCGCATCTCGATCCGAAGATCATCCACGAGCGGCTGCCGGGCATCGCCGAGTCGTCGCGGATTTTCGCCGGCGTCGACGTGACCCGCGAGCCGATCCCGGTGCTGCCGACCGTCCACTACAATATGGGCGGCATCCCGACCAACTATCACGGCGAGGCGCTGACCAAGGCGAACGGCGATCCCGACAGCGTGGTGCCCGGACTGATGGCTCTCGGCGAGGGCGCCTGCGTGTCGGTGCACGGCGCCAACCGGCTGGGCTCGAACTCGCTGATCGACCTGGTGGTGTTCGGCCGCGCCGCGGCGCTGCGCTGCGCCGAGACCATCGAGCCGAACGAGAAGCATCGTGACCTGCCGAAAGACGCCGGCGACAACGCCGTGTCCCGCCTCGACCAGCGCCGCAATGCCAACGGCGGCTCCCCAACGGCCGAGCTTCGCCTCAAGATGCAGATGGCGATGCAGGAGGACTGCGCGGTGTTCCGCACCGGCGAGGTGCTGGCGCAAGGCCGCGATCGTGTCCACGCCATCTGGTCGGGCAGCGACGACATCCGGATCACCGACCGCTCGCTGATCTGGAACTCCGACCTGATCGAGACGCTCGAATACGACAACCTGATCGTTCAGGCGATGGTGGCGGTGGAATCGGCGCTGAACCGCACGGAGTCGCGCGGCGCGCACGCCCGCGAAGACTATCCCGACCGCGACGACCAGAACTGGATGAAGCACACGCTCGCCTTCATCGATCCGGAGAAGCATACGGTGCATCTCGACAGTCGGCCCGTCCACACCTACACGCTGACCAACGACGTGCAATACATCGAGCCGAAGGCGCGGGTGTACTGAGCAACCGGACCCCGGAACGCTGCCGGCGCGGCCTCATATGATCGTCAGCCACAAGCACAAGTTCATCTTCCTCAAGACCCACAAGACCGGCGGCACCAGCATCGAGGTGGCGCTGTCGCCGGTTTGCGGCCCGGACGACATCCTGACGCCGGTCAGCCGCGCCGACGAGCGCCTGCGGAAGGGGTCGCCGGCGCGCAACTACGCGCTTGGCTTGGCCCGCTGGGGGCTACCGGCGCCGGGCGACCTGAAATCGCGGTTTCCGCAGTTTTTCGGTTACTACAACCACATGCTGGCGGGGCAGGTGCGGTCGCTGGTCGGGCCTGACATCTGGGACTCGTACCTCAAGTTCACCATCGAGCGGAACCCGTGGGACCGTCAGGTCTCGTATTATTTCTGGCAGATACGCAACGAGCGGCCGAAGCCGGACTTCCCGACCTACATGACGCGAAGGCTACGCTTCGAGAACTGGCCGATCTACGCCATCGACGATCGCGTGGCCGTCGATCGGGTGATCGAATACTCGCGGCTCGAACAGGAGCTGAAGGACATCTGCCGCAGTCTGGGGATCATGGACGAGATCGTGCTGCCGCGAGCGAAAGGCCACACCCGGACCGACGCCCGTCACTACCGAGAGTTTTACGACGATCACACACGGGATATCATCGCGAAGCGCTACGCCCGTGAGATCGAGGCATTCGGTTATACGTTCTGATCGCAACGACGCGAGGGAGGAAAGGGGCATCCCATGCGGGTATCTCAGGGCCGATGATCGTCAGCCACAAGCATCGCTTCATTTTTCTCAAGACCGAGAAGACCGCCGGCACCAGTCTGCAATCCGCCCTTGCGGCCTATATCGGGTCGGACGACATCATCAGCGGCAAACGGCGCGACCCGGTGAGCCGGAAGCCGAAGGGGCGCACCCAGGCGCTCGGGCTCGGCCGTTACGTCAAGGTGCCGACCGAGATCAAGCGCCGGCTGCCGGGGATTGCCGGGTTCTACCCCCACATGACGGCCCGCCAGCTGCGCGATCTGGTAGGCCGGCAAGTGTGGAACTCCTACTTCAAGTTCGCCGTCGAGCGGAATCCGTGGGACCGGCAGGTGTCGAACTATTTCCAGCGGCAGAGCAAGAGCGGCGCCGTGAAGCGGGACTTCGAGCGCTACATCTCCTCGCCGGTCTACCGGCGTCTCCACCATGTGCGGCTCAACAACTGGGGCATCTACACGATCGACGACCAGATCGCCGTCGACCAGATCCTTCATTACGAGACGCTGCAGGCCGACTATCGCAAGGTGCTGGCAATCCTCGGACTGACGACGGAGGTGGACCTGCCGTTGCACAGGGCGCACCACCGCCCGAACGATACCGACTACCGCCGTTTCTACACCGAGCGGACGGTCGATCTCGTCGCCCGCTGGTACCACAAGGAAATCGAAGCTTTCGGGTACGAATTCTGACGCCGAGGACCGCGGCACGTCCTGTCGGCTATTCCGGCAAGTCGCTTCCCGCCAAAGCTCGGCTTCAGGAGCGAAGCGGAGAAGCTCGACCCGGTCGACGTCAAGGTCGCGGCGATCGATGCGGGGTGGTCGGGCTCAAGCTTGTGATCCGCAAGGATCGGCGCTAGTCATTGGTCTCGCAGTCGCGGCCGGTCATCCTTCCGGCCCACCATTCCCAACTTTGCCGATATGGTCCAGTTCACGCTTCCCAAGAATTCGACGGTCACCGCCGGCAAGACCTGGCCGCGACCGGAAGGCGCCAAGAACGTCCGCGAATTCCGTATCTATCGCTACGATCCCGACGGCGAGAGCAACCCGCGCATCGACACCTATTTCGTCGATACCGACGACTGCGCGCCGATGATCCTCGACGGGCTGATCTGGATCAAGAACAAGGTCGACCCGACCCTGACGTTCCGCCGCTCCTGCCGCGAAGGCGTCTGCGGCTCCTGCGCGATGAACATCGACGGGACCAACACGCTTGCCTGCACACGGACGATGGCTGATGTCGAGGGCGTCATCGCCATCTATCCGCTGCCGCACCTGCCGGTGGTCAAGGACCTGGTGCCCGACCTCACCACCTTCTACGCCCAGCTCCGCTCGATCGAGCCCTGGCTGCAGACCGAAACGTCGACGCCGGAGAAGGAATGGCGGCAGGCGCCAGAGGACCGGGCGAAGCTCGACGGGCTTTATGAGTGCATCCTGTGTGCCTGCTGCTCGACGTCCTGTCCGTCCTACTGGTGGAACGGCGACCGCTATCTCGGTCCGGCCGTGCTCCTGCAGGCTTATCGCTGGCTGATCGACTCGCGCGACGAGGCGGCGGGATCGCGCCTCGACGAACTGGAGGACCCCTTCCGGCTCTACCGCTGCCACACCATCCTCAACTGCGCCCAGACCTGCCCCAAGGGGCTCAATCCGGCCAAGGCGATCGCCGAGGTCAAGAAGATGATGGTCGAGCGCCGGATCTAGCGGCGCGGACTCATAAGTCGCGGCGAGCATCCATCAGCTGCCATGTCCGCTTCCGCTCGCTCGCCGATATCGTGGGTGCGACGCAGAATGCCTGATGAGTTCAACTATTTCGAATTTGAGTGCCCCCAAATCGGAGTCGCGCGGACCAAAGAGTCGCTCACTGCCACGATCAAGCAGGGCGATGAGACACTCGTGATCAACTACGCGTGTGAGGGGCGATCGTGTTTCAGCCTGCAACGTCCCGGTGAAAGCACCAGCGGCGGGTTGCACATCCGACATATCTATTTTCCGCGAGGGAGGATGGAGTTTATCTACTCGACCGCCATCTGGTTCGGAGAGGAAGTTGACCCGAAGGTCATGGAAAGCAGGGTGGTCCCGCTGGTGGGCTGCAAGCTGAATTGAACCAATGACCAGGGGAGGCGAACCGGTCTCTGGCCGCCCGGCGGGGACGCGGCTGCCGAACATTTCGGCAGCCGCAACCGCCTGAGCCCCTCGCATTTTTGCGTTTCACGGTTAATCATGAGCCGCCCAACACCCATATGAGGACTCTCCTCAGCGCTCATGGAGGCGAGATCATGACCGAGAATGTCACGCTGAACGCCGGCACGCCCTGGAGCCTTTCGGCGGTCGAGAAACTGCAGGAACTGTGGAAGGAAGGGGTGAAGCCCGAACTGATCGGCCACACCCTGGGTCGGCCGGAAGCCGAGGTGCGGGCAAAGGCAGCCGAGCTGAAGCTTCCCCAGCATGTCGCGTCACGCGACTAGCGTGACCGCGCTGTAAAGTGTCCCCACAGATGCCGACGGCGGCCGGGTTTTCCAATGGGCGCCGTCCGGGTTTTCGGCAATAAAGGGTTGCCAAAACACGACGCTTGCCCGAAACCCGCTACAATTCGCGGCTAGGCCTACGATTCGCATGCTGGGGCCTGGCCAGAAAAGGGGACACTGCTGATGCCGGTTTACCGTTTCATCCCGATCGCGCTCGCGCTGATACTTGGCGGCTGCGGATCGATCGGGGCGATCGGGCCGTTCGGGCGGAACCAGCCGCCGACGGCGGAGACGGCCGGCGGGTTGCCGCCACCTCCTGCCGGCCAAAACGTGGCCGGTGCTCCTCCCGGCGGCGCAGTGATTTCCGAGCCGCTGCCGCCTGCCACGGGCGGCGAGGCGGACACCGGAACCGGGACCCAGGTCGCCGCTGCGACGCCCCCGCCCACCACTGCTGCGCCGGCGGGGCCGACCGGGTCGATCGGACGCACCGACCTCCTCGGCGGCTGGACGATCGCGTCGAGCGGGGATTCCTGCCAGCTGTTCATGACGCTCACCAGCTGGACCGGCGGCTACCGCGCTTCGACGCGCGGCTGCTCCTCCGATACGCTGAAGTCGATCTCCGCCTGGAACCTTGACGGGCGCCAGGTGATTCTGGCCGGCCAGGGCGGCACGCCGATCGCCCGGCTGCAGTCGTCGGGCGGCAACCGGTTCGACGGGTCCATCGACGGCGGCGGCTCGGTCTCCTTCTACCGGTAGAACGCCTCGACCCGGGTCACGATGCCAATCAGCTCCGGGGACGGGATTGCCGGCGTCGGTCGGGTGGTTGCGCGGTACCGGTCGCAGGTGGCGGCCGGCGACATCTCAGAAGATCAGGCACAACTCGGCCTGGCCCGCCGGCTCGACCGGCTCGATGCCGCGCTCGGTGAAGAGCGGCTCGCGGCGAAGGGACGCGCGCTCGGCTGGCTGTTCGCCGCTCGGGCAAGAGAGCCGCTGAAGGGCTTCTACATCCACGGGCGCGTCGGCTCCGGCAAGACCATGCTGATGGACGAGTTCTTCGCCGCGGCGGCCCTCACCGCCAAGCGCCGGGCTCATTTTCACGATTTCATGGCCGATGTGCACGAGCGCGTGCATGCCCATCGCGTTGCAGCGAGGAACGGCGCCAAGGGGCCGGACGATCCGATCGGGCCGGTCGCCAAGCAGATCGCCGGGGAGACACGGCTTCTTTGCCTCGACGAGTTCGCGGTCGAGGACATTGCCGATGCCATGATCCTTTCCCGCCTTTTTACCGCTCTGTTCGCCGCGGGGCTGGTGCTGGTCGCCACGTCGAACACGGCGCCCCGACACCTCTACCGGGACGGTCTCAACCGGCCGCTGTTCCTTCCCTTTGTCGACGTTCTCAGGCGCCACGTCGAGGTGGTGGAACTCGATACCGAGACCGACTACCGGCTGGCGAAGCTCGGCGAGGCGACCGCCTATGTCACGCCGGCCGGCCCGGAGGCGCGGGCCGCACTTGACAAGGTGTGGCGATCCCTCGTCGGCAATAACCGAGGGCGTTTGGTGCGGCTGCCGGTCAAGGGCCGCGAGGTTGCGGTGCCGCTGGCGGCGAAGGGCGTCGCCCGCATCCCTTTCGACCAGCTTTGCGAGGCGCCGCTCGGCACGAGCGACTTTGCCGCGATCGCCGAGGCCTTCGACACGGTGATCGTCGACGAGATTCCGGTGATTGCGCGCGAGCGGCGCGATGTGGCGCGGCGGTTCATCAACCTCGTCGATGTCTTCTACGATCGCGGCGTCAAGCTGGTGGTCTCCGCCGCGGCGGAGCCAGCGGGTCTCTATCCGGCAGAGGCGGGCAACGAAGCCTTCGCCTTCCGGCGGACGGTCTCCCGGCTCACCGAAATGCGATCCGAAGCCTACCTGTCGATGCCGCGCGAGGCGCGGGGCAGGACGGGCGAGACTGCCCCTACAGAATAAGGTCCTGGTCCCGCAGGTAATCGACGTCGGCCAGCTTGACCTGGAAATCGGCAACGCCGTCGCCGGCGCGGTCGGCGGCTAGTATCTCGTTGTGGAAGCGCAAGTCGCCCTTGTGGCCGCTGAAGGCGAGATCGCCGATGTAGTGAAACGCCTGGTTGCCGTGACCGCTCCTGGCGTCGATGTCCGAAAGGTCGATGACGTCCTCGTTGGAGGTGAAATCGAGGATCACGTCGCGATCGTGGCCCTTGACGCTGTCGTGGATTGAGTTGAAGTCGAGGTGTCCTTCTTGGTGCCGCCGACCATCGTATCCTGGGCGCGGCCGCCATCGATCCAGTCCTTGCCGCGACCGCCGTCGAGATAGTCGTCGCCTTTGCCGCCGAAGAGACCCGGCTGGGCGTCCATCTCCCACTGCATGCCAGCGCAGACGGTTATGGGATCGCCCGAGTCGTTGCCATCACCCCCATAGATGATGTCGTTTCCGTCGCCACCGCGCAGCGAATCCCGGCCGGCTCCGCCCTCCATGTAGGAATCGCCTGTCTCGAAGCCGCCGTCGGCGATGAAATCCTGGCGGATGAGGTCGTTGCCCGATCCGCCGTAGAAGAACAGCTTGCCGTCGCCGCCGGCCTCAAGGCGGTCGTTGCCACCGCCGCCGTAGTATTCGCCGACGGTCGATCCAAGGGTCCAGTTGGACCAGACATAGTCGTTGCCCTCGCCGCCATACATGTGAACGGTGCCGTGTAGCGAGCCGGACAGATTGTCGTCGCCGCCGGCTCCGTAAAAGACGTCGTACTGGCTGCCCGAGGCGATATTGTCGGTGTCGTCGCCGAAATAGGTGGTCATCTTCCTGTCTTCCCTGTTCTGGCGCTAACGGTGCCCATGGACCATGAGTTCGGAGCCGAAGCGGCTCCCGCGATGTCGGGCTCCTAGAGAACGAAGTCTCCGGCAGTCAGCAGGCCGTGATCCTTTACGAGGATCGACATCTCCGCAGCGGGGTCGTTGTCGACATTGAACTCGAGGAGCACGTCTGGGGTGACGTCCACGGCCTTGGCGTTGAGGGGCGATATCACGGTCTGGCGGATCTCGCCGGCAGAGAAGACGCCGTCGGCGTCGAGAGCGAAATGCTGGTTGCCGCCGAGAAGGGTGTTGGCGTCGATCGCCGAGACGTCGATGTGATCGCCACCGAAGTCGAAGATCACGTCGCGCGTGTCGGGAGCCGTGCCGCTATCCGCTGTCGAGTTGAACTTGAAGACGTCGTGGCCGTGATTGCCCCTGAGATCGTCGGCACCCAGGCAGCCGATGAGCGTGTCAGCGTCCTTGGCGCCGTAAAGCGCGTCGTCGCCATCGCCGCCCTCGATCCTGTCGGCGCCGCCGTTGCCCCTGAGCTCGTTGGCGACCGCGCTGCCGATCAGGGTGTCATCGTATTTGGAGCCGGTCAGGTTCTCGACGTTCTCCAGGGTATCCCCCGTCGCGTGACCGCCTGAGCCGTGACCGGTTTCGAGATTGACGGTGACCGCCGCTTTCGAGTGCTTGTAGTTGACCTCGTCGCCGTCGCCATTGCCGCCGTCGAGGGCGGCGCTGCGTCAGCAGCTCGTCGAGGCCATGGCCGAGCGTTTCGCCGACCCCACCATCTCTCCAGCGACATTCACGCGGCTTCTCGGCATCTCGTCGCGCCAGGTTCATCTGCTGCTCGAGGAGACCGGGCGGACCTATAGCGAGCACATCCGCGAACACCGCTTGCAGGCGGTGCGGCGAATGCTGGCAAGTCCGCGCTATGTGAACTCGTGCGTCATCGACGTCGCGCTGGCGGTCGGCTTCTCCGACCTGTCCTATTTCAATCAGCGGTTCCGCGCCCGGTTCGGCGATACGCCGCAGGCGTTGCGCCCGCGGAATGGCCGAGAACAGGACATCGGGTCGCCGAGCTAAAGGATCAGGTCGGTGTCGTGGAGTACCGATACGTTCGGCAGCTTGATCTGAAAGTCGGCGCTGCCGTCTCCGTCCACGTCGCCCGACAAGACGCCGTTCTTGAAGCGAAGCTCGCCGACTTTGGCGTGGAAGGCGTCGGCGCCGATGAATTTGAAGGTCTGGTTGCCGCCCTTGTCAGTCCTGGCGTCGATGTCCGAGAGATCGATCGTGTCGTGCTGGGCGTGGGAGAAATCCAGGATGGTATCGGCCTTCTTGCCGGGGCCGCTGTCCTTCACGGAATTGAAGTCAAACACGTCTTTCCCGAGGCCGCCGACCAGATCGTCCTTGCCGCGGCCACCGTCGATCCAGTCGTCGCCGCGACCGCCGTCGATATAGTCTTTGCCGGCTCCGCCGAAGAGGCCCGCTTTGACACCAATCGCGACGCCGGAAGACTGCAGTACAACGACGACACCCTGGTCGTTACCGTCGCCTCCGTAAATCGTGTCGTTGCCGTCGAAGCCGTAACAGCCGTCAGCGCCTGAGCCGCCCTCCATGTAATCGTCGCCGCTGGGAGCGACGGGTGTCAGCTCGGCGAGGGAAACGGGCGTCTTGGGGACGCCGCCGGAAAGCAGATCGTCGTCGTTTCCGCCGTACAGGCTGTCGCCGACCCGCTCTCCGATGAGAAAATCGTTGCCGTCGCCGCCGTCGAAATGGGCCGTCGCAGACGTATCGAACAGCAGGCAGAAATCCCACCCCGGTCCGCCATTGATATAGACCGTTCCGGCATAGGCAGACAGCAAGACATCGTTGCCGCCCGCCCCGTACATTGCGGTGTAGTAGTCAAGCGGAGGTGTGTTGGCGGTGTCGTCGCCCAGATAGATCGACATGGGATTCCGCTCCTCTCAGCAGCAGAGCAACCCGCGCCACTCCGGCTCCGTGCCGGTAGTCGGACCAAGGGCGGACTCATCGTCCCATTGGCGAAATATGGCCGGTGGAAGGGGCAATGTACCGCAAATCACACGGTCAGTCCCGTGATATTTCTTGTCTGGAAAGGGGTCTTGCCCGCCGCTTGCAGCGCGGCATCAATCGGGCTAGTCACTCCGAATACCCTGCCTCAAGGATTTTTCCCCATGGCCAGACCCAAGATTGCCCTTATCGGCGCCGGCCAGATCGGCGGCACGCTTGCCCACCTGATCGGCCTCAAGGAACTGGGCGACGTCACGCTTTTCGACGTCGTCGAAGGTGTTCCGGAGGGCAAGGCGCTCGACCTCGCCGAGTCGTCGCCGATCAGCGGATTTGACGCGCGGCTGGCCGGGACGTCGGCCTATGCCGGCATCAAGGGCGCCGACGTCTGCATCGTGACGGCGGGCGTGCCGCGCAAGCCCGGCATGAGCCGCGACGATCTCCTCGAGATCAATCTCAAAGTGATGGAGCAGGTCGGCGCCGGCATCAAGAAGTACGCGCCGAAGGCTTTCGTCATCTGCATCACCAATCCGCTGGACGCGATGGTGTGGGCGCTGCAGAAGTTCTCGGGCCTGCCGCGCGACATGGTGGTCGGCATGGCGGGCGTGCTCGATTCGGCGCGGATGCGCTACTTCATCGCCACCGAGTTCGACGTGTCGGTGGAGGACGTCACCGCTTTCGTGCTCGGTGGCCACGGCGACACCATGGTGCCGCTTGCCCAGTACACGACGGTCGCCGGCATTCCGCTGCCGGACCTCGTCAAGATGGGATGGACGACGAAGAAACGGGTCGATGAAATCATCCAGCGTACCCGCAACGGCGGTGGCGAGATCGTCCAGCTGCTGAAGACCGGCTCTGCCTTCTACGCGCCGGCGGCCTCGGCGGTGTCGATGGCGGAGAGCTACCTGAAGGACAAGAAGCGGGTGTTGCCGTGCGCGGCCTGTCTCAAGGGCGAGTACGGCGTGCACGACCGCTATATCGGCGTTCCGGTCGTCATCGGGGCGAAGGGCATCGAGCGGATCATCGAGATCGGCCTGCCGCGCGCCGAGCGACAGATGTTCGAGAAGTCGGTCGCCGCCGTGGACGGGCTGATCGAGGCCTGCGTCCGGCTGTTTCCGGCGCTCGGCAAGTAAGTGCGAGGGGCGGCCGGATGGTACTCGTGTCGCACAGCCACCGGTTCATCTACTCGAAGACCGGGAAGTCGGCCAGCACCTCGGTCGAGGACTACTTCCTGCCCTACTGCATGCCTCGGCGCTCGCCGTCATGCCGTTCGACGAGGTGCGACGACAGTTTGCGGCGTTCATCGAGGAGCCGGCCAACCTTCGCGCGAGCGGAGCTGCCTATGTCATCGGCGGCAAGGTCGCGGTCGACATGATCATCCGCTACGAGCGGCTGCTTGATGACCTCGAGGCAGTCTGCGACCGCCTCGGGATTGCATTCGAGCCGGAACGACTCGGCCGGAAGAAAAGCGGCTTCCGGCAGCGGCCAGAGCCGTTCGAGGACTATTACGACGCGAACAGTCGCGACGTCGTCGCCCGGAAATGCGCCTTCGATATCGAACAGTTCGGCTATGCGTGCGGCGAACCGCGGACGGAGGGGACGTCATGAACATCCATGAGTACCAGGCCAAGGAGGTGCTCGGCGCGTTCGGCGCGCCGGTCGCCAAGGGCGTCGCGGCCTTCTCCGTGAAGGAAGCCGAGGAAGCCGCCCGCGAGCTCGGCGGGCCGCTCTGGGTGGTGAAGTCACAGATCCATGCCGGCGGCCGCGGCAAGGGCCGGTTTACGGAAAAGGAGGCCGGCGAAGCGGGCGGCGTGCGCCTGGCGCGTTCGGTCGCGGAGGTGGTCGCCAATGCCGAGCAGATGCTCGGCCGCACGCTGGTCACCCACCAGACCGGGCCGGTGGGGCGACCGGTCAATCGCCTCTACATCGAGGAAGGCTCGAAGATCGCCCGCGAACTCTACCTCTCCTGCCTCGTCGATCGCGGCAGCGGGCGGATCGCCTTCATCGCCTCGCAGGAAGGCGGGATGGACATCGAGGAGGTGGCGGCGAAGACGCCGGAGCGGATCATCACCGTCCACGTCGATCCGGCCGCCGGCTACTCGTCCCATGTCGGCCGGTCGATCGCCTACGGACTTGGACTCGAAGGCGGGCAGATAAGGCAATGCGATCAACTTGTCGCGACGCTCTATCGTGCCTTCGTCGAGAAGGACATGAGCCTCTTAGAGATCAACCCGCTGGTGGTCACCGAAGACGGCGACCTGCTTTGCCTCGACGCCAAGGTCAACTTCGACGACAACGCCGTGTTCCGGCACCCGGACTTGGCGGAGCTGCGCGACCCTGGCGAGGACGATCCGAAGGAGGTCGAGGCGACGGAGAACGACCTCTCCTATGTCGCCCTCGACGGCGATATCGGCTGCATGGTCAATGGCGCCGGGCTGGCGATGGCGACCATGGACATCATCAAGCTCTACGGTGCCGAGCCGGCCAACTTTCTCGATGTGGGCGGCGGGGCCGACAGGGCGCGCGTCGCCGTGGCGTTCAAGATCATCACCGCCGATCCCAACGTCAAAGGCATCCTCGTCAACATCTTCGGCGGCATCATGCGCTGCGACGTGGTGGCGGAAGGCATCATCGCCGCGGTCAGGGAGGTCGGGCTTCAGGTGCCGCTGGTGGTCCGGCTGGAGGGCACCAATGTCGACCTCGGCAAGAAGATCATCGCCGAGTCCGGCCTGAACGTCATCAGCGCCGACGACCTCGACGATGCGGCCCAGAAGATCGTGGCGGCGGTCGGCGGCACGGCGGCATGAGCCCAGCCGGCCAAGAGGGGCGGGCGGTGCGCGGCGCCGTCTTGTTGTTCGGGCGCGGCGTGCTCCTCGTGGTCGCCTTGACCGTCGTCGCGTCGACAGCGATGGCGGCGAGCAGCGATCCGCGGGTCGATGCATTTCGCGCGACCTGCGTGCCGGACCGGCAGAACTACGAGGCGATGAAGCGACGGGCGCTGGCCGATGGATGGGCGCTGGCGCATGCCGGAATGAGTACCGAGCTCGACGCGGTGGTCGCGGCGGCCTCGACCGTGGAGCTCGACCCCGACATGACCGCCTCGGCCGAGAGCTACGCGAAGGGGATCGCTACCGGCGACGCCTATCTGGTGCTTACCAACCTCACCAGCCCAGAGGTCGATCTTGCCGGCTGCTATCTCTACGACTTCGACGCGACGCAACCGATCCCGCAGCAGATCGTTGCCGACTGGCTGGGAGCGGCGCCATCGGACAGCGTGGACGAGCCATCCGTCATCATCGCCTATACATGGGCGACTCCGGCGGCGCTGCCGGGGACGACGGACGTCTATCTGGGGTTCATCCCCGACGGCGGTCCGGCAAGCGCCTACACCGGCTTCAGCGGGGCGGTGCTGCAAATCACGTCGGTGGAACCGAAGGAAGAATAGATGTCCATCCTGATCGATGCGGAAACACGGGTCATCTGCCAGGGCTTCACCGGCAGCAACGGGACATTCCACTCCGAGCAGGCGATCGCCTACGGGACGAAGATGGTCGGCGGCGTGTCGCCCGGCAAGGGCGGTCGGGAGCATCTCGGCCTGCCGGTGTTCAACACGGTGGTGGAGGCAAAGGATGCGACCGGCGCCGACGCCACCGTGATCTATGTGCCGCCGCCGTTTGCCGCCGACGCGATCCTCGAGGCGATCGATGCCGAAATTGCCCTGATCGTGTGCATCACCGAAGGCATCCCGGTGCTCGACATGGTCCGGGTCAGCCGGGCACTCTGCGGATCGAAATCGCGACTGGTCGGGCCCAACTGCCCCGGCGTGATGACCGCCGGCGAATGCAAGATCGGCATTATGCCAGGCAACATCTTCCAGAAGGGCTCAGTCGGCATCGTGTCCCGCTCCGGCACCTTGACCTACGAAGCGGTGTTCCAGACCACCAATGTCGGTCTCGGCCAGACCACCGCCGTCGGCATCGGCGGCGATCCGGTCAAGGGCATGGATTTCATCGACGTGCTCGACATGCTGCTCGCCGACGAGGCAACCCGGTCGATCGTGATGATCGGCGAGATCGGCGGATCGTCGGAGGAAGACGCCGCCAAGTTCCTCAAGGACGAGGCGGCGCGCGGCCGCGCCAAGCCGGTGGTCGGCTTCATCGCCGGACGCACGGCCCCGCCCGGCCGGCGCATGGGGCATGCTGGCGCAATCATTGCAGGGGGGAAGGGCGGAGCCGAAGACAAGATCGAGGCGATGCGCTCGGCCGGGATTCGCGTGTCGGAGTCGCCGGCCCGGCTCGGTTCGACGCTCGCCGAAGTCTTGAAGGCGTGAGCCGAAAGACCAAATGAGTCATTGATTTCGGCAGGACCGGCCGGTAGAGCGTGGCGCGTGGCCGCGCGGAAGAGAAGAGCGCGAGCGCCCTCCGCCTCGCGGAACACGAGATGGCACGCCAGGACCCCAACGCCGCCCTCGCGGCAACGTCGTTTCTTTACGGCGCCAACGCTCCCTATATCGAAGACCTCCAGGCCCGCTACAGTCGCGACCCCGCATCGGTAGACGCGGGATGGCGGGCATTTTTCGAAGGATTGCAGGATGCTCCCGATAATGTGACCGCCGAGGCACGCGGTCCCTCCTGGCGGCGGTCCGATTGGCCGCCGCTGGTCAACGGCGAGCTGGTCGCCGCCCTCGACGGCAACTGGGGCGCCACCGAAGCCGTCATCGGCGAGAAGATTCGCAGGGGTGTGACCAGCCGCGGGGCGGAAATTTCTCCCGGCCAGGTGCAGCAGGCGACGCGGGACTCGGTGCGTGCCATCATGATGATCCGCGCGTATCGGGCGCGCGGTCACTTCCATGCCAATCTTGACCCGCTCGGCCTGCAGACCGTCCACGGCGAGGCGGAGCTCGATCCGGCCTCCTACGGCTTCACCGGAGCCGACTACGACCGCAAGATTTTCATCGACCACGTCCTCGGGCTGGAATTCGCCACCATCCCTGAGATGCTCGAAATCCTGCGGCGGACCTACTGTTCGACGCTCGGCGTCGAATTCCTGCACATTTCGGACGCCGCCGAGAAGAGCTGGATCCAGGAGCGCATCGAGGGCCCCGACAAGGCGATCAGCTTCACCGAGAACGGCAAGAAGGCGATCCTCAACAAACTGGCCGAGGCCGAGGGCTTCGAGCGCTTCCTCGACGTCAAGTACACCGGCACCAAGCGGTTCGGCCTCGACGGCGCCGAGTCGGTCATTCCGGCCCTGGAGCAGGTCATCAAGCGCGGCGGCCAGCTCGGCCTGAAGGAGATCGTCCTCGGCATGGCCCATCGCGGCCGGCTGAACGTGCTCGCCCAGGTGATGGGCAAGCCGCACCGCGCCATCTTCCATGAGTTCAAGGGCGGCTCGGCCTCGCCCGACGACGTGGAGGGCTCGGGCGACGTCAAGTACCACCTCGGCGCCTCGTCGGACCGCGAATTCGACGGCAACAAGGTGCACCTGTCGCTCACCGCCAACCCGTCGCATCTCGAGATCGTCGACCCGGTGGTGCTCGGCAAGGCGCGCGCCAAGCAGGATCAGCACGCCGACAAGCCGCGCGGCGACATCGTGCCGCTCGATCAGCGGGCGCGAGTGCTACCGCTGCTTCTCCACGGCGATGCGGCCTTCGCCGGCCAGGGGGTCGTCGCCGAGTGCTTCGGCCTGTCGGGGCTGCGCGGCCACCGCACGGCCGGCTCGGTGCATTTCATCATCAACAACCAGATCGGCTTCACCACCAACCCGCGTTTCGCGCGCTCGTCGCCTTACCCCTCGGACATTGCCAAGATGGTCGAGGCGCCGATCTTCCACGTCAACGGCGACGATCCGGAGGCGGTGGTCTATGCCGCCAAGGTGGCGACCGAGTTCCGCCAGCGGTTCCACAAGCCGGTGGTCGTCGACATGTTCTGCTACCGTCGCTTCGGCCACAACGAGGGCGACGAGCCGGCTTTCACCCAGCCGCTGATGTACCAGAAGATCCGCCAGCAGCCGACGACCTTCGAGATCTATTCGAAGAAGCTCGTCGAGGAGGGCGTGGTCACCGCATCGGATGTCGACTCGCTGAAGAGCGGCTGGCGGAAGACGCTCGACGAGGAGTTCGAAGCGGCGGCCGGATACCGGCCGAACAAGGCCGACTGGCTCGACGGCGCCTGGTCGAAGGTGAAGGTGGCCGAGACCGGCGACGCGCCGCGCCGCGGTATCACTGGCGTTGCGGTCGGTGAGCTGAAGGAGATTGGCGAGCGCATCACCGAGGTGCCGGCCGACTTCGCCGTCCATAGGACCATCGGGCGCTTTCTGGCATCCCGGCGGAAATCAATCGAGACCGGCGACGGCATCGACTGGGCGACGGCTGAGGTGCTGGCCTTCGCGACCCTCCTGAAGGAAGGCCACCCGGTTCGCCTGTCGGGGCAGGATTCGGAGCGCGGCACGTTTTCCCAGCGCCATTCGGTCCTCTACGACCAGGACACCGAGGACCGTTTCATGCCGCTCAACCACCTGTCACATCACCAGGCGCGCTTCGAGGTCATCAACTCGATGCTGTCGGAGGAGGCGGTGCTCGGCTTCGAGTACGGCTATTCGCTCGCCGAGCCGAACGCCCTCACCGTCTGGGAGGCGCAGTTCGGCGACTTCGTCAACGGCGCGCAAGTGGTCATCGACCAGTTCGTGTCTTCGGGCGAGCGAAAGTGGCTCCGCATGTCGGGGCTGGTGTTGCTGCTTCCCCATGGCTACGAGGGGCAGGGGCCGGAGCATTCCTCGGCGCGGCTCGAGCGCTTTCTCCAGCTGTGCGCCGAGGACAACATGCAGGTCGCCAACTGCACGACCCCGGCCAACTATTTCCACGTCCTGCGCCGCCAGCTTCATCGCGACTTCCGCAAGCCGCTGGTGCTGATGACGCCGAAGTCGCTGTTACGCCACAAGCGCGCCGTGTCGAAGCTCGATGAGATGGGGGCGGAGTCGACGTTTCACCGATTGCTGTGGGACGACGCCGAATGCCGCGAAGGTGAGACGAGTAAGCTTGCCGCCGACGACAAGATCCGCCGCGTCGTGCTGTGCTCGGGCAAGGTCTACTACGATCTCCACGAAGAGCGGGAGAAGCGCGGGATCGACGACGTCTATCTGATGCGCGTCGAGCAGCTCTATCCGTTCCCGGCCAAGGCGCTGATCACCGAATTGTCGCGGTTCCGCAATGCGGAGCTGGTCTGGTGTCAGGAGGAGCCCAAGAACATGGGTCCCTGGTCGTTCGTCGAGCCCTATCTCGAATGGGTCCTCAACCAGATCGGCGCCAAGGCCGGCCGGCCGCGCTATGTCGGACGCGCCGCCTCGGCAGCGACGGCGACCGGCCTGATGTCGAAGCATTTGCTGCAGCTTAATGCGTTCCTCGACGAGGCGCTCAGCGAGTAAACGGTCACCACGCCAGGAGAGAGCGATGGCAACGGAAATCCGCGTCCCGGCCCTTGGCGAGTCGGTGACCGAAGCGACGGTCGGCACCTGGTTCAAGAAAGTCGGCGACACGGTCAACACCGACGAGCCGCTGGTCGAGCTGGAAACGGACAAGATCACGCTCGAGGTGCCGGCGCCCATCGCGGGGGTCATCGAGTCGATCGCCGCCGAGAATGGCGAGACGGTCGAGGTGGGCGCGTTGCTCGGGGCGATCGCCGCCGGCAAGGGCAATGGCGAGGCGGCGGGCGGCGACGGCGCCACCGGCCATCCCGGGGCCAAGTTAGACCATCCGCCACCGATCGGCGCGGGGCCGGCGGACACCCGGCTACGCGAGCAACCTGCAGCACCCCCGCCGGTCGCGAAGGAGCCGGCGCCCGAGGGAACGGCCCCGTCGGCTGCCAAGATCATCGCCGAGAAGGGACTGGAGCCGTCGGAGATCGCCGGGACCGGCAAGGGCGGCCGTATCACCAAGGCTGACGCGCTGGCGGCAGCCGAGGCGCCTGCGCCGAAGCCGGCGGTGGCGCGCCCGCCGTCGCCGCCCGAGGAGCAGGCGCGCGAGGAGCGGGTGCGCATGACCCGGCTCCGCCAGACCATCGCCCGCCGCCTCAAGGAGGCGCAGGAAACCGCCGCCATGCTGACGACCTTCAACGAGGTCGACATGAGCGCGGTGATGAAGCTCCGCTCCGACTACCGCGACCTCTTCGAGAAGAAGCACGGCATCAAGCTCGGTTTCATGGGCTTCTTCGTCAAGGCGTGCGTGCAGGCGCTGAAGGAGCTGCCGGCAGTGAACGGCGAGATCGATGGCGCCGACATCGTCTACAAGAACTACTACAACATCGGCGTCGCGGTCGGCACCGAACGCGGCCTGGTGGTGCCGGTAGTACGCGACGCCGATCGGCTGTCGCTCGCCGAAATCGAGAAGACGATCGCCGACCTCGCCAGGCGCGCCCGTGACGGCACGCTGTCGATCGAGGAGATGCAGGGCGGCACCTTCACCATCACCAATGGCGGCATCTACGGCTCGCTGATGTCGACGCCAATCCTCAATGCGCCGCAGTCCGGTATCCTCGGCATGCACAAGATCCAGGAGCGGCCGATGGTGGTCGGCGGCAAGGTCGAGCCGCGGCCGATGATGTATCTGGCACTCAGCTATGACCACCGCATCGTCGACGGCCGCGAGGCGGTGACCTTCCTGGTCCGGGTCAAGGAGAGTCTCGAGGAGCCGCAGCGTCTGGTGCTGGATCTGTAACTCGGTTGTCTCCGGAGCTTCATGTTTGGGCGGAGAAATTGGCTCGCTGGGCGGCGAGTAACCCACACATTGCCGAGCTCTGGCTCTTCGGCAGCAGAGTGCGGGGTGATCAGCGCGAGGACAGCGATCTAGATGTGGCGGTAGTCATGTCGGGCGCGGATCAAGGGGTGCGCCTTGGAAATTGGATAGCATTGGCCGGGCAATGGGAAAAAGAGCTTGATGGATATCTGCCGGTTCGCATTGATCTCGACTTAGGCGACAGCGATATATCCAAGACAGCGGTCGCTCCCGCGCTTGAACGAGAAGGCGTTCGCATCTTCTGCAAGCCAGCCGCAAACGGCCGGAGCGGGGCAGTTGCGCGGCCAACTTAGTTTTTTCTCAGGCCAACCGATGGCCAAGCATGTCGCATGGGGAACCACCGTCGTCGCGGCGATCCTGCTCTTCGCCGCGTTCGTCGCGCTGTTCCGGCGCGATCTCGGCGATCCGGTCCGGGCGGCGGCCGTCTTCGCTGGCGTCGCGGTGATCGTCTGGCTCGCCGGCAGGGCCGTCCTCTATTTGTCGCGGCGCACAGATCGGGGCTGAGCGGCCGGCGCAGGCCTGGTCTGTGCGGGCGGTGCTTGCGGATACCGGCCGGAAAACCCATACCGGACGGCGAGAACACCAACGGCTGGGGGTATTCCTGAATGTCCTACGATCTTGCCGTCATCGGCAGCGGTCCCGGCGGCTATGTCTGTGCGATCCGGGCAGCGCAGCTCGGCCTCAAGGTGGCGGTCATCGAGAAGGATGCGACGCTCGGCGGCACCTGCCTCAATGTCGGCTGCATCCCGTCGAAGGCACTGCTTTACACCTCCGAGATGTTCGAGAAGGCGGGCCACGATTTCGGCGCCTTCGGCATCCGGGTCGGCACGCCGGAGGTCGACCTCGCGGCGATGATGGCGCACAAGGACTCGGTGGTCGAGGCAAACACCTCCGGCGTCGCCTTCCTGTTCAAGAAGAACAAGATCGACACCATTCCCGGCACCGGCAGCATCGCAGGGCCGGGCCGGGTCAACGTCACCGGGCCCGACGGATCCAACCAGACGGTCGAGGCGAAGGCGATCGTCATCGCCACCGGCTCAGACGTCGCGCCGCTCGCCAGCGCGATCGTTGACGAGAAGCGCATCGTCTCCTCCACCGGCGCTTTGTCGCTGCCCGAAGTACCGAAGCGTCTTCTGGTCGTCGGCGCCGGAGTGATCGGGCTGGAGCTCGGCTCCGTGTGGCGGCGGCTTGGCAGCGAGGTCACGGTCGTCGAGTTTCTCGACCGCGTTCTTCCCGGCATCGACGGCGAAGCGGCGCGCCAGGCGCAGCGGCTCCTCACCCGGCAAGGGATGACGTTCAGGCTGGGGAGCAAGGTCTCGTCGGTGGACACTTCCGGCGAGCCGTTGAAGGTCGGCGTCGAGCCGGCGGCAGGCGGGGAAACCACGACGCTGGAGGCGGATGTCGTGCTGGTCTGCATCGGGCGCCGGCCCTACACGACGGGGCTCGGCCTCGAAGCGGCCGGCATTGCCATGGACGAGCGGGGGCGCGTTGTCGTCGACGATCATTTCCGCACCAACGTCGACGGGGTCTATGCGATCGGTGACGTCATCCGAGGCTTGATGCTCGCCCACAAGGCCGAGGATGAGGGGGTGGCGGTGGCGGAGATCGTCGCCGGGCAGGCGGGGCATGTTAACTACGGCGTCATCCCCAATGTCGTCTACACCCATCCCGAAATCGCTTCGGTCGGCCAGACGGAGGAGGAGCTGAAGGCGGCCGGTATCGAATACCGGGCCGGCAAGTTCCCGTTCTCGGCCAATGCCCGGGCGCGGGCGATGCTGGAGAAGGACGGCTTCGTCAAGGTGCTGGCGGACGCAAAGAGCGACAGGGTGCTTGGCGTCCACATCGTCGGTCCGTTTGCTGGCGAGCTGATCGCCGAGGCGGCTGTGCTGATGGAGTTCGCCGGCGCGGCCGAGGACCTCGCCCGCACCTGCCACGCCCACCCGACCCTGTCGGAAGCGGTCAAGGAAGCGGCGCTCGCCGCCTGGTTCAAGCCGATCCACATCTGAGCCGACGAACGAAGGAAGCGCCGACGTTTCCGTCGACGCTTCCAACGTCAAACAGTGGAGTCAGGTCTTACTCACTCAGCCTCGGACTCGAGGAACTCTTCCTTCGGCGGCTGCGGCAGGATCGCCGCTTTGCCGAGTTCGGCGACGACCACCGGGTCGACCTTGGTCGCCGGGGCCGCTGTCTGTTCCTCAACCGGGGGCGGAGTCGCCGCAGCCGTGACGTGGGTGGCGTGCCACTCGCATGCGGAGGCGGCAATGCTTGCGCCGGCCACGAAGCTGATCGCGGCAAGCGCGGTTACGGAGGTCGATACGACTTTCATCAAGCTCCTCCGACTTTGTTGCCCGGCCGACAAGCTGCCGACCTGGCCTGAGCATAGCACGCCCGTCCGGCCGACAACACCCTGAAGGATCACAAGGACGCGATCAGGCCGAGGCGCTCCGTTTGCGGGCGGCCTGGTCGGCAAGCGTGAACCAGCCGACTCCAGCGAGCACCAGGGCGGTCCCGGCGATGTCGACAAGGGTCAGGTGCTCGCCGAGGATGAGCACGGCGAGGATGATTGTCATCACCGGCGACAGCGTGCCGATGGTGGCGTTCGCCTGAGCGGAGATGCGGTGGAGCGCCGCGTTGAGGAAGAAGGATGGCAGCACGGTCGCGCCGATGGCGATGAAGAGGGCGTAGGCGTAAAGGGTCGGGCTGACGATCAGGGCAGCCGCCGGATGGGTGAGGAAGAACTGGA
>Ga0210144_1000462_pt1 | contig 21633 bp, 19 predicted proteins | sample Muzzi_PWA_D2_FD_185532 | JGI IMG/M metagenome (GOLD analysis project Ga0210144, IMG submission 185532) | Wetland microbial communities from San Francisco Bay, California, USA, that impact long-term carbon sequestration - Muzzi_PWA_D2 (SPAdes) | ecosystem: Environmental > Aquatic > Marine >...
CGGCGTCAAGCTGGACAGGCCGCTGATGATCCATCACATGCCGGGGAATCTGATCATGCAGGCGGTGCGCCGCGGCGACGGGATCACCTATACGGCGCGCGCCTTCCTTCGCGAGGAGATTCGATCGCGTCAGGTCGTGGTGCTGCACTCGGAACCGGCCTGCGGGAACTATGTGATCGAAACCTGCCCCGGCGTCTTGCGGCCGGCGGTGCGGACCTTCCTGAACTGGCTGCAGGACAAGGCGGAAACCGTCTCGGCACCGGCGCATTCCGGGTCATGAAGCGGTCTCTCGATCGCGCCCGTTGAACTCGCCCCGCGGGGCGATTGGAAGGCAACGTTCGCGCCATATGGGAACTGATGCCGGTGCACACGCGCCGGACGCCTAGGGAGCGCCGGTATCCAGATCCAGGCGCGCCCGCAATTCGGCGGCGCCCTTGGGCGTCACGATCACGCTCCGCGAGCCCCGCTCGCGCCGCAGCCAGTCGAGACCGACCATGCCGCGCAGCATGGCCGCCCCGACCGCGCCGCCGATATGGATCGATTTCTCGCTCCAATCCGGGCAGAGGCGCATGAAGCGCCGCGGGTCGGCCCTGAGGGCGCCGACGTCGACCTTGAGAGAGCCGAGCCAGGCTTCGCCGTCGCCGGTCAGATCGGGACCGGTCGGGCTGTGGCTGATGAAGCCCTTGGCCATGAGGGCCACCGCGAGCCGGACCCCGACGCGCCCGGCGAGATGATCGTAGCAGCACCGTGCATGGAGCATCGCGCGATCGTCCGGCGCCGGGTTGCGGCCGTCGTGCGACAGGGTGGTGGCGATGCTTTCCAGGCCCTCGAGGATATCGGCCACGTCGGGGACGGCGAGGCCGTAGTACCGCCTGCGGCCCCGCGCGGTCACCGTCACCAGCCCGGCCTCGATCAGCTTCCCGAGGTGCTCGCTGGCGGTGCTCGCGGCCACCCCCGCGATGGCGGAGAGGTCGCCTGCGGATATGGTCCCGTCGTCCTTCAGGGCGAAGAGCATGTTCGCCCGGGCGGGATCTCCGATCAGCGACGCCACCGACGCCATGGACGCAATCGTGACCATGTTTCGGTCATAACCGAAATATCACGCGCGCTCAATCGGATAATCTTCGGACCCGTGTTCGGCACGTGTTCGGAGGCCGAAAGACCATGTGGTTCAACGACATCGACATCGAACAGCGGCACCCGCCCTGGCCGCGGAGGATCGAGAGCGTGGCCCCGGGGCGCCATGAGTTGGCGCTGCATCGCTATCTCGAACGCAAACGGCACCCGGAGAAGATGCCGCGGCGCCGTGGGCCCCGTGGCAGGAGCGACGCGCGGATACCTTGGATCGACACGCTGACGGCGGTTGCCCGGCGCCTCCCGGCCGCCGCGATGGCGCTCCACCGGGGCCTTCGCCGCCTCTTCGTGACCGTCGGGCCTTGACGCAACCGATGCCCGATACGGCCCACTTGCAGGCGGGCAGCAGAGAGCGAATCGACGGTTCGCGGAGGCAAACCGCTCGCCTCCTGGCCGTGGAGACGCTTACGACGGGCCGGCACATCACCCTCCGCGGGCGACAGGAGGAGGACGGACGATGGACGAACACGCGGCTTCCCTGAACCATGTCCTGCGCGACGAGATGACTGCCGTGCACCAGCAATTCATCCATATCCTGGCGCTGCGGGACTGGGGCGAGGCCGAGGCCGCCGAGCGTATCATGGCGGTCGACCGCATCGACTTTCCCAATGCGATGCGAATCGTCGACTACCTGGTCGAAACGGAAAGGCCGGTCGTTCTGCCGCCAGATCGCGTCGTGCCGGGCAGGGAATACCGGAGCATCCTGGCCGCCGAATGGGCCATGGAGCAGAGGCTGTGCGCGACCCTCCGCCGGGCGGTCCGTGCCGACCAGCGTGCCGGAGACTTGATCTCGGCCGCCGAGGGGCCACGCGAAGCCTATGCCGCGTGGTTGGCAAAGCGCCTGGATGCGCCGAAGGAAAGCGAAGCCAGCACGGAGCCGCCCGCCGACACGGCGGCCGGCGTCCTCGCGCACCTGATCGCAATGATCGAGCAGCCCATGGTGCACGCCTTCGTTCACTGGCATAGGGGCGACGCGAAGGCCGCGGATGCGGCCTGGGCGACGAGCTGGACCGCCATGCGGCAGGCCACGGAATTCGTTCGCCTGTTCGCGGCGCGCCGGACCGTGCCCGTCCCCGGCGCGCTTCCGCCGCCGCGGATCGCCGCAAAGCCCGCCGACGCGCTTGAACTCGACCGCCGGCTCGCCGGGCGCTGCGCGGAGGAGGCCGACACGGCAGCGACCCGCTGCGAGGACCGGGAAGTCGCCGCCCTGTGCCGGAAGATCGCCGAATACTGCGACGCGCTGTCGCGATGGGACACGCACGAGGCTCATCCGGCGGCCCGCCTGGATTCCACCGCGCTTTGCCGCTTCGAGGCGGTGCATGCGAAATACGTCCGCTCACGCTAGTCCGGACCGCAGGGCGGCAGTGAAACGGGGAAATCAGGACGACAGGGCCGCCCGGAAATCCTCCAGCTCCGTCCAGTAGACCAAGTCTGGATCGCGTTCGGCGAAACGATCATAGAACCGCTGCGCATCGATATTGTTTCGCTGGACCTGCCAGGCGATCCAGGTCGCGTCATGCGCTTGGCATGCCTCGGCCACCGCACGAAGTATCGCCAGGCCGACACCGTGGCCACGGACCTCGGGGTCGACGTAGAGGTCTCCGAGCCAAAGCCCGACGGCGGCCAGCTCGGTGTCGAACACAAGGCAGTAGAGCGCATAGCCGAAAAGGCCCGAGCCTCGCTCGGCCACCAGGATGTGAAACAGCGGCCGCTCGCAGAAGCAGTGTTTCGCCAAGTCGGAAACCGCCAGGCGGCAGGTGCGAGAGGAGTCATGAGAGCTCAGGCTGCGCTCGAAAGCCGTAAGCCGGGTGGCCATCGCCACGATCGCCTCGGAATCGTCCGGTCCGGCCGGGCGAATCGTAATCGCCTCTCTGACTGTCACGGGATTGGCCTCAGCTCTAATAGATCCGCACCGCATGAACAGGAAACCCGACGGCGGTGCATGTCAATAAAGGTCCCTGCCCGGAATTCTGTACGGTCTTACGAACGCGTCGCGTGCCGATGCGATTGAACCTTTGACCGGCCGTCGGCTCGGGTGGCGTCGGGCCGGGCCGAACGAAGGGTCGTCGCCATATCCGGCGACGCACAAACTGAGTCCCAGTCGCCGGTGTCCCCCCACGCGCGGATCGAACCATCGATCCGAGATGCCGTCATTCGCCGATAGCGCCGCGAAGAACCGGCGCGCAGGCCCGGCGGCTGATTAGGTGAATGCCTTGTACGCGATGATCGTGAAGGTGTCCTTCACCCCCGGCAGCATCTGCATGCTCGCGTTCACGAAGTGCCCCACGTCCTCGTCGTCGGCCAAGTAGCACTTGACCAGGAGATCGTACTGCCCGGAGGTGGAATAGACTTCGGAAACTTGCTCGATCGTGTCCACCGCTTCCTCGGCCACCTCGTAGGCCTTGCCGAGGTCACACTTGATCATGATGAAGATGGTTTTCACGGAAATGTCCCGGTCAATCGTTCATGCTCGCCGACAACGCTAACAGACGGCACCGCCGAGGTCCATTTGGTTCCCGCTCGGAACATGGCGCCCGAGGCCCCGACCCAGGGGGCCCCGGCCCGGTCCGCCCGCCTTGCCCTCGGGACCGGATGTGGTGGGGCCCATGAGCCGACGACCGGGTTCGACCGGCGAGAGGTTCACAAAGAATCGCCCGTCGCATCGGCGGCGGTCGCGACGGTCCTCGAGGGAAGGTCGCGCATCGCTTCATGCAGCGGGTCCCGAGTCCATTCCGGGTGGTTCCCGGCCGCCTCCTTCAAGGCCCGGCGCCATCTCAGGTATGCCGCTGGAGAGGGAACGCGCGGCGTGTGGGCCAGTTCCCAATGAATGCCGTTGATCGGATCGTCGAAGAAGACCGCATAGTAACCGGGCGCGTAGATCGCGTATTCCTTCGGGACGTCGGTGACGGTTATGTCGTTCCTGATCAGGAATTCTTCGTGAAAGGCGTCGACCTCCTGGCGATTCTTGGCCCACAGTGCAATGTGGTGGATGCCGGTGGCGCGCGCTTCATGGTCCAGCTTGCCGCCGTTCCTGGCCGGCTGTATGCCGACATAGCTGTGCGGGACTGGAAATCGGGCCATGTAATAGGTCGAGCGGTAGCCGAGATCGAGAGTCCAGAAACTCTTGTAGCCGAGCCACCCGAACATCCCGTCATAGAAGGCGACCGATCGCTCGTAGTCGAGCACCGATAATTCCACGTGGTGAACGCCTCGCCAGCGCAATGCCTTCTCCGTCAATCGGGATCCGGACGGGATCTGCATCCTTTGGAAGAAAGGCCTGGCCAACTCCGGCCGCAAATGCAAGCCAACCGCCTTCAAGAGGCCGGCGATGGCGAGGCAGCGCCGCAGCGGGAGGCGGCGCGCTTTCACGGCGTCCGCTGTCAGCCGACGACGGGTCGCGCCCGCTCTTCATCGGATGCCCGGCCAGACCCCGAGGTGGAAGCCTCGTTGCCGGCCGTCGCCGCGCGGTCAATCCGCCGGAGGAGAAACCTTCAGACCGTGGCGCCCGCCGATTTCAAGGAGTTTGCCGAGGTCCGGCTTGTCGGGTGCGATTTCGCGGTCGATGTCCGCGAACATCCGCGAGGCGCCTTCGCGCGACGTCATCGAGACCATCTCGCCGCCGCCCGGGCCGAAACGGAACCAGTGCGTCGTCCCGGCCGGCAGGTGGACCAGCGTTCCCGGCGCGGCGACCGTCTCGCGGTCGTCGATGCCGAACGCGATCTCTCCCTTGACGACGTAGAAGGATTCGTCCCAGGGATGGTTGTGCGGCGGCGGGCCGCTGCCTTCCGGACCGGCCTGATGGAAAATCTCGTAGCCGCCGGTCTGCACGCCGGAGGCCAGCACGGTAATCGTCTCGCCCACGACGTTGAGCGGGCGCGCCGTGCGATCGGGCGGGACGATGAAGGGTGCGGGCATGGGAACACCTCCTTGAGGGCCGTCGCAAAGCGCCTCTGCCCCGTGCCGACGAACCGCCGGGGCAAAGGCATCGACATCGTTTCATTTGACGACCGCCCGGTCCGCCTGGCAAGCCGTCCGGTCGTGAATTCTAGATCATGAAACGCGGGCGCAGGATCGGGATCGCAGACTGCTCCGTCGAGTCGCCGGGACAGGCGGCGTACGGAGGCTCATTGGGCGGCGGCCGCCCGATCGCATGGCGGACCGGCCGGGAGGCTCTCTCCGTCGCGGCGCCGATAGGACCACTTGTCCATTGCCCCGGGCGCGCCGGCAGGCCTAGCATTGAGACGGGCGGCCTGCGCCGCCGGACGCGGGCCCGCAACGGATCGGGAGGGCTTTATGTCGACGTCCAAGACCGTCGCCGCCTACCTCAAGGACCGCGGCGTCGCATTCACCGTGCATCAGCATCCCAGGACCATGACGGCGGTCGAGACCGCCCGGGTGGCCGACGTGCCGCAGGAGGCCACCGCCAAGGCCGTCGCGATGTGCGACGACGACGGCGTGTTCCTCGCCGTGCTGCCGGCGGCGCGCAACGTGCTGCTCGGGCAGCTGTGGCGCGAGACCCACCGGCCGGCGCACCTGGCGACCGAAGCCGAGATCGCCGAACTCTTCCCGGACTGCGACCTCGGGGCGGTGCCGCCGTTCGGCGAGGCCTACGGCCTGGAGACCGTGCTCGACGGCCATCTGCTCGAGGAGCCGGTGGTGTACTGCGAGGGCGGCGACCACGAGACGCTGCTGGAGATCCCCGGCGCCGAGTTCGCGCGCCTGATGGAGACCGCGCGCCTCGGCACCTTCGCCCAGCAGCGCGAGGCCGAGGGCTAGCGCGACGTCCCGTGATCTTGCGCCATGACGGGGCGCGCGGGCGGGGCGCCGCGGCGCCGCCTCAGGCGACGCCGAGGTGCTTCTTGCGCTGCTTGGCCCAGGCGCCGATCAGGCGGTCGGCGATGATGCCGATGAAGGCGATGCTGAGGCCGGCCAGGACGCCGCGCCCCACGTCGGCGCCGGGCAGCGCCTTGTAGATCTCCTGGCCCAGGTCGCGCGATCCGATCAGCGCGGTGATCGCGGTCATGGCCAGCGCCATCATGATCGTCTGGTTGATGCCGAGCATGATCTCCGGCAGGGCGATCGGCAGCTCCACCTTCAGCAGGCGCTGCAGCGACGTGGTGCCGGTCGCGCGGGCGGCCTCGATCGTGACCGCCGGGATGCGCTTGAGGCCGAGATAGGTGAAGCGCACCGCCGGGACCGAGGCGTAGGCGAGGATCGCCACGACGTTCGAGAGGTCGCCCACCTTGAGCAGCATGATGACCGGAATCAGGTAGATGAACGAAGGGAAGGTCTGCAGCGTGTCGCAGATCGACATGATGACGCGCGCCAGGCGTTCCGAGCGCGACGCAAGAATGCCCGTCGGAATGCCAATCAGCATGCAGAGAATGACCGCCGCCGTGACCAGGTACAGGGTCATCATGGCCGGCACCCAGAAGCCGATCAGCATGATCGAGGCCGCCAAGGAGACGGTGAGCCCGACCAGCCGCCAGCCGCCGAGATGCCAGGCGCCGACGCCGATCAGCCCGAGCAGCAGCGGCCACGGCAGCCAGAGGTAGACGTTGCGCAGCGGCAGCAGGAGCTCGACGGTGATCGCGTCGCGCAGCGGGTGGATATAGGGGTAGAGATACTTCGACAGGAAGCGCACCGCGTGGTCCATCGGCCGGCCGAAGCTGACGGTCAGGTCCTTCGGCAGGACGGCGATTTCCGGCACCGCGAAGGACAGGAGCGTCCCGGCGACCAGCACGGTGGCGAAGAGAACGAGATGCGGATGGCGCTGCACGAAGTTCCGGCGCCCATCCGAATGGGCCGGCTCGCGCCGCGCATAGGCCTGGGTCAGGCGGTCGAGCACGATGGCGATCAGCACGATCGCGATGCCGAGCTCGGTCGCCTTGCCGATCTGCAGCTGCTGCAGCGAGAACAGCAGCTTCTGCCCGAGGCCCGCCGCGCCGACCAGCGAGGCGATGACGGCCATGGCGAGGGTCTGCATCACCACCTGGTTGAGCCCCAGCATGAGGGTGCGGTGCGCCGCCGGGAGCTGCACCTTCCACAGCAGTTGCCGCGGCGTGCAGCCGGACATGCGCCCGGCCTCGACCACGTCGGACGGCACCGTACGGATACCCAGAATGACGCAGCGGGCCATCGGCGGCATGGCGAAGATGACGGTCGCCATCATCGCCGGCACCTGGCCGAAGCCGAACAGCACCACCACCGGCGTGAGATACGCCATGTGCGGCGTGGCCTGCATGACGTCGAAGCAGACGGTCAGGAACGATTCCGCGCGCTGTGAGCGGGTCGCCCAGACGCCGAGGAAGAGCCCCGTCGCGGCGGCGACCGGGACCGTCACCAGCACGATGGCGAGGGTCTTCATGGAATCCTGCCAGATGCCGAACAGCGCCAGATAGGCCGTCGCCGCGCCGCAGAACAGAGCCAGCCCCCGGCCGCCCGCCCAAAGGGCCAGTAACGCGACGCCTGCCACCACGACCACCCAGGGCAGGGGCGGCAGGTCGAGGCCGCGGAAGCCGCCGTAGAGCAGCGCCTCGACCAGATCGAGCGGCTGGGCCAGCAGCCAGGACAGCCCGCGCGTGACGTCTTTGAACTTCAGCCCGAACGCGCCGGCGTCGCTGCCGAGCCAATGAAAGAGCTGCGTCACCCAACCGCGCAGCGGGATCACCCAGTCGGAGGGCCAGCGCACGGCCCAGTCGAAGGCGGCGGCGAGCAGGAGCCCGGCCGCGATGACGAGCACGAAGAGAATCGGCAGAACGAGTCCGTCGGGCAGCCGCGCCCAGCGCTGCGGCGCACTGCGTCCCTCCAGGACGGAGCTCATCTCGCGTCGGATCCGTAGAGCGCGGCCGCGATCGCGTCGCGGCCGATCACGCCGACCGGCTTGTGCTCGTCGTCGAGCACGGGAACCGGCGCCTCGGTCGCGAACACTTGGCCGGCCACGTCGCCCAGCTTGGCGGAGGCCGGCACGCCGTCCTCGCCCCACGCGCCGGCCTCGGGCAGCGGCTGCATCACGGAGCGCACCGAGAGAATGCGGTCGCGCGGCGCGTTCTTGGTGAAGGCCGCGACGTAATCGTCGGCCGGGCGGGACACCATCTCCTCCGCCGTCGCCATCTGGACGAGTCGGCCGTCCTTCATGATGCCGATGCGGTCGCCCAGGCGAATCGCTTCGTCGAAGTCGTGCGTAATGAACACGATGGTCTTGTGCAGCATCTTCTGCAGGCGCAGGAACTCGTCCTGCATCTCGCGCCGGATGAGCGGATCGAGCGCCGAGAAGGGCTCGTCGAGGAACCAGACTTCCGGCTCGATGGCGAGCGAGCGCGCGATGCCGACGCGTTGCTGCTGGCCGCCCGAAAGCTCGCGCGGATAATAGCTCTCGCGCCCCTCGAGGCCGACCAGCTGGATCATCTCCTGCGCGACCGCCTCGCGCTCGCGCCGGCCCATGCCGCGCACCTCGAGCGGAAAGGCGACGTTGGAGAGAACGTTGCGGTGCGGCAGCAGACCGAAATGCTGGAACACCATGCCCATGCGGTGGCGCCGGATTTCGATCAGCTCGGCCTCGCTGATACCGAGGATGTCGCGGCCTTCGAAATCGACCGCCCCGGCCGTGGGCTCGATGAGCCGCGTGAGACAGCGGATCAGGGTCGACTTGCCGGACCCCGACAGGCCCATGATCATCACGATCTTGCCGGCCGCCACGTCGAAGGAGAGGTCCCGGACGGCGCCGATATAGCCTTCCTCCCGAAACGCCTCGTCGCCCGGCCCGCCGCCGTGCCGGCCGAGGAACCCGGCCGGGTCCGGCCCGAAGATTTTCCAGACGTTGCGGCAGGCGATCTTGCTGTCCGTGCTCATGGGCCTCCCCCATTCGCGGACCGGATCTGGCGCCCGGCTTGTCCCGTCTCCCTAGGGCTACACCCGAACCAGCGGCACCTCAAGCAGGACGGCGGGCGGGATGGACTCCCGCCCGCACGCCCGCTTCACCGCCCTACTTCGAGCGGCGGCAACTCACTTCATCCAGGCCTTCCAGGTCGCCTCGTTCTCGGCGATCCATTTATCGGCGGCTTCCTCCGGGCTCATGCCGTCGACGTCGACCATCGCCGCCGCGTCGGCGATCTGCCCGTTGGTGAAGCTGATCTTCTTCAGCAAAGCCGCACCGTCGGGCCACTTCTTCTCCAGTTCCGGAGAGCCGGCCTTCTTGAGATAGCCTTTCTTGGGGGCGCCGCAGTCATAGACCATATCGGGGTTGGAGCCCCACTTGGGGTCGGTCATGCAGGCCGGTGCGTAGTCCGGAAAATCGACGAACTCGCCCTTGAACTTTGCTTCGATGAAGTTCGGCGTCCAGTTGAACAGAACGATCGGCTCCTTGCGATCATAGGCCGCCTGGAGCTCGGCCCACAGGGTTGCCGCCTGCCCGACCGGAACCTCCTGGAAGTTCATGTGCAGTGCCTGAATGCGCTCGGAATAGTGCTTGCCCCAGTCCGCCGGCGGGCCCACGAAGCGGCCCTTCGGCTTCGTCTCGGCGGTCGCGAACTTCGCGGCGCAGCCGTCGAGCGCCTTCCAATCCGGCAGGCCCGGACAAACGTCCTTGATGTAGCTCGGGAACCACCAGTCCTCGCGCGTCACCGCGTCGTGCGCACCCAGATCGACCAGCCCCTGTTCCTTCGCCTTGTCGAAGGATTCCGCCATGGACCCCTCCCAGACCTCGATCTGGAAATCCATGTCGTTGTTGGCGATGGCGGTGAACTGAAGCTGCGTATCGGACGGCAGGTACTCGACGTTGTCGCCGATCTTCTCCAGCAGCTTGCCCGCGACGTTGGACAGGACCAGCTGGCTGGTCCAGTTGTTCTGCACGATCTTGATCGCATCCGAGGAATCCGCCGCTGCGGCCCCGGCCCAGCCGACGACCGCGCTCATGCACACGGCCGCCATGACACGTCTCACCGATTTCATGTGGACCTCCTTGTCCCTTCCGCGCCGTTCGCTCCGCAAGACCGCGTCCGGCGTCTTGGTTGTTTCGATCGGGAAAGGTTAGCGCCCGGCTGTGAACGACGTGCGCGCCGTGGGTGTACAGGATGTAAAACTATGTTAAATTATATGAACAGGCGCGGATCGCCAGAAATATAGGAAATTCGAGGCAGGGAAAGGATGCCGGGCACCAGCGCACACGTCCTGGTCGTCGAGGACGACAGCGTGGTCCGGGCCAAGCTGGCCGGCTACCTGGAGGCCGACGGCCACCGCGTCAGTGAGGCGGCCGACGGCCTGGAGATGCGCCGCATCATGGCCGAGGACCCGGTCGATCTTCTGTTGCTCGACATCAACCTGCCGGGCGACGACGGGCTGCAGTTGACCCGGGAGGTCAGGGCGCGCTCCGACATCGGCATCATTCTGGTCAGCGGTCGGACCGACGACGTGGACCGGATCGTCGGGCTCGAGATGGGCGCCGACGACTACGTCACCAAGCCGTTCAATTCGCGCGAGCTGCTGGCCCGGGCCAAGAACCTGCTGCGCCGCAGCCTGGGCGCGCCGCGGCCGGCGAACCCGATCCGGCGCTTCGGCGGCTGGCACTTCGACGTCCGCACGCGCCGCCTGACCGACCCGGCGGGCAAGCGCGTGCCCTTGACGCGGGCGGAGTTCGAGCTGCTCGCCGCCTTGTCGGCAAAGCCGGGTGAGGTGCTCTCGCGCGACCGCCTGCTCGACGGCATCACGCATCGCTCCTGGGAGCCGCACGACCGCACCGTCGACGTCCTGGTGCGCCGCCTTCGGCGCAAGCTCGAGGCCGACCCGAAGCAGCCCGAGATCATCGTCACGGCCCACGGCGAGGGCTATGTCTTCGCCATCGACAGCTCAGCGCCGCGCTGACTCATCCGCCCGCGACGCACCAGTCCCCAGGCCTCCTCGACCACCGCCACCGTTCGCCCCGCCAGGTCGTCATAGCCGCGATAGGCCGTCGCCAGGGCGGCGGGGTCCTGCGCGGCCGCCGCCGCCTCGAGCGCACGCGAGGCCTGCTCGAGGGCCGGAAGACCGAGGCTCGCGGCGCTCCCCTTGAGGCTGTGGGCGAGATCTTCGATCGGCTCCCAGTCGCGCCGCGTCACCGCCTCGGCAAGATGGGCGACGCGATCCGGCGTCGTCAGGCAGAACGCCTCGACGATCCGGTTGGTGCGCTCGGCGCCGAGCAGCAGGAAATCGTCCTGCAGTGTCTTCGGGTCGATGACGACCTGATCCGCCTCTCCGTCTCCCGTCTCGACCGTCGTCAGGACCATGCCGCGCCGGCCGTGCAGCAGAAGCTCGCGCAGGGCGTCGGCGAGCCGCTCGGGCGAGACCGGCTTACCGACGAAGGCGTCCATCCCGGCATCGAGATGCTGGGCGATCTCGTTCCGGAAGACGTGCGCCGACATCGCGATGATGGGAACCTGCCGCTTGTTAACGGCCTTCAGCCGACGGATTCGTTGCGTCGCCTCGATGCCGTCGATGCCGGGCAGGCTGATGTCCATCAGGACGACGTCGTAGTCGCGCGCCTCCACCTCGGCCACCGCCCGCTCGCCGGTCGTAACGGTCGTGACCTCGTGGCCCATCTTCTCCAGGAAGGAGCGGGCGACGATGGCGTTGACCTCGTTGTCCTCGACCACCAGAACCGACTTGCAGCCGAGGTCGGTTTGCACCGGCAGGGCCAGGTCGGGCGGCGCGATCGCCTGCAGATCGCCTTTGGCCAAGGCGATCTCGAACCACACGCGCGTCCCCTCGCCCGCCGCGCTGTCGATGCCGATCTCACCGCCCATCGCCTCGATCAGCCGCTTGCAGATGGCAAGGCCCAGGCCGGTCCCCTCGTGCTTGCCGGATTTCGCCTGGGCTGCGCGGTAGAACGCCTCGAACAGGCGTGCCTGGTCGTCCGCGGCGATTCCGGGGCCGCTGTCGGCGACCTCGAAGCGCAGGCGCACCTGCGGCGCCGCGCCGCGCGCGGCGTTCCGTACGGACAGGACCACCTGGCCGCGTTCCGTGAACTTCACCCCGTTGCCGATCAGATTGAGCAGAAGCTGGCTGATCTTCCCGGCGTCGCCGGCCAGGATCGACGGCACGTCGTCGGCGATGACCGCCGAGAGATCGAGCCCCTTCTCGCTCGCCCGGAACCGCATCACGGCGACGATGTCGTCGACCAGCTGACGCAGATCGAAGTCCACCGACTCCAGGTCGATCCGGCCCGATTCGATCTTCGAATAGTCGAGAATGTCGTTCAGGATCCCGAGCAGCGTCTGGCTCGACGAGCGAACGACGGCCAGGCGCGCGCGCTGTGCCTCGCTCAGCTGCGAATCCGCGAGGATGCGCAGCATGCCGAGAATGCCGTTCATCGGCGTGCGGATCTCGTGGCTCATCGCGGCCAGGAATTCCGACTTGGCCCGGTTGGCCCGCTCCGCGGCCTGTCGCGCCTCCTCGTGCATTTCCACCTCGGACTGCAGCTGGGCGTTGGCCTCCTGCAGTTGCCGCGTGCGTTCCGCGACGAGGTGCTCCAGCTCCGTCTTGTGACGCCGCAGCTCGATCTCGGTGCGCTCGCGCTCCTTCTCCAGTTCTCGCTTGACGACGGCCTGCTCCTTGAAGACCTCGACGGTCCGCGCCATGTCGGTCAGCTCGTCGCGGCCCGAGACCGGAACCGGCACCGAGAGGTCGCCTTCGGCGAGCCTCTGCATCACCCCGGCTAGCGACGTCAGGCGACGGATGACGTTGCGCTGCACGTAGAACCAGACGATCAGGCCGGCCACGGCCAGGAAGATGAGGGACTGCACGACGAGGGTCATGACGCCGCCGCGCACGGCCTGCTCCGCCGCGCCGCTCGCCGCCGCGCCGAGGTCCTTCGTCTTGCCGACCAGTGCGGTCACTTCGTCGCTGAGCGTCTCGGTGAGATTGCGGTTGGCCCGGCCGAGGTCCTGGAGTTGCCCGTTGAGCCCGAGGATATCGCGGCGCGCCTGGAACACGTCCTGCGCCTTGCCCGTCGACACGGTCTGCAACTGGGCAAGGAAGGTCTTTCCCTGTTCGAGGCGTACGGGGTCGGGAATGCCGCCGACCCGACGCGTCAGGATCCGCAGGTTGTAGGCATAGTCCTTCTCGATGGAGCCGACTTCGTCCACGGTGCTCGCCCGCCGAAGCTGGGTCGCCAGGAGGCCGACCTGCGAGCTGCGCATGCGCAACTCGAACATGCGCTCCAGGAGGTAGATGTCCTCCTCGATCAGGCTGTCCAGCGCGTCGAAGGCGTCGTTCAGGCCGCCCGGCTTTTCGATCAGGTCGTAAAGGCCGGCAATAACCGCGGTGACCCCGGACGACGCGTTGGACACCAGCGTTTCGGACAGCGCCGAAAGCCCCTGCGCCGCCGAGAGCGTGTCGTCGACCCTGGTGTTGAGCTCGTTCGACAGGTCGATGCGCCGCTCGACCAAGTGGTTCTGCTGCTCGAGGTTCTTCAGGAGGTCCTGCACCCCGTTGCGCAGCGCCGCCGTTTCCTCCGATCCGATCCGGTAGCCCTCGATGTCGCCGATCAGGGCCTCCATCTCGGCGGCGCGGCGGGCGATCGCGGCGGCTTCGATGCGCCGGGCGTCCTGCGTGGCGGCGTTGGTCAGCAGCGGGCCGCGGGCGATGATCTGGGCCGACAGCCGGGCCACCGCCTCGGTATCGACGACGGCGGGCAGAGCGCGATCGACGATGGTCGACTGGGTGACTTCGATGTTGCGCAGGATCAGCCAACCAACGCCGCCGGAGGCAAGCGACAGCATGGCGATTCCGGAAAAGGCGAGCAGCAACCTGGCCGCGATTCCCAGGCGGGTTTTACGCGCTCCCTGCTTCACCGGCCGCCCTCCGCCGCATTTGCCTCGCCCGGCAAATCTAATCCAATATGGCCGGCGATGCATCCCAAGGCGAATGCGCGGCGTTGGCGTTTTCTCGCGATCCTCGTGCTGGTACTGGCGGCGCTGTGCGGCGCCACCGGCCGCGCGGCGCCGGCTGCGGAGCGGACCTGGCGTCTGGAAACCTGGTCGAAGCCGTTCGATTACCGCAGCCCGTCCAAGTTCATCGACTACGTGCCGCTCGAGAAGGCCAGCCGGAAGTGGCGAATCTGCGCATCCTATCCGCACCTCAAGGACTCCTACTGGCTCAGCGTCAACTACGGAATGGTCGAGGAGGCGCGCCGTCTCGGCGTCGCGCTGCGCGTCGTCGAGGCCGGCGGCTATCCCAACCTGCAGCGGCAAATCACCCAGATCCGCGACTGCACGGCCGACGGCAAGGCCGACGTGCTGGTCGTCGGCACGGTCAGCTACGCGGGATTGACCGATACGATCGTGGACATCGCCAAGCGGATACCCGTCGTCGCCGTGGTCAACGACATCGCCGATCCGGGTGTCAGCGCCAAGGCGGGGGTTTCATGGATCACCATGGGCCGGCGGATCGGCGAATACCTCGCCAAACTCCACCCCAAGGGCTCGCCGCCGGTGAAGATCGCCTGGTTCCCCGGGCCGAAGAAATCCGGCTGGGTTCCCTTCGTCGAGGAAGGCTTTCTCGGCGCCCTGGCCGACAGCTCGGCCGAGGTGGTGGTCACCAAATGGGGCGATACCGGCAAGGAGATACAGCTCATCCTCATCGAGGAGGCGCTCGAGGAGCGCCCGGACATCGACTACATCATCGGCAGCGCGGTCACGGCCGAAGCGGCGATCAGCATCCTGCGCGCGAAGGGCCTCACCGGGCGCATCAAGATCCTCGCCGACTATTTCACCCACGGCGTCTATCGCGGCATCAAGCGCGGCCGCGTTCTGGCCGCGCCGACCGATTTTCCCGTACTGCAAGGGCGTCTCGGCATCGACCAGGCGGTTCGGCTTCTGGAAGGCAAGCTTAAGGTCATCCACGCCGGCCCGGCCATCGTGCTCGTGGACCGAAACAACGTCGACCGGCTCGGCCCGAAGGAATCCCTGGCGCCCGCCCTGTTCAAGCCGACCTTCGTCGTCGAGTGAGACAGCCGCGGCGGCTCCGTCCTATACGGAATATGAGGTCCGCACCATCGCGCAGGCGTGCCGCGATGCTCGAAGCACCCCGGGGGCCGAAGACGTCCAGGCATCGTATGGTTAGCGGCTGCGAAAGCATGGCGTAAAACACTTCGCACGGAAAATGTTCCCGCGCGCCCGCAAGGATTGAAATGCCGCATCGCGGGTGCCAAAGTCGCGCCTCCGCCGCGAGTTGCCGCAGCCTTTTCGGACACGGATCGCCATGGAAAATCTCTCGTTCGACATCTTTCGGTCCGGCGATTCCGGCTCGCTCCGCGAGGCTCGGAACCTGTTCGAGAAGACCGAGCAACTTGCCCGCCTCGGCTACTGGGAATGGGACGAGATCGAGGACCGCTGCGTGTTCTGCTCGCTCGGGTTGGCGGAGATCGCGGGGATCACGCCGGAGGAATATCTCGCCCGCGCCTCGTCGTTCGAGGGCGATGTCTCTTGGGCGCATCCCGACGACCGGCAGCGCTACCGCGAGACCGTCTCGCAGGCCATCGCCAAGGGAGAGGGCTTTCAGATCGAGTATCGCTTCCTCCGACCGGACGGTCGTGTCGTCGATGTCTACGAAGAAGCCGAACCGGTGTTCGCCGCCGCCGGCGGTCTCGTCGCGACGCGCGGCTTCGTCCAGGACATATCCCGGCGCAAGGCGGTGGAGCGGGACCTGCAGGAAGCGCGACACGACCTGGAAGAGAAAGTGCGCTCGCGAACCAGCGAACTGCAGCAGGTCAACGAGGCCCTGAAGCGGGAGATCGCGGAACGCCACCGGGTGGAAGCGGATCTGCGCGCCCACCAGGCCCAGCTCAAACGCGTGCACCGGATGGCGAAGATCGGCGTCTTCATCTGGGACGACGTGGCGCTCGAGCCGATCCACTATTCCGACGAACTGGCCGAGATGTTCGGCATGACGGTGGAAGAGCTTCTTGAGAAGCGCGCGACCTGCAGCCAGATCACCGAGTCGATCGATGCCCGCGATCGCGAGGCCTACAACACCGCGGTTGAGCAGGCCGAAGCGGCACGGATCCCCTACACGGTCGAGTATCGGACGCGGCAACGCGAAGGCGGCGTACGATATTGGCGCGAGTTGGGAGAACCGATCCTCGGCGACGACGGACGCCTGCTGCGCACCTTGATCGCGATCCAGGACATCACCGATATCCGACGCGCCGAGGAAGCGTTGCGGCAGGCGCAGAAGATGGAAGCGATCGGCCAGCTCACGGGCGGCGTCGCTCACGATTTCAACAACCTGCTGGCGATCATACAGGGCAACGCAGAGCTGCTCGACGAACCGGGCCAGGACCGGGACCGACTGATCGCGGGCATCCAACGCGCCGCCGAGAACGGTGCGAAGTTGACCCAGCGCCTGCTGGCGTTCTCGCGGCGCCAGCCGCTGTCGCCGCGACAGGTCGACCTGGCCGAGGTGGTCGGCAGCCTGTGCGAGCTGCTGCAAAGGACGCTGGGCGCCGGGATCGAAATCGAAACGGTGCTGCCGCGCGGACTGAGACGGGCGATGGCCGACCGCGCGCAGGTTGAAAACGCCATCTTGAACCTGGCGATCAATGCACGAGACGCAATGCCGCAGGGCGGCAAGCTGGTCATTCGCTGCACAAACGCGTCTATTGAAGCCGTCGACCGTTCTCAAAGCACGGAGATGCTGCCCGGCGACTACGTCGTGCTCGAGGTCGGCGACACCGGCAGCGGTATGGCGCCGGACGTCATGGAACGTGCCTTCGAACCCTTCTTCACGACCAAAGACGTCGGGCAGGGCAGCGGCCTGGGCCTGTCGATGGTCTACGGCTTCGCGAAGCAATCCGGTGGCAACGTCACGATCGAGAGCGCGCCGGGACTGGGTACGGCCGTGCGCCTCTTTCTCCCGGGCAGCGCAGACGATTGCGCGGTCTCGCGCGGCGGAGCGACGGACGTCACGCGCGAGGGCCGCAACCGGATGGTTCTCGTGGTCGAAGACAATGCCGATCTGCGCGACCTGACCGTCGCCATGTTGCTTAGCCTCGGCTATCGCGCGGCCGCGGTCGCCAACGCCAGGGAGGCGCAGGCGGCGTTGGTCGACGGGGAACCCATCGACCTTCTCCTGTCCGACGTCATTCTGCCAGGCGGCACCAGCGGGCCGGAACTCGCGGTCGAGGCGAGACGGCGGCAACCGGGTTTGAAGGTGGTATTGGTTTCCGGCTATCCGGCCAACGAGATCGAGCTCCACGGCTTGCCCAAGATGGACGTGCCCCTTCTCAAGAAGCCGTTCCGCAAGCTCCAATTGGCCAAGGCATTGCGCCAGTCCTTCGAGCGTTGAACGGCCCGCGCGGTTGGCTCACGCCGATCCGGCCCGGGCGGGGGGCGTCAAGCCGTCGAGGCCGCCTCGGAGGCCGAGCTTGCGGCGGCGATCGAGCGCATCGGCGGAAAAGTGACCGAGACGGTCGTTCCCACGCCGGGTTCGCTCTCCAGCGTCAAGGTCCCACCGTGCATCTCGGCAAGGGCCTTGCTCAGCGGCAATCCGAGCCCTGTGCCGGAATGCCTTCGCTGGTAATGGTTGTCGATCTGACCGAAGCGCGTCAGCGCGGTGGTGATATCGTTTGCCGCGATTCCTATTCCGCTGTCGCGGACCTCGATACGGTGGCCCGTTGCCGGATCGTAGGTCAGGCGCAGCGTCACGTGCCCGCCCGCGGGGGTGAACTTGACGGCGTTGGACAGCAGGTTGACGACGATCTGCTTGACCATGCGGTGATCGGCGTAGAGCAGCGGGACCTCGCCTTCGGGGAGCTCGATCGAGAGCGTCACGCCGGCGGCCGACCCACGGCCCATGATGAGCCGCAGGCAGGCCTCGAGGGTGTCCTTCAGAGCGATGCTCTCTTCGCGCAGCTCGAGCTTGCCGATTTCGATCTTGGAGATGTCGAGGATGTCGCTGATAAGTGCCAGCAGGTGTTTTCCGGATTCGCGGATGTCGCCGGCGTAGTGGCTATAGCGCTCGCTCCCGACCGGCCCGAAATAGCCGCCCTCGATGACCTCGGCGAAGCCGATGATGGCGTTGAGCGGGGTGCGCAGTTCGTGGCTCATGTTGGCCAGGAACTCGGATTTCGCCCGGTTGGCGAGGTCGGCCTCGCTCTTGGCCGCCATCAGGGCCTGCTCGGTCCGTCGCAGATCGGTGATGTCGGTCTGTATGCCGACGATCCCGCCGTCCGATGTCCGCCGCTCGCGGATCGTGATGCTGCGGCCATTGGCCAGGTCGACGTCGTAGGCGCCGGTAAAGCGGCGACGATATCGGATGCGCGATCGAATGTACTCCTCGGCCGTCGTCTGGCCGAGATCGATTGCACCGAGCTCGATATCGAGGCGGACAAGATCCTCGTAGGAAATGCCGGGACGCACGCGGTCCGGCGTATAGCCGTAGAGGTCCATCCAATTGCGGTTGCACAGCACCAGCCTGTCGTCCGCGTCATAGAGCGCGAAGCCCTCGGAGATGCACTCGATGGCGTCCTGCAGACGCTTTTCCGCGTCGCCGGCCCGAATTTCGCTGGCCAGCAACGCCTCCTGATGCTGGCTCACCCGGTCGAACAGGCGCCGCACCTGGGGCATCCAGGAAACCAGGCCGACGGCAATGAGGAGAGGGCCGATCAGCGAGCCCATGACCTCTTCGAGAAAGGCTCCAGCGGCCATGCCGTCGATACCGGGAACCGAGTCGAGCCAGGCGAAATCGCTTAGTGCGTCGAGCACCCCGGCGAGCAGGATGCAGGCGAACCCGGCGATGACGAAGCGCGACCCGCGCCAGACGCCGACATGGGGCGCCGCCGGGCCACGCAGCAGAAAGACGATAAAGCCGAGCGAGATCGCCGCCCGCAGCGTATCGACAATAAGATCAATCATGGCCCGCCGATTTTGGCCGAGTCTTGAGCCAACGCATGCCGTCTTGGCCGCCGACCATGACAGCTTTGCGTTAATCGGCCTTTACCGGATTGCGCTTTTGCCGCGCGCCGGGTTGCCAAAGGTCCGCTTTCGTTCAGACTTTGCGGATCAAGGGCTTACGGATCCGGAGGCAAAGGATCGGCCGACGCCCACGCCCCTGGAGCGCCGCCGGCGCCGTTACGGCATTAAGAAAATTTTCTCAATCCGGCCCGAGCGGCTTCTGCTTGAGCCGTTGGTGATGCGCGTCGCAGGCGCTGCACCCTTTGGAAGCGCCGTCGTCGGGGAGGCGCTGTCCGAGCCGCCAGGCCCAGGGAGCGACGAAACTGCCGCGCCAAAGACCGCTGCCGGCCGACTGGGCCACCGCTTGGGCCGCCTCGTAGGCCGGGTCGGCGCCGGGTTCCACCACGGCCCACCCTTGCCGCAGCAGCCAGGCGCCGAGGTCCTCCTGTCCGATGCCCGCCAGATAGCAGACCGCACGTTCCGTTCCAGTGACGTCGCGGCCCCGCGGCACGCAGGTGACCCAGTGCGGGCTGACGCGGTTGAGGGTCGCCCAGCGCGCTTCCCGGCCACAGGCCCACGCGCGGCCCGCCGCCCGGCAGGTCTGATCGAGCTCCGGCGCGGCGATCCCGGCGAGCCGTACGACCCGGCCGGCGAAATCCAATGTATCGCCGTCCAGGACCTTGGGCCGCCCGCTGAACTGCGCCGCCGCGAACGCCGTTTGGCCACAAACGATCACCACCAGGATGACCAAAACCGGCAATACCGCCGGCGCGGATAGCCGTCGGCTGGAGGGACCTGCCGCAAATGTCCGTCTCATGGGCAAGATTTGTATGCGATCGGGCTAGGAATGCAAAGAACCCCTCCCGATGTGGGCTTCCGGCGGGGTGGAAACGGCGGTCAAAGTCGGCTACACCCTAGCGCGAGGCATTCGCCGGACTCGTGTCTATCAGGAGGTATCGATGAGAGTGAAGATCGTCCTGGCCGTCGTGACGGCCCTGGCCGCAACCAACCTTGCCGCCGGCGCGGCGTTCGCGGGCGGCGACGCGGCCGCCGGCGAGAAGGTGTTCCGCAAGTGCAAGGCCTGCCACAGCACGGAAGCGGGCAAGAATAAGATCGGCCCGTCGCTGCACGGCGTCATCGGGCGCAAGGCGGGCACGGAAGAAGGCTACAAGTATTCCAGCGCCATGGCCAATTCCGGCCTCGTCTGGAACGAAGAGACGCTCGACAAGTATTTGGTGAAGCCCAGGGACGTCGTCCCGGGCACCAAGATGACCTTCGCCGGCCTCCGCAAGGAACAGGACCGTCAGGACGTCATCGCCTACCTGGAGACACTGAAGTAGCGGCACGGCACCTTCGTCAGTCCGTCACGGCGCGGGCGCGATCCGACGGATCCCGCCCGTCGTCGGGTCTGGACCGGACAGCGGGGGAACGATCGGCCCGCGCAGCGGCGGTACGATCGGTCCGCGCAGCGGCGGTACGATCGGTCCGCGCAGCGGCGGGACGATCGGTCCGCGCAGCGGCGGGACCAGGGAGCTCTGTCCCTCGGGCAGGGTAATCCGCGGAACGGGAATCGCGCCTCGACTGGCTGCGGCTTCGCCCCACGGACCGGCGCTGCGTACGCGAACGTGATTGTACGGCGCCGCCGTTTCGGCCCGGGCGATCGGGTCGCCGTCCCGGAACAGCGTCACGCGCAGTCGCCCGAAGGCGTCGCGCTTGCGCAGGATGCAGCGGATGGCCGCCGCCGCGAAGCGAAAGCGGGCCGGAACCAGCCCGTGCAAGGCCCGTTCCTCGCCCGCCGCCCCCTCGCCGACGAGGCGGCACTCGCCGGAAAAGCTCAGGCCCGGGCTGCCGTCGACCGCCAGGTCGAAGCGCGGCGGCGCGGCCACCGTCTCGCCCTCGGCCCCGGGTTCCGCGCCGGACGGTTCGCTCTCGGACAGCCCGCCGGGCAGCGCGGCGCCGTCGCCCGCCGGTGTGCGCCCCAGCGCCGCCGTCGGCAGCCAGCCCTCCAGGCCGACGGCACCGAATACGGCGACCCGCGTCCAATCGGCCTGGCGGGCGAATTCCATGACCTTCTGGCCGCGCCGCATGATGCCCTTGACCGCGCCATCGGGGCGCGGCGCCGCCCGAAGCGCAACGTCGGCCTCGAGGACGTAGAGCACGTCGCCCGGCGTCGCCGCCGCGGATCGCGCGCCGAGCGCGAAGGCCGCGCCCGCGAGCCCCAGCGCCAGGGCCGCCAGCACGGCCAGGACGGCCGGTCCGAACTTGGCCCGGGGCGCCGGCGGGACGACGGGCGGGGGCGCCGGCTTACGCAACGTTAACCATTCCACGCGTAGCCTCGTATCGGGTTATGCGACACTTGCGTTGAATCGAGATTCCTCATGCCCTACGTGGTACGAGACGAAGCCGGCCAGATCGTCGAGGTGCGTGCGCAGCCGAGCGCGGCGGCGACCGAGAAGATTGCGACTGACGACCCGGCATTGCGCGCCTTTCTCGGCGAGACCCCGCGCAAGGCGGATGTCGAGAACGCCCTGATCGCTTCCGATCTGGGCATGATCCGCGTGCTGGAGGATCTGAT